>Ga0180217_1002714_pt1 | contig 15803 bp, 8 predicted proteins | sample eDN3rd37CBELigOP_FD_128521 | JGI IMG/M metagenome (GOLD analysis project Ga0180217, IMG submission 128521) | Enriched Organic Plus compost microbial communities from Emeryville, California, USA - eDNA 3rd pass 37_C BE-Lig OP (version 2) (version 2) ... | reverse complement strand
TGCCTCAGCTTCCGCTTTGGCCTTTGCCTCAGCTTCCGCTTTGGCCTTTGCCTCAGCTTCCGCTTTGGCCTTTGCCTCAGCTTCCGCTTTGGCCTTTGCCTCAGCTTCCGCTTTGGCCTTTGCTTCAGCTTCTGCCTTAGCCTTTGCTTCGGCTTCTGCCTTGGCTTTTGCTTCAGCGTCGGCTTTTTGCTTGGCGGCTGCTTCAGCCTGTTCCTTCGCCTCGTTGGCGACGATCGTTGTTGATCTGTCCATTTCACCTTCATCTAAGTCGAAGTCGTCATCATATTCTGGCTCGTTGGGCGTCGTAGGGACAGGTGGCTTCGATTGCGATGTCCGCGAAGGTCGCGGCTTGGGTTGGGTGACTGAGCTTCGAGGTGCTGGCTTGGTAACGGAGGTGCGTGGCTTTGTTTGTGACGGCCGCTTAGTTGCATGCGTAGTATGCGCAGTGGTGCTACCGCGTTGCTGAGGTTGAGTGCTCTTCTTGGGCTCAAGCTTCACTGTGCTGATTTCTTCGAGGACTTCGAAGTCATCGTCATATCCAGCATTATTGGATGACTCTGAGTTCTTGATGTCTTCATCCACGTGATCGACTCCTTTGACCTTCGTCAGAGTGCTCTTCCCTGTGATTTCAAGACCTCCATCCTCCGGATTAATGTCTTCCTCGACATCTACAGTCGGACCGCCATTGAGTGGAAGACCCCGATTCGTCTTCGAGCTCCCAAGATCTTCTGGAGATCCGAGTTGAGGCTGAGTCACAGGTGTTGACGTCGGGGCAGTCATTGAGATTGACATAGAATCGTAGTCAATGTCGATGTCGAGAGCGCACGGAAGCGGGTAAGGGGTGATCGTGTTGTAGTCTATCATAGATGGCGTACCGAAAATGAAAGGGAAGACCTCTGCTGTGATCTGCGAGGTATAATGAGCTGGAACCCTTGCAGACACGTCTTCGGCATGATACTTCTGAAACTGAGATGTACCGAAGAGCAATAAGTTCTTTGCATCGGCCGAAAGACCGCTTGTGGTCGATATGCCTAGGCATGTCAGCAGCGCCTGCTCATTGACAACTTTATCGGCCGCATTGTTAACGCTTCCTCGCGAGTGGGCTGCGATGGCCTGGAACAATCGATCAACACGTTCTTGTTTCCCAAGCAACCACCTTAGGATCTGTGCCTCTAAAAAGTACTGAGTAGACAGTGAACCAGGCTTGCCCTGCGTATCAGGCTGGGATTCGACAAACTGAGCAATGCGACGCAGTGGTGCGAGTTTGCGTGCAAAATTAAGTGCCTCTCCCGGTGTGACAATATGACGCTGCTGAATCGACTTAAACAAGGCCTGCCGCCGTTTGCGTAAATCTTCTGACATGTTTTGTAGCTTTTGGTGCTCGAGTTCCGTGAGGGATGTGGTATGACAACCAGTGAGCATGACAAGTTCAAGCTCTTCCAGAATTGCACTACCGAGCCAGGCAATACCATCCGAACCTGAAGATGGTGTACTGGCTACTGGGTCCACAGCCCGTTTCGCAGTCTCTCCGAGTTGGCCTACTGTGTCACAACACTGTGCAATAAATTCAAAGTACATGCTGCACGCAGCTTGGTCAGTTGGAATCGCTCCACCGCGAGGGGTAAGAACAGTGGACAGGATTGGAATCATGATGGAGCGACGGGAGAGAACTAAATAGGGGACAAGGCCCTCCAGATACGCGAGAGACGACTTGAACGAGACTTTGTCAAATCCTGCCACCAACAGGCTTGACGGTGATTTGAGAATTTTCTCATTGCCTCCAACGAGATAGAGAGGTGGCTGAATACTCGGTTGTAGCCAGGGATGCAATAGACCCTCATCTGCTGTGAGTCGTGAAGTGGTGTCCAACACGAGCATGAACGCGATGAAATGCTTGGCTGGGTCCGATGCAGGGATGTCCTCAGGGAAAAAAGGTCCGCGCCCGGGCTGGGTGATAGGGGTGAATCCGGCTTCGAGCTGCTCACGGATAAGCTGAGAATTCAAGTCTTCAGCATCAAATGGAGGGAATCCGAATAGCATGATAAAGGCGAGCACACCAACGGCCCACATATCGCAGTGGTAGGTATAAGAGCCACGCAACACTTCAGGTGCAATGTAATAGGGCGTGCCCGTAACATCTTCGAAGATAGGATTGGGTGCGCAGAACTTGGACAACCCAAAGTCGATGAGCTTAATTGGACTATCCACAGCTTGAGTGGCCAGTAAGATATTATCTGGTTTCATATCGCAGTGGGCTATGCCCGATCTATGCATGTGGGCCAACGCACTCTGCATCTGCAAGAGGTACTCTCGCGTCACGTCTTCAGAGAAGGTTCCCACTTCTGTGAGCCTGTCAAGCAGTTCTCCTCCAAACAATGGTTCCATAACTACGTAAACGGCTGCTTCGTCTTCAAGCGTCTCATACCACCGGACGAGATGAGGATGCGGCTTCAACGCTCGCATCACATGAATCTCACTCATCAGCGATGCCCTGTCTTCCTCTGTTAACTTGGCCTTCTCGACGACCTTGATGGCCACTGGTGTACCATCCGACTTCCGCTTGCCAAGCACGGCATAGCCATATGCACCAGGACGACCGAGGCTGTCTTCTATGTTATACTTCGTCTCCAGATTTGTGCAGAGATCACCACCGACCCACGACGCCCAATGCGCTGCTTCGGGAGGTCGCTTGGGCGGTGGAGGTGGCAGAAACGGCCGCAGTGCACGCTTGACCCCAAGCGTTGCTCCATTTGCGACGTCCGACACGGACCCTCCTCCAGGTCTGCTGGTCATATGGTAGGGAGGCACTGCGCCAGCCTTGGCTCCAAGACTTGTCCTGAAATGAACGTAAGAGGCCGCGCCAAATCAAGCTGACCCTGCTTGATTTGGAAAGCTCTCTCCCGAGGGGCGTTTGCTGCTCACGTAGGTGGTGTGGCAGAGCGCCTGCCTCAGATCTAGATCGCATAGGGAGTGTTCAACATCGTAAACGCGTTGGCAGTAATATTGCTCTTCCTCACACCACACTACATACTCCATTTCTCCGCACTCACCCAGTCCCAATTCAAATTCGTCAGCCATGGATCTCGCTCCCTACGTCCTCAGCGCGGAGCGTGGGCACGGCGGTCGCTTCGGCGTGGCAGTCCAGCCCTACCTTATGACTGGAGGCGGTGCCACGGTCGTTCACGCGTCCAGACGTGCGTATCCGTTATTTCATGTTTTGAATTCCCAAGAACGCGAATGCGCGGTCTTTTCTCTAAGGATGTGGTTCGCACAGCGGAAAAACCCAATTAGATCGGTTCAGCACCGCCTCGCACACCCCCGCCAGCAATTATCCACACGAGTGCACCCGCACCACTCTCGAAACACCACCCTGGACGCCGTGTTGACATTTGAATTCGAACGCTAAAACTCGGCTCTGGGGCGTTTGAATTTGCTGGGCGGCTGGGCCCGCTGCGGAGAGTTGTGACCATGGTCACAGCAGAGCGGCAGGGGGGTAGCCGACCTGGCCCGGATTCCGAAGTTGAAGGGCGAAAGTAACGGTTGAAAGCAAAACGGAAAGGAGGCGATATCTCGCGATCGCCCGAGTGCACTAGGGATTTAAGCTCCTGGTAAGCTCCGCCGATCCAGCCTGACCTTTCACAAACAGTGAAGGTCACTGACACTCACGCATTTGCAGATCAAGACCCACTCGAAGAGACTGATTCAGTAGGCTCTCAGTGGCACAGCGTGCAGAGCCAGCTATGTCGCTTCGACGGGCGGCCTCGACCCAGGTCGAGGCATCCCCAGCTCAGGGTGGCGGTAGAAACTCGCATAGTTACACCCAAGACGTCTTGCCCCACCGACCCGGGGAAAACAACCTCGGGTTCAGTCGCCCGGGATCAGTGCGGATAGAAGACTACCCTATCATGAGCCGCACCTCGAGTCGAGTATCGCATCGCGGTGGCACCGGTAGATCTACTCCATCGGTAGCTCTCACCTCGCCAGCTACGGCGGGCCTCCAGTTTCAGACTGCACCGCCACAACCCTTCTTGCCCTCTGGAACACCCATCATCATTTCCAATGAGACGGTGCCCAGTGTGAGCACCCCCACTTCAAATCACTTCGCAGCAGCTCCAGGTCTGCTGTCGCCGTCGGGATTTGCCGGCTTCGGCGACTCCCACACAGCGAAGCGCTCTAGCGATGCTCAGCATGCAGACGCTGGTACGCCAGCAGGAAGCGGAGCAGGACGCCAGGTCGTGGCAGGACATTCAACGTTGACATCGATGGCAAGCCCAAGCTCTGCTCCACTCATGTCATCTTCGGCAGGCGTGGCGCCATCACCACTGGCCCTATCTCAGTCTCGACCGTACTACTTGCAACCACAGAATCTTGAGGCAGAACACGTGAAGGCACAGACTGGAGGCTATTCTGCTGCAACATTGCTCGGCATGAACAAAGGCGATGCAGATAATAGGAAAGCTAGCTCGGACACGACTCCAAACACGACGGGCACAGCGGATATGGTTAACAGTCTGAAGGCTCTGAAGCAGATTGACGGTTTGATCCATACTGTCGACGATCTATCCCGCGCGCCCCTACTTCTGGCCCCACTCGATCGAACTCGAATGGCATATTCATTATCTCGCAGCAGAACCACACGCCCGTCAACCTCTGGTCCAACGCCCACCGCGACTTCTTCGTCCCTTAGCAGTTTGCCACCTGGCAAGCTTGCCTCAAACACCTGGTTGGCAGAGAAGCTCGCAGCCGCAGAACAGAAGGTCAAGGAGCTCGAAGAACAACTCGAACAGGCACAACAGGGAAAACGAAGGGAGGAAGCCCTGATGGCGAAGCTCAAGATCACCGAGGATGCCTTGGAAGACTCACGGAAACGGCTCTCTACGCTTGTTTTACAGCATCAGCTACGAGGTGTAGCACCGTTGGAGTGGGGATCTCATGCTGCGGCCCTTGCTGCAGGTCCATCCAAAGACGACGCGAAGATAATGGTCTCGTCTGCTGCATACTCACCTGCTGAGGATATGATCATTCCTCGTCTCAATAACGCCATTGATCCAAAGGTAAAGGCATTTAAATCGCTCGCAGGCGTGGTCAGTTCTGACGAGGATGGGTCGGGGTCCAGCCAGGTATCGAAAAGCGTTGCTGCTGCTCCATCTCTGCGACATATCGGTGTGCTAGGAGCACAGTCACCCGCCGTAAGTGTTGAAGGGAAGATGGCCAGCGGAAGAGTGCTGGCGTCTCCTGACAGCTTGAAGGAGTTCTTGGAGGCGGCGGCGCTGGCCGAAAAAGCGGCTAAGCTGCGTAATGCACGCGAGCAGCGAAAACGCAAAGAGCAACTCAAGGCACAACTGGATGCTCAGCAGCAGCAGCAGCAGCAGCCGGGCCAATCTGGTGTCGGGGACGCCGCTCAAAGTGAAGCTGGTATACAATCAGGACTCATGGCATCTCAGATGACTACGACATCGACCCATGACCAGACAGAAGATGACGAGGAGATTATTGATGAAGACAACCCAATAGCTGAGATGGAGCAAGCGGCGAAGGTGGCGCAGTTCTTTGCTCAGTTGAAGAAACAAACCCAAACGGGGCATCAGCGTGCACTCGAACCCGACGCCGCCGAAGCTGGAGCTGAGGCAAGCTCATGGCGCCGCACCCACGCGGTCGTTGGACCTCCAGGTGTTGAGCAGCATCTTACGAGTCGTGCTCGACACCTGCTTAGTTCCGCGGAAGCCGCCGCCGATGAACAATCATTACACGCGAAGCTGATTGCGACTGAGACCGAAGCCGATTCCCTGCGAAAGCAGTACATTGGTCTGGTTGACGCGCTCAGCTCGCTTTCGATTGAGTTAGAACAAATGCGAAAGCGCGCATTAGCTGCAGAGTCGGCAAAAGAAGCAGCCGAAGAGAAGTCCAAGAAGGATCGAGACGAACTCCTTGCCCTCCAGGCGCAGCAGTTCACTCTTACAGACGCACGAGACTCGTACGCGTATCAGCTCAAGTGTGCTAAAGAGGAAATCGAAGACCTAAGGACTAAGCTCGAGACGAAATCAAGACTTGCTGACAAGGCGGCGCAATTAGAAGTGCGTGTTACAGCGCTAGAAAAGGATCTTTCCGAAGCGCTCGCAGCAAAGGCGTCATTTATGCAGAGTACAGAGGAGGAAAGGAAGGCTCGATGTAAGGCCGAGCTTGAACTCGAACGAGTCCGGGAGGTTCACACTTCATGCGAAACAACAATTGCTGCACTGCGCTTAAAAGCAGCCACCGCGAGGGAGCTCCGAGCTGAACTCAATGCGCGAACGGCAGAGGTTGATCAGCTACGTATTAATCTTAACGCTACTCTGGCCGACCGAGCTCAGGTTGACAAGCATGTCGAGAGCTTGAAGAAGACACTCGATCGGGATATGGAGATCATAGGTGCGCTCGAGCAGAAGATCGCTCGGTTTGAGACAGAACAGGCAAGACGAGAAGCTCTTATTGCACGTGCGCGCCGTGTCGTGCAAAGTTTAGTGTTAGTGTTTGGTGCTGAGTTTGCTTCGAGTAAGTCAAAGGACGGTGTTCTTGTCCGAAAGATCGTTCCAGGAGAGCCAGCCGAACAGGCTGGACTAAAGAAGGGCGATTTAATTACATCTGCGAACGGATTGCACATTACATCTAAGGCGGAGTTAATGGCTGCTCTGTCGGCTCAACCCCCAGATACCCTCATTCGTCTTGGAGTCGTGCGTCGAGGTACACCACTCAACCTCGATTTCTTCGTGGGTGTCCGCGGTTGGACTTCGGCCGACCTGAAGCTGCTGTATAGGGTGAGCAGTTATCGTCAAGAGGACTTTGCACAGCTTGATGCTCGACTTAACTCTGTATCAAACGCACTCCGAGCTCTGACTTCCACGCAGGGCGGAGACGGTGGTACTGGAGAGGAGGGAGACTTGTTGCTTCATCCTGTTACGTTATCTGCGTTATCGACGTCAACTGATGGTGTGACCGGCACAACCACAACACCTGCGGGCACCCCTGCAGTTGTCAGCGAGTAATTGTACCATAAACGATCGACGTAAGTATCACAACTGAGAAGGATGACGAGATTGTAACATAAATTGACCAGCCTTTTGACTGCTGAGTGAGCTGAGGCGAGGACGAAACTTGCTTGGATTTATGATTACAAGGGCTGGAGATACGGCAACATTCAAGAGAAGCGTGATGGTATAATAGTGTGCACTTACAGTCGGGACGAATTACGAGTCATCTCTCTAAAGTTGAACTGCTATATAGTTGGGACTGATAATATATCCGGAACCTTGCTAACTAAACTGTACTTCATGAGTTCTGAAGCAGTAGCGCAGCAGCTAAGTCACCATCACCCCCACAAGCTTCGAGGGCCCGTAGAACCTGAGCCTCAGAGAATCCTAGGCTCATCAGTGCCTGAACAGTTTCTTGGGGATAACTGGTTCTTTGTGCAGCATGTGGTTGCTGTGCTTGCTGTGACTGCGCTTGTGACTGAGGCTGGGATGGTGTGGCAGCCTGTGACAACGCTGCTTGCGGCTGCTGACCACCTGGATTCTGCCTTGCTTGTTGTGGCGCAGGGGTAGGCACAGGGGCAGCGGAGCTAGCTCCTTGCTGAGCGTGTTGTAAGTAACTAGGGTTGGCGAGTGCCGATTGGAGCAGACTGAGGAACAACTGACCCGCTTGAGCTGCAGCTGGTGAAAGTCGGGAGGCCTGTGCGGGCGAGCTGGATTGCGTTGCGGAACTTGATGAGCTGGAGGAAGCTATGGGAGGAGCAGGAGGAGGCGGAGGAGGAGCAGCAGCTGCAGCACCAGCCGCTTGTGCGCCTGGTGCAGGACTAGGGCCTGCTGTCATGCGGTCAGACTCACTCTTACTCTCAACTGTCTTAGGTTGTCTTTTCTGGGTTTCTTCTGCACCCTCTTCAAACTGTGAGCTTCGGTGTTCTTTGGGAATATCTTTCTCTGCAAGAAAAGGAATGACTTCGTCACGAATAATCAATACATTCTGCTTCAAGTCAATAATCGCCTGATGCGCACGCAACTGGTCAAGTCCGAATAAGAAATCCATATCCTGGTTCTCAAGAATCGTGAATGAGCAAGTTATGTTCAGGTTACCAACACGAACGGGGACGGCATGCACTCGCCCCAAAATCTTTGAAGTGCCAACGCCTTTGGCGATTCCACTGAATCTACGGTCGATGAGTCGCATGATGCCGCACTTCTGTGCGCAAGCTTCTGACATGATCGTTGTTTGGGCGCCAGAGTCGACAAAGGCCTTCAGCGGGGTTCCATTCACCACCATGGGAACATACAACATGTAGACTGACCCAAACGCTTCTGGGGTATATTCCATCGCGAGTTCCAAGTTACGTTCAACATTCTGTAGCCGAATCTCTTCCTCGATCTCGCGTTGCAGCTCTACATTCATCGGATCCAGCTCTAGTTTGCGCTGGCGCTCCCATAAGGCACGCTCTCTGGCAGCCCTTGCCTCTGCTAACCTTCGGAGGTAATCTGCGAGGGGACCTGGAGTGTCCGCCGCGGCTGCCTGGGCCATCTGTGGATTCACGGCACGTAGTTCTGTCATGAGGTGAGGAGCAGCCTTAAACACTGCATGCAGCAACGCTGGCTGTGTGAAGTACTCAGCCGGAAGATCCTGCAGCGTCACAGTCTCGAGAGAGGGAGCCAGACCTGCGATGATCTCCGAGATTGCATGGGGGCTGAGTGGCGCAGGTTGACTGTTGCTGCGGGGGGCACCGCGTGCCACACCTGTGCCCACTCCCATACCTCCTCGGCCGGCTAGTAGTCCCGACAGGCCATCTAGGTTGATCTTCTTGAAGGTGAGGACAGTGCTTGAGTTGATGCCCAGCTCCTCGAGGGTGCTATCGAACTGGGTCAGGGCACGACCATCTTTCATCAGAACGAGAAGGTGTGCCGGAGTCTGCGTTTCTAAGGCAATCTGCTGCAGGATCGTGCCTAAATCCGTCGTGCTGCTCAGAGTCAACGGCAACAAATTGTTCCCGTCCTCGGACATCACGACGAGTTCCACCGTCTGTGGGTTAGTCTCGGCCATTTCAAGTGGATATTTAGGATGTGTTGCGAGTAGTCAACACACTGATCGAGTTATTACAAGTCTAAACAAGTCGGAAGTGCACAAAACAGGGAGTAAGTTGAATTTGTGGCCAAGCCATTCTCTATCACGTGGAATAATAGCATGTGGTTCCGCGGGATCTGGAAGTGTACCGGACAGTATGATATAACTAACGGAGTCAGGAGACAGTAAATAACAGCCTCAGCGACATAGCTCACTCAGTCCCACACCTGATCCCTAGATCCAACAGGTTGGACATTGTTTGTATTCGATCAGAGTTTTGCTGACTACGGCCGGTTTGAGTTGGTTTCGAGAAGCAGGCGCCATTAGCGGGTAGGAAACACGGCACATCTCGGGCTTAAATTATCAAGGAGCAGCTATATAGCGCCGTCAAGGCGCTGCCGAGCTCGAAACCTCTCCGGCCTCGAGGTGGGCCTGTGGGCATCTCTGGTCAAGCTGAAAGTTTCCTGTCTTTGTACCCACTCCGGCGCGCAAACATCAATAGTTCCCCAAGAATAAGCGCTTCCAGTACGACGCAAAGTTCACGCGCTGACATCCTGAGCCAGAGGACATGGACTATACCACAAACTATCGACAAGAGGTTTCGATCCTCTCCCCTACTGAGCGGCTTTGTGCGGTTTGTAGTACATACCCAACACACATAGACGAGAAACTTAATCTGTAACTATGATACACTCGGCCTGACATTATATCACTGTTAAATCAGCCGCATCTGTCGGATCTCAACCTGCTCGGCGAGCACTCCCAATGTGCTAAGTTGCGATTATGGAGAGCTGAAAAGATTGCCAAAAATCCGGCATAAATGCCAGTGCATTCGCTCGGCTATATATCATTTGCACGCCGGATATATTTGCATACTCGTAGGGACTCATTACTCGTGTGAGGACTCCACGCGTGACGAGATAATCGACATTTTCTACTCCAGATTCGCTCGGTCTGGAGTGAAGTTTGAGTGGATCTTGGTCATTTGAGCACATTGCACGGCACACACTCACGATTCGACTTGTGATTCCTACACCCTATCCCAGACTGCTGATGTTTTCCGCACGGAAGCTTGCGACCAACCCGGGCACTCTGCGCGCCCTGAGCTCTCTCAAGTCTCTCACGAATCGGCTTTTCTCGAGCAATGTCGTTGTGAACAAGGTGTACAAGACGGCTGCGGAGGCCGTCGCAGCTTCGGGCCTTAAGGACGGCGACAAGCTCCTTGCCGGTGGTTTCGGTCTCAGCGGTATCCCCATGACCACAATCAATGCTATCCATGCCGCGGGTGTCAAGGACTTGACTGTCGTTTCGAACAACTGTGGTACGGACTACTGGGGTCTGGGCATCTTGCTAAACTCCAAGCGTATCCGCCGCATGGTGTCCTCCTACGTTGGTGAGAACGAGGAGTTCCAACGTCAGTATCTTGAGGGCGAGCTTGAGGTCGAGCTGACTCCTCAGGGCACGCTTGCTGAGAAATTGCGTGCAGGTGGTGCTGGCATCCCAGCTTTCTACACTCGTACCGGTGTTGGTACCGACATCCAGTTCGGTGGCGTTCCCATCAAGTACACCAAGACCGGTGAAGTTGTCATGGCTTCCAAGCCCAAGGACGTCCGCGTCTTCGACGGTAAGACTTACTTGCTCGAGGAGTCGATCCGTGGTGATGTTTCCATCATCAAGGGCTGGCGCGCCGACAAGTATGGCAACATTCAGTTCCGCGGTACTGCCCGCAACTTCAACCCCGATGTCGCTATGGCTGGTCGCTTCTGCATCGCTGAGGTCGATGAAATCGTCGAGATCGGCGAGATTAAGCCTGAGGACGTTCATCTTTCGGGTGGCTTTGTTCACGCCATCGTTTTGACCGATCAGCCCAAGAAGATTGAGCGTCTCACCGAGCGTGCCACTGACGAGAAGCCCGTGGACAAGAACTCCAGCCGCTACCGCATGGCGCGCCGTGCTTCCCTTGAGGTTAAGCCTGGCATGAAGGTCAACCTTGGTATCGGTGTCCCCACCGAGGTCAGCAACCACATTCCTGAGGAGATGAAGGTCATGTTCCAGAGTGAGAATGGCTTGCTTGGCATGGGTCCCTTCCCTAACCCTGGTGAGGCCGATGCTGACTACATCAACGCTGGCAAGCAGACTATCACTGTGGTGCCTGGCGCATCCATCTTCTCTTCCTCTGAGTCCTTCGCAATGATTCGTGGTGGCCATGTTGATGTCACCATCCTCGGTGGCCTTGAAGTTGCCCAGAACGGTGACCTTGCCAACTGGGTTGTCCCCAAGCAGAAGGTCAAGGGTATGGGTGGTGCCATGGACCTCGTCGCATGCGGTTCCCGTGTCATCGTTACCCTCGAGCACTGCAACAAGAAGGGTCAGAGCAAGATCCTCAAGCGATGCGCTCTCCCTCTTACTGGTCAGGGCGTCGCGGACCTTATCATCACTGATCTTGCCGTCTTCGAGGTGGATAAGAAGCATGAGCAGCTTATTCTCATTGAGAAGCTCGACTCAATTACCATTGACGAGTTGAAGGCCAAGACTGAGGCTAACTTCATCGTCTCGCCCAATCTCACAACCTACCGCCAATAAGCGCGAGGTTATTATTCACACGTGACTTCGGCAGATCTATGGGCGCCTTGTTGTGCACCACTCCCAATCCTGCGCAGCATGACCCATGAATAAGTTGTAGATTATTTTCAATTAGGAGTGGACTTTTCTCACCTCAGCAGCTTACATACGCACATGTTTCTGGCGGGCTTTCCCATCGCAAGGCGTATTTACTTTGGTTCTTCTTCTTTCCGTTCGTCTGTTCGTGATACATCTAATGGGTTCGTGCACCGAGCACTAAAATAAACCCGTGAAAGTAGGACCTGGCGTTTCTGCGCTTATGAGTCTGTAGTTACAGCCTAGGAAAACAGAACCGCGGCGTGGTGACGTGGAAAACAACGTGAAGGATGATTCCATATCTGTATTTGGTGAAATACATATGAGACAATGGTGCAGTGATCTGTCTGTGCAGTGCTTTAATATACAATTTGAACAAGTCGTTTGGGACCCGACTGCTACTAGAAACGTGAGCCAACATGCCATGCATGCTGCACAAAGGGCATTAGAACTGTACACTCATGTCGCATTGGGAGAAATACGCTTCTAAGGAAATGGATCTAAGGTATGGCCGCGATGAGCGCAGCATCGAGGTAAGATTGGCCAACTAGTGAACTAGGCCAGCGGAAACAAAACGATCTTTGCTGACTCACTTCTCAATGGTTTAACAGTGAAGCATACTCATACATACATTACATACATACATACAAACACAGTAACTATACAGAGAAGGTGAAGGTAATAAAAGAAACTAATTTCGGTGATCAAAGGCCAAACACTTACTGGTTGGCTGCCTTTGACAAAGGCTTTTCGCCGATAAACATCTTGCGGTTGAAGTTGCGGAGATTCTTGTGCGCAACAATCTGGTAGCAAGATGCCGAGCCCTGCTCAGGAGAGATGACTGACCAGGCCAGGAACATGGCCCACTTACGGAACCATTCCTCGCCGTAGCTGTCAATAATTTTCTTCTTGTTGGACATCCAGTTATCATACCAGCGCTTGATGGTTGCTGAATAGTGGATACCAATCGTCTCAACTGAGCGGATTTCCCATCCAGTACCTTCAAGCTGGTTGATCACCCAGCCCAGTGGGCATGAGGCGTCAGCTCCTGGGAACACGTAAGTGCCCATGAACGAACCCCACATGAGGTCTTCGTACTAGATTCGATGAAGGGAGACAGGGCAAACATTAAGCAAGGAGAGTGAGAACGGGAACATCAAGCGGTATGAGAATTGACAAGGCATTGACGGTTGTAGTCGACGCAATGGTAATGGTGATATGAAATATGATATGTAGGCAAATGACGTCAAGGTGTTTCCCGACACAGTCTAGGCTAGGTGAAGGACCACTCGGTGCGTTCTCCACTAACCATTCTTTGCCCACCTTCCGCATGCATCACAGCTCTGAAACAGCGCTTTACAAAACGTAAAGACAGCCGCGTCAGTAGGCAGCTCTGATGCATGCAAAAAGGCTTGTTCTACGCAGGGATGAAACAACTACTTATGGGATATGCGAGCAGTTGGGATTAAGCTGCGCCTGGGGGAGCCGTATCCAATGGACTCGTGGTAGCCATACACTGGGCTACTACGAATCGCAGATAGCGACGAAAAGAAATTTTGCTGCAAGACAACGCAAACACACGCATTTGAACAATCAAACAATACTTACCTGCCAAGCACGGCGAAGACCGGCGATTTGAAGGTAGAAGAGACCATCGTCTTCAAGCAAGTCGTACACCTGACGAAGGAACGTTGAGAAGCGAAGCACACCAACGTGCTCTGCCATCTCGAGGCAACTGATCTTGTTATACTTGGCTTGCGGAATGTCACGGTAGTCCATGAGAAGCACCTTCGCACGGTCCGAGACACCCGCACGCTTGATCTGCTCCTCAGCGAAAGCAACCTGCTCGCGAGCGATGGTAACACCAGTGGAGTTGGTTTTGTACTTGAGCGCGCAGTGCTTGATGAACGTGCCCCAGCCACAACCAATATCAAGGTGCTTGTCGCCCTCCTTCAAGTGGAGCTTACGTGCAACCAGATCGAACTTATTGTACTGCGCGGTCTCCAGAGTGTCTTCAGGAGTGTAGAAGATACCCGAGGTGTAGGTCATAGTCTCGCCGAGGAAGTAACCGTAGAAGTCGTTACCGCGGTCGTAGTGGTCCGTAACCTGCTCCTTGTCCTGAGTGCGCGAGTGCCAGAGCGCCTCAGGGATCAACTTGAACAGGAAGAACTCAACGTGGCCCTTGGTGAAGACGAAGTCCGCGAATTCATAGCGGTCATACAACGCAGTAAGAAGATCTCCGTTGATGTCGACCTTGCGCTGGATATACGCGTTGTAAAGCTCGAGGATAGGGACGCGCTTGCCCTTCCACTGCGCCTCGAATGCCTTATCACGGAAAGTGAGGTACTTGCCTGGGTTGCCGGTGTGCGTGCTCGAGACGAGACGTGAGTGGTAGTACAGCGCAGCGGCCAGAATAGGGAACGCTGAGAGCACCGCACAGACGAGATACACGACGAGCGTCCACTTGGACAAATTGAAGCCAAGCAAGTAGAAGATCACAGCCGCGGGCCAACCGAAGATGACAGCGAAGACGAGCTTCCAGGAGAACTGGTTCCAGGCGAGAACTTCATACTTCTCAGGCTGCTTGCGGCCCCAGCCCCACTTGGTGGGAACTAGGTCCTTAAGACCGAAGCCCGCTGAGTCTGCGAGCGGACCGCTGGTGTTGACGGGAGACGAAGGGGAGGCCATGACGAGCAGATTGCGCTGGTAGATCCTTGTTCAGGGTGCCTGCGACGACTGCGTCAGATGTGGAGTCTACAACGTGTGTGTGTGTGGTTTTGGGTGTGTATCAGGGAAGGGACAGAGAAGGGTCTGCCTTTAGTTTCTGTGCGAAGGATTCAAGGCTCGGGCGTCACGGCCTAGTCCACACTGCGAGTACAAGACTCCTCGATTGACTGACGAGAGGGTCATGCGTGGCGCTGCGTAGTGCTGCGTAAGCATCAATACTCACGCGATCCGACATCCGACGCACAGGATCGTCATTCCGGTTTGTCTCCACACCTCGGCTTGCGTCCCAGTGTGGATATATATGCCCCCTTGAGCATGCCAAGTGCATCGAGTTAAATCCGCGCCAGGCCTGATCGATCAGTTGCGAACTTGTGCGGGGTGTATCCCCACCGCACGGGTAGTGCAGGGTGATATATCCAGTCAATCCGAGAAGATCGTATGACTCGGCATCGAATGCTATAGCAAGCATTCGTCCAGCACAGTCAGCGCACGCGAGATCCGCACGAATACGCGAGTCATGATCGCATCAAGATTGGGTTGGTCGGTCGGTCGGTCGGGGTCCTCGTATCAAAAGGTAGTCTCCGGGGAGGGGGTGCGTGAATACTCTCGCTCCCTTCCCCTTCCCCTTCCCCTTCCCCTTCCTCTTCCTCCCTCCCCTCCTCACTGAGCCCACTGGGGCTTCACAGTTTAACCGTGCAGAGTTTAACCGTCGGTCGCATGTGAACGGTTAAACCCGGTTAAACTCGGTTAAACCCGGTTAAACCCGGTCAAACCCAGTTAAACCCGGTCAAACACGGTTAAACTCTGCACGGTTAAACTGTGCTGAGTGGTGAGTGGGTGGATGGCTCTGGGTGGCCCTGGGTGGGGTGGCCCTGGGTGGTTCGGTTAAACCCGCCTGGGGCCTGGCTGGGCGACTGGGTGTGGAGCGTTTGGGACGCGCATGTGGGCAGGTCAGGGTCGGTGTGACCCACTCGTATGCATCACCAGCTAACGAAGCCGCGCTGGAGTGACATTTGCTCGTCACATCACATCACATCACATCACATCTCATCACATCACGTCGCATAGCATCACACCACATCGCATCGCATCGCTCTGGATTCAACTCTCACTGCACTGCACTGCACTGCACTGCACTGAACGACAGCCGAGCCTGCCTGCCTGACCACACCACACCACACCACACCACACCACACCACACCACACCACACCACACCACACCACCCACGACATGCTGGAGATCCCACACGAGGGCAGCCCCTGGGAGACAGACTGAGGTCCCAGCACGAGTGACGACACGACCCGACACGGGGTTGGGGTTGGGGTTGGGGTTGGGG
>Ga0180217_1002713_pt1 | contig 15810 bp, 15 predicted proteins | sample eDN3rd37CBELigOP_FD_128521 | JGI IMG/M metagenome (GOLD analysis project Ga0180217, IMG submission 128521) | Enriched Organic Plus compost microbial communities from Emeryville, California, USA - eDNA 3rd pass 37_C BE-Lig OP (version 2) (version 2) ... | reverse complement strand
CAGGGGCCTGGGCACCCTCGACGGCAGCAGGATCGAGGGCGAGCCTGGCACTGCCAGCCGCGGCCAGAGTGAAGCCGTCCTGCCCCGGGCGCAGGGTGATCATGTCGGCGCGCGCAAGCACGGCCACGCCGAGCAGCGTCTCAAGCAGGTCGGCCTCCGGCAGCCGGCGCGGCTGGATCATGGGCTGGCCGGGATCGCGTACGGTGCCGACCAGCAATGGCAGACCGGTTTCGGGATCGGTCAGCGCCACCACCTTGCCGGGCCGCACCGCGCGCAGCAGAAGCCGGTCGCGGTCGTCATCCGTCAATTCCACCGAGACCGGATTGGCAGCATCCTCACCGGCTGCCCCGCCCGCCACGGCGGGCTGCGCCGCCTCCAGTACCCAGGCGCCATCGATGCGCCGCGCCCGGAGCACGGCAGGAGAGGCAAGCGGGAGCGCGATCTGGGTCCCGCCGGGCAGCTCCGTCGCCACCATGGCGCTGAGCACGGGATCGCGCCGCAGTGCGGAGACATCGAGTGGCTGTGCAGAATCGAATACGGCGAGGATCGTATCGCCACGCCGCAGCAGGGCGAGGCCCGTATCCGGGCCGAAGGGGACCAGGGCGGCACGGGGCCGCCCCGGCATCGCGAGCAAGCGCACCCGCAGCGCAGCGGGCGGCGGCAGCACGGCGGGCGGGGCAGCGGCCACGGCGGGGATGGCCGGTCCCGGCCCCGGCCGGGGCACAGCGGGCGGCACGACCGGCCCCGGGACTGCGGCGACCGGAGCGGGAGCAGATGTTGGCGCTGGTGGCGCCGGCGGCACCGATCGGGCTGTCGGCTCAGGAACAGCGGCCGCCAGCGGCGCCGACCGGACCATCGGCGCAGGCACAGGGGATGCCGGCGCTGGCCGAGGAGCGCTCGCGCGGGCCGCGACCAGGCCACGGTCCGGCCGGGTGCGGGGTTGTCCTGCGCTGCCCTCGGCAGCCGGGCCGCTCTGGGCCGGATCCAGCAGGTCCAGCACGACCTTCGGGCCGTGACGGAAATGGCGCAGCCGCGTACCGGGACGGAGCGTGATCTCGATGCCCTCGCCCGTGGCTGCCACGCCGGCCACGTTGCGCGGCGGGCGGCGGGCGCCGGACAGGTCGACCGGTCCATCGGCGTTGAAGTGCAACAGCACGCGGTCGCCCCGCTGCTCCACCTGGTAGGATGGCGGGCTTGGCCAGTCGAAAACGATCCGGCCATAGGACGGATGGTTGCCGACGCGCACGCCGACTGCCTCCTGCGCCGCTGACGCGAGCGGCAACAGCAGAAGCGGGGCCAGCAGCAGGCGGGCCGCGCGGCGCATCAGTCGAAGCTCGCCAGCAGCCGATCGATCTCTTCCTGCGAGGCTGCGTTCGCCGGCAACTGCGGCCCGTTCGCGAGCTCCTCCCCTTCCGTGCGCCCCGCGATCGGCGGCTCCTCTGCCGCGGGCTGGACGGCGCGGCCGAAGGCCACGGTCACGCTGGCCACGCGGCGCTCGATCGCCTTCAGCGCGTGGACCACTTTCCCGATGCGCTGGCCGGTGATGTCCTGGAAGCTGCAGGCTTCGTAGATCCGCGTGACGGCACCGGAGAGCGCGGCCGCATCCTCGGTAGAGAGCCGCGGCTGCATGCTTTCCAGGACTTCGCAGCTGTCGAGGATCTCGTTCGTCGCCGCCGCCGTATGCGCCACCACGGCGTCCAGCTCATCGGTCGCGGCCGGGATGTGGCTGGCGGTGATGTCGTCCACCTGCAAGGCGGCGATTTCGGACTTGGCGCGCGTCACCTCTCGGCCCAGCGCCTCGAGCTCGGCCAGCAGCGCGGCCTCGGTCACCGTCAGGTCACCGGAAAGGCTGCCGAGCACGGCGCGCACGGCATCCTCGATGGGGTCCGGCCCCGCCGTTCCGTCAGGCATGAGCCATCACCTTCTCGATCTTCTCGCGGAGCGTCTCCGCATTGAAGGGTTTCACGATATAGTTGGAGACGCCGGCCTGCTTCGCGGCGATCACGTTCTCCGTCTTGCTCTCGGCCGTGATCATGATGAAGGGCGTGGACTTCAGCCGTGCATCCGCCCGCACCTCCTTCAGCAGGTCGAGCCCGGTCATCGGCTGCATGTTCCAGTCGCTGATCACCAGCCCGAAATTCCCGGCCCGCAGCTTGGCCAGCGCCTCCTGACCATCGGTTGCCTCCTCGACATTGTCGAACTCAAGCTGCTTCAGCAGGTTGCGGATGATGCGGAGCATGGTCTTGTAGTCGTCCACGATCAGGACCGGGGTGTTCTTGTCCATCGGCATGCCACTGCCTCCTGTCTCGCCGTCCTAGTCAGTGGAACTGGCCCGGCGCCGGGCCAGCTCGGTCGTCAATTGCCGCGCGCGGTCCGGGCGCATGGCGCCGAGGACCGGCGCCGCCTTCCGCTCCGCCATGCGGTCCACGATCTGCACCAGCACGGGAAGATCCAACTCGTCGAAGATCGCCGCGGCATCGCGCGGACGCATGCCCTCATAGATCTTGACCATCTGTTTCCAGCTGGCTTCCTCGCGCTCGGCGTTCGCCTTTTCCATCGCCTGCAGCCGCTGCTGCAGGGCCGTCAGTTCCTCGACGCGCTGCGTGAGGCGGCGCTCGGCGGCGGCCAGCACCATCTCCCGCGCGGCTAATGCCTGCTCTCGGGCTTCCAGCTCCGCCCGGCGGGCGCGCAGCCCCTCCAGCAGGGCCCGCTCGGCGGACTGTTCGGGTGTCGGCGTTGCGACCGCGACGGAGGGGTGCCGCTGCGCCGGGGTGTCCCGCAAGGGCGGTGTGGCGGCGGGCGTTGGCTCCGCCCCCACCGCCTGCGCCGCGGTCACGAGCTCCATGTGCGGCAACGGCGGCATCGCGGCACGCAGCAGGGATTCGAGCTTCACGCCAAGCAGGATTGCCATGGCGCCGAGTAATGCGGGCAGCAGACGGATGCGTCGCAGAGGCCTCATCGCGCCGCTCGCGGCAGAGCCTGAGTCAGTGCGCGCAGCAGGTCGCGTTCGGCGCGGCTGCGTGCCGGGGACGCGGCCTCGACCGGCTCGGGCACCGGCGCCTGCATGCCTTGGCGGGTAGCACGGATCTGCCCGTCCAGCCTGTCGGCCAACGCCTCGGCACATTCCACCAGGTAGCGCAGGTCGTCGCGCAGTGGCTCAGCCACGGCGAGCTTCTCGGCCACCTGCCGGCCGGACGCTTCGGCCGCCGCGCGCAGCCGCAGCGAAGCCGCCTCCGCCATTCGGGTTGCCTCCGCGAGGCCAGCCGCGCTGCCGTCCAGCGCCGCCCGGTCGCGGCGCAGCGCCCGCAACTCTCGCTCCAGCCGCAGCACATAAGGCAGGGCCAGACCGAGCAGTCCGACCACGACGATCTGCAGCAGCCACTCCGCCAGTCCCATGCTCATGTGTCCTGTATCCTGAGCTCGCGCGTGATCCGCACGGCCAGCCGGTTCTCCTTCTGGCCGAGTTCGGCCTCGAACAGCGCCACCTCACCGCAGCGCAGCCGGACCGGTGCACCCGGCGCCACGCCGAGCGTGATGCGATCCCCCCGCTGGAGTGACAGAACGGCGGAGAGCGGCATGGTCTGTTCGTCCAGCACCACGTCGAGCGAAAGCTCCGTGTGACGCAGCTCCTCCGCTAGGTGGGTCTCCCAGATGGAGTCACGGCCGAATTTCTCGCCCATGAACTGCTGCAGCAGCAGCTCGCGCACAGGCTCCAGCGTCGCATAGGGCAGCAGCAGCTCGATCTTGCCGCCGCGATCCTCCATATCCACGCGCAGCCGCACCAGCACGCAGGCATTGGCCAGCCGCGAGATGGCGGCGAAGCGCGGATTGACCTCCAGCCGCTCGAAGCGGAAATGCACCGGGCAGAGCGGACCGAAGGCCTCCGACATGTCGTCCAGCACCACTCTGATCAGCCGCTCCACCAGGGTGCGCTCGATGGTGGTGTAGGGCCGGCCCTCGATGCGCATCGCCGCGGTGCCGCGACGCCCGCCCAGCAGCACGTCCACCACCGAATAGATCAACGGGCTGTCCACCACGATCAGCCCGTAATTGTCCCACTCCTCCACCTTGAACACCGCCAGCATGGCAGGCAGCGGCACGGAGTTCAGGTAGTCCCCGAATCGCAGCGAAGAGATGCTGTCGATCGACACCTCGACATTGTCGCTGGTGAAGTTGCGCAGGGAGGTGGACATGATGCGCACCAGCCGGTCGAAGACGATCTCCAGCATCGGCAGGCGCTCATAGGAGACGAGGCCGGCGTTGACGATGCGCTGGATGCCGCTCTTCTCCTCGGCCGCGGCTTCGCGGCCGCCGAAGCCGAGCAGGCTGTCGATCTCCGCCTGGTTCAGAACGCGCGTCGAATCCGGGGTGGGCGGGACGGTAGGTGCCTCCTGCCCCAGCGCCTCAGCCCATTCGGCAGCGATGTCCTCCTCGGAGGCGGTCACTGCTGCAGGATCTCCAGGAAGAGCACGTCGGTGACACGGGCCGAGGGCTTGCGCCCGGACGCGCCCGATGCAAGTGCGATGTTCGCACGCGCCATCAGCTCCTCGCGCAGCCGGTAGGTTCCGGCGCTGCCACGCAGCTCCTCCGGCCGCATCTCTCTCAGATAAGTGGTGAAGAGGTCGAGAAGACGCGGCATCATTGCCTCCACCACCTTCACGTCCTCGGCGCGCGAAAGCTCGAGCTTGCTGCGCAGCTTGACGTAGCTTGCGCGCCGCCCGTCGGTGTTCAGGTTGGCGATGATCTCCGGCATGTCCATGAAGACCGGCGGATGGGGCCTCGCTGGCACGGCGGCGGTGTCAGCACCATGGGAGGACCCGTGCCTACCGAGCAGGCTGGACAGCGATCCGGAGGCCCAGAGCCCACCGCAGGCGCCGATGAGGAGCATGAACGCGAGCAGCAGCAGCGGCCGGAACAGGCCGCGCTTCTCCTCCACCACTGTGTCCTGCCGCGTTGCTGCCTCCGCCATCCCCTTCCCCGCGCAGTCCTCCGCACGGTTTCTGGCAGGAGGGCCTTAAGGAAGCCTTGCTCGGCAAGGCTGGCCGGCACGCCCGGCAAAGCCTGCCGAGGGCGGCAATCCGGACCGGCCGCCAGCCCCCCCGAGGCTGGCATGCAGGTTGCATCACCCAAGCGCCAGCCGATCCCGCCCGCGCATGCAGAGCAGGCGGCCTGCAAGGAGGGGCACGCGATGGACTCGCCCGGCTACATCATCCTCTCGCGCCTGAGCGCCCAGCTGCGGGCGACCCAGGTGCTGGCCAACAACATCGCCAATGCCGATACGCCCGGCTTCCGCGCCGAACGCGCCATCTTCGCCCCCTATCCGGAGTTCCAGCGTGATGTTGCCGGGGGGCGGGGCAACCGGGAGGTGGCCTATGCGCTGGACCGCGCCACCTGGCGCGACACCGCGCAAGGACCGATCTCGGTCACCGGCAACCCGCTGGATCTGGCGATCCGCGGCGACGGCTTTTTCGCCGTCGAGACCCCGCGCGGCGAGCGCTACACCCGCGCCGGACGCTTCTCCCTGGACAACGCACGGAGGCTGACCGACGCCGAGGGCAATGCCGTGCTGGACGCTCGCGGTACGCCCATCGTCTTCGCCGCCAACGATACGCGCATCGAGATCCAGGGCGACGGCACCATCCGCAGCGAGAACGGCGTGGTGGGCCGCCTGCGGGTGGTCCGCTTCGAGGATCCGCAGCGGATGCAGGCCGAAGGCGCGCGCCTCTATGCGAGCGAGGATCCGCCCGAGCCGGTTGAGCGCCCCTCACTCATGCAGGGTGCGATCGAGGGCAGCAATGTCAGCGCCATCCAGGAGATGGTGCAGCTGACCACCGAGCTGCGCGAGTTCCAGTTCGCCGCCCAGTTCGCCGAGCGCGAGGGCGAGCGGCTGCAGACAGCGGTCGAGCGCATCCTGCACCGCCGCTGACAAGATCCGCCGGAAGGAGTCCCCAGAATGCGATCGCTGCAGATCGCCGGCACGGGCATGCTGGCGCAGCAAACCAATGTGGAGGTCATCTCCAACAACATCGCCAATATGAGCACCACCGGCTACAAGCGCCGGCGGGCCGAGTTCCAGGACCTGCTCTACCAGAACATCCGCCGTGTCGGATCGCAGAGCTCGGACACGGGATCGATTCTGCCTTCAGGTGCGCAGATCGGTTTGGGCGTGAAGACTGCCGCGATCTACAGCATCAACGAGCAGGGCAGTCTGCAGCAGACCGAGAACCGCTTCGATCTTGCCATCCGTGGCAACGGCTACTTCCAGGTGCAACTGCCGAGCGGCGAGATCGCCTACACCCGCGACGGCACCTTCGGCCTGTCGCCTGACGGCCAGATCGTCACGGCGGAAGGCTTCCTGGTGCTGCCCGGCATCGCCATCCCGGCAGCCGCGCGCGACGTGACCATCAACGCCGCCGGCGAGGTGCTGGCGAAGCTCGACGGCGAGGTGGCGCCGCAGAATGTCGGCCAGATGGAGACTGCCATCTTCGCCAACGAGGCGGGGCTCGAGGCGATCGGCGAGAACCTGATGCTGGCCACGCCGGCGTCCGGCGAGGCGCAGCTGGCTGCTCCCGGCCAGCCCGGCCACGGCCAGGTGCTGCAGGGCTTCGTCGAGACCAGCAACGTCAACGTGGTCCAGGAGATCACCCGGCTGATCACGGCGCAGCGGGCCTATGAGATGAACAGCAAGGTCATCACGGCGAGCGACGAGATGCTCTCGACCCTGTCGCGGATGCGCTGAGGAGGGCACCCATGCGGATGCTGCTGCTTGCCCTTCTTTCCCTGCTGGCGGTGCCTGCCGCGCGGGCGCAGGAGCTGGCCGCGATCCGGCCGCTCGCCGTGGTGGAGGAACCCGTGCTGCGGCTCGGCGATCTCTTCGAGGGCGTCGGGGAGCGCGCCGGCCTCGCCATCGGCACCGCGCCCGCACCCGGCCACCGGCTGGTGCTGGAGACGGCGCAGCTGATGGCCGTGGCACGCAACCATGGCGTGGTTTGGCGCCCTCTCTCCTGGCACGAGCGGGTGGTGGTGGAGCGGCCGGGCACCCCGGTGCCGCGCGAGGAGATAGAGGCTGCCCTGCGGACCGAGCTGGAGCGCCTCGGCATGGAACCGGAGGCGGAGCTCGAGCTCGGCGCCCTGCTGCCGGCCATGGTGCCGCCCGGCGCACCACGGCAGCTGACGACGGAGGGCGTGGCCTTCGATCCGGCGAGCAGACGCTTTTCCGCCACCCTCGTGCTAATGGCCGAGGGGATGCCGACAATGCGCCAGCGCCTGGCCGGCCGTGCCGTGGCGACGGTGCCGGCGGTGGTCGCGACGCGGCGCCTGGCACGGGGCGAAGTGGTGCAGCCCGACGATCTTCGGGAGGTGCGGCTGCGTGCCGAGCGCGTGCGCTCCGGCGCTGCCCAGGACGCGGCGCAGGTTCTCGGCCAGCAGCTGCGGCGGCCGCTCGGCAGAGGCATGCCCTTCATACTGTCCGATCTCGGCGCACCGGTGCTCGTCGAGCGCAACACGCGGGTGATCATGGTGCTGGAATCGCCCGGGCTGCTGCTCACCACGCAGGGACGGGCGCTGGAGGCCGGGCCGCGCGGCGGTGTGGTACAGGTGATGAACCTGGCGAGCCATACCGTGATCGAGGGGGTCGTGGTCGGACCGGGGCGCGTCCGCGTCGCTGCCGGCCGCGCCTTGCCCGGCCGCTGAAGGGGGCCGGAGCGATGCGCCTGTTGCTGCTGCTGCTCCTGCCCCTGCTCGCCGGCTGCGGCGCGGCCGAGCGCCTCTCCCGCATCGGCCGGGCGCCGGACATGTCACCGGTGACCAGCCCCACGGCCGATCCCGCCTGGCGCCCCGTGAGCATGCCCATGCCGAACCCGCAGGATGCACCGCTGGTGGCGAACAGCCTCTGGCGCCCGGGCAGCCGTACCTTCCTGCGCGACCAGCGCGCCGCCCAGGTGGGCGACCTGATCACCATCCTGGTCAGCATCCAGGACGAGGCCGACCTGCAGAACCGGACGCAGCGGACACGCAACGGCCAGGACCACATGGGACTGCCGCAGGTTTTCGGCATGCAGACGCGCTGGCTGCCTCGAGCGGCCAGTCCCGACACGCTGATAGACGCCTCGGGCAGCCAGACCACGGACGGCAACGGCACGGTGAAGCGGACCGAGACCATCACCCTGCGCCTTGCCGCCACCGTTACCCAGGTCCTACCGAACGGCAACCTTGTGGTCGCAGGCCGGCAGGAGGTGCGGGTGAACTCCGAGCTGCGCGAATTGCAGGTGGCCGGCGTGATCCGCCCGCAGGACATCGCCAGCGACAACACCATCAAGCACGACCGGCTGGCGGAGGCGCGGATTGCCTATGGGGGCCGGGGCACGCTCTCCGACCTGCAGCAGCCGCGCTACGGTCAGCAACTGCTGGATATCTTCCTGCCGTTCTGAGCCGCCCGCCGCTTCGGGAGGAGTGGCAGGGCGCCGGCGACAGAGGGTCGCGCCAGGTGCCGGTCGGGATCCGCTAGCAGGTGAGAGAACGCCCGATCTTTGCCGCACCCCCCTCGTCTTCGCGAGATGGAACAGGATCGGCGCCCGGTCGATGTCCGGCAGAGAGAAGCTCTTGCCTGCCGGACGGGTGGTTCCGGCGCGACGCGATCCGCAGCTCCATGCGCGCCGCCACGGCCTCGATGATCGACCGATCCGGGGTGCCGTTCGGCGTGTCCCGGGAGGAAGGAGGCGAGGAGGTGCTGCGGCAGGCGGGCCGGATCGATCCCCATGTGGACCAAGGCCACCCACCGCTCAGTCCACAACGCGGCCAGCGGATCGGTCGAACCATGCAGGGCCGGCTCCCTCTCATCTGGGCTGCTGGTAGAGCATGCTCGGAGGAGTTTGCCCCCGCGGTCGCACCGATGATCCCGACCTCGGACATGCGACCTGCCGCCATGGCAGCGGCGCCGGTGGCCCATGGCACGCGATTGAGGGGCAGATGGACACTCCCGCATTGCCAGCGGCGGGCTAGAATCGGCGCATGTGTGGCCGGTATTTCCAGCGGCGCGGGCCCGACCCGATCGCGCGCTACTTCGAGACCTTGAATGCCCTGCCCAACCTGGCGCCGAGCTGGAACCGAGCGCCGACCCAGGACGGGCTGGTGGTGCGCCGCCATCCGGAGACGGGCCAGCGGCATCTGGACGCGCTGCGCTGGGGCCTGGTGCCGCGTTGGGCCAAGGACCCGTCAGTGGGCAGCCGCATGATCAATGCGCGCTCGGAATCGCTCGCGGAGAAGCCCGCCTTCCGCGATGCCTTCCGCAAACGGCGATGCATCGTCGCGGCCGATGGCTTCTACGAGTGGCGTGCGGAAGGCAAGGCGAAGCAGCCCTTTGCCGTGGCCATGGCCGATGGTGCGCCGATGCCGCTGGCCGGGCTGTGGGAGGGCTGGCGCGCGCCGGATGGCAGTGTGTTGCGCAGCTACACGATCGTGACGACCCAGGCCAATGCGAGGCTTGCCGCTATCCATGAACGCATGCCGGTGATCCTGCCACGCGAGGCCTGGCCGCTATGGCTCGGCGAGGAGCCGGCCGAGGAGTCCGTGCTCCTCGACCTCCTGCGCCCCTGCCCGCCGGAGCGGCTGGCGGTCTGGCCCGTGGCAACCCGGGTGAATCGGGTGGCCGAGGATGATCCCGGCCTGTTGGCACGCGACCCGCTGGCGATGCCGCCGCCCGATCTGGACGACCCTCCGCCCGCCTTCGAGGATTAGCGCGACCGCATGAGGTGGGAACCACGGAAAGCGTGACCCGCGCCCCTGCCTCGATGCCAGAGCGCGGCCGGCTCAAGCGGGACCGGTCACGCTTCAGGCTGCCAGCGCCACGGCCGGATCACGCGCCGCAAGGCGTGCAAGAAGGAAATCCACGTCCGCCCGCGTCTCCGGTGTCAGCTTCGGTCCCGGCGCACGGATGGCGGCGCAGGCGATGATGCCACGACGCACCAGCACGTATTTGCGCACGACCAGGCCGAGGCCCGGTTGCGTCTCGTAGCGGATCAGCGGCAGATGCGGATCGAAGAGATCATGCGCCGCGTCGCGCCGACCTTCGGCCATCAGGCGGCAGACGCGCACCAGCATCTCCGGCACCGCGTAGCCCGTCATGACGCCGTCCGTGCCGCGCTCCAGCTCGTGCGGCAGGAACAGGCCGCCATTGCCGCCCATGATGGAGAGGCGCCGGATCCCGCCTTCTGCCTCCAGCCGGCGGATCGCGGTGATCTTGTCCAGACCCGGCCAGTCCTCGGCCTTCAGCATCACCACGCGTGGATCCGCGGCGATGCGCCGGATCATGTCCACGGAGAAGTGGATGCCGTTGGCCTGCGGGAAGTCCTGCAGGACGATCGGCGCGTCGCCCACCGCCTCGGCAGCCTGGGCCATGTAGGCCACCACGGCATCGTCGCCGCGCAGTCCCGCCGGGGGTGCGATCATCACCGCCGCAGCACCGGCTTCCATGGCGCCGCGCGCCAGCGCCCGCATGCTGGCGAAGCCCGGCGCGGTGACGCCGACGACCACTGGCACACGCCCGTTCACGCGGCGCAGCACGCGGGCGGTGAAGGCAAGGGCCTCCTCCGCATCCAGCTTCGGTGCCTCGCCCATCACGCCGAGCAACGTGAGCCCCGCAGCGCCAGCCGCCAGGAAGGCATCGGTCATCCGCTCGGCACTGTCGAGATCGAGCGCGCCATCCTCCCTGAAGGGCGTCGGCGCGATCACGAAAACGCCACGCGCCTGTTCGGTGAGGCGCATCATGCCGGCTCGCCCGACATGTCGAGCGGTGGCGTCGTCTCGGGCGGCAGTGGCGAAACATAGGGCTTGCCGCCCGTGCGCGCCGCGTGGTCGGCCTTTGCGCGCTCGATCAGGTCCGGGTCGAGGAGGGCGTCCACTGCCGTACCCGCCATCACCTTCGCCACATGGAGCATGCCCTTGTGCGCCGCGGGCAGCATGCCCTGCGCCGTCAGCTGCCAGGAATGGCCGGGCGTGCCGATGGCATAGGTCGCACCCCGCGCCTGCACCGTCGGCACCTTCCAGGAGACATCGCCCACATCGGTCGAGCCGATCATGGGTACGCCCTTTGCCTCCAGCGGCACGATCTCGTCGCAGAGGGTCACGCCGGGCTTCATCGACACGCCGGCGCGCCGCCAGGCCGAGGCGATATCCTCCTCGCTGAGCGTCGCCTGGAACTCGGCGGCCTTGGCACGGTCCGCATCGTCGAAAGGCGGCGGGCCGAGGCGGTCGAAGTTGTTCTGCATCGCGCGCTCGAGCGGCGTATTGCCGAGCAGGTTGGAGACGGCGCTGATGACGCGCGTCTCGACCTTGGTTTCGGTCATCAGCGCCGCTCCCTCGGCGATCTTGCGCACGCGGCCGACCAGGCGGTTCAACTCGGTGAGATCCCGCGCGCGGATCAGGTAGCGCACCTTGGCCGTGGGCTGCACCACGTTCGGCGCTATGCCGCCGGCATCGAGATAGGCGTAGTGGATGCGCGCATCGGAAGGCATGTGCTCGCGCATGTAGTTCACGCCGACATTCATCAGCTCGACGGCATCGAGGGCACTGCGACCGAGATGCGGCGCGGCGGCCGCATGGCTGGCCCGGCCGGTGAAGCTGAAGTCGATCCGGGTATTCGCCAGCGACAGCGCCTCGTCCACCTTGCAGAATGCGGCCGGATGCCAGGTGATGGCGATGTCCACGTCGTCGAAGGCGCCGGCGCGGGCCATGAAGCCCTTGGCGGCACCACCCTCCTCGGCCGGGCATCCGTAGTAGCGCACGCGGCCGGGCAGCCCCCTGGCGGCCAGCCAGTCCTTCACCGCCGTCGCGGCCAGCAGCGAGGCGGCGCCAAGCAGGTTGTGACCGCAGCCATGGCCGTAGCCCGGGCCCGGCAGCGGCCGCGGCTCGGCCAGGCCGGCCTCCTGCGAGAGGCCCGGCAAGGCATCGTACTCACCGAGGATGGCGATGACCGGACCCCCCTCCCCCGCCTCGCCCATCACGGCCGTCGGGATATCGGCGACCCGCTCCGTCACGCGGAAGCCCTGCTCGCGCAGCATGGCGGTGTGCTCGGCGCAGGAGCGGTGCTCGGCATAGGCAAGCTCCGGCATGCCCCAGACCCGGTCGGACAGCTCCGTGAAGGGCTGCGCCTTCGCGTCCACCAGCCGCCAGATCGCCTCCGTGTTCTCCATCCGATCCTCCTGTCGCTCGCCGCAGGATAGGCCGGGGTGCGGAGGCGGCAAGCGGCAGGCTCAGCGGGCGGCGAGGGTCTCCAGGTCGTAGCCGGCCACGCGCTTGTAGCTGCCGGTGATGGCGAGCATCTCCTCGCGCGAGATCACATCCTCGATGCGGGTGAAGGGCTTGTCGCCGGTGCGCAGATACACCTCACGCAGGATGGCGTCCGGCGGGTTCCTGCGGTTGGTCAGCACGATATTCGTGGTGACAGGCAGGCGCTCGGCCTCATAGGCCCTGAGCGCCGCCTCGGGCTCGCCGGTACGGCAGGCCAGGAGGTCGGCAAGGCAGCGCGCGTCCAGGATAGCCTGGCCGGCGCCGTTCGAGCCGCGCGGCACCATCGGGTGCGCGGCATCGCCCAACAGGGTCACGCGGCCGAAGCTCCACCGCGGCAGTGGGTCCTGATCGACCATGGGGTATTCCAGCACCACCTCGGAGGCGCGGACCATGGCCGGCACGTCCAGCCAGTCGAAGGTCCAGTCGTGGATGTAGCGGATGAAGTCCTCGACGTGACCCGGGCGGTTCCAGTCCCGCCTCGCCCGGTAGGTGTCGGTCTCGACCTCGAAGACCCAGTTCAGCAGCTGGCGGCCTGCGGCATCCACGTCGTTGCGGACAGGGTAGAGCACCATCTTGCCGGTGGTCAGCCAGCCGATCCGGGTCAGGCTGGCGCCGGTCAGGAAGCGTGGCCAGCGTGTCACGCCGCGCCACATGTTGTAGCCGGTGTACTTCGGATCGCCCTCATCGGGGTAGAGCTGCCTGCGCAGCACGGAATGGATGCCGTCGCAGCCGATCGCCACGCTGCCCCGGGCCGGCGGAGGCCTGGCGCCGGAGGCGTCCGGGCTGAAATGCGCCGTCACGCCCGCCGCGTCCTGCGCAACCCGCACGCAGCGGCGGTCGAGCAGGATGCGGTCCCCACCGAGGCGTTCCCGCGCCGCCGACAGCAAGGTCAGGTGCAGATCGGCGCGATGGATGGACATCTGCGGATGGGCGTAGCCTGCGTGCCGTCCCAAGGGCTCGCGATGGATCAATTGACCGAAACGGTTGAAGAAGTTCGCCTCATCAGTCTGCACGCAACGGCGCAATAGCTCTTGCTCCAGCCCCAGCCGGGCAAGCTCGGCCGCGCCATGCGGCAGGATGTTCACACCGACGCCAAGCGCCCGGATCTCCGATGCCGCCTCCAGCACGCGGCAAGGGATGCCGTTGCGGTGCAGACAGAGGGCGAGGGTCAGCCCGCCGACGCCCCCGCCGACCACCAGCACCTCGTCCATCCCGCTCCTCCCGTCCGGGCGGGCATGATGCGGGGCGGCAGCGATGGGTCAAGCAGCGGCCCTGGGAACCGCGGCGTCCCGGCTTTGTTCTCTGACTCCTGCCATTGCCGAACGATTCCTTCCCATGCCCTTCCGACATCAGGCGGCCGCCGCGGCGCGAGGCCGAACGTGACCCTCGACCAAGGCTTCGCCTTCGGCATCCTGGGCACAGCCCTGCTTCTCTTCGTCTGGGGACGGCTGCGCTACGATCTGGTGGCGCTGCTGGCCCTTTTCGCCGGCATTGTCTCCGGCGTCGTTCCGCCCGACCGCGCCTTCAGCGGCTTCAGTGATGAGATCGTCATCATCGTGGCGAGCGCGCTCATCGTCAGCGCGGCCGTGGGGCGCTCCGGCGCGGTGGAGGCGGCAATGCGGCCGCTGCTTCCGCGCCTGACCACCCCCCAACGCCAGGTCTCGGCGCTGGTCGCGGCGGTGATGCTGGCCTCCATGGTCACGAAGAACATCGGCGCGCTCGCCATCTTCCTGCCCGTCGCGCTGCAGCTCGCACGGCGAACGGGCACCCCGGCTGCGAGCCTGCTGATGCCGATGTCCTTCGCCTCGCTTCTGGGGGGGCTGGTCACATTGGTCGGCACTTCGCCCAACATCATTGTCTCCCGCGTTCGGGGAGAGGTGACGGGCCAACCCTTCGGAATGTTCGACTACGCGCCCGTCGGCCTTGGCGTCGCAGCGGTGGGCCTCGCCTTCCTGGCCTTCGGCTGGCGGCTGCTGCCGCATGGGCGCCGCGGCAATGCCTCCCTCGCCGACGCCTTCCGGCTCGAGGACTATACGACAGAGGTGGTGGTGCCACCCGACTCGCCCCTGACCGGTCGCACGGTCGCGGATCTCGAGGCATTGGCCGAGGTCCATCTCCGCGTCGCCACGGTCATTCGTGGCCCGCTGCGCCGCGACGCACCGCCAGCCGATTTGCAACTCGCGGCAGGCGACGTGCTGCTGCTGGACGCCGAGCCGGAGGAGCTGGAACGCGTCGTCGCCCGGGCGAAGCTGACCCTCGCCGGGGAGAGGACGACGGGGGACGCGTCGTCACAGGAGGACGTCGCGGTGGTCGAGGGCGTGGTGACCGGCGAATCACCGCTGGTTGGCATCGCGCCGCGCGAGGCGCGGCTGCATGAGCGCTTCGGTGTCAGCCTGCTTGCCGTCAGCCGGCATGGCGAGCGGGTGCGGCAGCGTCTGGCCGAGGAGCGGCTGCGCCCGGGCGACATCGCGATCCTGAAAGGTGGCGTTGAGGTGGTTCCCGACGCCCTGGGGGAGCTGCGCATCCTGCCGCTGTCGGAACGGCATGTTCCGCTCGGTCGCAGCCGGCGGAGCCTGGTGCCGGTGCTGATCCTCGGCGCCACCATGCTGGCGCTCGGCTTCCGGGTCGTGCCGGTGCCGGTCGCCTTCTTCGGCGCGGCGGTGGCGATCCTGCTGACCGGCGGCCTTACGATGCGCGAGGCCTATGAGGAGATAGACTGGCCCGTGGTGGTGCTGCTCGGCGCGCTGATCCCGCTGAGCGAGGCGATCCGCAGCACGGGAGGCACGGACCTCCTGGCTGGCTGGATCTCGCCCCTGACCGAGGCCATGCCGCCCCTGGCCGCGCTGGCGCTGGTCATGGTGCTGGCCATGGCAGTGACACCTTTCCTGAACAATGCCGCGACGGTGCTGGTGATGGGTCCGCTCGCGGCCGGGCTGGCGGAGCGGCTTTCCCTCAGCCCCGACGCCTTCCTGATGGCGGTCGCGATCGGCGCGGGTTGTGACTTCCTCACGCCCATCGGCCATCAGTGCAACACACTGGTGATGGGGCCGGGCGGATACCGCTTCACCGACTACTGGCGCCTGGGGCTTCCGCTCAGCCTGATCGTCGTCGCGGTGGCGGTGCCGTTGCTGGCCCTGGTCTGGCCGCTGACTCCCCGGTGATGGCGCAGGCGCTCCGACGCCTCTAGTCTCCGCGCCGAGACATCTCGGAGGGAACATCCGCAATGCCGGAGGCCGCACCGCCGCTCGGAGCCTGGCAGCTGCCGGAGGAACTGCGCCTGATCCAGGACACCGCACGGCGCTTCATGCGGGAGGAGGTGGCGCCGATCGAGGACACGCTGCCGCATGATGCCCATGAGGTCCCTCCAGCACTGCTGGAACCGCTGCAGGCGAAGGCGCAGCGGCTCGGCCTGTGGTGCGTGCGGACGCCTGCGGAACATGGCGGTGCCGGGCTCAACCTTCTCGGCCAGGCAGTCGTGGCGGAGGAGGCGGCGAAATGCCGCATGGGCGCCTATATCCCTGCCTG
>Ga0180217_1002712_pt1 | contig 15811 bp, 8 predicted proteins | sample eDN3rd37CBELigOP_FD_128521 | JGI IMG/M metagenome (GOLD analysis project Ga0180217, IMG submission 128521) | Enriched Organic Plus compost microbial communities from Emeryville, California, USA - eDNA 3rd pass 37_C BE-Lig OP (version 2) (version 2) ... | reverse complement strand
CGAGACCCCCGAGCCGACGAACAGGATCCCGCGCTGCGCCAGCATCGCCTCGCGCCGCTCCGTGTCCGTCCACATCGCGTTGCCGCCGTCGATCAGACAGTCCCCCGGCTCCAGCAGCGGCGCGACCGAGTCGATCACCGCGTCCGTCGGCGGCCCCGCCTTGACCAGGATCACGATCCGGCGCGGCCGCTTGATGGCCGTCACGAACTCGCGCAGTTCCTTCGCCGGCACCAGCCCACCCGGCAGCCCCGCGAACGACTCCGGCGGGTTCTCGGCGATGAACCGCTCGGTCACCGCCGTCGTGCGGTTGTACACCGCCACCTTGAACCCGTGGTCCGCCATGTTGAGGGCGAAGTTCGCCCCCATCACCGCCAGGCCGATCAGCCCGACGTCGGCGGAAGCGGGCGCGGGAGGTGGAATCGGGATCGTCGGGGTCGTGGCCATCGAAGGTCTCCGCGGGTTATCGGCGTGTGCGGCGTCGAGCAGGCAATCAGGCACGGCAATCACTCGCGATTGCAGTTATCGGGCCCGACCGACGCCATCGGCAGAGTAGACTCCGCGCATGCCCGGCGAACCGTGGGGAGTCATCCTGCTCGGCCTGGCGCTTGCCGCGGCCGCGGCGGCCGCCGCCGCGTGGATTCTGCGCGGGGCCGGTATCGCGGGCGGCCGACCCGCCGCGGCGGTGGTGGGGGGGGTGCTCGCTGGGGTTCTCCTTGGGCCGGCCGTCCTCGGACGCGTCGCCCCCGCCGCGCACGAGCGCCTCTACCTCGGGGCGATCGCGGAGCGGCGCGCCCTCGACTCGCTCACGGCGCGCCAGGCCGCGGACCTCATCGCCCTTCAGGCTACCGCGCCGACGCCCGAAGCGATCGCCGACCTGCGCTCGCGCCACGCCGCCGAGCAGGCCCCGCTCGTCGATGCGCTCAACGCCGCTCGCGCGCAGCACCGCTCACGTCTGGGGACCGCCGCCGCGGCGCTCTTGGCCGTCGGTATCGGCCTGGCGGCATGGTGCGGGCGGCGACCGGCGGGTCTCGCCTCGGCTCCCATCGCCGCGGCCATCGCGCTGGGGGCCGAACTGGGGGTGATGGTCCTGATCGGACGGTTCTTCGGTCTGCCATGGGGCCTGACCGTCGGCCTCGCGGCAACGGGCGCGTGCGGTTCGGCCTTCGCCGGCGTGCCGATGCGCTGGGTCCCGCGCGCCGGCCGCAGCGCGCCGGCGCTGACGACGGGCGTCTGGGCCTTCGTGCTCGCCTGCGCGGCGATCGTCCTCGCCGCCGACCCGGGACGCTGGCCCGCGGCGCTCCTCCCCGCAGGAGCGATGCTCATTGGTCTCATCGCCGGCGGCGCAGCACGCCGCGGCCAATCGGCTCGCCGCGCCGTCCGCGCAGCGCTCGCCAACGCCATCATCCCCGCGGCCGTCGCCGTCGCCGCGCTGCACGTGGAGTGGTGGCGCTTCGCCGACGACGGCCGCGCGTGGCCGCTGGTCCTGACCGTGACACTCGTGGCGGGCAACGCGGCGATCGTCGGCCTCTGGCTCGCCCTCCGCCGCATCCCCGACCCGCCGACTTACACCGACCTGGTCGGCTGGCACGCCACCGGTTTCAGCGCCACCCAGGCGTGCGTGGCGACGCTCTTGCCGGCCACGGGTCTGTGCGACCCTTCCACCTCCGCGGGCTCCGCCGTGCTGGCCGGCATCCTCCTCAGCGCCGCCGTAGGCGAGACCACGATCGCCTTGCTCGGAGCCACCCTCGCCGGGCATCCCGAGACCCACCGCTCCGAACCCCCAGCGAACTAAGGTTTCGTTTGTCCTCTTTTCTCCGAATCTTTGCCAGCCGATATCGCGCATCGGTGTGTCTGTGGCTTGTTTCTGTGGCGGCGCACCCTGAAACAATGAACGTTCCTCTTGACCTCGCCGCTCTTCCTCAGTAGTAGATTCCTGCTGTCACTGCTACGGCAGCAGTGCTTCTGTCTCGGCATGTTCCCATGGGTCGCCGCCATCAGGCGTTGCGATGTGTCTTTCCCCGTTGGGCGAGCCTGCTGCGTTGCTTGTTCTCACTCGCTGCGGGCGTGGGCGCGAGAGCATCGCGGCAGAACGCCACCTGTTTGAGGGAGGCAACACCATGACTGAAGCGCCATCGATGCCGCATTTCCGCCGCTTTACCTCTTCCGTTCCGCACCGGACGCGAGGCCGCTGGCGTACCGCCATCCGTGCTGTCCTGCTGGTCGCGGTCGCCGTTGGTGCGGGCGCCTGGGGGTGCACCGCGCGGTCCTGCTGCGAGCGCCGGGCGTGCCAGGACATCCGCTTCCTCAAGGCACAGATCGGGATGAACTACGCGATGTGTTGTCAAGGACCCGCCGAAGAGCGGAGCAAGTGTCTCTCCGACCTACAGGACAAGGCCAACGCCACGCTCTCCCTCATCCTCACCGCCAAGCAGGCCTGCGACAACAACAACAACGCCCTCCTCCGCGAGACCATTCAACGGATCCGTGACCTGTGGCTTCCGAAGGTCATCAAGACCGCCACCGGCCAGGTTGTCAATCAGATGGTCGCCTTCGGCAGCCAGGATTACCTTGTTCTCGACACCACCCTTCCCCGCCTCCCCGACTCTTGCACGCCCGTCACCGTCTCCATCGTGGGCGGCGCCGTCGTCAACGCCGAGGCCACTGGACGCGCTGCCGAGGACAACCGCGCTCTCTCCCCCGAAGCCGTTGACCCGGAGGTTGCTCTCGTCGTCCCCTCCAACGCCACCACGACCTACAACGCCTGCACCTACGCTGTCCCCGCGAACACGACGTTCAACATGCGCTTCGGCGGCGCCGTCTTGAACGGCCTCTCTCTCTCCGGCACCATCGCCGTCGCGCAGACCGCCGCCGCGTTTCCCGCCGTGGGCGTTGGTCCTGTCGGCCTTCCCACCGACGTCTCCCTCACTGCCAGTTTCCTGGGCCAGAAGATCACCCTCGACCTCGACAAGACCTGTCCCTACAACGTGCTGCGGGTCGATGCCAGCGGCAATGGCGCCCTCTGCGTCGCCCTGACCGTGGACAGCGACTCTCCCGATTTGGTCGGTTTCGTCCAGATCGGCAGCACCATCTACTTCGAACTCCCCGTCCAGGTCGCTGGTGACTGGTCCGCCATCCGCATCCACGCCGACGCCTCCATCCCCGGCCACCTGCTGACTCCCACCGACCCCGTCGCTCTCGCCGCTGCCGACGGCCCCTCATCGGCTGTCATTGCCGAGGACCCCTGTGCCGACGCGAACGAGAACGGCATCCGCGACGGTGCGGACGAAGTGATCCACAACATCGACTCCCATCTCAACTGCCAGGCCACCGTCCAGCACTGACGCGCCGCCGCATCCCCCAAAGCGCAACCGCCGCCCGCGGCGTGAAAGCCGCGGGCGGTTGTCGCGCGCTCCCCGCCCCCGTCTTACTCCTCCACGACCTTCAGCACGATCTTGCCGCGCGTGTGCCCGCTCTGGCTCTGCTCGTGCGCCTTGGCGGCTTCCGCAAGCGGGAAGACGTGGGGGACTTCCGGCTTGACCTTCCCGGCGTCGATCAGCGCCCCGATCTCCGCCAGTTGCTCACCATTGGGCCGCACGAGGATCCGCGCCGTCCCCACGCCGCGCTCGCGGGCTTTCTCCTCCGACGGCTGGCCAATGATCGACACCACGAACCCGCCGGGCTTCACCGCGTCGTATGACCGCTCCAGCGTCTCGCCGCCGACGGTGTCGAGCACCACGTCGGCATCCTTCACGGCGTCCTCGAAGCGCGTCGTGCGGTAGTCGATCACTTCGTCGCACCCGAGGCGCTTGAGGAACTCGTGGTTCCCCGCGCTCGCGGTGCCGATCACGCGGGCGCCCCTGGCCTTCGCGAGTTGCACCGCCAGGTGCCCCACGCCCCCCGCGGCCCCGTGGATCAGCACCGTCTGCCCTTCCTTCAGCCCCGCGGTGTCGAACATCGCCTGCCACGCCGTCAGCGCCGCCAGCGGCACCGCCGCGGCCTGAACGTGGTCGAGCGTCCTGGGCTTGAGCGCGACCGCGTCCTCGCGCGTGACGACGAACTCGGCGTACGTCCCGTCGCGCGCCAGGTCGGTCATCGCGTACACCTCGTCACCCGGTTTGAACTTCGAGGCGCCGGGGCCGACCGCCTCGATCACCCCCGAGGCGTCCCACCCGAGGATCGCCGGCAACTCCTTGCGCCGGAACCCGTGCTGCCGCGTCTTCCAGTCCACGGGGTTCACCCCCGCGGCGTGCACGCGGATGAGCACCTCTCCCTCCCCCGGCTCCGGGCGCGGGGCATCCTCGTACGTGAGCACTTCCGGCCCGCCGAACTGGTGAATCCGCACAGCCTTCATCGTCTGTCTCCCTTCCGTCGTCGTCGGCGTCCCGGTCTGCATCCCCGCGGCGGCCATCGCCGCGACCACGAGTGCTCCGAAGACCAACGCCGCCGCGCTGCGAGCAATGGACACCATATCGTGGCCTCCTGAAAGCCCGGGGCCCCCCTTTCTCACCCCGTCGTTCGGCTCGCCCGGCCCCTCGTCCGAGGGGGAAGGGCGTGCCGCGCTTGGTTCAGGGTACACTGGCCGCCGTGGTGGGATCACCCGGGGCGGCAGGCGGGGCTGAGCATCACGGGTCATTCCCGAAGAGCCGGAGTTCGTCGCCGTCAACGAAGAACGGCCCCTGTCCCCTGCTCGCGGGCTCAGGTCCTGCCCATGCTCCCAGCGCGGTGAACAACCCCACCGCCACCGGCGGCAGCAGAAGGGCGCACAGCAGGTGCGCCCACGCGCAGCCAGCGGCCGGTGTCGGGATGCCGCATCGCGGCCTTATTCCACCGTCACGCTCTTGGCCAGGTTCCGCGGCTTGTCCACATCATGCCCGCGCGCCAGCGCCGCGTAGTACGCCATCAGTTGCAGCGGCACCGCCGCCAGCATCGGACTCAGCGGCTCGGCGATGTCCGGGATGTACAGCACATCCTGCGCGTAGTCCGCGATGTGCTCGTCCCCCTCGGTCGCCACCGCGATCACGTGCCCGCCGCGGCTGCGCACCTCGTGGATGTTGCTCAGCACCTTCTCGTACTGCCGCCCCTTGTTCGCGATGAACACCGCCGGCATGCCTTCGTTGATCAGCGCGATCGGCCCGTGCTTCATCTCCGCGGCCGGCATCCCCTCCGCGTGGATGTACGAGATCTCCTTGAGTTTCAGCGCTCCCTCCAGCGCCGTCGGGTAGTTGTACCCGCGCCCGAGGAACAGCCAGTTCTCCCGGTCCACGTACTTCTCGGTCACCCGCTTGATCCGCGGCGCCTGCTCGAGGATCCGGTCGATCTTCTCCGGCACCCGCTCCAGTTCGCGGATCATCTCCGAGCACGTGTCCGCGCTCATGAGCCGCTTGCGGGCCAGGAACAGCGTGATCATCGTCAGCACCGCCACCTGCCCCGTGAACGCCTTGGTGCTCGCCACGCCGATCTCCGGCCCGACGCGCAGGTACACCCCCGCGTCCGTCTCCCGCGCGATCGTCGAGCCCACCACGTTCACCACCCCCAGCGCCAGCGCCCCGCGCTCCCGCGCCTCGTGCAGCGCCGCGATCGTGTCCGCCGTCTCCCCCGACTGGCTCACCGCGATCACCACCGTCCCCTCCTCGATGATCGGGTTGCGGTAGCGGAACTCGCTGGCGTACTCCGTCTGCGTCGGGATCTTCGCCAGGTCCTCCAGCAGGTACCGCCCGATCATCGCCGCGTGCAGCGCCGTCCCCTGCGCCGTCAGCACGATCCGCCGCGCCCGCGTCAGTTCCTTCGCGTAGTTCGCCAGCCCCCCGAGCACCACCCGCCCCTCGTCCCGGTTCACGCGCCCCGAGATGCACGCCCGGATCGCCTGCGGCTGCTCGAAGATCTCCTTGAGCATGAAGTGCGGGAACCCGCCGAGTTCGATCTGCTGGAGGTCCAACTCCAGTTGCATCACCTTCGGCGTCACCGGCACGTTGTGGATCGTGCTGGTGCGGAACCCCTCGCGCGTGATCCGCACGACGTTGTAATCCTCCAGCGTGAACGCCTGCGTCGTGTGCGCCACGATCGCCGACGCGTCGCTGGCGACGATGTACTCCCCCGCCCCGATCCCCACCATCAGCGGCGACCCCTTGCGGGCCACCACCAGCACGTCCGGCTCCTTCTGGCACATCACCGCGATCGCGTACGCCCCCGTCACCTCCCGCAGCGCCCCCTGCACCGCCGCCTCGAGGTCCCCCTCGTACAACTCGCTGATGAGCATCGCCAGCACTTCCGTGTCGGTGTCGCTGACGAACTTGTGCCCCTTCTCCTTCAGGTAGGTCTTCAGCGCCGCGTAGTTCTCGATGATCCCGTTGTGGATCACGCAGATCCCGTGCCGGTCGTCCGGGTGCGGGTGGGCGTTGTACTCCGTGACGCCCCCGTGCGTCGCCCACCGCGTGTGCGCGATCCCCGCCGTCCCCTCCAGCCCGCCGAACTTCTCCAGTTTCTCCTCCAGCATCGACACCCGCCCCACGGTCCGGACGGACTTACACCCCTCCGGCGTCATGATCGCCACGCCCGCCGAGTCATACCCGCGGTACTCCAGCCGCTTGAGCCCCTCGACCAGCAGCGGCAGGGCCTGCTTCGACCCGATGTACCCGACGATTCCGCACATGCGTACGACTCCTGGTTTGGCCGACCGTCGCGCCGGTGTCCGGCGTGCGGCGGCGTGGGCAGCGCCCCGTGGCAGGCGTGGCGGCGGCCCGCCTTCATGCTGACGCCGTTGGTGCAGTGCCGTTGGATTCTGGCAAACAGAGGATAACGGCAGGGGGCCAACGGGCTCCGAAAAAGAAGATCGGCACGGCCGACCCGCCCGGATAACCCTGATCCCCGGTCTCGGGCCGGCGGAAGGGGCTCGGAGCGTAGTACGCCGGACCCGGGCGGTTGGATCGTCCCGAGAATGCGGGCGGGAGTGGGGGAGGGGGAAGGGGGTAGCCCGGCCCGGGGCCGTCGCCCTCCCCGCCTGGCCGAAGGACCGGGAGACCGCCCGCCCCCTCCGGCGCCGCGGCGTACGCCGAGCGCACCGGGCACGGGTTCGCCGCCACACATAAATCTGTGCAAATCTCATTGGCACCGCGCGCCGTGCGCTGGATAGTCCGTGCTGGAGGACCATCGGCCGGTGGGGCCGGTGGCTCGGGAGGGGAAAGAGCGGGTGTCGGGGGGGAAGGGGCCGGGGGACCGCGCATGAGCCGCACCGTCGCATTTGCCACCGCCATCGCCGCGTTCTCATGCGCGGCCCTCACCGCCGCCGCCGACCCCGTCCCGCTCTCCGACCTGCTCGGGCAGGCGGACGGGATGGTCGTCGGTGACAAGCGATTCACGTTCCACGCCTTCTCTTCGCCCCGCTTCAGCGCCGCCGACATCCTCGTCGAAACGGTCGTTCACGGCGACAGCGAGCACGGCTTCCGCCTCGTCCAGGCCTTCGACGATCCCGGCGGCGACCCCTCACCCTCCGACGGCTACCTCACCTTCAGCGTCCGCACGATGACGCCGGGGGCGCGGATCATGTCCGACCGCATCCGCTTCGGCGCTTCCACCGGCGAGCCCGGCTCGTGGGTCCGCCTCAACGAGCACGTCTTCGACGCCGCGGGCTCCGGCGAGATCGTCTCGCGCTCCTTCCTCGCCGAAGGCGGCCGCGGCCACGAGGTCTTCGAGACCGACTTCGACCACGGCGCCGAGGGGCGCGAAGCCCTCCGCATCGAGCAGGACGTGTGGATCTTCTCCGCCCCCCACGGCTCGGCGGTGGCCGAGTTCATGGAGCGCACCTTCCTGACGCAGACGGCCTCCGCGGCTCCGCTCCCCTCCGCCGCGGTGCTCGGCGGCGCGGGGCTGCTCTCCCTCGCGGCGGGCCGGCGCCGCCGCCGGGAACTCACCTGACCACACGGCGCCGCGGGCCTCTGCGGCCCCGGCGCTCACGTCTTCTCACCACCATTGTCCGGTCAGCGGGCGCGTCCGCGTGGGCGGCGCGTCCGCTTTCTTTTGAGGCACTGGGGACTGGCGCCAGGGCGCCACCCAAAACAAAGCCCGCCGCGCAAGCGGCGGGCCAAACGTTCACGTGCGTCCAACCGCAAGCGACGCCTGCAACGCGAAGCACGCGAACATCACGAGGCCACTAAGTCCTTAGTCCTCAGTCCTCCCCCTACCGCCTCTCTCCCCCAGCCCCCGGTCCCCGATCCCCAGTCCCTTCCCCCTCCACCACCCGCCGCGCTTCCGCCAGCGCCTCCTCGAACGTCTCGAACATGTTCTCCAGCCCCACCACCTGGTCGAACCCCGTCCTGGTGAACACCACCAGCGGCTGCGCGTGCACCCCCGACAGCAGCAGCCGCGTCCCGTCGCGCCGGCACTTGTGGTAGAACTCCTCCAGCGCGTGCAGCCCGGTCGCGTCGATCGCCGGCACCTTCCGCATCCGCAGGATGAACACCCGCGGCGGCTTCTCCATGCCCCCCAGCGTGTCCTTCAGCCGGTCCGCCACGCCGAAGAAGAACGGCCCGTCGATCTCGTACACCTCCACCCCCGGCGGGATCGCCAGCCGCGCCGTCGCCGTCGGGTCCTTCTGCGTCCCGACGGCGTCCTCCTCCCCTTCGGCGTTGGCCAGTTCCTTCGTCAGCGCCGCGACGTTGCTCACGTCCGCCATCCGCTTCATGAACAGCATCGACGCCAGCACCATCCCCACCATCACCGCGATCGTCAGGTCCGTGAAGACCGTCAGCCCGAACGTCGTCAGCAGCACCGCCACGTCGCTCTTGGGCGCCCGCAGCAGCGACCGGAAGTGGTCGATCTCGCTGATGTTCCACGCCACGATCACCAGCACCGCGCTCAGCGACGCCAGCGGCACCAGTTTCGCCACGTCCGCCAGCGCGAACATGAACAGCAGGATGAACGCCGCGTGCAGCATCCCCGCCACCGGCGTCTTCCCCCCGTTCTTGATGTTCGCCACCGTCCGCGCGATCGCCCCCGTCGCCGGCACCCCGAAGAACAGCACGCTCCCCACGTTCGCCACCCCCTGCGCCACCAGTTCCTGGTCGCTCTTGTGCCGGTAGCCCGTCATCCCGTCGGCCACCACCGCCGACAGCAGGCTCTCGATCGCGCACAAAAGCGCGATCGTCGTCGCCGGCAGGATCAACTCCGGCACCATCGACCAGTCGATCGCCGGCAGGTGCGGCGCCGGCAGCGACCGCGGGATCGACCCGAACCGCGTCCCGATCGTCTCCACCCCCGCCGCCCCCAGCACCTCCCCGCCGCGCTCCCACCCCATCACCTTCACCACCGCCGCCGCCAGCCCTACCGCCACGATCGCCCCCGGCACCCGCGGCAGCACCCGCCGCATCGCGATCATCACCGCCAGCGACCCCAGCGCGATCCCCGTCGTGTGCCAGTTGATCGTCTCGAAGTGCCGCGCCAGCAACGCCACCTTCGGCACAAACTCGGGCGGGATCGGGATCGGCGTCCCGCTCTCGTCCGCCACCGTCAGCCCGAAGAAGTCCTTCACCTGGCTCGCCAGGATCGTCACCGCGATCCCCGCCGTGAACCCCGTCGTCACCGGGTAGGGGATGAACTTGATCATCGCCCCGAACCTGAACACCCCCATCAGGACCACGATCACCCCCGCCATCAGCGTCGCCAGCGCCAGCCCCCCATACCCGTGCTCCGCCGCGATCCCCGCCACGATCGGGATGAACGCCGCCGTCGGCCCGCCGATCTGCACGCGGCTGCCCCCCAGCGCGCTGATCAGCAGCCCCGCCACCACCGCCGTGAACAGCCCCATCGCCGGCGGGCTCAGCCACGGGTGCACCGCCTGCATCTCCGCGGCCACGTTCGCCGGGATCGACGCGATCCCCAGCGCCATCGCCAGCGGCAGCGCGATGATCGCCACCGTCAGCCCGCCCATCGCGTCGGACGCGAACGTCTTCCTCGTGTACCCCTCGCGCAGACAGATCAGCAACTTCGGCGTCAGTCGACTGTGAGACATGGGTCGGGTGGCCCGCCGCTCCGCGGCGGGTCCATGTGCGTGGTGCGTATCGGGCGTTCCCAACGGACAACCCGCCGCGTCGCGGCGGATCCGCGGTGAAGTGCTGTGTGTCGTGGACTGGGCCCCGGCGGGTCCTGAGCGTTGCGCTCCCACCCTACCCCCACCCGGACAAAGATCGCACAATAGGGACCCGCCGAGCCCGTTGGCAAGTTTCCAGCAGCGCCCGTTGCGCCGCCCCTTCCCAAAATAAAGAAGCCGCGGCGCCCACACGCCGCGGCTCATCATCCTGTACGCATTCCTTTCGGATCGCGCCGCCGCCCGTCAGCAGCCGCCCACACCCTCCAGCCACGCCGTCAGGAACGCCGAGATGTCGGCCGAGTTCACCTCGCCGCTCTGGTTGAAGTCGGCATCCAGGGCGCCCGACTGGACGCACTCGATCCACGTGGTCAGGAACGCGCTGATGTCGGCCGAGTTCACCTGGCCGTCGCTGTTCCAGTCCGCCGGGCACGGCGTCCCGCCGAGCCCGGAGACGATCCACACCCGGCTCTGCCCATTGAACACACCGTTCCCCGCGATGACCGAGTGGTCGGCCGAGATCCCCAGGGCGCTCACGAGAGTCCACCCCGTCAGGTCCACACCCAGCGCCGCCAGATGCGTGTTGAGGTCCACCATCCCCGTCTCGGCGGTCCACATGAAGGCCCGCCCGCCGGATGACCCGACGATGACCGAGCCGTCAGCGCTCACCTCCCACGCGGACGTTCTGGTCGCCCCCGGAAGCGAGCCCAGATCCTCCATCCCACCCTCCTCCGTCCAGCGGAACGCCCGCTCATCGCTCATCGAGAGCGAGGACGAGCTGGAGCCGACGATGACCCGCCCATCGGCGCTGATCCCGGTGGCGGTCGATGATGTGTGCCCCGGCAGCGTGCCCAGGTCCTGCGCGACGCCGTTGCCCAGGAACCGGTACGCGTGCCAGTAGTCGTCCCCGACGGCGACGGAGCCATCGGCGCTGATGCGCCGTGCCCGGTGATGCCCGCTCTGCGTGCCGATCAGATCCCTCATGCCCTGCCCCAGCCGCCAGAAGAACGCATAGTCAAAGTTCGGCGGCGTGGCGTTGCCCGCGCCCACGACGACCGAGCCGTCGGGGGTCACGCCGTACGCGCGTGCCCAGCCGCCGGTGCCGATCAGCCCCAGGTTCTGCATCCCGGTCTCAGGCGTCCAGCGGAAGGCCCGCGAACTGTACCCACCGGCCGCGTTGCTCTCCCCGACGATGACCGTCCCGTCGGCGTTGACGCCGTACGCGCAGGAGTGGGTCTTGCCGGGCAGAACGCCCAGGTCCTCCATCCCGCCTTCGCTTGTCCACCGGAAGGCCCTGCCCCCCGCCTGCCCCACGATCGTCGTGCCGTCGGCGCTCAGCGCCCCCATGCAGCCGTCCACGCTGATGAGAACCGGCTGCGCCGCCGCGGCGCCGGCCGCCGCCGCCACGATCGCCGCCACACAAAAACGATGGAATCCCGCTCGCTTCATGATCGGTCTCCTTCGCCACGTTCCTGGTGTGTCCGGACTCAACGCTGCGCGCAGTGTACCGCAAACGGCCGCCCATCCAAAGGCCCACGGCAATGTTGAGTACCCCATCCACAAAAAGTGGACGTTGCCATCGGGAAAGCGGATGCTTTGATCCGCGTACTACACCCCGCGCGGCCGTCCGCTCACGCCCCCTCCGCCCCCGCCCGTCTCCCGTCACCCGGACAAATGTCGCACGCGCGCCCGGCGCTGCAGGCCGGCCGCCGCGCCCCACCTCCGCCCCGGCGCCGCCGCCCCGTTCTTCCCCGCCGCTGTGGAGCAACCCCCCACGCCCTTCTATCCTCTGGGAGTTTGCGCACCCGGCGCTCCGCCGCGCCGCCCGCCCCCGCGCTCCCGCACCTTCACCCGGTCGCCCCGCCCCAACAGGGAGGCCCCCGCAGGACGCCCCGCAGGATGCCCAAGCGCACCGACATCAAGACCATCCTCATCATCGGCTCCGGCCCCATCGTCATCGGCCAGGGGTGCGAGTTCGACTACTCCGGAACCCAGGCGTGCAAGACCCTCCGCGCCGAGGGGTACCGCGTCGTGCTCGTCAACTCCAACCCCGCGACGATCATGACCGACCCGGAGTTCTCCGACCGCACCTACATCGAGCCCATCACCCCCGAGGCCGTCCGCAAGGTCATCCAGAAGCAGAAGGAGATCGGCGACCCCATCGACGCCCTCCTCCCCACCCTCGGCGGCCAGACCGCCCTCAACTGCGCCTGCGCCCTGTACGACAACGGCACCCTCGCCGAGTTCGGCATCGAACTCATCGGCGCCAACCGCGAGGCCATCCACCGCGCCGAGGACCGCCGCGCCTTCAAGGAGATCTGCGAGAGCCTCGGCCTCAAGACCCCCCTCTCCAAGACCGTCACCAGCCTCGAAGAGGCCCGCGAGTTCCAGAAGGTCTGCGGCCTCCCCGCCATCATCCGCCCCGCCTTCACCCTCGGCGGCACCGGCGGCGGCATCGCCTACAACCAGGAAGAGTTCGACGAGATCGTCACCCGCGGCCTGCGCGCCAGCATGATCGGCCAGGTCCTCATCGACCAGTCCGTCCTGGGCTGGAAGGAGTTCGAACTCGAGGTCATCCGCGACAAGAAGGACAACTGCATCGTCGTCTGCGGCATCGAGAACATCGACCCGATGGGCGTCCACACCGGCGACTCGATCACCGTCGCCCCCATCCTCACGCTGACCGACAAGGAATACCAGGCGATGCGCGACGCCGCGTTCGCCATCATGCGCGCCGTCGGCGTCGAGACCGGCGGCAGCAACGTCCAGTTCGCCGTCAACCCCAACCCGCCCATCGGCCCCGACGGCGAGCCCGAGTTCCAGATGGTCGTCGTCGAGATGAACCCGCGCGTCTCGCGCTCCTCCGCCCTGGCCTCCAAGGCCACCGGCTTCCCCATCGCCAAGATCGCCGCGCGCCTCGCCATCGGCTACACCCTCGACGAACTCCGCAACGAGATCACCGGCACCACCAGCGCCTGCTTCGAGCCCAGCATCGACTACATCGTCACCAAGATGCCGCGCTGGACCTTCGAGAAGTTCCCCGAGGCCGACGAGACCCTCACCACCCAGATGAAGTCCGTCGGCGAGGCCATGGCCATCGGCCGCACCTTCGCCGAAAGCCTCCAGAAGGCCATCCGCTCCATGGAGGTCAAACGCTTCGGCCTGGGCCTGGACCGCAACGACAAATGGCTCGCGGCCAGAAGAAACGGCTCCCCCGACGCCCGCAAGGCCGCCGACGGCTCCGAGATCGAGTGGCCCATCGCCGAGGACAAACTCACCCGCAAACTCGCCGTCCCCAGCCAGGGCCGCCTCTACTACATCCGCTACGCCATGAAGATGGGCTGGAGCGACCAGCGCATCCACGAACTCTCCAGGATCGACCCCTTCTTCCTCGACCAGATCCGCCGCCTCGTCGAGTTCGAGGACGTCCTCTGCGCCTACCGCACGCTCGAGGAAGTCCCCCGCGACGTCCTCTTCCAGGCCAAGCGCCTGGGCTACTCCGACGCCCAACTCGCCAACCTCTACCTCGGCACGATCTCCAGCGACACCATCCTCAAGGTCCGCGAGCACCGCAAGCGCCTCGGCATCGAGCCCGTCTACAAACTCGTGGACACCTGCGCCGCCGAGTTCGAGGCCCGCACCCCGTACTACTACAGCACCTACGAAGCGCCCGCGTTCGTAAGCGGCCGCCCCGCCCCGCCCGACGACGAGATCCGCGTCTCCGACAAGAAGAAAGTCATCATCCTCGGCGGCGGCCCCAACCGCATCGGCCAGGGGATCGAGTTCGACTACTGCTGCTGCCACGCCGCCTTCGCCGCCCGCGACCTGGGCTTCGAGTCGGTGATGATCAACTCCAACCCGGAGACCGTCTCCACCGACTACGACACCAGCGACCTCCTCTTCTTCGAGCCCCTCACGCTCGAAGACGTCCTCGACATCGTCGAGCGCCTCAACGGCCGCCCGCTGCGCGACGGCCCCGGCCTCGTCCACGGCCTCATCGTCCAGTTCGGCGGCCAGACCCCCCTCAACCTCGCCCACGGACTCGTCAAGGCCGGCGCCCCCATCATCGGCACCACCGTCCAGTCCATCGACCTCGCCGAAGACCGCAAGGCCTTCGACGCCCTCCTCGAGCGTCTCGGCATCGGCCGCCCGCCCGGCGGCACCGCCCACTCCGTCCCCGAGGCCGTTGCGCTCGCCGCGCGCCTCGGCTACCCCGTCCTCGTCCGCCCCTCCTACGTCCTCGGCGGCCGCGGCATGGAGGTCTGCTCCGACGAGAAAGCCCTCCGCCACTTCATGGCCAGCGCCATCGAGATCAGCGGCATGGACGGCGCCCCCGTCCTGATCGACAAGTTCCTCGACCGCGCCACCGAGGTGGACGTGGATGTCATCGCCGACTTCAACCCCGCCCACGCCGACCCCGCCGCGGCCGCCGGCGCCGCCGCCCCCCGCGCCCTCATCGCAGGCGTCATGGAGCACATCGAGGAGGCCGGCATCCACTCCGGCGACTCCTCCTGCACCATCCCCCCCTACGCCCTCGCACCCGATCTTGTGGACCGCATCAAGTCCATCGCCCGCTCCCTCGCCGAGGCCCTCCGCGTCCGCGGCCTGATGAACGTCCAGATGGCCGTCAAGGACGGCCAGGTCTACATCCTCGAGGTCAACCCCCGCGCCAGCCGCACCGTCCCCTTCGTCGCCAAGGCCACCCACGTCCCCTGGCCCGCCATCGCCGCAAAGGTGATGATGGGCAAGAGCCTCGCCGAACTCGGCGTCACCGAAGTCCCAGACACCGGCGCCTTCGCCGTCAAGGAATCCGTCTTCCCCTTCAGCAAGTTCCCCGGCGTGGACATCGTCCTTGGCCCGGAGATGCGCTCCACCGGCGAGGTCATGGGCATCGACACTTCCTTCGGCGCCGCGTACGCCAAGAGCCAACTCGCCGCCGGCGCCGCCCTGCCCACCTCCGGCGCCGTCTTCATCTCCGTCCGCGACACCGACCGCTCCCACGCCCTCCCCGTCGCCCGCGCCCTGGCCGCGATGGGCTTCTCCATCTACTCCTCCCCCGGCACCGGCGCGTACCTCCGCGACCACGGCCTGAATCCCGAGATCCTCCAGAAGATCGCCTCCGGCGTCCGCCCCAACGTCCTGGACCTCATGCGCGACGGCAAGATCCAACTCATCATCAACACCGCCACGAAAACGGGGTGGCAGACCGACGAGGGCAAGATCCGCTCCACCGCCGTCCGCCTGGGCATCCCGATCATCACCACGATGACCGGCGCCGCCGCCTGCATCCACGCCATCCAGGCCCTCCGCGCCTCCGAGAGCGGCGCGAGCGGCTGGGGCGTCGCCGCCATGCAGGACTACAAGCGCCTCGCCGACTCGCGCCGCGCCCCCAACCCGTCCCCCGCCACCCCTCCCGTCGCGCCCACCGTCCCCGCACCCGCCCTCCAGCCCGCGGCCGGCTGAACCCCCTCCCCGAGGGCGCTGAGGGAGGGTTCCCGCCGCGGCCCGCCCCCCTTCATTTCCACTTTCCATTTTCCACTTTCCACTTTTTTGTCGCGCATCGTCGGTCCCTGTGCGCAATCTGCGCGATCTTCGCCACTTCCCCCTTGCCCCCGACCCGTCTCACGCCACAATCGCGCACACCACACCGCTCGCACATCTTCAGGGGACCACTACATGCCAACGACCGACTCCACCCCCACCGCCCTCACCATCAGCGCCCCGCGCCCGCCT
>Ga0180217_1002711_pt1 | contig 15816 bp, 8 predicted proteins | sample eDN3rd37CBELigOP_FD_128521 | JGI IMG/M metagenome (GOLD analysis project Ga0180217, IMG submission 128521) | Enriched Organic Plus compost microbial communities from Emeryville, California, USA - eDNA 3rd pass 37_C BE-Lig OP (version 2) (version 2) ... | reverse complement strand
GTATTGCTCTAAAATCTATTCTTGGACTATCAATAATATGGATAGGCGTATCATGTGACAAACAAAGTGCTGAAGAGATGAACGGCACCTTAGCAGTTTCGACGAGTGAATATCGATCCGATGTTATCTCCAGGTTGGACCTGACAGTGGATGGCGGCAAGGATACGTTGTACGTATTTTCTTCGTCGGATGTCAATGTCGTATTTCAGACGGGTGAGCCGGAAGATTGGGTCGCGGTCGAGAAGAAAGAATATATGGCTCAACAGGGTATTACCCGTGTTATTTTGAATGTACAACCTCTTGCGGATGACTTTAAAATCCGTTCAGGCATATTGCATGTGACCGGACAGGAAAAATATAGCGGAAGCTTTATCAAATTGTCGCAAGGCTACGAAAGCCGGTTCTCAGAGGATTTTGCCTGGTTGAGATATGGCAACGGCAATCCTTTGGATTTGGTGTCGGGAGTATTGATGGACAATTGGTCTCCGGCTCAGAAACAGTATAACTGGACGTCTACTGTAGCCGAAGGTCAAAGCCAAGCTTTTGTCTACGGCAAGAACGGATATGTACAGTTAGGAAGTGATGTTGTAGGAGCGGACTTGTTTTCTCCGATTATTCCCGGTATCACTAAAGATAGTATACTTTTACTGACATTTGATGCTGTATCTTATATATCAAGAGAAGGTATGTCGGATGGCAATCTGCTGACTGTGAATATTATAGGGGCTGAGTTTGAAGATGGTGGGGATAGTAAGGTGGTCGAGCTGGCACATTATGATTACGGATCAGCCTTGTTGGTGACAAAGATGTGGGACAATTCGAAATTTAGTTTTCGGATCAATAAAACCAAAAATAATCCGACATCGTCTACCTTACAGGTGCAGTTCCTGACGAATACAGATATTGCTGTGGCAGAGAACAGGGTGTTTTTGGACAATGTAGCAGTGTATACTGTCGCAGAGTTTAAAGAGAAAAAATAAAGGAATATAGTGCGGAGGTGTCTAAAAATCCCGCCGAACACTAAAAAAAACGCGTCATTGCGAGGAAGCATGACGAAGCAATCTGCATTTTTGACATCACCAGATTGCTTCGTTACCTCGCAATGACGGTGATGTTTGGCTTTGTAGACCCCCTCAATATCTAAGCAAAAAATGATTTAAAGTTAATATTAAGGTTATATACTCTTTGTTTATTTGTGGATAATTTTATATTTGTATAACATAGCTTGAAGATGAAATTGGTAAGACATATTTTCGAAGGGGAAGATTTTCAGTGCTTTATTGCGGGAGATCAGAAAGCTTATCGAAAAGTATTTCATTACTTTTTTCCTATCATTTTGAGGTATACCCATGCTAAGTGCAAAAGCTGGGAAGATGCCGAGGAAATCACGCAAGAGGCATTCACACAATTGTATCTGAACAGAGAAAAAGTCCATACAGAAGATGATCTGTACCCTTATCTGTTTGTGATTACCAAGCGCTTGTGCCTTTCCTATTTCAGACAGCAGATCAGTATATCCCGTAAGCTACAGGCTGCACAACAGGAGTGGACGGCGATCTCCTATGCTACAGAGGAATATATGGATTTTGGGGAGTTGTCCCGCATTCTGGAGCATATCATCGCTACACTACCCCCTCAGCAGCAGGAAGCGTATAGGCTGAGCAAGTTGGAAGACAAGCCTCAACAGGAAATAGCCATGCAGATGAGTATATCCCGAAATACCGTTCGGAATCATTTGTCGTTGGCGACCAAAGAAGTGCGCCTACGTTTGCAAAAAATCTATTTCTTTCTTTTTTAAGCTTTAAGCAGCAGGCTTTAGGCAGATGGCTTATAGCTTACGGCTTATAGCCAGATTAAAAAAAATCATTTTTCCATTAGTACATTCTTATTTAGCGTGCGTTTATACCTATAAATAAACCATAAAATACGCTAACATTGGATAAACGACAGCTAAATATTTTACTTGCAAAGTATCGTCAACATCAACTTACAGACAAAGAAAAGCAATCTCTTATTGATTTTATCCATACGGAGGAAGGAGAGAAGCTATTGTCGGAAGTTTGGGACGATTCGTTTGAAATATCAGATATAGATGATGATTCCGTGGACGCCGTATCCATGTTTCAGCGCATACTGTTGGATAAACGTTTGGCCAAAGAACCCATAACAGACAATGTACGTGATATTGGTTTTTTCTCTTTGAAGAAGAAAAGGCGCATGGTCGTGGCTGCGTGTATAAGCCTGGCCATTCTTGTCGGGGCAGGTCTGTTCTTTCTCAAAAAAGAAAGTACGGAAGGCAATCTATTGGCTACTGATGAAAACTATATTTTGCCCGGCTCCGATAAGGCAAGGATCGTATTTGACGACGGTAGTTTCGTGGAGTTGGCGGCTGTGCAGGGAGACACGATATTGCACGATCAGGGACTTCGTATCTATCGCAAAGAAGATGGCAGTATCGCCTATGAGCTTAATGGCGAAAAAGAATACCGTAATGTGTATAATACGATCATCACACCCAAGGGAGGGGAATATAGCCTGGTACTGCCGGATGGCTCCCGCGTGTGGGTGAATGCAGCTTCCAAACTGCGGTATCCTACCGCCTTTGATGGAGAAATGAGAGAAGTTGAGCTGGACGGAGAGGCTTATTTTGAAGTCAAAAAAGCATATAAAAATGGCAAAAGACAACCCTTTATCGTAAGGACAGGTGAGCAGACACTGGAAGTGCTCGGTACCAGTTTCAATATCAACAGCTATGACCGTAACATTACGACCACATTGGTCGAAGGATCCGTCGCCCTGACCTATCCGGATGCCAACAGTGTACAATATCTGAAACCATCCCAACAATCGAAATTTTCCAAGACCAGCAAAAAAGTGTCTATAGCTACGGTGGATCCTTATTATACCGTTGCCTGGAAACACGGGAAGTTTGCTTTTGAAGGAGCTTCCATTTATACGGTGATGGAAGATGTGGCCCGTTGGTATGATGTAGATGTGCAGTACGAAGGGGATCTGTCGGATGTCCGGTACACGGGTACGATATCACGTTTTGAGAATTTTAAACAATTGTTACAATTAATAGAGTGGACCAACTTAGTGACGTTTAAAGTAGATGGAAGGAGGGTCACCGTCATGAAATGACAAAAAAGTTATAAACAACGGAGAAGATGGTCTGAAAAAAAGAACAGGAGCGTTGGAGCCGCTCCTGAACAGATCATGTTCTGAAAACATGAATGATTGAAATGTACCTATTAAATCTCAACCTATTGCAAATGTATGAAAAAAAAAGGTTAGGGGCATGGATCCCCTATGACCATTACCATTCTAAACTGAAAATTCCATTATTTATGAAATTGACATGGATTCTTCTATTTGTCGCTACATTTCAAGTCAGCGCATCCTCATTTGCCCAAAAAATATCCGTGCAAGGTAAACAGGTAGCCCTTGCTACCTTGCTGAAAGAAATACAGAGCAAAAGCGGCTTGAATATCTTCTATGCGCAGGGGTTGGTATCGCCTCATGCTGTACTGGATGTGGATTTTAGTGATACGGAAGCTACGCAGATTCTGAAAACGGTATTGCCAAAATTTAATCTGGATTACAAGATCATGGACAAAAACATTGTGCTGATCCGGAAAGACGAAAAAAAGATTAACACGATTTCCATGAGGATCCCGGTGGCTGCCTCGCAGGAGGTCATTGTCCAGGGTACGGTGCGGACGGCTTCGGGAGCGGCCCTGTCCAATGTAACCGTCAGGGAGAAAACGGGTACACAGCAAACTATCACCAACGACGAAGGTTTCTTCTCCATAAAGGTCAGTGGTACACTCCCTAAAGTGTTGTCCTTTTCCATTATAGGATTTGAGACGAAAGAAGTCACGGTAAGCGAACAAAGAAATATCCTCGTCGTATTGGACGAAAAAGTAACCGATGTTGACGAGGTCGTCGTCATTGGTTATGGCGAGGTCAAAAAGAAAGATCTGACAGGGTCTGTGGTCAATATCAAGATGGATGATATCAAGGATGCACCTGTGCTGTCTGTCGATCTGGCTTTGCAAGGACGTGTACCGGGAGCAGACATCATGGCCTCTACAGGTGAACCCGGTGCGCCTACTTCTATCCGTATCCGTGGGACACGATCTATCACCGCGACCAACGAACCTCTTATCGTGGTGGACGGTGTCATTGATGGAGTAACCAGTCTTGCCGATATCAATATGGCCGATATCGAATCGGTCAGTGTCCTGAAAGATGCATCGGCCACGGCCATTTATGGGACACGCGGCAGCAACGGTGTCATCATCATCACGACCAAACAAGGTCGAAAGGGCAAGGACAATATCACACTGAAAAGTACAGTGGGAATATCCCAATTGCCTCGGAAGCTGGACATCATGGATGCCTCCCAATATGCCCAATATCGTAATGACTATGCACTTTTTACCTCGGCAGACCCTTACGGAAATATCAACATCAATTCGCCACAGTCGGCTTATCCGTACCCTGATCCACTTTCACTAGGCAAAGGAACCGATTGGGTGGATGAGATCACGCGTACAGCACCTTATCACAATCATATCCTGTCTCTGGCAGGAGGTGCTAACAAAACCAGTTACTATGCTTCTGTTGCTTATGACGACACCCAGGGTATTATAGAAAGAAGTGGACTAGGTCGACTTACGGGGAGGTTGAATATCGATTATAAGCTTTTCCCGTGGATGAAAGTCGGCTACAAATACAACCTGACCAAACGGGATGAAGACCAAAATCTGGTCACGATCGGTGGAGCCAACTGGTGGAATGGCGCTATTTATCTGAATCCCATGATTAAGGTCTACGAAAATTTCAATGACCTCTGGTATTCCGGCCAGACCTTTAACTCACCCCGATCTATATTGGATGGAGGTGTGATCCGCAACCTTAAACGTGACGGTTCGACCAATACAGGGTATATCGAAATCGAACCGGTCAAAAACCTCAAGATCAACTCCCAGATCAATTATTACTCCTATGCTTCGCATACCTATCGGTACGAACCGGGAACATTGCCGGCAAAATCCGAAAGTGAAGGAGGGCTGGCTTACCGGGCGGAATTTACGGAAAATAACCTCATGAGCCAGACGACATTGAACTACCTGAAAAAATGGGAAGATAAGCACCATGTGGATTTTACGTTGGGCTTTATCGGTCAAAAGACCAGTAGCGATAATCTGACGCTACAAGGAGATGGATACCAATCCGATGCTATCCTGTGGAACAATATGAACGCTATCCCGGACAAGGAAAATTATACCGCGACATCCGGTAACAACAGCAAGTCTGCGATATCTTATCTGGCACGGGCTAATTACAATTTCAAAAGCAAATATTACCTCACGGTAACGGGTAGAAGGGACGGTGCATCCAATTTTGCCGCTGATAACAAGTGGGCCTTTTTCCCATCGGCAGCCTTAAAATGGACAGTGAGCAATGAGGACTTTATGAAACCCTTGAATTGGCTGAATGAATTTTCCATCCGGACTAGCGCAGGACGTACCGGTAACGATGGGATTTCTTCTTACCGTTCGCTAGCTGCACTAGGCTCTTCTACGAGCGGTTATTTATTTGACGGTTCACAACCCGTAGCTTTCTATCCATCTAGGTTGGCCAGTGAGCAGCTGTCCTGGGAAAAAACGGATATGTACAATGTCGCTACAGATATAGGTTTGTTCAATAGCCGGGTGAATATTACCCTGGAGGGCTACCTGTCCTACACCAGTGATTTATTGCTGGATGTGCAGACACCCCGGCATACAGGATACAATACCCGTTTTGCCAATATCGGACGTACTTCCAATAAAGGTCTGGAGTTGAGTGTGGAGACGAAAAACGTCGTTAAACCTGGTTTTTCATGGTCTTCGACATTCTCGATCTCACGCAATAAACAAATGGTGGAGGACATCGGTACGCTGGATTATGTGGCCGTTTATTATGCCAATAGTAACAATAGTTACATGATGTACGGTTATGTCAAAGACTATCCGCTCAATGCACTATGGGGCTTCCAATATGGCGGAACATGGAAATCGCAGGAAGAAGTAAACCGCAACAAGATCACAAAAGGCTACATTTCCACAGCTCCGTCTATGTACACGCCCGGCGCACCCCGGTATCTGGACCAGAACCACGACGGTGTACTGAACGAGAATGACCTGATCTATCTGGGCAATTCCGATCCATATGTATATGGAGGACTACAGAACAATTTTCAATACAAAAACCTGACATTGGGTGTATTTCTGAATTATTCGGTCGGTGGAAAGATCTATAATATCTCCGAACAATGGATGGCTAACGGATTCATGACCAACCAGTATACCTATATGCTGAATGCATGGCATCCGGTCCGTAATCCTACATCCGATTTGCCTAGAGCGGGTGCCGCGGATAATATCGCTTCGGACAGAATGGTGTACGATGCTTCGTATGTACGGCTCAAAACGGTGGCGCTGGGCTATCGATGGGATATGGGCAAGCTGACCAACAACAAGCTGCGCGATATACAGTTTACCGTGGCCGGAGAGAACCTGTTTTTGTGGAAAAAATACAACGGCTTCGACCCGGACGTATCCTCGCAGAGCAGCACGTCTACACTGCGCAGAGTAGATATAGGAGCTTATCCTAAGCCGAGGACGATCGTCGGTAGTATACAGATCAGGTATTAATCAGCTAAGTATATGATAAAAAATGAAAACATAATAAAAAACGCGTCATTGCGAGGAAGTATGACGAAGCAATCTGCGTTTTTCGTCCGAAGAGATTGCTTCACCCTCGTTCCTCGGGTTCGCAATGACGAAAAATTATTTTTTTGTCATGTGCTAAAATTAATCAGTTAATAAAATTAACCATGAAACGTTTATTGATTATATTTCTTTTGTTTGGCACGATTCAGAGTTGCTCTATCGAAGAGCAGCCTACATCGTTTGTCAATTCGGATAATTACTATCAGACCGAGGCCCAGGTTATTTCAGGACTCAATGGGGTCTATATCCCATTACGGTCGATCTATACCTTTACTTATCTGATCGCAGTGGAAGGAGTCACGGATCTGATGTCTATCGCGTCGGGTACGTTGGACGCACAGGTGGATATATCACCCTCTAATCCGAGATATGGGGTCATTATGTGGACCCAAGGCTACCTTGGTGTGATGCGCTGTAACGCTATCATTGAAGCGATCAAACGTTCTCCTCTCGAAGATGAAGTGAAAAACCGCCTGTTGGCCGAAGGCATGATCATGCGGGCATATTATTATTGGTTTCTGACATCGACGTTTGGTGATGTGCCTTTCTATACGGAAGATGTATCCGATGCGGAAGTACTGGACAGGATTTCAAAACTGGGCCGGATGCCTGCCGTGGATACGCGCAACTATCTGATCAAAGAGTTGCAGGAATATGTACCTTACCTGCCGCAGAGACGTACCAATGATGTTTCGGGTAATCGTTCGGGAGCAGCTATGGGATGGATGCTGATCGGCAAACTGGCGCAATGGAACAAGAGATGGGATGTGGCCAGGGATGCAATGGACGAGCTGGAGCAGATTTATGGAGATCTCAGCCAGTATCCGTTGGAGGATGTTATGTTCAAAAAAAAGAATACCCCTGAATCTATCTTTGAGATACAGTTCACCTATTCGGAGACAGGTCTACAGGTCACGACCAATGCGGCGGCGATCTGTATGCCTACACGGGGCTCGGGCAGTATATATGACGGTGTGGATATACCCGAACTGGGCTCCAGAGCGACGACTTATACAGCCTTGCGGCCAAACAATTATTTCTTTCAGTCTATACAGCGCAGAGACGGTGACGATCTTCGTTTGGCGATGAATATGGTTTGGGATTACAAAGGAGTACCTTTCAAGAGTACGGCTGCCAAACCCTGGCCGGGACCTAAATTCTGGTCCTTTGATATGTTCAATGTGGCTGACGGTAACAACCAAAAAGTGTTCCGCTATGCAGATGCATTACTGATGCAGGCCGAAAACTATATGGAATTGCAGAATCCGACAGAATCGATACGTTACCTGAATATGGTACGTCATCGGGCAGGTCTTAGTGACTATGTTTTCAGAAATTGGGATTTGTTGCGCGAAGAGATTCAAAAGGAGCGGGCGCGCGAATTGTTGGGAGAGTATCAGCGCAAATACGATCTGGTCAGATGGGGGATATGGTATCAGCAGACCTACGATTATACGGACTATGCTTCTCTGAAAAACAATATGCTTCCTTGTCACGAGTATTACCCTATCCCCGACGTGGAGATCGTCAAATCGGGACACAATCTGGACAACAAGGCTTATGAACTTTATGGAAGAAACTAAATGTTGCACCTATAAAATATGTGATATGAAATTTACGAAAACAATATATTCCGGGGCATATACATTGGTCATCCTTGGCTTGGTGCTGTTGGTGCTAGTGGGATGTGCCAAGAGCGAAGCTCCCCGGATAGAGGATGAAGATATACCCAAGCCGATTGTATTGCCGGATCAGCTAAAGATCCTCAGTTACAATATACTAGAAGGGATGAAGACGGATAAGCCAAACAATTATGACAATTTTGTACAATGGATACAGAATCTTAATCCGGATATCATCGCTCTTCAGGAAGCCAACGGATTCCGGCAGAAAGACCTTGAAAAACTGGCCGCACGATGGGGACATCCGTATGTGATTACCAACCTGAAATCCACGGACAATTATCCGGTAGCACTGACCTCTAAGTATCCCTTGGAATCCCGTCGGAAAGTGACATTGCATACCTCTCATGGCGCCATCTTTGCCCGGTTAAAGGACACAGACTTCAATATTGTGACCACGCACCTATGGCCACAGGCATATTGGCATCAGACAGGGGATGGCCTGGGCAATGATTACCGATTGCAGGAGATCAATATCGTGTTGGATAGTACGATCCGTAAGTTTCCCGAGGAGCCAAACTGGATACTTGTCGGAGACTTTAACTCCCGCTCACGGAAAGATTATGCTCCCGGCCAGGCGACGCACAATTACTGGGTGACTGATCAGATTGAAGAGGACGGATTTCGGGATGCCATCCATTATCTGCACGGTACCCGGGCAGATGGTGTGACGTATGATTTTTCCTATCCGGGCGCACGCATTGACTTTCTTTTCGCGACACAACCCGTATTGCAGAAATTGATAAAAGCATACCCGATCTACGACGAATTCACCGCAAAGTATTCGGATCACCCGCCCATGTATATGGAGGTTTCATTAAAATAGATGATTTTATGCTACAAAATAGAAATAAAATGAAAGGACTTACCACAAAATATACAGTACCTCGTGCCATGCTTGCTATGCTATTGATCTTCCCATTTATCATGCAATGTAAGAAAAAGACAGATCTGGATCTGTCTCTGGCGGTCAATTCCAATGAATTGCATTTGGAGGCATTGGAAGGGAAGACCAATATCATGGTGTATGCCAATGGCGAATGGGACTTACAGTTCAAGGAAGATGTGGATTGGGTATCCGTCGATAAGCTGCATGGCAGCGGAAATTCGGATGTGACATTTACGTATTCACAGAATTTTGGCGGTGCGCGCAAGGTCACCTTGATTCTGAGCAAAGGCAATGAAAGGCAGGAAATCCTTGTCGTGCAGAAGGGACTGGATGTTGCGTTGCGTTTTGCCAAGACGAAATTTGGATTGCCTAAAGAAGGTTTGCCTACCGTTTTGCCCATTATCAGCAATCTGAAATACGACCTCAGCCAAGTCGAGGTCGAGTATCTCTATGATGACGAGACCTCCGAACAATGGATTACCAACCCTCGGCTCACCGAAGAAGGATTTGCTTTTGATGCCTTGGAAAATACAGCCGGCCGCAACCGGACTGTACGGATTTACCTGAGCTTTGTCGATGGCTTTGGCAAAGAAGTCACTTCTTTTGCGGATATTGACCAATCGCTTTCTCCCGCTTTTTTGACACATAAATACAATACATCCTTACAATTGACAAAAGGAGCCAAGATAGATACCGTGGTTTTGCGAGGAAATGTAGGGGTGTATTTTCCGGATATGGAAAAAGAGGTAACCTATGCACAGGGCAACGACTGGATCGAGCAGGTTACCCTGGCGAATGATAGCCTGCTCATACTCGCGGTACGTGAAAACAGCTCGGGCATCGAGCGTAATGCCGATGTACATGTCCGGCTACGCATCAATGGTATGAATATAGTCACACTGACCCATCATGTGTACCAGTCTAATGAAGATTTCGAGGAATACAATTTCGAGGCCTTGCGTGCATTGATCCCGGGAGCTTCCGGATCAGTGACCATCAATGCGCCATTGAAGGTCTTGCGCGGAGTAGTCATCAGCAATGAGGGCAATCCGAATATGGAGACCAATCCGAATACAGCAGGTTCTAATGGAGTTTTTAATCAGATAAATTTTACTGAAACCTACAAGACGGCTTATATCCAATCCCCCGACGGCAAGTACGGTTTTCGGTTGAAATTCCCTGTACAGGGCGACAATACCCTCAAACGGTATAGCAAAGTGAATATCGTACTGCATGGGCTGACCCTGCAAAAAGAAGCAAACCCTACCCGGTACACTATTCGGGGATTGACTTCGGCATCTATCGCAAAAAGCGAACCCGGATCTTCGGTCAATGTCGTGGACAAATTGAAATACATCGCTGAGCTCACCGATGATGATATGTACACGAATGTGAAGATACGGAATGCATCGATGTCCATTCCGTACGGAGGCTATATGAACACGAGTGGAGGGTATGTACGCAAAACGGATTGGAATACACCGGGGATTACCGATGGTGGCTATGCGGATGCCATACCGAATCGCATATTTGACGGACAGGGAGAGAGTATGAATATATTGGTCAATGCCAGCGCGCCCTGGGCAAGGAATACGGTGCCAACAGGAACGGGTACCATCGACGGTATTCTCACGCACGATAAGCTCCTCCGTTTCGGAGGTGGCGAGGGGGACATAGGCCGCTATACCCTGCGTCCGGTAGATCTGAACAGCATACAACTGAACAATCCCGCTATAGCAACGACGTTGGTGGAATGGAACTGGATCACAGGCACCGGCAACACGCTGTGTGCGAATGCGACGACGGTCAATAAGAACGGGACAGACGTATTGCCAATCATAGGTGCAGGAGCACTCAGTTGTACAGTACCTGGGGCAAGTACCGGCTTCGGGGCACATCCGATATGCAATACGAACCCGGCTCATAACGGTGTTTACAATAATGGTTTTCAATTTTTGGGTGTGAAGTGGTGGAATGCGGATCAGAACAAGGGTGAGGGCTATGTCCTTCGGTTTTCGACGAGCGGTATCACAGCACAGTCCTTGCTCCTCAACTTTACGATGGGAGGAGGATCCGGCTCTGATGCGACCAACCATATTCCGACCTATTGGGAAGTAGAATACTCGTTGGATGGAACAAATTATACCGTATTGCCCAACTCGACCTATGCCATAAGGCCCTTGACACAGTGGGCTGCAGTAAACCGTCCTTTCCAATGTCCGGGTCTGATACCGTACACGTTCAAGCTGCCCAACTCGCTGTTGGGGAAGGCCAACGTATATGTGAAGCTAAAGGCCCAGAGCAATATCTGTGCGACGACAACAGGAGCGGAGAACGGCGTGATCACATCGGCCATGGCAGGAACCTCTATGCGGGTAGGAGTCGTATCAATCAAATACATTCAATAAAAGAACAGTCATGAAGAGATTAGAAATATTGAGATTATCATTTTTGCAGCACATGCTTTTTGTTGTCGCTATGTCCTTTGCAGGGGTATACGGCTGCAAGAAAGACGACGCTGAATTTTCACGCTTTTCGGAATTGGGTGCGGAAACTTCGGAATATACGGTGCCCGCGACGGCAGGAGAAGTCAGTGTGAAAGTCCTGTCCAATGAAGACATAGAGGTCATCATCCCGGAAAATACCGGATGGATGGCTACCGATACCAGACAGATCAAAGGAGATGCAAGTTTTGTCGTGCGCTATGAAGAAAATCCGGGCTTTCCCCGTAAGGGTATTGTAGCGCTCTATGCCAAAGCAAGTGAACGCTATGATACGGTGTATGTCAAGCAGCAGGGCACCAAGACACCACAACTGCTTTTCCCGGTACTTAATACGACGGTACTAGGCGACGGCGGGACAGTCACGAGTACGCTCCAGACGAATATCCCCATGGATCAGGTGGATATAGAAGTCGTCTACCCGATCGGAGAAGAAGGGAATTGGGTGAATGATGATTTTGCCTACGACGAGGGGCAAGAGCGTTTTACGTTTTCCGTACAGCCCAATACGGATATGGAAAATCTGCGTAGCGTACAGATTCGATTGTCCTATTTGGATGGCTGGGGAAGCAAGTTGGTCTCTACCCTATACCTTTTGCAGGCCAATGCACAAAATCTTTTTGGTACGGAAGTAACTTTTCAGGAAGTGAGGTCCTGGGCAGGAAACCGGATTACCTCAGACCTGTTCATCGAGGGGTACGTCATCAGCGATGCCGGCAACAAGAATGTGGGGGGTAATCCGCAAACGACACCTACAGCTATAAATTACACGATAAATGACCGTACCGTATACATACAGAGCCAGGATGGACAGTATGGCTTCCGTATAGAGACCGGGACAGTAGCGGACAATGTATTTAAGAGGTACGGCAAGGTACAGCTGCTATTGAAAGGTACTACAGTCGAGATGCAGAGCAATCCGGATAGCTATACCATCAAAGGTGTCACTTCGGCGATGGTCATGCGTCAGGAGCAGGGGACTGCGTCCACTCTGGTCCGAAAGGAAAAATACATGTCCGAGCTGACAGACGATGATATTTTCACGTTCGTGACACTGAAAGATTGTGAACTACCCATACGGAAGGGATCTTTTACACCGTTCAATGAAGGATACACTGTGTTGTTCAATGCGCATAGAGTGTCCAAATATCCTTTGCTGATGCGGGATATCCGGGGCAATAGCATGTTTCTGCTGACCAATACACAGGTCGCATACCGTAGGGATGGTTCTATATTGCCACAGGGTTCGGGTCAGGTTTCCGGAGTCATCGTACACGAGAAGTTCACCCATTTCGAATACGAGGATGATACGAATCCGGATAACTATGGTAATATAGGTCGCTATCAGATACGGCATCTGGCCAAAGAAGATATTGCACTCGCAGACGATGTGAATAGCGGTTTTTCCGCATTGCTCACCGAATACCAATATCCGAATATCACGTCCGGTGTCGCCTATCCGACCAATGGCAGCAATGGCCGCCTATACGCGTCTAACAGTGTGAATGTCACCGCATCTTCTGATTATTCGTATCTGGGTCCTGTGGGTGCTAATTATCTGGGCAATCTCAACCAATGGGGCAATGGTGTGCTTGTCAATGGTACCAAACAGAACACTTATACGGCGACCAACTCGGATGGCAAAGGGGGAACCTCTTCAGCCAGTATTGCGGCAAATAGAGCCTGGTGGAACTATGAAAAGAATCGGGGAGAAGCCTGGATTATCGAGGTGTCGACTGCGGGTATCACCAGTTCTCAGCTTTCGCTTCAGCTTACGGCATTGAACTGGGCTGCGATCGGATGCCCCCGGTATTGGGCGGTGGAATGGTCAGAACATGGCAATATGGACGGTACATGGACTCCTGTCGCCAAATATACCGTGCCTGATGCACCCAATTGGTCGAATACCCTGCTTCATCACTCGCCGGCGTTCAAGAATATCAATATTCCGCTGCCCCTGAGCATGTTGGGCAAGTCCAATCTGTATATACGGCTTATCGTGGATAGAAACCTGGCCAGCAATGGCAATACATACGCTACTGCGGAAATGACAGGCAACGTGAATACGGCATTGGGGTATGTCGCGATAAGGTATAATAAGTAAATGGAATCTATATCGTAGAGGGTGTAAAAAGTATCACTAAACTATTGAAAAAACGCGTCATTGCGAGGAAGTATGACGAAGCAATCTGCGTTTTCGGTATCATTAGATTGCTTCGTCGTCGTTCCTCCTTCTCGCAATGACGATAATGTTTAGCTTTTAGACACCCTCTACATAATTTGATATACAATGAAATATATTCTAAATGCTGTTTTTATAATTTTCCTTGCGTCATGTGGCAAGGACAGCCCTTCTGATCCTACAGATCAGGAAGATCCAGTCGTAGTCGAAGAAGAAAAAGACGATGAAGAGCCAAAAAAGATATTCATCACCTATGATGATGCGAAGATCCAATACGAAGGACGTGTAGAAGTCATGCCAAAAGCAGGAGCCTATCTCTATTGGCCCGGAACAGTTGCACGTATGAAATTTTATGGCACAGGTGTGAAGGCCATTTTACAGGATTTCAGTGCAAACAATGACAACTATTTCGAGGTCATTATAGACGGGCAGGCGCAGGGCAAGATAAAGCTTGACAGAATAAGGCGTTATTACACTCTGGCGGATAATCTGACAGAAGGTGAACATACTGTGGAACTGTTCAAGATCAATCACATGAATGCGGGCTATGCCCGGGGACACTCCATGTTTTTCGGTTTTGAGCTGATAGGAGAGGGCAAGGGGTTGGATGCTCCGCCATTGAAGCAACGGAAAATAGAGTTTTATGGCAATTCCATCACCTGTGGACGATCAAATGAGGATGATACCGAAACAGACAGTCCGGCAAGTGTATATGAAAACAATTACCTGGCGTATGGCGCGATGACAGCCCGATATTTCAATGCGCAATACCATTGCATTGCCATGAGCGGGATAGGCTTGACGATAGGTTACACTAATATTATCATGCCCGAGTTATATGATCGGGTAAACCCTTTTGATGCGGGCAAGAAATGGGATTTTAGCCGGTATGTACCGGATATCGTGGTCGTCAATCTGTTTCAGAATGATGCTTCGATCTTGTATAATCCTGCTAATAATCCGAGCGAGTTTCAAAAGCGTTATGGTGGAGTACAGCCTACAGACCAGCAGCTTGCAGCATCGTACCAGACATTTATCAGGGAGATACGCAAGAAATACCCTAATGCGCATATCCTCTGTGCATTGGGAAGCATGAATGCCGTTACATTTCAGGGCGGGCGGTATGCACAGATTATCAACAATGCCGTAGCAAGTCTTAATGACGACAAGGTGTACACACATTTTTTTCCATATAAAAATACACCAAGACACCCTACTGTTGCCGAACATCAGGATATGGCCAATAGCTTGATCGATTTTATCGAAGAGCATATTAATTGGTAATAATATATATTTGTAGAGATACGATTCCATATCGGCAAGATGGGATGGTGTCTCTATATGTTTTTTAGACTATTCATACAATGATCATACGTTTTTTTTGTTTACTCATTTTAACGATATCCGTACAGCTAAATGTTACTGCGCAGAGAGCAGACAACCTTCCCTTAAGACTAAGGGTATGTACATACAATGTTGGACATTTCAATCAAGGCAGTCTGGGTGGTTTTCAAGGCCTCAGAGGACATGTACAGGCCGAACTGTTGCAGTGGAAATATTGGATAGGTAAGCAGAATCTAGATATATTGGCTCTCAACGAATGGAATACTTTCTTTGATAAAGACAGCGTGTATCATGCAGAGGAGCAGCTACTGAAACCATTTTACAAGAATGCTTATTTTGGAAAAACCAATAAGTGGATATACAATGGCATAGTGACCAATTACAATCTGACGAATATTCGGCAGGTCAAGTGGGACGGTGATTATTACGCCATCTT
>Ga0180217_1002706_pt1 | contig 15858 bp, 11 predicted proteins | sample eDN3rd37CBELigOP_FD_128521 | JGI IMG/M metagenome (GOLD analysis project Ga0180217, IMG submission 128521) | Enriched Organic Plus compost microbial communities from Emeryville, California, USA - eDNA 3rd pass 37_C BE-Lig OP (version 2) (version 2) ... | reverse complement strand
TGGGGCTCGATGCCCGCGCGCTGACCGGCCTTTCAGGTTATCGTCCTCCGTCAATCGAGGTTGAGGGCCTCGCGATGTTCACCACGCCGTTTGACGACATGACGGTAAACTCGTACGCCGCGGCCGATTTCGCTTCCGGCGAGGCGGTCGCCTTCGACAGCGGCGCGGACGCGGAGCCGCTGCTGGAATGGCTGCGAATAAATGGCCTCAGGCTCAAGCTGATCTTGCTGACGCACACGCATGGTGACCATGTCTTCGCGCTCGATTACCTTCGCGAGAAAACCGGCGCGCCTGCCTATGTTTCCAACCGCGAACCGTTCGAGGGCGCCGAGTCGTTCGACTCCGCAGCTGGGCGCGAGTTCCTGTGCGGCTTGCTCCGCATCGAATCGCGACTCACCTGGGGGCATTCCCCGGGGGGAACTACCTACGTGATCCACGGGCTGGAAAAGCCTGTCGCCGTGGTGGGTGACGCGCTCTTTGCCGGTTCGATGGGCGGGGCGAACCTTGCCTACCGTGAGGCGCTCGCGAACAACCGGGAGCAGATTTTTACCCTGCCGCCCGAAACGGTGCTCTGCCCGGGACATGGCCCGCTGACGACAGTGGCGGCGGAGCGGAAGCATAACCCATTCTTCGCGGCGGGTGTCTGACCCAAGCTCTCTTTCTCTCTCGAATCTTATGTCTGAACGTATTGCTTTTATCGGAGTCGGCAGGATGGGTGCGAACATGGCGCGCCGCCTCGCCGAGCGTGGATACCATGTCACCGCCGTTTACGACGCCATGCCGGAAGCGGCCGCCGCGCTTGCGAAGGAGCTGGGCGCCACCGCCCCCGCCACCCTCGCGGAAGTGACGGCCGCCGCTGATATTATCTTTACCGTTGTCACCGACGACGCGGCGATGCAGGCCATCTTCGCGCAGTCGGGCGACTCCCTGCTGCAAGGTGCGGCGGGCCGCCTCTTCGTGAACTGCGCGACCGTTTCGCCCTCCGTGCATGTGGAGGTGGAGAAACGCGCCGCCTCCGTCGGGGCACAGTCGCTCGAAGCCTGCATGGCCGCGAGCATCACCCAGGCGCGCGAGGGGACGCTCTACCTGATGTGCGGAGGAACCGCGGAAGCCTTTCGGCGCGCCGAGCCGGTTCTGCGTGACCTGAGCACTTCCATGCGCCATGTGGGCGAAGCTGGTTCCGCGGCAAAGGTAAAGGCGCTGGTGAACATGGTCATGAATATCAACACGGCGGGCCTCGCTGAAGGGCTCGGGCTCGGGGCGGCTCTTGGGCTTGATCTGACGATGTTGCGCGAAGTCTTCTCGCAAACCGGAGCCGCGTCCCGCGTATTGCAGACCGACGGCGAGGATATGCAGAACCGCGATCACGCCTGCTTTTTCTCCGCCGCGCATGCGGCGAAGGACAGCGGCATCGCGCTCCGGTTGGCCGAGGAGGTGGGGGTAAACGTGCCGCTCGCCGCCGCCACCAAGGCGCAATACGACAGGATGGTGGAAAAGGGGCTCGGGGAACTCGACAAATCGGGCATTGCCGAACTGACTTTTCCCGGCCGGGGGTGACTCCCGCTTCCGGGCAGTTGTGGGCTCATTCCGGGTTCCCGGCCGGAGACTAGCGATCCCACGGCATCCGCAGGACGCTCACGCCGCCCGCCTGTTTTTCCACGCGGATCTGTACGGGGATGCGCTCCTTGAGCGATTCCACATGCGAGATGATCCCGACGGTCTTCTGGTTCAGGCGAAGGGTATCGAGCGCCGCCAGCGCAATGTCGAGAGTGTCGGCGTCGAGTGAGCCGAACCCCTCGTCGATAAAAAGCGAATCGATCCGCACGTTCCGCCCCGCCAGATCCGAAAGCCCCAGTGCCATCGCCAGGCTGGCGAGGAAGCTCTCCCCGCCCGAAAGGCTGGCCGTGGGCCGGGTGGTGCCTGCCTGGTGCAGGTCGACAATTTCCAGCGCCAGCTCCCCGGCCGGGCTGCGACGGAGTTCGTAGCGGTCACTCAGGCGGCTCAGATGCCGGTTGGCGTGCCGCAGCAGGATTTCAAGCGAAAGCCCCTGGGCAAAGCGGCTGAACTTCCTGCCGTCGGCGGAGCCGATCAGCTCGCGCAGTTTCGCCCACGGGGCAAAGCGTTGCCGCTCTTCCTCCAGTTCCCGCGCCTGTGCCTGCCGGGCTTCCGCGCGGCGCGTGTCTTCCTCCAGCTCCTTTTTCAACGCGGCCCGCTGCTCGGCTGCGGCAAGGGCGGCTTCGTCGCATCGCTTCCACTCCGCCTCCGCCGCGGCGAGCGCCTCCCCGCGCGGGGCTTGGGCCGCGATCAGGGCCTCCGCCTGGGCGCGGACTTGCTCCCGTTTTCCGGCAAGCGTCTGGGAACGTTCGTCGAGCCGGGTACGGAGCCTTTCCAGCTCCGCAAGCGGGCCCGGCGCAAGGCGTGCGCTCCGCAGGGCTTCCACGGTGTCGAAGGGCGATCCTTCCAGCGCCTTGCGAATCTCCCCCTCCTGCCTGCGCGCGGCTTCGGAAACCCCGCGCCAGGTTTTCTCGCGTTCCTCCACGGCGGCCTGCCGCGCGGCAAGCTCGGCCCGAAGGGCCTCCACGCCGTGCGCGGCGTCGTCGAGATCCTCCCAACCACGACGGAACCGCGCCTCGAGATCCGGGTCCGGTGCCGAGGGAAGCTTCACGGCGGCTTCGCGCACCCACGGTTCCGCTTGCTTGCGGAGCTGTGCGAACTGCGTTTGCGCCGCTTCAATCTTCAGGGCGGCCTGCTTAAGCTCCGTTTCAAGGCGATCCCGGCCCGAAATCAACTGCTGCCAGCTTCGGAATCGCTTTTCGAGCAATGCGCGGGTCGCCGTTTCCTCACCGGAGCCGGGGAGCCCCAGACCGAAAGGTGTGAGCATCGCGCCAAGCTCGTCCTCACGGACGGCGATCTCCTTGTCGAAAGTGGCCTCGGCTTGCCGGGCTTCCGCCAGGCGCGCCTCGATGGCTTCGAGCGCTTCCCTTGCCGCGGCTTGCGCGTCGCAAAGGCGGGCGGAAAGAGCGCTGGCCTGGGCATGGGTCAATTCGGTGTCGGCCTTGCGGCGTTCCGCTTCGCGCAGGCGGGCCAGCAGAGCGTCGCGGTCGGCACGGGCTTGGGCAATGGCCGCAACCGCTTCCTCCAGCGCCTCGGGCGTGTAGATCTTCAGGGTACTGGCCAGGCGCTCAAAGGCATCGTGGCCGTTCATCTGTTCCCGCCGCAAATCGGCGCGCCGTCGGACGAGATTGCGAAGCGCCTCCTCCGTCCGGGCGAGATGCGCGCCCGCAAGCTGCGCCTCCTTGATCGCCGTGGCGTTGCCTGCCTTTGCGGCGGCGAGGTGCCGCCTGGCTTCCTCGATCTCCCGGGAGGGCGGTCCTCCCTTGGCTAGCGGATGATCGAGCGCGCCGCAGAGCGGGCACGGCATGCCGGGGGCAAGCTGGGTGCGCTGCTCCTCGAACGAGGCGATCCGCTCCAGCAAGGCCAGATTGTTTCCCGCCAGCTCGAGCAAGTGGGCCTGGGTGTGCGCTTCGTGGTCGGTGGCTTCCTTTTGGACCTTCAGCGCGGCAAGCTCGCGTTCCAGCTCCGCTTCCTGGTCCGCCAGCGCCATTCCCTCGCGGGCGGCGCGATCGCGCTGTTCCATCGCGATGCGGAGTTCGGCGAGGTTCGCCTGTTTTTTCTCCCACTTTTTCGCCTCGGCAATCAGCGATTCGGAGGTGCGCCCTTTCAGGAGCCCTTCCAGCGCGGAAGCCGCCTCGCGGGCGGCATTCGCGGCGGTCTGCTCCGCGGCTCCCGCCGTGTGCAGTTCGCGCTGGAGCGATTCGATCCGCGTGGCGGCGGTCTGGCGTTCCGCTTCCAGCCGGGCCATCGCGGCTTTGTTCGAGGCCAGCCCAGCTCTCGCCGACGCAAGCCCCGCGAGCCGTTCAGCAAGCGCGGGCAGCACTTCGTCCAACCCTGCATCGCCCCTGCGTTGCGCCAGTTCGGTTTCCAGCCCGGCAATGCGTTGCCGCCCGTCGGCCTCTTCCTTTAGCAACCGCGCCAGGTTCCCCTCCGCCCCGGTCAGCATTTCGTCGGCCACCGCCCGGATCGCCTGGAAGCCGGAAGCGAGCCGGATGCGTGCTTGATTTGCGTGCTCCCGGGCTTCGTCAAGCCGCGCCGCCTCCCGGCCCGCCTGGGCCAAAAGCTCGTCCAGCGTCTGAAGCCCCGGGTAGAACCGTTCGCCCTGGCGGTGTCTCGCCAGCGCTTCCAGACCGGGGGCGGCATCGGCCCGCTCCCGGTCGAGTTGCGCCTGTTGCCGCCCGAGCGCTTCTTCCTCCCCCGCCAGTGCGGCGAGGCGGCGTCCCTGCTCCAGCCGCTCGGCGGCCGCCGCGCGTTCGCGGTTCAGGCGTTCCAGCTCTCCATCGAGGTATCCAATGGCGGCGTCTTTTTCCAAACGTTCCTCCGGCGTCAGCAAAATCACCCCGCCGATCGCGGCGGCGCGGGTGTCCAACGCCTGTTCGCGCGCTGCCGCTTCGCGAAACGCGAGCGCCCCCAGTTCGGAATAGATGGCGGTGCCGGTCAGGCTTTCGAGGAGTTCCGCCCGCTGGCTCTCGCTGGCTTTGAAAAACTGGGCGAACTGCCCCTGCGCCAGTAGCACGGAGCGGAGAAAGCGGTCGTAAGTCAGCCCGGTAAGCTCCTCAATCAGCCGGTCGGATTCCGTGACGTTCTGCGCGAGCACCTGCTCCCGCCCGTCGTAGATACGGCGGGTGGCGGGTTGGAGCTTGCCGTCGGCACGGCCCCGGGCGCGGCGAAGTTGCCACTCTGCCCGGTAGCGCTGGCCGCGCACCTCGAAGACCGTTTCGGCCTGACATGCCCCGGTATGCCGGCGCATCATGTTCTCCGGGTTGGGCGCGTTGTCATACCGGGCGGCCTTGCCGTAGAGGGCCAGCGTCATAGCGTCGAGCAGCGTCGATTTTCCCGCCCCGGTAGGCCCGGTGATGGCAAACAGCCCCGCCTCCGCGAAAGGAGGACGCTCCAGATCGATTTCTCCCGAGGGGAGGGAATTGAGGTTCTGGAACCGGATGCTGAGGATCTTCATCGGGGCTACGCATTCTTCCCGAGAAACGGCCGATCCGAAAGCCGGGAAATAAAAAAAACCGGCTTCGAATTGCGCTGTTTCGTCCCGGCTTTGATCCGGCCTCAATGCGGCCTCAGTCCGGCCTCAATGCGGTGAAAGATCGGCGTGCGGTCCGGCTGTCAGGGGATCACTGATCAACGATTCCTTTAAGCCGCTGCCAAGTGATCCAAAAGACCGCAAAGCGCCCGGATGCCCGCCCGCGTGCCTGCATCCCCACTTTCGGCGATCCGCCCGGCCACCTCGCGCAGGGAGGCGAGGGCCACCGGGATATGCTCCAGGAAATGCGGCTTGCCCTGCGTATGGCCAAGGAAGCCGTACGCTCCGAGGGCCTGCATCAGGCGCTGAATCGCGCAAAGGTCGAAGATCTGCCGGAAATCGGCCCCGACGGCGTATCCCGCCTCGGCGCAAAGGAGAGCGTAATCGTCGAGCAGGGATTCGCGCTCTTCCCGGCTGATGCGGACGTACGGATCGTAAAAGAGAGAAGCGAGGTCGTATTCCGCCAGTCCGGGGCGCATTCCCTGGAAGTCGATGAACGCGGCGTGTTCCTGCCCTTCAGCGCCCAGGATCATCACGTTTTGTGACTGGAAGTCGCGGTGGACAAGCACGCGAGGCCGCGCGGCCAGTTGCTCCGCGATTTCGTGAAGCCATTCCCGCCCGGCCCCTTCGTGCCGGGTATCGAGCGCCTGCGCGTCGAGCCCGAAATGCCGCCCGGCGCAGTTCTCGAAAAAGTAGTTCTGTTCCCAGCGGTACAGCGCCGCGTCGAACGCCTGCTGAAAGTGAGGACGGGCCGTGCGGAGCGTGCCGTCGGCGAGCGCGACATGGCCCCGCGTGTGGAGGAGGACCGCCTGCTCCAGCGTGCGCCGGTAAAGGGCGCGCCTGCGAGGCCACGGGTCATTCCGAAAATGCCAGAGGTCGATCTGGCCAAGGTCTTCCGCCCAGATCAATCCCTCTTCGGGATCATGGTGGTAAATCTCCGGCACGCGGACGCCGACTTCCCTGAGAAACTGCGCGATGTCGCAAAAATGGAGGTTTTCCTCCCGTTGCCCTGTGTATTTCACCAGAATCAGCGAGTTTTCGCCGTTCATGGAAATGCGATAATACTTCCGGCCCGAGCCTCCTTTTTCCAGCGGCTCGACGGCGATGTTTCCCCTGTCGAACCGGGGGAAACGGAGAAATGTATGGTCGAGCAGCGTTTCGGGAATCATGGGGGAGGAAAGAGTCAGGGGGTTAGAAATCGAGGCCGGAATGGGTGCCGCCGACCTCCTGGCCGGTAGTAACGATGCAATTCTCCAGAATGCTTCCGGGAGCAATCCTGGTTCCTTCCCAAAGAATCGTGTCGTGCAGCCGCGCCCCGCGGCCCACTTCGGAACCCGCGCCCACATAGCTCGCCCCGGTAATCAGGGCGTCCGGCGCGACCGTGGCATCGGCGGCGATCCAGCTGTCCGACGGCGCAGCTTCGCGCATTCGGCGATGCGCCGCAAGGACTTGTTCGCGGGTGCCGAGATCCCACCATTCCCCTTCGTCGATGACGATTGCGCCGAGGGAGGCCTTCTCCTCGATCATTGCCAGGAAAAGGGGGATGACCGATCCCTTGCCGGGCGGGATTCGTCGCAGGAATGCCGGGCTGACGAGATAGATGCCGGTAAAAAGATGGGTGCCTTCCGCGCGGCCAAGGCGGCCCCGGATGTCGCTGACGCGCCCGGCGGGACACCCCCCCGCTGCCGGTTCCGGAGCCGCTTCAAAAGCCACGTGCAACGCCTCCCCCCGGGAGCGGAGAAGGAGCGTCACCTCGTTTCCGGAGGCGAGGTGATGCGCTATGGCCGGTTGCAATGGCAGGGTGGCCAGAACGTCGCCGTTGTAGACGAGAAATGGAGCGTCCCCCAGCAGGTCTTCGACGTTCTTGATTCCCCCGGCGGTTTCGAGCAACTCCGGCTCGTGGCGAAAGGCGATCGGCACCCCGCGCCACGTGCTGGATGGGAAAGCGTTCTGGTAAGCCGCAGCCCGGTGATGGGTGTTGACCACCAATTCCCGGATGCCCGCGCCGATCAGGTGATCGAATGCAAAGGTGATCAGCGGCTTTCCGGCGAGCGGGATCAACGGTTTCGGGAGGAGTTCCGTCAATCGCTTGAGCCGGGTTCCCAATCCCGCCCCGAGAACGAAGGCACGATTGATGGAAGGAGCAGATGCGGCGCAACCACGCGCGGGCGAAGCCGCTTCGGAAAGCGGGTCGGGCGGCAGGGACATCGGGAGTGCGGAATCCGGAAGGCGGCGGGGAGGGGAGAGTTCTATCGTTCGACGAATTGCACGTCGTCGAGATAGAAGACGCCTTCGCCCGGAGCGAGCGTTGCCCGGATCTCCAGCAAGAAATTGTAGACCGGCTTTTTGCTGCCCTGGAAGGTCTCGGGGCTGTTGAGATCCTTCTCCCTCACGAACTTGAACTTGAGATTGCGCGAGACGGAGGACCAGTTCGCTCCCGGGGCGAAGTCGCCGGTTTCCAGGACGGCTTCCCGCGCCTCGTCATGCTTCATCTGGACACCGCGGCCCGATCCGGTACGGCCGACCACCCGCGACTCGCTCCGGAGGGCATAGCCGTAATATTGAATATACCACTTGGCGCTTCGGATACTCCGGCCCTTGGTTTGGAAGCTCAGGACATAGTCTTTATCCGGCTTGATCTGCGTGTTCTCGATGTACTTCCGCAGGATCACCATGTTGCTGTCGGTATTGAACCCGGCGCCAACCGCCTGATGGTTTTGGACCGCATAAAAATCGTTGGGCCTGGCGATCGAGGCCCCTTCGGGGTCCTTGGTCGCGCCAATCACGAGCGGTGAGTATTTGATGATCTTGTTCAGCGGCTGATTATAGCCGACTTTGAAAACGGCTTTGCCGTCGGGAATGGGGGCTGCCTGGTTGTCCTCATCCTCCTTGACCGTGGTGAGATACCCGTAAATGTTTCCCTTTTCGCGGCCGAAATCGGCGGTCCAGTCGCTCGGGTTCCTCATCGTGTTGCGCTTCCAGACATCCTCGCCCTTGAGTTCTTTGGGGGCGTCGAACTTGGGTTGATCCTTGGTGCCAATGTTGTAGGCAACCGCAATGCGCCCGTTGGTCTTGCCGATCACGAGGTCGAAGAGCCCATCCCCGTTCAGATCGGCAGCCGTGGGAGCGATACAACCGCTGAACCTGGAGATTGGCCCGCAACTGATGGTCGACGAAAACTTGAGCTCCTTCCCCTTGCTCCAGGGTCCTTCGCTCAAATAAAGGTTTAGGCAGCCCTTGCGGTCGCCCACGATCAGATCGGGCTGCCCGTCGCCGTTGTAGTCGACCACGGTCGGCACGAGCTGCTCGCGTCCGTCGCCATAGGCGAGGTAAAAACGGTTCTCCTCGCTGAATTTCGGGGCGGAGCCGTTCCCCTGATTCAAAAGCAGATGGATCGCGTTGGCGGAGTAGCTTCCCTCGCCGACGAGGAGGTCGGGCCTCCCGGAGCGGCTCCAATCCCACACGGCCGGGGCGAAAATGTTGCCCCAGAGATTGCCCCCTTTGGTCGTGTTGACGAGCAGTAAATCCGCCTTCGCGGGCTGGCGGAACTCCGGCGCCAGCGCCGAGCCGGAGTTCTTGAGCAGCATGATCTCGCCGGCGTAATCGCCGATCACCATATCCAGCGTGCCGTTCCGGTCGAAATCGCTGAGTGCCACCTTCAGCGCCCTCCGCTGCTTGAGCCAGTCAAAGCGGGAAAGATAAATCGGCACCATCTCGGCGTGGGTGAACTTCGGCTCCGTTTTCGTGCCGCTATTGAAATAAACGCGGAAGTACCCTTCAAGATCGGCGGTCAGAAGATCGGGAAGCCCGTCCCCGTTGAGATCCCCGACCTGCACCGACACCGGCAGGGCCAACGCCTCGACGGTGCCTCGCTCCGTCACGGCTTCGACGCTCCCCCGTGCCCCTGCCAGGTAGCCGTCGTTGTCGACGCCGTCCCAGAGATTGTCCGCCTGCCAGGAGGACTCGAAACTGCCGTTGTAAATCAGGTTTCTGGGCTTTTTGGCCGGCGCGTTTGGAGCGGTCTGGCCATACGCAAGGCCGGGCAGAGCGAGAGCTAGAAGGGCAATGGGGAGTTTCATCACTGGGGAACGAAGTGAAGCAGTTTAGAGCTTTCCTTGCCACAGGCAAAATCATTTTGCGTCGCCCGCCCCCGCGGCGGTTTTTTTCCTCCCCGGGGTGGCGAAAAAGGAGCCGATCCGTTACGATTCCACGATCATGAAGCTTTTTTCGAAGTTGGCGATGCCCGCCGGGCCGGACACGGGGGCCGAAGGGCCGGGAAACCGGATTCCCACCCGGAACGAAATCCCCGCGGGAGATACCTGGGATCTCACGCTGCTTTACCCGGACGACGCCGCGTGGCAGGCCGATTTCGACGCCCTGGCGGCGCAGTGGCCCGAAGTGAAGAATTTCAGGGGCCGGGTGGGCGAGACGGCCAGAACGCTCCATGATGTGCTGGAATTCGAAAAGGCGCTCAACCTCCGGATCGAGAAGCTCTATCACTACGCGATGCTGCGCGTTTCCGAAGACGCTTCGGACGCCGCCCATCTGGAGCGCGAGGCAATCCTTCAGAATCTTTTGACAAAGATTGGCGAGGCTTCCTCCTTCATCGCCCCGGAAATCCAGGCGCTCAGCGACGCCACCTTCGAAAACTACCTCACCGACCCGCTCCTGGCCGAATGGCGCATCCCGCTGACAAAGCTTCGCCGGTTGAAGCCGCACACCCTCAGCGGCGCGGAGGAGCGGCTTCTTGCGCTGGGATCGACCGCTCTGCACGGCCACCGCGACACGTTCGAGCAGTTGACCAACGTCGACATGAAGTTCGGCGTGATCCGTGACGAGCGGGGGGAGGAGCGAGAGCTGAGTCAGAGCGCCTTTTCCTCTTTTCTTGTCAAACGGGATCCCGCGCTCCGCAAACAGGCGTTTCACCAGTTTTACCGCGAGTTCCGGGATCACGAATATACCCTCGCCTCCAGCCTCGCCAGTTCGGTGCGCGCCGATGTCTTTCTTGCCCGCGCGCGTCATTACCCCTCGGCGCGGGAGGCGGCCCTCTTTGCCGACGACGTGCCGGTGAGCGTCTACGACAACCTGGTTTCCAGCGTCCGGGCGAACCTTGGCCCGCTTCAACGGTATTACGAGCTCCGCCGCAAGGTGCTGAAGCTCGACGAAATCCATCACTACGACACCTACGTGCCGATGGTTTCCAACATCGAAACGCACGTGAGCTTCGACGAGGCAATCGACAAGGTGATCGCCTCGCTTGCTCCGCTCGGAGAGGAATACACCTCCGTGCTGGCGCGGGGGCTGAAGGCGGAGCGGTGGTGCGACCGCTACGAGAGCAAGGGGAAGCGTTCCGGGGCTTTCTCCTCCAGCAGCTACGGCAACCCGCCGTACATCCTCATGAACTACAAGGAGGATGTCTTCTCCGACGTTTACACCTTGGCGCACGAGGCAGGGCATTCCATGCACTCGTGGTATTCACAGAAGAACCAGCCGTTCCAGAACTACGATTACCCGATCTTCCTCGCGGAGGTGGCCTCCACCTTCAACGAGGAGCTGCTCACCCACCACCTGCTCGAAGAAACGAGCGACCCGGCGATGCGCGCCTACCTGATCAACCGGCAGATCGACGACATTCGTGGGACCGTCTACCGGCAGACCATGTTTGCGGAGTTCGAGAAGATCATCCACGAAATCGAGGAACGGGGCGAGGCGCTGACGCTCGATGTTTTCAAAGAGGTCTACCGGGGCCTGCTCGACACCTATTTCGGCAAGGACTTCGTGATCGACCCGGAGCTGGAGCTGGAGTGCCTTCGCATCCCGCACTTTTACAGCGCGTTTTACGTCTACAAGTATGCCACCGGCATGGCGGCGGCGGTCAGCCTTTCCGAGCAGGTGCTCGCGACCGGCAAGACGGACGGCTATCTCGGGTTTCTCAAGAGCGGCGGCTCCCGGTTTCCGCTGCCGACGCTCAAGGCGGCGGGCGTCGATATGTCGCGGCCCGAGCCGGTCGAGCAAACGCTCGCCCTCTTTGCCCGAAGGGTGGAGGAACTCGAAACATTGCTGCTCCCCTGATTTGCTTTCGCAGTGACGCCGTTTGAACGCACCCATCTTGCCGCACAAGGGTATTTCGAGCTTGGAATGCCCCGCGAGGCCATTCGCCAGCTCGATTCGCTTTCCTTCGAGGATCAGCTCCGGGCCGAGGTGCTGGAGCTGAGGATCGTCGTGGAGATGAAGGCGCGCCGGTGGCGGAAGGCGCTCGCAGCCAGCGAACGGCTCTGCGCTGTCTCGCCCGATGTGCCGCTCGGCTTCATCCATACCGCCTTCTGCCTGCACGAACTCGGGCGCACCCGGCAGGCGAGGGAGGTCCTCCTCGAAGGCCCGCCTTCGCTCGTTAAGGAAGCGACCTACCATTACAACCTTGCCTGTTACGAATGCGTCCTCGGCAATCTGGAGACTGCCAAGGCGTACCTTGAAACGAGTGTGACCCTCGACGCCAAATTGAAGAACTACGCCAAGGAAGACCCCGACCTACGGCCGCTCTACCCGCCGGACCCATCACAAGGATGAGCATGAGCACGAGCATGAGTGAGCTCGGCCCGGAGCATCTGGAACGGGTGGAGGCGTTCTTCCGCGAAAACTTCACCCTGCGCGGGGAACTCGGCGCATCCCTTTCCATCTGGGAAGGGGGGCGGGAGGTGCTCTCGCTGGCCGGTGGCTGGCAGGAGCGCGACCAGCAGACTCCCTGGACGGCGGATACGCCGGTGCTCGTCTGGTCGGCCACGAAAGGCCCGGCGGCGGCCTGCCTTTTGCACGCCATGGAACGCCACGGCGAGCGGCTCGACACGCCCGTCGCCGTATTCTGGCCGGAATTTGCCCAGGCGGGCAAGGAGCGGGTGACCGTGGCCGACGTGCTTTCGCACCGGGCGGGGCTGGCCGCGCTCGACCAGGCGGTTTCCGTGCTCGACCATGCCGCCGTTGCCGACGCGCTTGCCGCGCAGGCTCCCAACTGGCCGCTCGGCAGCGGGCACGGCTATCACCCGCGCACGTTCGGCGCGCTCCTCGACGAGCTGGTCCGGCGGATCGACGGCACGCCGCTGGCCGAATACTGGAGGAAGTGGTTCGGCATCCCGCTGGGGCTTGATTTCTGGATGGGTGTTCCCGATGAGGTGTTGCCAAGAGTGGCTCCGGTTTATCCCTCGCGCACGCCGGGGACGGACCCGCAGGATGCCGATTTCTTCAAGGCCTTTGCCGAGCCTGCCTCGCTCACGGCCCGTGCGTTCAACTCGCCGCGCGGGGCGAATGGGGTTTTCGCCATGAACGCGCCGGAAATCCGGCAGGCTTCGTTGCCCGGCTCCGGCGGCATCGGCACCGCCCGCTCCCTGGCGAAATTCTATGCCATGCTGGCCGCCGGAGGAACACTGGAGGGAATCCGCTTTTTCCACTCGATGGCTCCTTTCGAAACGACCCTCGCCGCAGGGTACGACAAGGTATTGCTGCGCGAAACGGCGTTTGCCGCCGGGTTCATGCGCGATCCGGTCGAGCCAGTCCATGAGGCCGGGCGCAAGCTCCGGCAGATCTTCGGCCCGTCGCTCGCCGCGTTCGGCCAGCCGGGTGCGGGCGGCTCCCATGCTTTCGCCGACCCGGAAAACGGGATCGCCTTTGCCTATGTCATGAACCAGATGGAGGCCGGGGTGATGCCCGGGCCGAAATCGCTCGGGTTGATCGAGGCGCTCTACACAACGTAGACACGGCCCAGCCAGGAGCGCGCAAGAGAGTTCACTTTTCGCCCCGCCCCGATCCGTGGTATTGGTGGAAACATGAGCTTCGACGCCGTCCAGCAAGCCGCCCGGGACCAATTCTCACGCCAAAGCCACCGTTACGGCTCCGGGCATATTCTCGAAAACGTGGAGGATGTCCGTGCCGCGGCGGAAACGCTTTCGCTCGCTTCGGACCTGCGGGTGCTCGACATCGCTGCCGCCAATGGCCACACCGGCCTCTTTTTCGCGGAGCAGGGGCACCGGGTCGTTCTCGCCGACATCTCCGAAGCGATGCTGGAGCGCGCCCGCGAAGCGGCCGCCCGGCGCGGGTTGAGCGTTGAAACCCGGGTGCATGCCGCGGAGGAGCTGCCCTACCCCGACGGCTCGTTCGATCTTGTCACCTGCCGTGTGGCGGCCCATCACTTCAGTTCGCCCGAGGCGTTTGTTCGCGAAAGTGCGCGCGTGCTCGTCCCCGGCGGGGCCTTCCTGTTGATCGACGGCTCCGTGGAGGATGACGAGCCGGTGGCGGAGGCATGGATTCACGAAGTGGAAAAGCTGCGCGACCCGAGCCATGCCCGTTTGCTCACCCCTCGAAGCTGGAGGACGCTCTGCGAGGGGGCGGGGCTGGAGGTGATTTCCTCGCGGCTCACCCCCCTCAAGCAACCCGACATCGAATGGTACTTCGAAACGGCCGCCACCCCGGCCGAAAACCGCGAGAAAGTGCGGCAACTCGTCGCCAACGCGCCGGAGGAGGCGCGCCGGGTGTTCCGCGTGGCGGAGGAAGAGGGGAAAACCGTCTGGTGGTGGCCGCGCCTGAGCCTTACCGCCCGGAAAACGGCATGAGAGGAGTGACCGTGCGAGAGAATGAGGGCATCGCCGGAATGTTTTTCGGTGCCCGGCCGATTTTCACATTCGCCATCCGGCCAGAACGTGCGTAGATGCCTTTTATGGAACTGCTGACCATCCCGGCCCTCAAGCGTGCCGTGCAGGCCGCGCCCGCGCGAACCGAAGCGCGTGTCCACGCCCAGGTGCAGGGCTTGACGGAGAAACAGACGCGGGATGGCAAGCCGTTCTGGGAACTCGTTCTTGCCGACGCAGAGGCAAAACTGACGCTCCGGGCCTGGAACGATTCGCCCAATTTCTCCGTCTGTTCGGAGCTGCCCCCCGGCGAGTTTTTGGAGGTACAGGGCGAATTCGTCCTGCACCCGGCCTTCGGACTCGATGCGCGGCAGTGGAGCTGCCGCGTACTGGACGCCGCTGAGATCGAACATCTTCTCGGCGGCCCGGAGCCGCTCCGCGAGAAGCAGGCATACGACTACGAAACGATCACCGGCCTCGTCGCCACAATTGGCGATCCCCGTCTGCGGGGCGTTTGCGAGCTGTTCCTCGCCGACTTCGGCGACCGCTTCCGCCGCGCGGCCGCGGCGCGCACTTTTCATCACGCGAGGCGGGGCGGACTGGTGGAGCATGTGGCGCAGATGATGCGCGCGGCCGATGCGCTTGCGGGCGTTTACCCCGCGCTGAACCGCGACCTGCTGCTGGCCGGAACGCTTTTTCACGACATCGGCAAGCTTTGGGAAAACTGCCCGGAGCCGCGCGGCTTCGGCATTCCCCATGACGAGCGCGGCGAACTGATCGGCCACATCACCCTGGGCGTCGAGATGTTCAACGCCCTGTGGCGGAAACTCCTCGCCACGGAGAGCGCGCAGGAGTGGCGGGAGCTCGCCCCCGCGAACGAGGATGTCCGCAATCACCTGATTCACCTGATCGCCGCGCACCACGGCGAAATGGAGTTCGGCTCTCCGGTCTACCCGAAAACGCCGGAGGCGTTCGCGCTTCACTATATCGACAACCTCGACGCCAAGCTGGAAATGGTCTTTGCCGGATACCAGTCGGGAGCGCCTCTCGCTCCGCGGATCGTCGAGCGCGTCCGCCCGCTCCCCGGCAACCTGGTCCAGCCGCTCGCCCGTTTTGCCGGGGGATAACCCTCTTTTTCGCTCCCTATCTTCGCTCCCCCTCTTCATGCCTCAATTCCGCGAACTGAAATCCCTCTGTGTCCGGCTCGACAAGCTGGTCTACGCCCCCAATCTCGAAGCCCCTCCCGAGCGCCCGCACCCGTTCGTTTACTTTCTGACGATCCAGAATCTTTCGGAAGAGACGATCACCATCAAGGGCCGCAAATGGGTTGTCACCGAGGGGCATGGCGGCACGATGGTGATCGAGGGCGACGGCGTGATCGGCAAGTTCCCACGCCTGCGCCCCGGCGAGCATTTCTCCTACAACTCCTATCATGTCGTCGCGTCCGACAGCGTGGCGGAGGGGGCATTCATCGGCGTGAACGAGGAGGGGGAGCCGGTCATCACCCGCATTCCCCGGTTCGAAATGAAAGTTCCGGTGGAACCGTAATCAACTACCCACCCGCCCGTCCCGCCTTCCGTCTCCCGCCCTTCTCCAGATGCCGCAGGAACGCCTCCAGCGTTTCCTTGCTGACATGATGCTCGATCCCCTCGGCGTCGGAATGGGCCACCCGCTCGGGGATGCCGAGCGAGAGGAGAAACCGGACGACGATTTCATGCCGCCGCCGCGATTCCTCGGCCAGCGCCTTCCCCTTCTCTGTGAGAAAAATGGAGCGATAGGGCTGCGCCGTGACCAGCCCTTCCCGCTTGAGCCTCTGGATCGTCCGGCTGACGGTAACGTGAGTGACCCCCAGGCGGCGTGCCATTTCGATCACCCGGGCCTCGCCCGATTCCGCGATCAGGTCGGCAATCAGTTCGACGTAATCCTGCGCGGTTTCGCGCGAGTGTTCTTCACGGGTGGCGGGGCGGGGTGACGCCTTTGGGGGTGCCGGTGGGCGCGGCGTTCTCGCGGGCCTGGCAGGCCGGGCTTCCCCCTTGCCTTTTTGGTCTTTTGGAGCCTTTGTGGCTTTCGGGGCCTTCGGGGCCTTCGGGGGGGTGG
>Ga0180217_1002700_pt1 | contig 15912 bp, 16 predicted proteins | sample eDN3rd37CBELigOP_FD_128521 | JGI IMG/M metagenome (GOLD analysis project Ga0180217, IMG submission 128521) | Enriched Organic Plus compost microbial communities from Emeryville, California, USA - eDNA 3rd pass 37_C BE-Lig OP (version 2) (version 2) ... | reverse complement strand
GGCCAAGAAGGCACCGCGCGCCAAGCCACCGATCAACCACGCCTGGAACAACCGCGATCAGCGGAGATTCCCAAATGAGGCAACGTCATAGCCCTACCGGAGGTATTGACATGAGGCAACAGGTTCCCGAGGAGTACCCTGCCATCGTGGTGGGGCAGGTTGTGGAGCTGCAGCAGCCCAACGGTCAGTTGCCGCTGGTGTACTTCCTCAGCAGCTATCGCCAACTGGTACGGAGTCTTGCAGCAGTCCCGCCCCGAGATTGACAACTGGCCGGTGGTTCCGTGAACCGTACCGAGCAGTAGGACCTTCCGTCTAGGAGTCCAGGCTCTCGATGCCTTCTCCGGTGGTCTCCTCCATGAGTCTTAGTCCGGGCGTGCGCGGCTAAAAGGCCTTGGCGGACAGGGACCTGAGATCGGAGGCAAACGCGCGGTGGCGTGCTGCGGCCGTCGTAGCGGCGGCATGCCGCTTGTGCCGGCCAGCAGGCGGATGACCACTTGTACAGTGCTCGCCGACTTGGCGATGCATACGGTCGAGGAAGCCCATCAGCCCGTAGCGGTGCCATTCTTCGAGCGCAGCGCCGGTGAAGGAGTGCATGGCGCGTCGGCGCTGGTCGGCGAGTACAGCGACGTCGTGGACAAGATGTGGGTGTCGGGGCCAGCAGGCTGGTATGACGTCTTCGGGATCGAAGACGTACTCGTGGTTAATCCAGGTCACGACAGCGTCCAACCGACCTCGAGATGGATCGCGGGCAGGTCGAAGACCTGACCGCGTCGCCGCTCGACCACCGGCGCGGCGGCCAGATCACCGCCACACCCACAGCACCGGGCCGGGGCATGCGCCACCACCCGGCCCGGGTCCGGGCTCGGCTCCAGCCGGGGGCCCGGTTCCCCGGGCTGCTTTCCCGGCCGGCGGCCACTCCTGGTGCGCAGCGACCTCGGCGACGGTTTGGTGAACGGGTTGTCCGAGGCCGGTGGCTGGGATGAGTTCTTCGAGTTCTTCCCCAGCCGGGCCTCCAGCACCTCGACCCGCGCCAACAACGCCTCGATCACCGCATTCCGCTCCGCCACCTGGGCACGCAGCGCCGCGATCACGGCCTCAGCCTCAGGCGAGAACGACGACTCCGACACGTGGACCTGCCAATCAGGGGGAAGACGCAGTCACGGACCCCCACAGCATCCGCCGCCCAGCACCACCCGACGCTCAGGCGCGCCGAGGACCTGAACAGTTACCGCCCGAGGGCGAAAGGCTCCCAGAGAGCTGACAAGGTCATAACGGGGTTGCTCCTTGGTGTCGAGCGGTCGAGTACCTCGCTGGTAGAGGGAGTGATGTCCGATGGCGACGACGGCCACTGGCTGTCGGGGGTACCACAGTCGATGGCCTGCGACGCAGGAGTCAGGTCGTCGGCCTTTGTGCCACTGTCATCGAAACCGCAGCGCGGTGGGCGCACCCCCTGCTCGTAGCGCAGCGGAGAGCCCAGCAGCGCCGGGTCGGCGTGTGCCCAACTTCACGCCTGTCCCACCGGTTTCGCCTGGGAGAATGGAGACATGACCCAGATTCAGGTTCAGGGCTTCTCTCCTGAGGTAATGGCCAAGCGCGAGGCGCTCGATCGCGTGCGACGCCGCGTGCTGGCGATCGGCCTGATGGCGGTGACGCTGAAGCTGACGGTGGGTCTGATCATCTTCGCCCGCGTGCTGGTCGACGATCCCGGCAAGCACGGCAACGCGGTCGGCCTGCTGTTCATGGCCGGCGTCGTCACGGCGCTGTCGTACGCCGCCGTCCGATTCATCCTGGGCGGCCGCCTGCTGTCGCCGTGGCTGGTGCTGACGGCTGCCGTTCCGATCGCCGGAGCGATCTGGGTCCTGTGACCGCGGGTCAGCGCCCGACGGCCGGACCCTCCGACGGCTGGACGATCACGAAGCCCTGACCGCTGAAGGCGACCTGGACCGCTTCACCTGAGCCTCGACCGATTGCCCCACCGGCAGTCATCGACGACTTCAAGCTGGTCTGCAGATCGGCCGACCAGGCCACGATGGCGTCGGTGTCGGCGTAGGTCGGCGCCTCGCCGGCATCCAGCACGACGGGTTCGCCATCGGTCGTGATGGCGACCCAGCCCGTGCCACGCAGCAGCGTGTTGAACAGTCCGCCCGCGGCGATGCTGCCACCCTTGACGCGCTCGACGTTCCACTCCAGCGACGTGGCGAAGGCCAACACGTTGGCGCCGTTGACCGAGATGCCGCTGTTCTGCAGCTGCAGGATGTGGACGTGCTTGCCGCCGTCGGCCAGGAACACGTCACCCTGACCTTCCACACGCATGAGCGACAGACCCTCGCCTGTGACGGCTTTCTTGAGGAACTTCGCGGCGCCGCTGCCCTGGTAGGCGAAGGTGACGTCGCCCTGGTAGGCGACCATGGCGCCCTGGCGGGCCAGGAACGGTTCGCCCACCCGCACTCGCAGCATGCGGGCGTTCTGCAACGCAGCACCATCGGCCGAGACCTCGGCGAAGCGGCCGTCGATCAGGTCTCCGCTGATGCCTGGCGACCCGGCCGACTGCGCCGGATCGGTTCCCGCAACATTGCTGAGGGCGTCGGCCAGCACGCCTGCCTCGGGCTCGGGCTCGCGTTCGACCGGGATGTCCTCGATCGGACCGCCCGCGGTCAACGGTCCGCCCGCGGTGAGCTCGGAGTCGTCGCTGTGGGCGGGGGCCGATTCCTCGACCACGGGCACGGCGTCTTCGACCACGGGGTCGACCAGCGCGTCCTCGACGTCCTGGACGGTCTCAGGGCTCGGTTCCACGACGGGCCCGCCCGCGATCAGGGCGTCAGTCGTCGGCGCGTCGACGGACGTCACGTCGGTGACCGCGCCCGATCGGTCGACCGCCGCGTCGGGTCCGAACGTGGTCTGATCGATCGACGTGACGGGCTCCGGCTCGGGCTCGAGCGTCGACTCAGGGTCGACGACCTGGGGCGACGTCGCGGCGGCCATGGCGGCCATCTCGTTCGTCCGATCGGCGAACGGGTCGGCACTCGTGCCGTGCTCCTCGGCGACCTGCTGCTCGGCGACCTGCGTTTCCTCGGACGCCGACTCCTCGGTGGCGGTCTCCTGCGTCCGGTCGGACGTGGCCGGAGCAACCGTCGGCAGCGGAGATATCGACTGCACCCCCTGGTCGGCGACGTGCTCGGTCCAGATGCGGCCGTCCCAGTAGCGCAGCTCGTGCTCGCCCGTCGGGTCCGGGTGCCAGTTCGCGGTCATGATGAGATCCCCCTCAGTTGACGTCCTGGTCATAGTGACAGGTGTCCGAAGGTCACGGAGCACAAACCCTCCGGTGAATGTCAGAATCGGGCCATGTCGGCCGGCCGCTACGCCCCCTCACCCTCGGGTGACCTGCACGTCGGCAACCTGCGGACAGCCGTCCTGGCGTGGCTGTTCGCCCGCCACGAGGGTCGCGACTTCGTGCTGCGGGTCGACGACCTGGACCGCGTCCGTGAGGGCGCCGAGGAGCGTCAGCTGGCCGATCTGGCCGCGCTGGGTCTGACGTGGGACGGTCCGGTGCTGCACCAGTCGGATCGCCTCGACGCCTACCGGAGAGCCGTCGACGAGCTCACGGCTGCCGGGCTGACCTACGAGTGCTTCTGCACCCGTCGCGAGATCCTCGACGCCCCGACGGCTCCGCACCAGGCGCCCGGTTCGTACCCCGGTACGTGTCGAGGACTGACGAGAGCCGAACGAGATCGGCGCCGAGCCGAACGTCCCGCGGCCCTACGCCTTCGCTCCGAGGTCGACACCTGGACCGTGCACGACCGACTCCACGGCGCGTGGACCGGGTCGGTGGACGACCTGGTGCTGCGTCGCGGCGACGACGTTCCTGCCTACAACCTGACCGTCGTGCTCGACGACGCACACCAGGGCGTCGACCAGGTCGTCCGCGGCGACGACCTGCTCTCGTCGACTCCCCGGCAGGCCTATCTGGCCACGTTGCTCGGTGTGCCCACACCCGAGTACGTCCACGTCCCGCTGGTCCTCAACGCCGCCGGCGCACGGTTGGCCAAGCGCGACGGCGCGGTCACGCTGCGTGAGCTGACCGAGCGTGGCGTCGCCGTCCTCGACCTCATCGGCACCTCGCTGGGGCTGCCCGGCGACAGCCTCGACGCGATGCTCGACGCGTTCGACCCGGACGCGCTGCCGCGCGACCCGTGGATCTTCCGACCCCCGTCGTGACTCTCCCCAGACCTTCCACGCGCGCGTTCAGTGAGCGTCCACGTGCGCAGCGATCAGGTCGGCCAGCACGTCGGGGCGTTCGATCGTGCTGGAGTGGCCACACGCGGGCACGATCTCCAGCCGAGCGCCCGCGATGCCGTCACGAATCGCCTCCGACTTCGCGACCGGCGTCGCCACGTCGTCGGCACCGACCACCACCAGCGTCGGCGCCGTGATGGTCGGCAACAGATCGGTCACCGCGTCGCGGTCGGTGACGCCGTGGATGGCCTGCTGCATGCCTTTGCGGTTCACCGCGGCCAGCACAGCGAGCCACTCCTCAACGTGGGGCTTCGAGGCCGGATCGGCCAGGAACGTCGGGCCGAACATGATCGGCTCCACCTGGCGGCGGACCGGCTTCATGCCGACCACCCGGTAGACCTTGGCCAGCAAGCGGTACCGGGAGACCTTCTCGGGATCTTCCGGACCTGCGCTGGTGTCGAGCAGCGACAACGACCGGATCAGGTCGGGCCGACGAGCACCGAGCCGGATCCCCACGAAGCCGCCCATCGACAACCCGACGTAGTGGACCGGGCCGGCATCCAGGGACTCGATCAGCGCAGCGGCGTCCTCGGCCAGGGTGTCCATGTCGTATCCGCCGGGGGCGGCGGGGGAACGCCCCTGACCGCGCCAGTCGATCGTCACGCAGCGATACCGGTCGCGCAGCCTCGCGATCTGCCCGGCGAACATCTTGCCGCTGAACAGCAATCCGTGGCCGAACAGCACGACGGGTCGATCACCTCCGGTGTCCTCGACGTGGACCTGGGCACCGTTGACCGTCACGAGTGGCATGCACCGTGCCTACCGCTACCATCGCCGCATGGCAAGTGAGAACATGCGTGAGCAGTTGGCCCAGCTGTCCGGTCGCCGGGTCACCGACGCCGAGCTCGAGGCGTTCTGGGACGCCTGCGAGCCCGTCCGCCGCGACGAGCTGTCCGGACTGTGGCGAGGCCGCGGACTCGACAACGGACACCGTCTGGGTGGGTTGCTGGGCAAGGTCGGCTGGTACGGCAAGCGGTTCGACGCCGTCGACGACGTCAAGCCGTTGATGTGTCGCGACGCCGCCGGGAACCTGTTCTCCGACGTCGACCTCGGCAAGGGCGAGGCGAGCCTGTGGGACGTGGAGTTCCGCGGCCGCGTCCACGCGACGATGGTCTACGACGGTCAAGCCGTGCTCGATCACTTCGCCCGGGTCGACGACGACACGCTGCTCGGCGTCATGAACGGCAAGGCCGAGCTGGTGCTCGACGGGGGCAGCCACTACTGGTTCGCCCTCGAGCGCGACCGGTGACCGAGGTCGTCGCGGCCGTCACCCGAGGTGGCGGTCCGTTCACGCTCGAGCCCGCCGTGCTCGACGCGCCCCGGGCCGACGAGGTGGTCGTCCGGATCGCGGCGGTCGGCGTGTGCCACACCGACCTGACCCACCGGCACCTGACCGGACCCGGCCCGGCAGTGCTCGGTCACGAGGGCGTCGGCGTCATCACGGCCGTGGGTTCTGACGTGACCGGCTTCGCGCCCGGCGACACGGTCCTGATGTCGCTGCGCACGTGCGGCACGTGCCGGCACTGCTCGGCCGGCCATCCGGCCTACTGCACGAGAGCAGCCGCGCTGAACTACGCGGGTCGGCGGCTCGACGGCTCGCCGACCATCACGGTCGGAGGCGAGCCGGCGTACGCGGGATTCTTCGGCCAGTCGTCGTTCGCGTCGCACGCCCTGACGTCACCGTCAAACCTCGTGCGGATCGCACCCGATCTGGACCTAGCCGCAGCCGCACCGTTGGGGTGCGGGTTCCAGACCGGCGCCGGCGCCGTCCTCGATGTGCTGCGTCCGGGGCCCGGATCACGAATGGTCGTCCACGGCGGCGGCAGCGTCGGACTGGCGGCGGCGCTCGCTGCCCGCACCACGGGGACCGACCAGATCGTCGTCGTCGATCCGGTCGCGGCGCGGCGGGCACTGGCGGTGGAGCTCGGCTGCGACGTCGTCGACCCGGCCGACGGCGACCCGGTCGAGCTGGTCCGCGACGTCACCCGCGGCCGCGCGACGCACGCGCTCGACACCACGGGCCGCACCGAGGTCATCCGTGGCGCACTGACGTCGCTGGACTCCTTGGGCACGTTGTGCCTGGTCGCGTTGGGACCGACCGAGGTGACCTTCGATCACCTGGACCTGCTGACCCGCGGCAAGTCGGTCCGCGGTTGCATCGAGGGTGACTCGACGCCGAAGGAGCTGATCCCGCGGCTCATCACGTTGTGGCGGGCCGGCCAGTTCCCCGTCGATCGGCTCGTGACGGCCTACCCGTTCGAGGACATCGAGCAAGCCGTCGCCGATCAGCATGCCGGATCGATCGTCAAACCGGTGCTGACCTTCTGAATCTTGACAGGTTAGTGAGTCATCACTAATTTATCGTCTCATGGCGACAGGCAAGCGCATGAGAGCCGAGGACCGCAAGGTCCTCATCCTGCACAAAGCGATCGAGGAGTACGGCCGGGTCGGCATGCACGCCACCTCGACCGAGCGCATCGCCGAGCTGGCCGGCGTCTCGCAGCCGTACCTGTTCCGGCTGTTCGGCACCAAGAGCGAGCTGATCACCGCCGCGATCGTGCAGCACACCGACTCGCTTCGTCAGACCTTCCGCGACGCGGTGGAACAACGCGCCGACGGCACCTCCCCGATGGAGGCGATGGCCCACGCGTACCTGTCGTTCATGGACGGGGACGCGAACGCCCTGCGGTGTCAGCTGCACACGTGGGCCGCTGCGTCCGACCCCGAGATCAAGGCCGTCGCGCAACGCACCTACCGCGAGGTCTGGGCCGACGTGACCGAGCTGAGTGGCGCCTCTCCGGCCGAAGTGCGCGAGTTCATGGCCGAGGGCATGTTGCTGACCGTGCTGGCCTCGATGGACCTGATGGACCTGTACGGCGACCCGACCGAGGTCGTGCACGACCGTTACGGCGAGGAGGGCCACTGATGTTCGACGCCCTGGCCCGCCTGGCCACCGGACACCCGCGCCGCGTCCTGCTCGTGACGGTCGTGTTCTTCGCGTTCGCCGGGCTCGTCGGCGGCCCCGTCGCCGGCCTGCTCAACAGCGACGGCGACTCCTTCCTGGACACCGATGCCACCAGCTCCCAGGCGATCGAGCGCATCGAGTCCGCGTCTGGGCTGGCGGCATCGCCGAGCGTCGTCGTCCTGCTCGACAGCGACGACACGGACGCGATCGAGGCCGTGCGGTCGATCTTCGTGGAGGACCCCGCCGTCGGCGACGTCATCGGCGGCCCGGACGCCGGGCCGCAGTTCGTCTCCCGCGACGGCTCCCGGACCTACCTCGCCGCGATCTACACCTCCGACGCCGACTCCGACGAGGCCACCGAACGGCTCCGCGAGGAGCTCGGTGACGTCGACGGAGCACTGGTCGGCGGCATCGGACCTGCGTTCCAGCAGGTCAACGAGCAGGTCGAGGCCGACCTGATCCGCGCCGAGATGTTGGCCTTCCCCCTGTTGTTCCTGGTGTCGCTGTGGGTCTTCCGGTCGGCCGTGTCCGCGATGCTGCCGCTGCTCGTCGGCGGCCTGACGATCGTGTCGTCCCTGCTGGTCGTCCGCGGCATCAACGAAGGCATCGACATCTCGGTGTTCGCGCTGAACCTGATCACCGGGCTGGGGCTGGGCCTGTCGATCGACTACTCGCTGTTCATGGTCTCGCGCTTCCGCGAGGAGCTGATCCGCGTCGGTCCGGGCGCTCAAGCCGTGCGGACCACCATCATGACCGCTGGGCGCACCGTGCTGTACTCGGCCGTCACGGTCGCAGGCGCCGGGCTGGCGCTGCTGGTCTTCCCGCTGCGCTTCCTGTACTCCATGGGCATCGGCGTCATCGTCGTCTCCCTGGTCGCTGCCGCCGTCTCGCTGCTCGTGCTGCCCGCCCTGTTCGCCGTCCTCCAGCACCGCGTCAACGCACTGGCCCCACAACGGTGGCGCCGAGCCCAGGAGTCGGAATCGCGCTCGGAGGCGCACGGCTTCTGGTACCGCCTGTCGAAGTTCGTGATGCGGTTCCGCCTCGGTACCGCTCTGGCCGGCACCGCGATCCTGATCGCCCTGGGCCTGCCGTTCCTGGGCGTGAAGTTCACCGGTGTCGACGCCTCCGTGCTGCCGGACTCGGCGTCGGCCAAGGTCGTCGACGCGACGTTGCGCGCCCAGTTCGACGGCGCCGATGCCAGCCCGATCGTCATCGCCGTCAGCGGTCGGGCGGTCGATGAGGAGTACGTGGCCGACTACGCCGACCGGGTACGTGACCTGCCGGGCATCGCGCAGGTGTCCCAGCCGCAGTTCCTGGGTCACGAGACGTGGCAGATCAACGTGCTGTCCCGGTACGCGACGCTCGACGAGCGGACCCGCGACCTGGTCGAGCAGATCCGCGACATCAACGCCCCGGGGCTCGCTCTCGTCGGTGGCGCCGCCGCCGAGCAGGTCGATCAGGTCGACTCGCTCGCGGCGAGCATTCCCGCGGCCGCCGGCATCCTGGCCGCGCTGACGTTCATCACGTTGTTCGTGATGACCGGTTCGGTGGTCCTGCCGGTCAAGGCGCTGATCATGAACCTGCTGACGATCTCGGCGACCTTCGGCATCCTGGTGCTGATCTTCCAGGACGGCCGGTTCGAAGGGCTGCTCGGCTACACGAGCCAAGGTGGCCTGGAGTCCTCGCAGCCGGTGTTCCTGTTCGCGGTCGCGTTCGGCCTGTCGACCGACTACGCCGTGTTCTTGCTGACCCGCATCAAGGAGGCTCGCGACAACGGCGCCGGCGAACGCGAATCGGTGGCGCTCGGCCTGCAGCGCACCGGCCGCATCGTCACGGCAGCGGCCCTGCTCTTCGCGATCGCGCTCGGGGCGTTCGCGACGTCGGAGATCATCTTCATCAAGGAGCTCGGAGTCGGCACCGCCGTCGCCGTCCTGATCGACGCGGCCCTGGTCAGGGCCCTGCTCGTGCCGTCGCTGATGGCGATGCTCGGACGAGCCAACTGGTGGGCCCCCAAACCACTGCGCCGCCTCCACGACCGCGTCGCCCTGACCGAGGGCTAACCCCCGAATTTTGCGGGGTGATGCACCGGTTTGACCCGTGGAACTGGTGCACGACCCCGCAGAATTCGGGGGTGGGCGCCGGGTGGTGTACGTCGGCATCGACCCGTTTTGTCCTGGCCCGGATCGGTAGGTTAGAGTTGCGTGCGCAATGAGGCCCCGTGGCGCAGTTGGTTAGCGCGCCGCCCTGTCACGGCGGAGGTCGCGGGTTCGAGTCCCGTCGGGGTCGCAGATCATCAGGCTCTCGCACCGAGAAATCGGTGCGGGGGCCTGATGCATGTACCGCCAGTCGGCGCGGTCCGAGGTGATCTGCGTCCCATCCGGCGCTCGACGGGAATCTCGGCGACACACCTCGTAGTTGAAATCGATATGACTTCCGTTGCCATCGACAACCGTTTTGCCGTGACCGAACCGACGCTGGATCTGCTCTTCCGCGAGGCACGCACCGCCAACGCCTTCACCGACGAGCCCGTCTCGGTCGATCAGGTGCGTGAGGTGTTCGAGCTGATCAAGCTCGGCCCGACGATGATGAACAACCAGCCGCTGCGACTGCTGCTGGTCGAGCAGGGCGAGGGCCGCGATCGGCTGGTCAAGCACATGGGCGGCAACAACGCGGGCAAGACAGCCACCGCCCCACTGGTCGCCGTCGTCGCCGCTGACGTCGACTTCCACGACAAGATGCCCGAGCACTTCCCACACGTGGAGAACGTGCGCGAGATGTTCCTCGACGACGCCGCACGCGCCGAGCAGGCCAGCTACAACGCAGCGCTGCAGACCGGCTACTTCATCATCGGCCTCCGCGCCGCGGGCCTGGCCGCCGGCCCGATGGGCGGGTTCGACCGCGAGGGACTCGACGCCGAGTTCTTCGCCGGGACGAGCTGGCGCAGCCAGCTGGTCGTCAACATCGGCCACCCGGGCGAGAACGCGTGGTTCGACCGGTTGCCGCGCATCTCGGCCGCCGACGCCATCACCGTCATCTGATTCACGCACTGCGTGGTGTGATGGTTGCATGAGCGACCTCGTCGACCGCGTCCGCGCGCTGATGCCCGACATCCTCGCCGGGCTCGAGGAGCACGTCCGCATCCCGTCGGTCTACGCGTTGCCCGAGCACCGCGCAGACGTCGACCGGTCAGCTGAGTTCACGGCCGAGCAGTTGCGGTCGGCCGGATTTGCCGACGTCCGGATCGTCGAAGCCGGCGGCGCGCCGGCGGTCATCGCCCACCACCCCGCGCCGGACGGCGCACCGACCGTGCTGCTGTACGCCCATCACGACGTGCAACCGGTCGGTGACCCCGATCTGTGGACGTCACCGCCCTTCGAGCCGACGCGACGCGGCGACCGCCTCTACGGCCGCGGAGCAGCCGACGACAAGGCCGGACTCGCAGCCCACCTCGCGGCCTTCAAGGCCCACCGCGGCGATCCTCCGGTCGGCGTGACCGTGTTCGTCGAGGGCGAGGAGGAGTCGGGGTCGCCGAGCCTGGCCCCGTTCCTGGAGCTGTACCGGGACCTGCTGGCCGCCGACGCGATCGTCATCGCGGACTCGGCCAACTGGGACATCGGGGTGCCGGCGCTGACGGTGTCGTTGCGCGGTCTGGCCGACTGCGTCGTGACCGTCCGGACTCTCGACCACGCCGTGCACTCCGGTCTGTGGGGTGGCGTCGTCCCGGACGCGCTCACCACGTTGTGCCGGCTGATCGCCACGCTGCACCACGAGGACGGGTCCGTCGCGGTCGAAGGTCTGCACCACGGCTCGGCCGCCGACCTGGAGTATCCAGAACATCGACTGCGCGAGGAGTCATCGATCCTCGACGGCGTCCAGCAGATCGGCACCGGAACCGTCGTCGAGCGACTCTGGGCCCAACCGGCCATCTCGGTCATCGGTATCGACGCGACGTCCGTCGCCGACGCCTCCAACACCCTGGCGCCCTCGGCCCGCGCGATGATCAGCCTGCGCGTAGCACCCGGCGGCGACGCCGATCAGCACCTCGAAGCGCTCGCCGAACACCTGCGGACACACGCCCCCTTCGGCGCCCACGTGGACGTCACCCTGGGCGAGACCGGCCAGCCGTACGCGATCGATGCCACCGGCCCGGCCTACGACGCCGCACGAGCCGCGTTCCGCGAGGCCTGGGGCGGCACCGATCCGGTCGACATGGGCATGGGCGGATCGATCCCCTTCATCGCCGAGTTCGCCCGCGCCTTCCCCGACGCGGCCATTCTGGTGACCGGTGTCGAGGACCCCGACACCCGCGCCCACGGCATCGACGAAGGCCTCCACCTCGCCGAGTTCGAGCGCGTCTGCATCGCCGAAGCGCTGCTCCTGGACAAGCTCGCCGACATCTGACCGCTACGAGCAGGGGGCACCCCCAGGCAAGCCGGTTCTCCACCAACCCCGATACAGACAGCAGAACCCGACCTCGCTGCGCTCGGCCGGGTTCTGCTCTCTGTGGCCAGGGCCGGGGTCGAACCGGCGACCTTCCGCTTTTCAGGCGGACGCTCGTACCAACTGAGCTACCTGGCCGCGCCCACATCGGGCGGGTTCACCTTACCGGACTCGCAGCGTCCGAACGAATCGGGCCGGGGTCAGCGACGGCTGCGGCGCCGACTGCGCACCACCGCGTCACCGACGGCGATCAGAGCGACACCCAGAACGACCCACCACCAGGTCAGGCTGCTGCCCGTCTTCGGCAACGACCCGTCATCACCCGGGTCGACCGTGCTGGTGCCACACGCGGTCAGCACGACGTCGGTGGACGCCGACAACGTCTGACCACCGGACGTCACGACCGTGGCGGTGAAGCGATTCGCAACACCGGCGTCGGACTTCACGCTCGGGAACGTGCCCTCGACGCGAGTACCCGTCCCGGTCGCGGTTTCGCCCTTGTAGGTCACGGTCCAGTCGCCCGAGACCGACGCTTCGGCCCAGTACGGCACGGGGTCACCCGCACACGCCTCGGGGTCGATCTCGATGGTCGGGGCCGGATCGGGGTACGCCTGCGCGGGGGAACCGAACGCGAACAGGCACGCGACGGCCATCGCTATCGCGGCAAGGATTCGGTTGAGCGATCCCATGGTCACCTCAGTCATGGACAGACACACGTGCGACGGACTTCCGTCTGAAGAAATCAACGAGTGACGACCACGAACGTGACGCCGGTGAGAACCCTCACCTCCGAATGACGGTCAATCCACTGGTTGACCTGCGCGTTTGCCCTTCCACAGCCCCTTGAGAACATCGCCGAAGAGCTCGGGGTCGATACCGGGGTCGAACGACCGGAGCGCACCGAGACCGATGCCGAAGCTCAACAGCATCGTGGCCGACTGCTCCGGCGAGTAGCGCAGCTCGATGCCCTGCTCGGTCGAGACCTGCTCGATCAGCGCGATGATCGCATCGCGCACCTCGCGCTGCCGACGGCGCAACGACGACGCCACGAAGGAACTCTGCCGCGCAACCGCGCCGAACTCGGACTCCAGTGCGACCCAGGCGGGCTGGCCGATGCCCTGCCGAGCCCACTCGACGAACCCCTCGATGCGTTCGTCCAGGTCCCCTGGCCCGTTGAAGACGTCGGAGACCCGGACGATCTGCTCGGCATGAATGCTGTCCAGCACCGCCATGCACAGCTCCTCCTTGCCGGAGAAGTTCGAGTAGACCGCCCCCTTGGAGAAGCCGGCGCGCTCGGCGACCTTGTCCAACGACGTCGCGGCGTAGCCGTCGGCCAGGAACATCTCCCGCGCGACATCGACCAGACGCCGTCGCGTCTCGGCCTGCCGTACGGCGCGAACTCCCGCACCATCAGCCCTTGACGGCGTGTCGATGCTCACGTGATGTCCTTCCCTCCGACGGTTCACAGACCTTTCGGATACCGATAGTATCCGAAAGGTGATTACCACTGACGTCCTGATCATCGGATCGGGCTTTTCCGGCATGGGCATGGCGATGAAGTTGCGCGAGTCCGGCCGCTCCGACTTCATCGTCGTCGAGAAGGCCGACGACGTCGGCGGCACCTGGCGCGACAACACGTACCCGGGCGCCGAGTGCGACGTCCAGAGCCACATGTACTCCTTCTCCTACGAGCTGAACCCCGGCTGGAGCCGCGAGTACTCGGCCCAGCCGGAGATCTGGGAGTACATGCGTGATGTCGCCAAGCGGCACGACCTGTACTCGCTGATCCACTTCGGCACCGAGGTCACCGGCGCCACGTGGGACGACAGTCGGCTGGTCTGGACCGTCACGACGACGAAGGAGACCTACGAGGCCCGCGTCGTCGTCTCCGGCATCGGTGGCCTGCACATCCCCAACATCCCGGACCTGCCCGGGGCCGACACCTTCACCGGCCCTCGGTTCCACTCCGCCCAGTGGGACCACGACGTGGACCTGACCGGCAAGAAGGTCGCCGTCATCGGCACCGGCGCCAGCGCCATCCAGTTCGTCCCGCAGATCGCGCCCGTCGTCGGCCAGCTCGACGTGTACCAGCGCACTGCGCCGTGGGTGATTCCCAAGCTCAACCACGACATCACGGGGCTCAAGGCCGCGTTCATCCAGAAGGTCCCGTTCGGCACCCGGATCTATCGCAACCTGCTGTACTGGTTCAACGAGTCGACGCAGCTGGGCTTCACCGGGCCGCTGCAGCGCGTCTCCTCGCTGGTCGAGAAGCGCATGGCCGCCTACATCCGCAAGACCGTCAAGGATCCGCAGACCGCCGAGAAGCTGATCCCGGACTACCGCCTGGGCTGCAAGCGGGTCCTGAAGACCGACAACTACATCCCGACGTTCAACCGTGACAACGTCTCGTTGATCACCGACGGCATCGCCAGGATCACCGAGAACGGCATCGAGACCAAGAATGGCGAGCTCCGCGAGGCCGACGTCATCATCTACGGCACGGGGTTCCACGTCACCGACGCCTTCGAGTGGGTCCACGTGACGGGCAAGGACGGGCGCGACCTGTCGAAGACGTTCAACGAGCACGGCATCGAGACCTACCTGGGCATCGCGGTGGCGCACTTCCCGAACTTCTTCTTCATGCTCGGGCCCAACACCGCCCTCGGCCACAACTCGGTGGTGTTCATGATCGAGCAGCAGACCAAGTGGATCATCGCGATGCTCGACGAGATGCAGCGCCGCGGTGCCGCCGCCGTCGAGCCGACCGAGGCCGCGCAGCGCGAGTTCAACGACAAGCTGCAGGACAAGGTCAGCAAGGGCGTGTGGAGCCAAGGCGGCTGCACCAGCTGGTACCTGGACAGCAAGGGCAAGAACCGCACGATCTGGCCCGGGTTCACGTTCCGCTACTGGTGGCGCACCCGCAAGGTCGAGGCCGACGACTTCACGTTCGAGCGACAGGCGGCGTGACGATGGCGCGGCGCGACATGAGCCAGTACGACATCCCCGACGGACCCAAGGGATCGGCGTGGCTCATGACGCCGCGCTTCCTGCGCACCCGCAACGTGTGGGTGCCCCGATGGCACGAGAAGTACGGCGACACGTTCAGCGTCGAGATCATGCCGGCGCACCGTCGCCTGGTGATCTTCAGCGACCCTGCCGACATCAAGGAGATCTTCGCCGCCGACCCCGAGGAGTTCTACGCGGGTGAGGGCAACGTCATCCTCAAGCCCGTGATGGGCGAGCACTCGGTGCTGCTGACCGACGGCAGCCGGCACCAGCGGGCCCGCAAGCTGCTGATGCCGGCGTTCACCGGCCCGGCGATGCGCGGCTACGAGCCGCTCGTCGAGTCGATCGCGAAGGTCGAGGTCGACTCGTGGACCGACGGCCAACGCCTCGTGACGCTGGACCGGATGAACGCCATCACGCTCGACGTGATCCTGCAGGTCGTGTTCGGCGTGACCGACGAGAAGCGCCTCGACGTCCTGCGTCCCAAGGTCAACCGGATGGTCGACGTCGACACGTGGATGCTGCTGGCTTGGGCTTTCCCGAGGCTTCGACCCGTCCCGCCGTGGCGCGGCTACTTCAAGAACCAGTCCGAGGTCGACGAGCTGTTGTATGCCGAGATCGCCGAGCGGCGCGCATCGGACCTGGAGGGGCGCACCGACGTGCTGTCCCGGTTGCTGCACGTCGGTGAGGTCGAGGGTGAGGAACCCTTGAGCGACGCCGAGATGCGCGACCAGCTCGTGACGCTGCTGCTGGCCGGACACGAGACGACCGCGTCGGCGCTGACGTGGACGCTGCACGAGCTGGGTCGTAACCGCGAGCTGCTCGAGAAGGCCATGCACGCCGCGGATACCGGCGACGACGCCTACCTCGAGGCGTGCCTGAAGGAGGGTATGCGGGTCCATCCGATCATCGACTTCGTCGCTCGCACGCTGCAGAGCGACCAGGTCGTCGCAGGACGCCGACTGCCCAAGGGTGTGACCGTGGCGCCCTCGATCGTGCTGTCGCACAGCCGCGAGGAGAGCTGGGCCGACGCCCATCGGTTCGACCCCGAGCGGTTCATCGACACCAAGATCGCGCCCAACACCTGGATCCCGTTCGGCGGTGGGGTCCGCCGTTGCATCGGCGCCGCGTTCTCCTTGATGGAGGGCACGATCGTGCTGCGCGAGGTGCTGCAGCGGTACGAGGTGACGGCCGAGCAACCCACTCGT
>Ga0180217_1002695_pt1 | contig 15936 bp, 15 predicted proteins | sample eDN3rd37CBELigOP_FD_128521 | JGI IMG/M metagenome (GOLD analysis project Ga0180217, IMG submission 128521) | Enriched Organic Plus compost microbial communities from Emeryville, California, USA - eDNA 3rd pass 37_C BE-Lig OP (version 2) (version 2) ... | reverse complement strand
GGCCTCGACGGCCGCGGGATCGGCGTCCTCGCAGAGGCAGTAGACGGTGTCGCGCATGATCAGCGGCGGTTCGGCGGGGTTGAGCACGATGACCGCCTTGCCGCGCCGCGCGCCGCCGACCTTCTCGATGGCCAGCGAGGTCGTCTCCGTGAACTCGTCGATATTGGCGCGTGTGCCGGGACCCGCCGATTTCGAGGCGATGGAGGCGACGATCTCCCCATAGATCACCGGGCTGACCCGGTTCACGGCGGCGACGATGGGGATCGTCGCCTGGCCACCGCAGGTCACCATGTTCAGGTTCGGCGCATCGAGGTTCGCCGCCCCGTTCACCGGCGGGATCACATAGGGGCCGATGGCCGCCGGGGTCAGGTCGATGACCTGCTTGCCGTGCCGTCGCAGGATCTCGTCGTGACGCGCGTGGGCGCCGGCCGAAGTCGCGTCGAAGACGATGGCGATGTCGGCGAACTGCGGCATGGCCACCAGGCCGTCGATCCCCTCGGCGGTCGTCGCGACGCCCAGCCGCGCAGCGCGCGCCAGGCCGTCCGAATTCGGATCCACGCCGACCATAGCCGCCATTTCCAAGCGCTCCGACAGCCGCATGATCTTGATCATCAGGTCGGCGCCGATGTTGCCCGAGCCGATGATCGCGACCTTCACCCTTGGCGTTCGCCCTTCCACTACGGCCTCCTGGCGCAAAGATAAATCTGTATGTTCATCATACAATACGATACGAGCTCTGTAGGGCAATGGAGGGCGATGTGTCGACGGCCAATCGGTTCGCATTGATCGGTTTTGGAGCGATCGGGCAGGAGATCGCCGGAGCGGTCGGTAAACTGGGCGAAGCCGACAGCCTCGTGGCGGCGCTGGTCCGGCCGGGCCGCGGGGCCGGCGCGACGCTGGCTGTGCACGACGTGGCCGGCCTGCTGGCCGCACAGCCTTCGGCCGTCCTGGAATGTGCGGGCCACCAGGCGGTGCGCGACTTCGGGCCCGCCGTGCTCGAGGCCGGCGTGGATCTCGTCGTCTCGTCGGTAGGCGTGCTCGCCGACAGCGCCTTCGCCGAGGTGCTCGCGGCCGCCGAGCGAAAGGGCGGCGGGCGCCTGCTGATCCCGGCCGGCGCCATTGCGGGGCTAGATGGCCTGGCGGCGGCTTCGCTGGCGGGGCTCTCGCGGGTGACCTACACCTCCTTCAAGCCGCCGCACGCGTGGCGCGGGACGCCCGCCGAAGACGCGATCGACCTGGATCATGCCCAGGAAGAGGTTGTGTTCTTCGAGGGCTCAGCACGGGAGGCGGCGCTCTCCTATCCGAAAAACGCCAATGTTTCCGTGGCGGTGTCGCTCGCGGGGCTGGGACTGGACCGCACCGCCGTGCGGCTCGTCTCCTCGCGGCAGGTGACGGATCCGCTCGGCGTCATCGAGGCCGAGGGGGACTTCGGCCGTTTCCTATTCGAAATCTTCGCGGTCGCAGCTCCGGGCAATGCCAAGACATCCGTCTTGACCGCATATAGTCTTCTTCAGTGCGCAAGACTCGGCTTTGGGTTGCATGCCGCGCGCCTTCGAGCCGACCTACTGCCGTAAGGGGCGAGTTCGACTATGTTCGCCCCTGTGACGGCAGAATCGGATCGCGCGACTCGGTGAAGTGCTGAGGAAAATAGGGGCCATCTTGGAATACGAAGACCTGAGGATCGTCGAAAACCCGTCGCTGGTCCGTGACTACACCCTCGAGAAGCTGCGCGCCGCCATCAGCACGGGCCTCTATCCGCCTGGCGCGCGGTTGGTGGAGCGCGAGCTCTGCGAAGCCCTGGGAGTTTCGCGCACCTCGGTCCGTGAGGCTCTTCGCCAGCTTCAGTCCGAGAACCTCGTCGAGGTCGGCAAGCGGCGAAACATCATTGTTGCGGTGATCAGCTCCAAGGACGCCGACGACATCTACATGATCCGCGAGATGCTGGAGACCGAGGCCATCCGGCGTTTCGTGCAGATCGGTGATGACAAAGCGACCAAGGAACTGGTCCGCATCCACAAACAAATTGGCAAGGCTCTGACGAAGGACAATGTCCGTCAGCTGGCCGCTATCGCCAGCGAGTTCTACGAAACCATCCTCCTGGGTTCGAAGAGCAAGGTGATTTACGAGGTCGCCCGTCCCTTGTTGGCGCGAGTGAACTATCTCCGCGTTCGCTCGATGTCGGAGCCGGGGCGTCTCGACGGAGGCCTTCGCGAGTGGGACGCGATGATCAAGGCGGTGACGGATGGAGACGCCGAAGCGGCCGCTGCCGCCATGAGCACCCATCTGCGCAACGCTCGGACCGCCATTGTCGCACGCCTTGAGGCCGAAGAGGCGCAGGTCAAACCTTCAGCAGGCAAGGGCGGATAATCGGCGCCGAGCGCTTTTCGCAAACGCGCTAGATTATATGATTGTCATACAAAATGAGGTCGCCTAGCGTCCGTTTCCTGCGAAGGAGGCGGGCGTATGAGTGCGACGGGTAAGGTGATTGTTGTGGGCGCGGGGCCGGTTGGCTCGATCCTCGCCTACGCCCTGCGCCGGCATGGTATCGGGGTCACTCTGGTGGAGGCGCTGCCGGCGCCCGAGATCGACTGCCGGGCCGCGTCCTGTCATCCGCCGACCATCGCCATGTTCGAGGAGCTCGGCCTTCTCGAGGACGGGCTGGATCAGGGCCTGGTCTCGCCGGTCTTCCACTATCTCGACCGTCCCACCGGCAAGCTCGTCGCCCGGTTCGACCTGCGGGAGATGCGCCAGCCGCCAGCCCACCCCTACGTGTTGCAGTGGGAGCAGTACAAGATCGCCGGCACGGTGCTGAAGCGCCTGGAGAGCGATCCGGACGCCGAGATCCTGATGGACACCCGCCTGGTCGGTCTGGACCAGGACGGCGGGCAGGTGACCGCAATCCTTGAGCGGGCCGGCCGCAGCTTCACGATCGAGGCGGACTTCCTGGTCGGTTGCGACGGCGCCCGCAGCACCGTCCGCAAGCTTACGGACATCGCCTTCGAGGGCTTCACCTGGCCCGAGCGGTTCCTGAAGATCGACACGCTGTTCGACTTCACCGGCCTGCGCGAGGACCTCAGCAATCGCAACTACTTCTCCGACCCCGACGAGTGGCTGAACCTCTTCAAGGCCCGCGGCCCTGACGGCGAGGGCATGTGGCGCGCCGTGGGGCCGACCTTGCCCGAGCAGAGCGAAGAAGAGCTGCTGGCGCCCGACTACATCCAGCAGCGGCTGATGAAATTCCTGCCCCGGGACGAGCCCTACGACATCGCCACGGTCGCCCTCTATCGGGTCCACCAGCGGGTCGCGGCGAGCTTCGATTGCGGCCGCGTACTGCTGGCCGGCGACGCCGGGCACGTGAACAATCCGGCCGGCGGGCTGGGCATGAACGGCGGCATCCACGATGCGATGAACGCCGCAGACAAGCTCGCCCAGATCCTGCTGGAGGGCGCCGACGCGCCGGCCCTGCTCGCCCGTTACACCCGGCAGCGCCGCAAGGCCCAGACCGATTTCGTTCAGGCCCAGAGCATCCAGAACAAGAAGACCCTCGAGGAAAAGGACCCGGCGGCTCGGGCCCAGATGCTGGAGGGCGTGCGCCAGGCCGGCCGTGATCCCGATCTCCACGACGCCTTCATCCGGCGCGCCTGCCTGATCGACGCGATCGAAGTCGCCAACGCTGTCCTCTGATTCAACAGGAAGAATTCGTCATGTCCGTCGCTCGCCATTCCCGTCCGCCCGAACTGGCCGACGCCAGCCTCGAAGAGATCATGGACCGCTACATCGCCCGCTTTTCAGACCGCACGCCCGACTGGAACGCGTTCTCTGACGCCAGCATAGACGGCTACCGGCGGGCGCAGCACCGGTTCATCGGCGCCGGCGCTTCGGGCAAGCACGATGATGCGGGCGTCATCCCTGCGACCGGCTTTACCCTGTCGATCATGCTGGTCCCGCCCGGCCAGGGGAATGCGCCGCACACCCACGAGGTCGAAGAGGTGTTCTTCGTTCTGCAGGGGCGCTGCGTGGTCTTCATCGAGGAAGAGGACGGCCGGCGCCTGTCGAGGGAACTGGGGCCTTGGGAGATGATCTCCTGCCCGCCCGGCGTTATCCACGGCTACGTCAACGAGACCGAGGAAGACTGCTATCTGCAGGTCATGCTCGGCCGGGGGCGGCCGGAGACCGCAGGCTTCGCCGATCAGTCGCTGTTCGAGCGTCGCGACGCGCACCTGGAAGGCGGCGCCTGATCACTGCGGGCGCTCAACCAGGGTTGAGCGCCACTCCGCCCATGCCGCTGGCCCAGCTCGGCATGGCTTCGTAGTAGAGCTTCTCGCCCTTCGCGCCGGGAACGGCGCCGGCCAGGGTGATCCACGCCGCGACCTCCAGCCCGCCGTTACCAGCCTCCGCCAAGATCTGCTCGTTGGTCAGACGGGCGAGCTCGGCGCCACGGCCGCTGATCATCGTCTCGATGAAGTCCTGGTCCCAGGTCACGTTCACCTGGCCCTCTTCGGGCACGCCCAGCCAATGCGACAGTCCGCCGCCGGCCAGCAAGGCGATGCGCTCATCCGCGGGCCGGACGTCCTCGACATAGCTCTTGAGCAGGCCGCCAAGGTTCCAGCACGCCTGCGGGGTGGGCGAAGGCTCCAGCACCGAGTTCACATAGAGCAGGGCGGTCGGGATGCTGCGCGACGGGTCGGCGACACCGTGTGGGATCATGACGCCGTGGTCGGGCCGCACGCGGGAGAGTTCGGGGATGGGGACGCCCGCTCGCGCGCCGAAGGCCGCGAACCCCGCGGCGAAGTCCGGAGCGCCGGGGATCGGGTCCCGCGGCAGGCCCATGTCGCCATAGGGAGTGTGGCTGGCGTCGCTGGCGATCGCGAAGGGCGCGTGCTCATCCACGTGGAAGTTGTTCAGATGGTCGCCGGTGATCACCACCAGCACGTCGGGCCGGGCCGCGCGCAGGCGCGCGCCGATCTCGCGCATGCCTTGGAAGACCCGCTCGGCCTGGTCCTCAACACCGTCCGGCGCGCCCAGGACATGGGACGTGGCGAAGGCTCCGACGATCGCGCCCATCGGTTATCTCCGGTCGAAATAGTAGCTGATCGGAAAGCCGGGAATGGTGGAGCGGCCCGACCAGATCAGCCACTTCATCGTCAGATTGGGGTGGACCCCAAGCGCGTAGAGATCGTCGCGCCCGCCGCTCTTGAGAGTGTCCCGCACCCTATCAGGTATGCCGAAGCGTTCGAACAGGGCGTCGGGATCGTCCTTGATCAGCGGGCGGTCCTGCGGCGTTTCGATCAGGTGGTGGATCAGGGCGTGGACGCCCGCAGGAGCCTTTCCCGGCACGCTCAGTCGAGCTCCTTGCCGAGGAAGGCGAGGACCGCCGCGCAGAAGTCGTCCTGTTGTTCGATCATCGCCCAGTGTCCGCAGTGGGGAACGATGTAGCCCCAGGCGTTTTCGAACAGCTCGATGAAGCGATAGGCGCGCGGCAGGATGGAGACGCCGTCGTCCTTGCCGTTCACCACCAACACCGGGTGCTTGATCGTGCGCAGCGTGTCCTCGGGATAGTTGAGGGTGCCGGTCTTGGTCTGGGCGTTGATGGCGGCCAGGGCCGCGCGGCTGGCCTCGTCGGCGCAGATGTCGTGGCGGTACTGGATCATCGCCTCGGACGGCACGAAGTCCGGGCCGGTCAGGCCCTTCACCACCCGGCGCATGCCCTCCACCGTGAAGTCGTACTGCAGGGTGTGCAGCAGGTTGGGTGAGGGGCGTTCCGGGATCGGCAGGCCGGCGCTGCCCATCAGCACCAGCCGGCGGACCAGCTCGGGTTGGTCCAGGGCCACGCCGATGCAGGTCGCTCCGCCCATGGAATTGCCGACCAGATCGGCGCCTTTAAGGCCCATGGCCTCCAGAAACGCCGCCAGATGGCGATTGCGGCCAGGCTGATCGTAGACATAGTTTTCGGGGGACGGTTTGTCGGTACGGCCAAAGCCGATCATGTCGGGTGCGATGACCCGACGGGTCTTCGAGAACACCTCGATGCAGCCCAACCAGTTGCCGTAGCTGTCGGCTCCGGCGCCGCCTCCGTGAACGAGAATCAAGGGTGAGCCTTGACCCGCCTCCAGGTAGTGGGTCCGCACCCCGCCCGCGTCGATGTAGTTGCTGGTGACCGAGGTCCCTGCGAGGTCCATCTCGACGCTCATCGCAGGTGCTCCGGAAGCTGGATGCCGCGGTTGCAGCGGCTGGCCAGGCGCCGCCACTCCAGGATGGTCACGTCGGGCTCGCACAGCATCTCGTCGAGCCAGCCGGTGTCGTCCTGGTAGAAGGGCTGGGTCACTTCGCGAGCCCAGATGTCGTCGGCGTTGAAGCCGTCCAGGCCATGCGGCTTCCAGATAGTTTCGAAGTCGTTGGCGAACGACAGCTTCTCCTCCGCCGTCGGCGTCGTCTTGCCGATGGTCTGGAAGTAGATGTGGTTGTCGGCGTCGATCGGGACGTACCATTCGAACTGCGTCAGGCTCGGCGCAGGGAAGGAGTCGACCTTCAGCACGCCGGGCAGCCAGCAGGAGGTCTGCATCGCCGCCGAGGTGCCGCTGACCTGGCCCGAGCGGGCCCCGCGCACGACGATCTCGCCATCGATCTCGCCTTCCCAGACAGGCTTGTGCAGCGAGAAGTCGTCGATGACCCCTTTTGGACCGTCTGGCGCCTCCACCGTCTGCACTGCGCCCGGCAGGGGCGTGTGGCCGATCGGGAAATTGAACACCCGGTGGTGACGCAGGGTGGTGTCCTTGTGGATGAAGATGTGCAGGGCGTCGAAGCCGTTCTCCGCGCCCAGGCGCCAGTTCGAGGCGACCTCACGGTGCTTGCCGAGGATCATCACGTCGTCGTCGAGGAAGCCGGGCGGCACGTCATGCGCCAGCGGCGGGGCGGGATTGTCCTCGTCCACGTCGCCGATGAACACGAAGACCACGCCCTTGGCCTCTTCCACCGGGAAGGTCTGGATCTTGCGGCGGCCGATCAGGCGGCTATCCGGCACGGCCAGGATGTTCACCAACTCTCCTGTCTGCACCCGGTAGGTGTAGCCGTGGTACCAGCAGGTGATGGTGTCCTTGGTGTAGCAATCCAGCTTCCGTGACAGCGGCACGCCGCGATGCAGGCAGCGGTCTCGCATGGCGAACACCTTGCCGTCGATCCGCTTGAAGATCAGCTTCTCGCCCAGCACCTGCAGGGTGATGGCTTGACCTTCCTCGATCTCCTTCGAGAAGCGGACCGGATACCAGTGATTGCGGAAGCCCAACTTGGCTTCCACATAGCCCCCCCAATCGCCCACAGCCTTGACGACGTCCGGGTTGACGAAATGCTCCTCGCTCATACGCCTTCTAACTCCTCGGCCGGCAAATTGCGGCGCTATTTTGTATGACAATATGATTGTCGTTGTGCGGTTGCAAAGCGCCTTGCACGCGCCCGATGTGATCGAAGGAGGGCGCCTGCCGCTCAGGCGCCCTGTTGACTGAAATTCAGGCTGATTGCGCCAAGCCCTTCGATCTCGGCCTCCACCCGGTCGCCGGGCGCTATGACCGCCATCGGACCGAGGGCTCCGGTCAGGATCAGCTCGCCCTTGCGGAGCGGATGTCCGAGGGCGGCGCTGCGGCGCGCCAGCCACGCCGTGGCGTTGAGCGGGTGCCCCAGACAGTCACGGCCAGAGCCCGTTGATGCCTGCTCTCCGTTCACCCGTAGGGTCATGGCGCAGGCCGCAAGGTCCAGCCCGTCGAGCCGCCGGGCCGGTCCGCCGACTGCTACGAGCCCGGATGAGGCGTTGTCGGCCACGGTGTCCAGGATGTTGATCTTCCAGTCGGCGATCCGGCTGGAGACGATCTCGATCGCCGGCGCGACCCAGGCGACGGCGTCGATGACGTCGGCGACGCTGGTGTCCTCGGCGGTGAGGTCGCGGCCGAGGATCACAGCGACCTCGGCCTCGACCTTCGGCTGCTGCAAACGGGCGAAGGGCAGCTCTTCGTTGTCGCCATAGATCATGTCTGCGAACAAGTGGCCGAAGTCGGGTTCGTCCACGCCCAACTGCCGTTGCACTGCCTTCGAGGTCAGGCCGATCTTGCGGCCTGCAATGCGTCGGCCAGCGTCGGTCCAGCGGCGGACCTGGGCCAATTGCACGGCGTAAGCAGCTTCGACGCTTGAAAGCTCCTCACGAAGCGGCGGCAGCAGGTCGCCGTTATAAGCGGCCGCAAGTCGCGCCGCGAGCTGATCGATGTGGTCCTGGGCGGTCATGGAACCTCGCGGCTTGCGATCCTGCTTGAATGTCATATTGTCATACAAACTAAGATCGATTTAGCAAGGGCGTCATGTACGGGGTTCGCATCAGATTCGCCGACGGCCACGACCTGGCCTTCGAAGTCGCGCCGGAGCAGACGGTGCTGGAAGCGGCGATGCAGATAGACGCGCCGTTGCGATATGACTGCGCGGCGGGGAGCTGCGGGGCCTGCATAGCGCAGCTTGTCGAGGGCGCGACGATCTTCTCCCCCGAAGGTCCATCGCCCATCAGTACAGCCGAGGCGGAGGCGGGGCTTAGGCCGACCTGCCAGACCAGGCTGGCCTCGCCGGCGGTGTTCGACCTGCCTTACGCTCTGCATCCGCAGCCCTCACCCGCAATGAAGCACAGTGCGCTCGTGCAAGTCGTGGAGCGGATCAGCGCCAGCGTTTTTCGATTGTCCATCGAGCGACCGGAGGGCTTCAGCTTCCAGGCCGGCCAGTATGTCCGCCTCCGCCCGCCGCGCGCGCGCTCGGCCCGCGCCTATTCCATCTCGAGCGCGCCTGACGACGTGACGCAGCTGGAGTTCCTGATCCGCGAAGTCCCTGGGGGCGTCGTGTCGACCTGGCTGGCGCAAAGCGCGGCCGTCGGCGATCGCGTGGTGCTGCAGGGCCCGCTGGGGGCATTCGCCTTGGATCGGGCCGCCGCCGAACATGTCTTCGTCGTTGGCGGCACGGGCTTGGCGCCCGCGTTGGCGATGCTCCGGGAGATGGGCGCAGCGCGAGCGGCGCTCTGCTTCGGCGTCAATACCGAGGCCGATCTTTTCCTGGAGCAGGAGCTCTCAGCCCTCGGCGAGGTCGGTCATGACGTGCGAGTGGCTGTCCTTGCTGGAGAGCCGTCGGCTGGCCGCGTCCTTGGAACCGCGGTGTCGTTGCTGCGCCCCGAGGATGTTGCGCCCGGTCGCGTCTACTATCTCTGCGGCCCACCCCGAATGGTGGAGGCGGCCCGCGCGCTTCTGCTGGCGCAAGGTGCGCCGGCCAACCTGATACGCAGTGAGCGCTACCTGCCGAGCGAGTAGGTCCGCCCTATTCAGGTCAGCCAGCGTTGGAAGGCTTCCAAAGCCGGCTTGCCCTCGCCGTGCAGCGCCAACATCCGCGCCAGGAGGATACGGGCCTGGCTTGGGCCCAGATCGTTGCAGAACACTGCGCCAGCGTCCAAGAGCTGGCGGCCTGTGGCGTAGTCCGGCGAGACGTCGCCCTCGCCGCAGCGCGAGGTGACTGCGACCGCCACACCCGCCGCGACCGCGCAGCTTATAGCCTGGGCGACATTGGCCCCTGCGTTGCCGCGGCCAAGAGCCTCGATCACCAGGCCGCGCGCGCCGCCCGCAACCGCCGCATCGATCAACCGTCCGGCAGAGCCTAGCCCCAGGCTGATCAGATCGACATTCGCATCGCACGGGCCATAGGGGAGGGGCGCCGGCCGCGCGCGGCGTGGCGGCGGCTGGCCCACGCTCACGCCCAAACCCATCCGGTGCGCGAAGCCCTGCAGGGAACTGGTGTGTCGCTTGAACGCGCCCCGCGCAGGCAGGGCCTGTCCTCCGAACACAATCCAGGCGCCCAGGCCGCGCGCTTGCGAGCCGTTCGCCAGGGTCAAAGCATCGTGCAGGTTGCGGAGTCCATCGAACCCCGACTCGTCGGGGGCGCGCTGAGAGCCGGTAAAGACAATCGGCTTGGCGCTGGTCCAGTGGATATCCGCCAGGAACGCCGTCTCTTCCATGGTGTCGGTGCCATGGGCGACTACGACGCCGGCGACCTCGTCACGGTCAGCGGCCGAGAGCGCGGCGGACACCACGTCGCCGGCCTGCCGGAGACTCATCTCCTCACTCAATCCCGCGTAAACCCGTTGGATGCGAAGCGCGCCGGCCGCCTCGCCGAGCGCGGCGGAAAGGGCGCGGCCACCGCTCAGCGCGCCGTTGGCGCCTCGCGACGAACTGATGGTTCCGCCAGCGTCGAGCACCAACAAGCGGCTCATGCACAAACTCCGGTCATTTGCGATCGCGGTTACAAGATGCGTCTTCTCGCGCTCCGATGTTTGTATGACAATATGCCAATCATACTTCATCGATCGGAGCTGGCGCGACCTGAACTGCGTCCAGCCTTAGAGGAGCGCAAATGCAGCGGACCAGACTTTGTCCGGTAGGTACGGTTCAACCCGGTGAGGTGAAGCGGTTCGAGCCGGATGGCATGGATCCAATCGCGCTCTGCAACGTCGACGGCGTTCTGCTTGCAGTGGAGGACGAATGCACGCATGCGATCGCGTCGCTGTCCGACGGGCGACTAGAAGGCGAGGTGATCTTCTGCCCGCTGCACGGGGGAAGCTTCAACGTCCGCACAGGGAAGGCGTGCACATTGCCGTGCAAGCATCCGCTGCGGACCTTCGCGGTGGAGATCGAGGATGGCTCGATCTGGCTGGCGCCGAAGCGCTGAGATGGCCAGTCTCGATCCCGCCGCCGAACAGACCTGGCCGCGGCCGCTTCCCGCGGCTCTGTCGCTGGCCGTGCTTGTGCTGGCCTACACCTTCTCGTTCATCGATCGGACGATCCTCTCGATGCTGGTCGGGCCTGTCAAAGCCGACCTCCAGATAACCGACACCCAGGTCAGCCTGCTTACCGGGATCGCCTTCGCGCTGTTCTACACCCTGCTTGGCCTGCCGATCGGGATGTGGGTGGACCGCGGCAGCCGGCGCGGGATCGCCGCGGCTGGTGTCGCCGTCTGGAGCCTGATGACCGCCCTTTGCGGTGCGGCTCAGAGCTATGCCGGGTTGCTGCTGGCGCGTATCGGAGTTGGCGCGGGCGAGGCGGCGCTGTCGCCCGCGGCCTATTCGCTGATCCCCGATCTCTTCCGGCCCGAGCACCGCAGCCGTGCGCAGGGCGTCTATGGCATGGGCGCCTGCTTCGGCTCGGGCCTGGCGTTTCTGATCGGGGGCTGGACTATTGCGGCGGTGTCGAAGATGCCCCCGCTGCATCTGCCCCTGTTCGGCGAACTCGGCGGCTGGCGGCTTGTGTTTTTCGTGGTCGGCCTTCCTGGCGTGCTGGTGGCTCTGCTGGTCATGAGCATCGTCGAGCCGCCGCGCCGTTCAGGCGTCGGCTCGTCGACCGGCGAGGTCATGGCCCGTCTGAGGAAGGACTGGCGCGCCTACGGAGTGATCTTCGTCGGCTGTACGGTGATCAATATCGGCTTTCATGCGCTCAGCGCCTGGGGGCCGGCCATGCTGGGCCGTGTCCACCATTTGGGTCAGGCGCAGATCGGTTTGGTGATGGGCGCGGCCTTCCTGGGGCCAGGTTGCCTGGCGCTGCTGGTCGGCGGGACGCTGGCCGATCGCGCCCTGATGCGCGGCCGGCTCGACGGCAATCTGCTGAATGGCATGGCCGGAGCGCTCGGCGCGGCCTTGGTTCTCGGCGCCCTGGCGTTCGACCCGCCGACCGGGGTGACCATTGGTCTGATCCTCGTCGCGGCGTTCTTTCTGATGCTGTGCATCGGTGCGGCGCCAGCAGCCTTGCAGATGATCGCTCCGCCGCGGATGCGAGGGCGGATGTCGGCCGCGTACATGGTGGCCCTCAACCTGATCGGCATGGGGATCGGCCCCACCGCCACGGCGGCGCTCACGGACTTCGCCTTCAGAGATCCGCTTGCGGTCGGCCGCTCCATCGGCGTGGTGGCGTTTTTCGCCGGCCTCGCCTCAGCGGCCCTGATCGCCGCGGGCCGGCCGCACTTTCGCCGGGCGGCCGAGGCGCTTCAGCGCCCCACCGCATAGGCCTGCATCAGGCGGGGCGTCGCCGCAGCGCTCAACACTCCGTCAGCGTCCCGCTCCGCGGCGGTCAGGCGACCGGCGGACCAAGCGGGTGCGACCTGCAGGTCATGACCCCGCCGCCTCAGTTCGGCGATCACGGTTTCCCCGATGCTCTCCTCGACAACCGAGACCCCGGGCAGGGCCTCGCGCGGGTAGAAGGAGGAAGGGAAGTGCGCGGTGTGGAACAGCGGCTGGTCGATGACCTGTTGCAGAGGCAGTTTGTGATGGATGCGGCGAAGAAGCAGTGCGAGCTGCCACTGGTCCTGTTGATCGCCGCCCGGCGTGCCGCAGACCAGGGCCGGCCGGCCCTCGTGGAGCGCCAGGGTCGGGGTGAGGGTGGTGCGGGGCCGCTTTCCCGGGGCCAGGCTACCCGGCAGGCCTTCCTCGAGCCAGAACATCTGCGCGCGGGTGTTGAGCGCAAAGCCGAGCTCGGGGATCGTCGGCGATGACTGTGGCCAGCCGCCGGAGGGTGTGGCCGAGACCATGTTGCCTTCGCCGTCGATCACGTCGAGATGCACGGTGTCGCCTGGTTTGATGGTGGGTCTCAGGTGGGCCATGGTCGGCTCGCCAACGCCTAGGCCGCCAGCCACGTCGCCGGCTGGCTTGACCATGCCAAGGGCGCGCGCCGCCTGGTGGGCAAAGCCCGGCAGCACGCCGGGCCGTATCTCGTGCGAGGCCGTGTCGGCGATCAAGCCCCGGCGCTCGGCGGCGTAGGCCTCGCTCAGCAGTGCGTCCAGCGGCACGTCCACGAAGCGCGGGTCCCCATAGTAGGCCTCGCGGTCGGCGAAGGCGAGCTTGGCGGTCTCCAGCACCAGGTGGATGAAGTCGGGGCCGCAGGGGTCGAGCGCGGTCAGGTCGAAACCCTTGAGCAGCGATAAGGCCTGCAGCAGCACCGGACCCTGTCCCCAGGGGCCGGTCTTGCAGAGGGTCCAGCCGTGATAGTCGAAGGTGACCGGGACCTCGTAGCCTGGCCGCCAGCCGGCCATGTCGTCGGCTGTAAGAAAGCCCTTGTGACGTCGTCCGCTCGCATCCATCAGCGGCTGGGCCTGGGCGAAGCGCCCGATGGCCTCAGCGACGAAGCCTTCGTACCAGGCGCTCAGCGCGCGCTCGATCTGCTGCTCCCGGCCGCCTTCGGCGGCCTCGGCCAGGATGCGGCGGTAGGTGGCGGCGAGCACTGGATTGCGGAACAGCTTCCCCGCGGTTGGCGCCTCTCCGCCCGGCAGCCAGATCGGCGCGGAGGTGGGCCATTCGGTGGTGAAGGCGTCCTTCAGTTCGTCCAGGGCGCGCGAGACGCCGGGCAGCAGCGGATGGCCATTTTCCAGATAGCCGATGGCAGGCGCGAGGACGTCCTCCAATCGAAGCCGCCCGTGATCGCGCAGCAGGGTCAGCCAGGCACCGAAGCTTCCCGGAACCACGGCGGCGATCAGCCCGGATCCCGGGACGGAGTCCAGTCCCAGGGCCTTGAAGGCGGCGATCGAAGCCGCCGCGGGCGCCGGTCCCTGGCCGGCCAGCACTTCGATCCGCCCGGTCGCCGCGCTGTGGAAAATGATCGGGACCTCGCCGGCCGGGCCGCAGAGATGCGGCTCGACCACCTGCAGGGCGAAGCCGGCGGCGACGGCGGCGTCGAAAGCGTTGCCCCCCTTTTCCAGCATCGACATCCCGACCTGGGAGGCGATCCAGTGCGTGGAGGTCACGACCCCGAAGGTTCCGCGGATTTCAGGGCGGGTGGTGAACATCGCCGGCTCCTCAATTTTCATCCTCACCGAAGCGACGAGCTCGCATCCACGTCAATATGATTGTCATACAAAAATGTGGCTGCTGCCGGATTGATCGTGCAAGGTGCGATTGTATGACAAAGTCGGCGGCGCAGCGTGCGGCCCCGATCTCTCCAATACATCCCCTGCAAAAGGTCCCAGGTGTCGCGCTCGTCCTTGTTCAACCGGCTGAAGCCGGATGGTTTCACCCTCGCCCTCGTCGCGACTGTCGTGGTGGCCAGCCTATTGCCTTGCTGGGGGCGAGGGGCGGTGGTCTTCGGCGCTGTCACCGATGTGGCCATCGGCCTGCTGTTCTTCCTGCATGGCGCAAAGTTGTCGCGGGAGGCGATCGTCGCGGGGGCGGGACACTGGCGACTGCACCTGCTCGTGCTGGCCTCGACCTTCGTGATGTTCCCGCTCATGGGCCTTGCGGTCGGGGCGCTGCCGGCCGGTCTTGTGGATCCTCACGTCGCGATGGGCGTGCTCTATCTCTGCATCCTGCCCTCGACCGTGCAGTCTTCCATCGCCTTCACCTCAATGGCGGGGGGGAACGTGCCGGCCGCGGTCTGCGCCGCCTCGGCCTCCAACCTGCTGGGCATATTCCTGACCCCGGCGCTGGCCGCGCTGTTGCTGGGGCTGAACGCGGACGGCGGAGGCGGCGACTTCCTGGAAGCGGTCCGCGCGATCGTCTTGCAGCTGCTGCTGCCTTTCGTACTCGGACACCTGGCGCGGCCCTTGATCGGACGCTTCATCGACCGCCACAAGCGGGCCCTGAGCATTGTGGACAGGGGGTCTATCCTGCTGGTCGTCTACACGGCGTTCAGCGCCGCGGTGATCGAAGGTCTCTGGCGACGCCTGGGTGCGACGGACCTGGCGGCGATCGTCCTCCTTGACGCCGTGATACTCGCCGCAGCACTGGTCGCCACCACCTTCGCCGCGCGCCGCCTGGGATTCTCCCGAGCCGACGAAATCACCGTAGTCTTCTGTGGCTCGAAGAAAAGCTTGGCTTCCGGCGTGCCGATGGCCGGGGTCCTATTCACCGCAGCGGCCGTCGGACCGGCGCTGCTTCCCCTGATGGTGTTCCATCAGATGCAACTGATGGTGTGTGCGGTCTTGGCGCGGCGCTACGCACAGGTCCAGGCGTAATCACCCTCGGCGCCCAACCCCTGGGCGCCTAAGCTACGGCGACGCTTGCTAATGCGGCGGCAGGCGGAATCTCGCCCGAAGTTCCCCACAATACTGGTCGGCATCGAATGATTGTATGACAATCAAATTGTCAGACATTGATCCATGTCGAGCCGTCGCGGGCCAGGCAGGATCGCTCGCAAACGCCCGCCGGCGGCTCTTCGGAGCCGTCGTTGAGCAGAGGGAACCGCGACGGTTCAGTCGCGGACGAGGGGGTATCAGAGTCATGTTGATTACGTCGAAGCTTGCTGTTCGGCCGCGCGGCCGTCAGCTCACCCTGCTCGGTGCGGCCAGCATCGCAGCGCTTGGCCTGGGCGTCGGCCAAGTCATGGCTCAGGAAGCCGACACGGTTACGGAAGTGGTGGTGACCGCGGCCCGCCGCGGCGCGGTTTCGGTGCAGGACACGCCCCTGGCGGTGACCGCCTTCTCCGGCGAGCAGCTAGCTCAGAAGGGCGTGAGCACCCTGCAGGACCTGACGAAGATGGATCCGTCGCTGAACGTCCAGAGCTATGGGGCGGCCCAGACGAAGGTGGTCATTCGCGGGATCGAGTCCAACGTCGGCGCGACGACCGGCGTCTATCTCGACGAAACCCCGTTGGTCGGCGGCCTGGGCGGCAACATCCTGGGGGACGGCAAGCCCGGCCTGCGCTTGCACGACATCCAGCAGGTGGAAGTGCTGAAGGGGCCGCAGGGCACGCTGTTCGGCTCAGGCTCGATGAGCGGCACTCTGCGTGTCCTGACCCGCAAGCCGGATCTCAATGAGTTCGGCGGCACGCTCGCAGCCAGCGCCGCGGCGGTGAAAGGCGGCGACGCCTTCTACGACATGAACGCCACGATCAACCTGCCGATCGTGCAGGACAAGCTCGGCGTCCGTGTCACCGCCTGGAGCGAGGAGGGCGG
>Ga0180217_1002692_pt1 | contig 15961 bp, 2 predicted proteins | sample eDN3rd37CBELigOP_FD_128521 | JGI IMG/M metagenome (GOLD analysis project Ga0180217, IMG submission 128521) | Enriched Organic Plus compost microbial communities from Emeryville, California, USA - eDNA 3rd pass 37_C BE-Lig OP (version 2) (version 2) ... | reverse complement strand
TACCACGTGTCCAATTGGAAGATATTCATCCGAGCCAGGGGCTTTCGCCTGTCAAGCTTGCCCACCTGGTCAATATCAAGATGGATTCGGTATCCCAACGGCGTGCAAAGTTTGTCCGTCGGGTAGGTATCGCACTGGACCTCAAGCCCATGACCAGTTGGGGACGACTCCCCTCGTCTCTGCTCAATATTGTTTGCCTTGCCCAGTTGGTACAGTGGCTCCACTCGCCGGCGCACAGCAGTGCGAAGGTTGTCCAGATGGGTGGTATCCCAACGAATTAACTATGGTTCATGACGGTCATGTGGATGACCCCATGTCCAATTATGCGATAAGAGGGGCGACGGAGTGTTTAGGTTGTCCGGTTGGTACGATAGCAGTAACCTCTTCAAGTGGAGCTAGGATTTGTGAACCTTGCGTTGCCGGGTTTTCGACGATTCGACCTGGTTCCAATAGGTGTGAGGCATGTGTGCCCGGTTATATATCGTTCATCCCACAAGACTCACTCAGTCAGATTTGTACTGCATGCGCCCCTGGAACATACTCCGCCGGAACGGCGGCTTCATGCCAATTGTGCGCTCCTGGAAAGTATTCGGCTGTGTATGGTGCAACAGCCTGCGAGCTATGTCCAATGGGTAGCCAGCCAGATATCTATCACTCCACCTGTCAAGACTGCCAACCAGGCTACTTCCATCGCCGAGTACTCAGTGCCGAAGGGTCTGTGTTGCTCGACAGCTGCTCGAGTGCCAGCGTGGGCCATCTTGTTCCAGAACCAGGGCTTAGTGAGCAGCAACCATGTCCTGCTGGGCGTTTTTCGAATCAAACAGCATCGTCACGTTGTCACGAATGTAGCCCAGGAAAAATATCGGCAGGCGGATCAAGCGTGTGCTCTAACTGCGTGCCAGGACGTTTTGCCTCGGGCTCCGCCCTTCCTTTATGTTCGCCCTGCCCGGCTGGAACCTACTCAGACTACGGTCAGTCTGCATGTACTCAATGCGCCCCAGGCTCATTTGCGCCTAGTGGCGAAAGTAGTGCGTGCCAGTTGTGCTCCGAAGGCTCCTATGCTCCGCTCGCAGGTTTAACCACATGTGTTGCATGCCCCGCTGGACGCTATCGCGCAAACACAACGGCAACGACATGTCAGCTATGCAAGCCAGGCACATATCAGAGAAGTCCTGGGCAAACTGCCTGCAAATCGTGCGAGTCTGGCAGATATTCCGATATAGAGGGTGCATCTGAGTGCATCACGTGTAGTTTCGCCCCTGTAGATAGTGCGGACGGAGGGGCAACCGCATGTGCGACCTGTGAAGAAGGCTTCTTTGCGTCTGGTGTAAATACTGGGAATGGTACAAGATACCAATGCATCCGCTGTGCTGCCGGTCGGTACTCTAACCAACCAGGTATGACTGCATGTACCGCGTGTGCAGCTGGTCGTGTTGCTTCAGCAATGCAGCAGACACAATGCAGCCCATGTGGACTTGGAACGACATCAGGTCTTAACAACATCGACTGCGTCCCTTGTGGGAGAGGTCGGTATAGTTCGCGGGTTGGCTCCCCGACATGTTCCCCATGTGGTCCAGGAACCTACAATCCCAACCCAGTAAGCAGTGCATGCTTCGCCTGTGAGCCTGGCAATTTCCAAGAAGATCAAGGCCAGTCTGCATGTAAGATTTGCGATCCTGGATACATCTCGTCAAGTGGAAGCATTGGCTGTACACCGTGCCCAGTGGGCACGTATTCTCTGGATGGTGCCTCTTGCCGAGCTTGTCCTGCAGGAACGTACACGGATGAGGTGCATAGTTCTGGGTGTAAACCATGCTCAGAGGGAAAGTACTCGGCTCGGGGTGCCTCGCGTTGCCTTGACTGTGTTCCTGGCAAGTATGCATCTTCAAAGGAAACTCCAAACCAATGCAAGAATTGCGAAGTGGGTAGGTACTCCAAGAACCCTGGTGAATCAATCTGCCAAGCATGCTCTCCAGGACGGCATCAACCAGTTGAAGGCATGAGCTCCTGTAGCTTATGCGCGGAGAATACGTTTTCTGTTGATCCAGGTGCTGCTGAATGTCGACTTTGCCGCCATCCCTATGTGAGTGATGGCCTCGCTGGTGCATCTTCTTGCATCTGTGGACCTGGGTACTACGCAGTATATGACCCTGAATCGATGGTAGATATTCCAGACGAACTGGCATCAAGTCGCGTATGGCGATGCGTGGAGTGCCCAGAAGGTGCAGCGTGTCTGAGCCAGAACACAACACGCGATGAAGTTGGCACGCTAGAGGGATACTGGAGAGTGGCTCCCGATAGTCTCGTTTACTATAAATGTCCTCGATCGGAGCTATGCCCCCCAGCAGCAGCAAATGAGGTACAATGCCCTGCAGGTCACACTGGGCCCATGTGCATGCAATGCATGGAAAACACCTATCGCCACAACGGAAAGTGCGTCGACTGCCCTAATACCGATGCGGGGGTTGGATCCCAAATCAGTCTGGTCTCCATTGCCACTATTATTCTCGTGGCGGTACTAGGTATAATCGCTTTCGACGATCAACATCTGGTCCGTGCCTTTCTAGAAGATGCCTACATGCGATATTTAGCCTCGTATGTCCGCCAGAATCAATCGCGCTTGGTCGAACAGCCTGACTACTCGGCATTATACCGACATCTTGTCGAGGATACCACGGGAACAGCAGGATCTGATCGTTCTGATTCTGATTTGCTCTTTGTCTCACCGCCTAGCCACGTCTGGATGGGTGCGACTACGTTTTCGAACTTTAGACTGCAAACTAAGCGTGGATATGCCCACGTCTCGACGATCTCCAAGGGCAAGCCCGAGCTTCCCGCCCAAAGTGCAGCAGGTCTAAGTGCATCCTATAAGCTAAGAGATGATGATGTCTCTACACCATATATTCCATTGCGGACGTTTTTAGTGTGGATGCAGTTGCTGAGCCTTCTCTTCTCTTTGGTAGCAGCAAACTTCCCAGACGAGATCTCGAAACTTTCACTCTTTGCGACAGCGGTAGACTTCCGCCTGTATGAGTGGGCAGCATATGGATGCGCCAGCAAATGGCAGTTTACATATTACGCGGTTATGTACTTCGTATTCCTTACGCCTCTTGTCGTTGCCATATGCTTGACACTACTGCATCTTGGTGTATTTAAACTGCTCTTTAGCTTGCCTGATCCAAGAGAAGTGCCAGACAGCGAGACTGAGGACCCAGGGACGCTGAGGGCAGCCCAGAGACTTCGAGGAAGGATGGCATGGCGGCTCTTACATGACATGCACAAAACACGCATGCGGCTCCATCTCATATCAAGAGGTATAAAAACCCCTACGAAGGATCAAACACTTCAGTTCCTAAAAGCGTTTACGTCGCAATTGTACACTGCTCAAGTTGCAAAGCTCGTGAGCTTTGTATGGTTCCTTTTCTATCCGCATGTTGTCCGTGCCATGGCTGGCATGTTTGACTGTCAAGAAGTTGAAGGCACTCGATACGTGGCGTCTGACTTCAGGACCGAATGCTACACTCGTAGCTGGTACGCACACGTTGGCGTTGCCATCGCTGTCCTTGCTATATTTATTCTCCCTCCAATGTACATTACGATTCGATGGATGAGTCTACGAAAGCAAAAGGGACGACGGTCTGATGCGCTACGACTCTCGACCAATAATCTTGACTCCGCACTGCACAATGAAAGCCACCGACAAATGAAGGCTTCGTTTATAATTGACGGATACATGGAAGCGAAATGGTGGTTTACGTTGGGAGTCGACACTAGCATTAAGGGCTTGCTCGCCCTGGTTGTACCACTTCTCCCAAAGGACTCTCAAGTGATCGGCTATAGCCTTCTTGTCTGGCTCTACGTTGCGCTTCTTCTCTGGCATGCGCCATACGAACGACGTGAGGATGATACGCTTCATCTTCTGGTGCTTTCATCAGTAGGTATGTGTTCATTGCTCTCATTCCTCTACAATCGGCTCGGGGCTCCACATCGCGAGATCGGATTCCTGCCTACTGTCGCGCCATATATAGGTGTATGGCTCCTAATCGCTACCTTAGCTACGGTCATAATCACATTTGTCTACCAAGCCACTAGAGGTGCGTGGACAAGGTTTACACGACTTCGGCACAAGGACCAGCGTACTGACGCTGTGATACTTCGACTTCCCGCATCTCCTACGCACCTTACATCATCGGCCGAAGTCCAGACAACGAACTGAGGGCATCACTGGCCCAGCTCTACAGTACTAAAGAGGTAATGTACATAGGCACAAAATCCAAACTCCTATGCCAACTACTGTTATACTATTTCGCCATTGAAATAAATTTGCTATGTATGGACTACTTGAAACCAAGCCTGTGACCCCACGAAAACCACTGAAATCGCTGAAAGAATCAAGTGGTGGCATGAACTCAGTATCCAGACGAAGTGAAAACAACACTCGGCAACTCGTTGAGTTCGTTGTACAGCTCTAATTCCGCTTGACTCTGGACAAGGGTTGTTCCTTGCGACCCTGTAGGAGTCCTCGTGAGCACTAAGAAGACTGGCCTTCGACTCCTACTGCGACCCTTGCGGGAAAGGCTGACTGCGAGACGCACATACGCAGCAGCTAGACGCACCTCTAGTGCTGAATTATATTGCGTGAATGTAAGGCCAGAGTTCAGCCCCTTCGAGCCACCTGGTGGGTGCTCACCTAGCAGCTCAATTCGTTCAATCGCCTGCATATTCGCGAGTTGCTTGAGTATGTCTGGTGTCAAAATGTATCGCGGAAAAGCTAACTCACGAAGAGATCTCAATCCAGCCACATTAAGATGCACTGAGGTCAAGCTCTCAGCCGTAGCTCTGTGAACTGCATCAATCATGCAAAGCGCTCGGAGACGTGTTAAATTAATTGCGGCGTGGCGAACGAAGACCCATAAATCGTTAATAGAGAACCGATTACCATTCAGTGAGAGCACTTCTAGGCTCACAGAGGATCGGGCAAGTCGACGCATAGCAAAGGGGCCGCTTAGGTAACTACGGTCTAGTTCAAGCTTTCGCAGGGATTTAAGCGAACTTAAAAATGCAAGGGGATCTGCTGCGGTTTCTTCCGCTGAGCACACATACATCAGATTCTGTAAGGTGTCACGCGCTCGCCTTACATTGTGGTCCACGAGAGTGCACGGCTCGGGAGTGTCTAGTGTGTAACCGTGCTTTACACAAGAGGCACGAAGGGGGCTTCGTGGCTTAGTGTGCTCTGCAAGATCATCTGGGAGTGCAAGACTTGTCTGCGGAGTTTGCTTGACCTGGCCAATGGGGTTATCATTCAAGACAAGAACCTCCAAATCACTCAACATTGCCAGTAGTCTACATTCGCAGGCGCACAAATGGGTGCGAGCAAGAGAAAGCCATCTTAAATTCGCCAACGAGCCTTGGATGCCTCCCTGCCACGAAAGGAATAGATCGCCTTCTGCCTCATGTGGCAGCTCTTCTAATGTCAGGCACTGGCGCGTAATCACCATTGAGCTAGCTGAATTGTAATTCTGCTCCAGCACCGACGACCGACGGGCCAATGAAGGCATGCGCTCTAGGCCGACTGCTGCGAGTGATATTGGATCAATATTGTGCTGCACATCAAAATCGAAAGAGTTACTCAATCCACCGGCTGGCGCGGTGGAGGCCTCGAGTTGTTTTTCCTCCAATTCCAGAGGCGGTGTCGCAAAGTCGATTTGAAATGTTTGCGTCACAGTGGGCGACGTTGCTGGTCCACACTGCGCCTTACCATCGAGCACTGCAACAACGGGATCTGCGGATCCTGGTTGAGATGTTGAAGGATCTAGTGCGGAGGCCTCTGCTTTCTGTGTCTCTACATAGTGAAGAATGCTGAGACTTTTGCAGATGAACTGGCTACTGGGGCAAGATGCATCCAAGTCGAGAATTCTCAGCGAACCTCGAGGATCACTTTCAGAAGTCATACCCTGCTGTCGGGAGTCTGACTCGAGCGGTAGTGCGACGCTCATGCAGGCAATCGGTCCCAAGCGGCCCAATGCGCGACGCCGAAGGGCTCTGAGAGATAACGACGAAGGAGTTGGCAGAGACAGGTCTGCATTGACCAATCGAGCGAGTGGATGAATTGGGAAGTTCTCCCCCTCAATGTTGAATAGATCTGTCCGACCAGACAAATCAAGGGTTCGCAGCACTTTCATTTGTGAGATCGCTGTAACAGAGTCTAGGGCTCCGTCAGATGCATACGGCGAGCACTGCGTGCTGTCGAGTAATAGAGACCGCAAGTTCGGGGCTCGTCGAGCCAAGAGCTCCAGGAACCCCGGGTGGACGCTCGCTTCACTGGGCGAGAGGTTTCCTAGGTCAAGGTGCTCAAGTGCGAGGGTTCCGGCCGGCGTTAGATCACACGCAGCCTTAATCACACGAAGAAGGGAATCATTGGATGTGAAAGCACAGTCTCGCAAACCTAGAGACTTGAGCGTCGGCTGAGCAATAATGACTGCGAGAGCAGCTTCTTCCATGTTTAGCTGCACATGTGCATCCGTCCATACCACTGTTGGGATCCGATGACACCCTCCAAAGTCGGTACCACCCAGATCAAGTGCTCTCAGGGAAGGGACGGCAAGTTCTAGTTCATGCAGAGATACAGCTTGTCTCTGCCTGGAGCCGACGAGCGATCCGTACAACCCACGATACAGAGCAAGGGAGGCAGGAACATTATCACCGACCCGTAGTATACGGAGATTATCCCATCGCCTAACTCCATTCATATTCCCAAACAGGATCTCCATCGCCTCAGTCTGCATTTTCGTGTTCGATATGTCGAGGTAACGTGTAGAAGGCGCTGCCACGAGACGCAAATCTCGGTAAGAAAATGGCAATGTCCCTCTCAGGTCGATTGCCTCCACGATGCTCGGTCTGTCATGATCTAATTGACTGTGAAGGACGTTACCAGCATACAAGATGTGCTCGATCAAAAGAGACTGACTTAGCACGTCCAGAAGCGCTGCAGTGTTTCTTGGGTCGAGCCACACTTCAGGGTCAGCGGATTTGCTCAGTTCAGAGGCGTGCAACAAGTAGTCTCGCTCCTCGCTGGGCTGCTCGTTGAGGCGAAAATCTGGAGCACTGTCTGCCTCAGGGAGCCTTCGCAAGAACGCAGCAAAGTTGATGCGGCTAGCCTCACGGAATGAGATGACGCGCAATGGGAGCATGGGAAACATATGCGCAAGTTGTAATGCAGCGGTTTGTGGAGCGTAATGCGATACAGGCTGGATGTTGGAGGCCTTTGGAACCAGACTGGAATCTAACGGAGTGGGAAGCTTGGGAACGATCAACCGCGCTTGATGCGGGAGGACTGGAGTCAGAACAGAGTGAGAAGACCGAGGCCATGAAGGCTCCGTCCCAATCGCATAGCAACCATCATACTGGACGCCGCGCTCAGCATCGTCCACATCCGCATCATCGTGGGCGTCGACCTGCTGATTCGTAGGAGCATCGTCGTTCAACATTCGATGAGCAGAAGTCGTGGACAACCTGCCTCTCGCTGCGATAAAGGTTTTCACAATGTGCAATGTTTTTGCGATCGTCAGAATCGCACAGCGATCAGAATCTAAAGCAAACCCGGGCTGACCTGGCTCTGGATCAGTATCTGTGGACGGTAAAATCTTCATGAGAAGTTCTGCAAGCATTTGGCCGATCGGCCGCTTATAGGACTGGTTAGTCGTCTCTAGAGTGTTCACAACGTCGGCCGAACGATTCGACTTACCTGCATCTTGGGCTAATGTCAATACCAATGCTTGAAATTCGTGTAAGGCGCCATTGAAAGCCGATGGCTCATTTAGGAGCTCGAGTGTCGCCAAAGAAACTGCACGTGCGATATCATCGCCGAAGCTCTGGGGTCGACTCGGTGCTTGAGCTCCCTCTGGGTCATCCAACCCATCGAGCTGATCCATATGGGTTGCTTCGCATAGCACTTGCTGAAGCCCGACACAGGAATCGTCATTAAGTAGGGTCACTGTTGGGGCGAGCTTCGAAATTGGTTCCCATTGGCTTATTTGCCCAATGGAAGTCGATGGCATAGCATGGACAGTGTGAGATAGAAGGGGTGCCTTGCTCGATGAGGGATCAGCATCGGTCCGTGGAAGAGATGTCGCAGCCGAAGCCGATGCAGCTGTCGTGCTGTGTGTTGTACTTGATCCCCCAGGGGCATTAGATTCAAACTGGAATTGAGCAGCTTTGAGGCCCACGTCAAATTGATCTTGGAACAAGTACAGCGCACTGCCAGGATCGAGTTGGCCTCGTGTAGCTCGCGCTACATCAAGAGCGGCACTCGCTTCAGCCTCTGGAGTTGACTTCTGCGAATGTGTAGGCTGTGTTGGCAACGGGAAATTCCCTGCCTCCATCTCCGCCCCTGCCCCCGTCGATGCCTCAAGAGTCGAAAGGGCCTGAGTATGCGATTTCGCTTCTAATTCAGCTACGAGCGCGTTGTGGACGTCGAGTTTCAGCCCATCGTACGGCGCTTGTGGTGTGTAGAGAGTCTCAAGTCCGGTCTGTCCGTTGAACAAATGCTCGCGCCCTTGCATGAAGTCCTGAAGCTTGGGTTGCAGATGTTCGTCAAGCTCGCGGTGAGCGTAGGCACGATTCGAGAGATGGAACACCTGGGCCCAGGTGAGCTGAGGCAGGTTGCGAAGCACAAGACGCTTCTCAGTCCAGTACTCACCTGTGGTCGATCCCCGCTCTCGCTCCGCGCTCAGCGTGCGCAGCATGGGACAGCCCTCCACCTCGAGTGAACTCAGTGGCGCAGAGCTTGATAAGATGAGAGAGGTGAGGGTGGGCATGTCGGACACGCTGACCGTCTCGAGTCGGGTGCATTTGCGCAGAGAAAGAAACCGTACCTGCTGACAGCCACGAATCTTGAATATCCTAAGCTTGGGTGATTTGTCCAATAGCTCCTGCAGGTTCATACTACGGGCTGTAGTCGAATGGTCGACGACCAGTTCGAGTAGCTCATCGCCGCTTTTGGGCACGGGGAGCGCTCCAGAGAGCTCTAATCGGGTGACGACTGGCTTAGCCTCGCCGACCTCTTCGTTCTTCTTCCCCTTCGTGGACTGCATGTCACAACACACCTACCTTCGGGTATACCTTTGGGAGTAGTGATTTTGTCCAAGTACGGGTCTCAAGGAGATATTTTGTTGTCGATTTGCGTGCGTGCTACGATGCTCAGCGCGGTGCAGAGGCAAGTAACTTAGTCTTAACAGGCTGTCTTGAGTAAACAAAGTGTTTGTTACCCGAGGCACTCGCGCGGTGGTGGAGTTTTAGTAAACTCGGCACCGTGGCGAATCGGTCAGATTTCATTATTTTAACCGCATCCGGCCAAAAAAGGCTGACTGCGTTCGGGCCGGCCAGACTGGTGAATTGACGCTGTGCGCGGGTTTGTATTAAACAATGGGGGGATAGAAAATGGTAGTATATGTAGTCCAGTACGTGCTATATACATTTCATGCGGACACCCCACGCAGTGACTTTATCTCGTGGTCAACTAACGCTTGAGTGCCTGGGTGGATGTCTGAGCGTGGTAGGACAGCTCGTTTGAGATGGTGAGAGGCTAGTTTGGTGCAATGGGCGCACCTTGGAGCTCACAGTAGTGCTGTTGACCGTCCTGATGTCCATTTTGCTGCTCGTCACCATCATCTGTGTGGGGTTTGTTGAAGTACTCAAATGCACGCGTATAGCTCTGCTCAACGCCTCTGCCATGGTAGTAACAAGTACCGAGACTAAACTGAGCCGAAGGATTTCCCTCCTTAGCGCTCTCCCTGAACCATCGGAAAGCTTGATCATAGTTGCGCTCGACCCCCTTGCCGTAATAGTAACAAAGACCCAGCATATGCTGAGCGGCTGAATGTCCCTGTACGGCAGACCGAGAGAGCCAGTAAAACGCCTGCTCCAAATGTTGCTCGATGCCTCGTCCCAGTAGGAAACACTGTGCAGCCTTGAACTGAGCTACGCTATTTCCTTGCTCTGCACTCTGTAGGTACCATTCACAGGCGGCAGTCCAATCCTGCGTGATCGCTATTCCGTTCGCGTACCAATCAGCTAACACGCACTGCCCTTCCGCGTGGCCCAGTTCCGCGGACTGTTTTAGGTGATTCAAGGCTTCTCCTAAATCTTCCTCAACACCGTGACCTTTAGTATAGCACAACGCGAGACGGTAGTGTGCATCGGGAAGACCCTTCCGGGATGCACATCGATACCAATTTACCGCTACTTCATACGACACCGTTAGTCCGAAGCTTCCGTCGTATAAGCAAGATCCAAGGAATAACTGCGCCCGCGCGTAACCATCTTCGGCACTTTGTTGGAGCCAACGAAGTCCACTGCCGGGATCTGCTGGCACACCCTTACCATAGAGATAGCACAAGGCCAAATGATATTTAGCTCGCGGATAATTCTGCTCCGCGGCTCGCCTGTACAGATCAAAAGCTGCCTGAGGATCATACGGAGCTCCATGAGCATTGTAATAGCAATCCGCGAGTCGAACTAGACCACGAGGTTCTCCCTGGTTGGCGCTCTGTCTTGCCCACTCGAAGGCCTGTAGGTAGTCGCGCTCCGCGCCTTCACCATTGTAGTAGCAATCTGCTACACGACTCTGGGCGTACGCATCTCCACGTCGAGCGCCCCTCATCCACCATCTAAAGGCCCTCTCATAGTTACGATCGACGCCTACTCCGTGGTAAAAACAACGACCAAGTCCGTTCTCGCCCAGCACTTCTCCTCGGGCAGCAGCCCGAACATACCATTTGAATGCCTCGAACGGTGTCTGTATAACGCCTTCACCATAGTAGTAGCAGCTAGCGAGCGCTGCCTGGGCAGGAGCGATCCCTTTCTCTGCACTTAGTTTGAACTGTTTCACAGCCTCCTTAGGATTTCTGTCGACCCCATGCCCACGATGGTAACATCTGCCCAGTGCAAACTGGGCTTCAGGGTCACCCATATCTGCTGCCTCTTTGTAGAGCGAGAACGCTGATTCGTAGTCTTGCAAGACGCCATGCCCGTGATAATAGCAGTTTGCCAGACCGACCAATACCCGAACACATGGGGATGGGTGGTCAGGGCTGAAACAAGTTCGTAGATGTACCGAATTGCGATATACGTCGAAGGCGATGGCATAGTCCTGGGGTGTCCCAAGTCCGAGGTAGTACAAATCACCTAGTCTGCACACTGCTTTGCAATGCCCGGCCTCGCGCCATACTTGGAGGTATAATTCGAACGATCGCTTGTAATCCTGCTCTACGCCGCAGCCACGATGATAACATTCGGCGGTGAGATAGCAGCCTCGGGTATCTCCGGCTTCCGCTGCCTTCGCCCACCACTCCAAGGCCCGCTCATGATCATACGCTTCCCATGAGCTGGAGTGGTAGCAGCTACCTATGTCGGTATAAGCCACGACTAAACCTTGGCTTGCAGCCTTCTTGAGCCACACCACTGCCCTGTGCAGGTCTCTACTTATGCCTGAACCATTCATGTATGCTTGGCCGACCTTGTGCTGTGACTCTGGATGTCCCTGTTGAGCTGCGACCAGGAACCATCTAAAGGCCTCATTCTTATCAACCTCGGGAACTCCGAACCCACTCTCGTAGCATCTAGCAAGAGCGAATTGAGCGGGAGCGTAGCCCAGCTTTGCGCTCAATTGATAGTACTCGAAGCTGTCAGTGGGGGAAAAGAACAAAGAGTCGTCCTGTGCGTGGAGCCTGCCGAGAGTGCACAATGCCCATGCACTACGATCACCCCCAGCCTTCTTCAACCATTCTAGTGCTTTCAGCTCATGTCGAGGAACTCCAAAGCCGTCTCGGTAACAGTGGCCGATTCCTGCGATGCCTTCGGAGTAGCCCTGCGCTGCACTCCTGCGAAAGAAATGGAATGCCTTTGTGGGAGACTTGGGAGTGCCGAGTCCTTCGTAAAAGCAACGGCCAAGTCCACTTTCCCCAATTGCGTTGCCTTGCTCCGCACTGAGGGAGTACCACTTAAATGCTTGTGCGTAGTCCTTTTCGACGCCACGACCGTAGAAGTATAGATCTCCCATTAATCCTTGAGCGGATGCATCATTCTGAGCTGCACTTAATGATATCCAACGAAGCGCTTGCTTGTAGTCCTTTCTAGGACCATTAAGGTAGTACTCGCCAAGTCGACGCTGAGAGATGCTGTTACCCTGCTCAGCACCCCTCCTATACCACTCAAAAGCCATGTTCAGGTCCTGTAAAGTTCCTCTCGCCATCACATAGCAGTCGCCTAGGTACGAGTAGGCCGGAACAAACCCTGACCGTGCACAGGAAACAAAAATGTCGAAGGCTTGTTCGGCACTACGCGGGAGATCCCCGACTAGACCATGAAAGAAATCAACTCCAACTTGAAAGAGAGAGTGAAGCTCGTCTGCGCTTTTTGGTTTCTCCTCAACGTGGTAAGACTCGCACCAAGAGCGCTTCCGTGGCAGCAGTTTCGAGATTGTGAGCTCACCTATAGCGTCCCGTTTCGAAGAAATGCAGGGCTCGGCCTTAGCTTCAATGAGTGACACATTGTCAAGGTCGCACCTTTGGAGACCAGTTGACAAAGCCGCAGATTCACTGGAGCCCTCACTGAACGAAAGACCGGTAAGTTTCACCCTCTTCTTGATCAGGTCTCCCGCATTACCTTCTTCCACTTCCTGCTCAAGTTCGTCTTGCTCGTGCATAGCTTGTCTGGGGCTCCAAGTTAAAGGGTGCCGCCATGACCACGTTCTCGGTCGGAATAGGAGAGCCAGCAAGCCGCCCTCCACCGTCATCAAGTCATCGACTTGCTCCGCAGTCTGTTCGATTTGCCCAGTGGTCAGGTGTTCCAGTTGGTTACGAGTTGACAGCAGTGGGTTCGGCCGGTGGGTCAAGTCCGAGTCGAGGCGTTCGATTTGGAGCGCCGACACATGTGAGTTTGGTTGGATTATCATGCCATGGCCAAAGTTGTTTCGATTTTTGTGCATGACGTGCCCGCGTCAGATGTACCGTTGTCGATGATTCCAGATCAGTCGTGAGTCGAGGTTCAGAGCGTTACATTCGGGTCGTTGTGAGCGTTTTGATGGAACAAGACGGGATCGAAAGGCTGTGTTCGACGCCATATAACTCGAACAAGCACAGATCAGGCGAGTTAGCGGGGCCAGGTCTCTCCAACGCACGCCCTGGCTTTGCCACGGCGTGTGAGAGTTTGCCGGGAAAAGCTAAAAACGTACCGTAGCGGCAGGCTGCGTGCATAGGGAGCTCATACAGTGGTAGTGTTGGATACCTGTCGAGTGTACCAACCTGCCTGCGGGGTCGGGGAGTCGGTGTCAAAACTCCACGCCGCGCTGCTAAGCCCCAAAACTTGCACTCCTCGAGCGTCTTTTTTCAGCCTCAAAATCAGAAACGCCCCAAATTCGAATTCGAAACGCTGCGGGGGACTGGCTTCCGCGGCGCGCAGCTCGGGCCTGCAGGCGCGTCCAGCGCAGGGAACGCAGGAGAGGCGCTGCCAGTGCGGTCCGCAGTCGATACGAAACTCTCGGCAACAATCACCCCGCTGGTGCTGAGTTGCACGCACGAATCGTGGTCAGCTAGAATTCTTGGAGTGGGGCTTTGAGACGTCGTTCACATTACTTATGTCGTTCCGAAGCAATGACATCCGGCGCATAAAGGAGAAGAGGCGCGATTGGTATGCTAATGACTTATTGGCCTCACGCTTAGTGACTGTTACCTTGCTCGCATATTTTTCAGAACGAGTCGTTGGAGCAACCCTCCTCAGAAATCATGGGTGAGAGAAGCTCAGGGCGATGGAGTTGCACCCTCGCAGCTGGTTACCGTCCGTAACAGCCCCCCCGAGCTGAAGGCAAGGAGGAAGACCTCGCCACTGTCGTCCCTGCGGTCCTGGAGCACGGCTCAGGAAGTCCGATGTCGACGGCGGGTGGATGGAATTATTTTTCCGAGTGGATACAAACATATTTCCAACTGAATGAAATCTCGGGTGTACACTTGTGCTGTGGCCTCCCGTTGCATTCGCTCGTTGTAATATCTACTCGTAAATCGCACTTCAAGTGCGCAAGGAGCGTCTGCTGCATATACCACGAGAAATAAGCCAAAAACTACAATCCATCCATGCTCAGTCAGTTGGAAAGCGATCAGAACGACTCGCGACACAACGTGGTCGAGTCACAAACCATATCTTCGGACTTGAAAGCCAAGAAGGACCTTATTGACCGCACTGTGTGTGATCTTTCATCCGTGAGCGCCACTCAGAAACCCAAAAAGAGCCCCGCAGCAACCACTCCCCCAATGGTCAGAGGTTCTCCCTTGGGTAGGCCCCTCGACAGTGACGACGGCATTGACCCCAGATTCGTTATACGCTTAGCACGTGCCTCCAGTCTGCGCGGCAGTCCAGGGGCCTCACAGCCAGCGAGAGGATTGGAAAGTCATGACTTAACAGTCGAAAGAGGATCCAAAGCGATTGTTCTGGACCGCTCTGCTGTGGGAAGTCAGTGTTCGATTGTGACATCGAGTCAAAGTGGCTCACATGAAACCTCACAAGCACTATTGCCGCACAATGAAGACACCAAACCGGTTGCGAAAGCACCAGTGAAAGATGCTACGGCAAGGAATTCTCGTTTTTCCAACGTGTCTGGAAGGCCCTCACCGGCATGGGGCGACCGATATATCCCTTCGAGGACCACATCCAGGATCGATGTCGCACTTATTGCCACTGAGGAGGAAGATGATGAGCTCACCGCTGCGACCACAACCAGCCAGCGTGATAGCAAACTCGTGGAGTCCAAGCTACGTATGCAGCGGGTCCTCAGAAACGAGCTTCTGGGCGAGCAAAGAGCGGAGGTTGTGAGGCTGCAGTCCAAACCAGCTGTGGCAGATCAAAGATATCATATCCACTCCGGTTTGGACAGCATTGCGGCGCCTTCCCCTCGCCAGACGCTTCGGGAAAACGAGTTGCATTTGGATGGGGCCGAGGTGTTGGACACTAGTATGGATGGCTACGCCTCATCCGATACTCTCTTCCTCTCACCCGAGCACGTCAACCAGCGAGCCATGCAGAATTATGCCGAGGCCGGAACTTCGAGCCCTGCTCTATTCGCTCCTACTCTGTCACACCACCCGCATGCACCCTCACCTGTATCGCGCGCCTCTCCGTCCCCACTCCCTCCTCTGCCTTCGCCACCAATTACTGAGCGTCTCGGGCAGAGTAGAGCAAGCGAACATGCGGTGGGTGTTGCAGTCGGCCGTGCTGTAACCCCACCCCGACGAATGTCAGCCAATTCTCAACACTTTTCCCAGACAGGGCTGATGTCTCAATCCCAACATGCTTCATCTTCTCAAACTCAGACCCAGACTGCCCTGCGCACTCCAGCTCGACGCAGCTTAGTTCCATCTGCTTCCCCTGCTGCTCCTCCACAACCAGCCACTAGTATACTGAGTCCTGAGAGATTGCGAGCAGCAGAGCGCGACGTAAGCATCCTCCTCCAAGAAAGCGGTGGTATTCTACTTTCGCCTCAACCCGCCAGTGAGTATGCTGCTGCCGAACAATCTCAGGCTCACTGCGATCACTCGACCCGCCCGGAGCCTGGTGCACATGATCACGCAGGACGCCAAAGCAATAGCAACGCGCGAAAAAGCGACGGAACCAATCTCTTCTCACCTGCCCTACGTGCCGCTGATGAGGGGCCGCAACGAATCCTAAGCTTCGCTCCATCCTCGGCAAAGCAATCTCAGAGTAGATCTCTGGAGAGCAAGACTCCCGTCCCGAGCGGACTGGAGGCAAGCCCTCGAGTCACCTCTACTAGCATGCCACTTCCCCCAGACTCGTCGGCCGTCATGAGTAGCCTCGGAATTACGCTGTCGAATGGACTACCACGTACACTCGAAGTTGATCCCTTGAAAACGCGTAGATTCCCAACGCATCCATCTCGTGTCTTAGACGCACCTCT
>Ga0180217_1002682_pt1 | contig 15999 bp, 23 predicted proteins | sample eDN3rd37CBELigOP_FD_128521 | JGI IMG/M metagenome (GOLD analysis project Ga0180217, IMG submission 128521) | Enriched Organic Plus compost microbial communities from Emeryville, California, USA - eDNA 3rd pass 37_C BE-Lig OP (version 2) (version 2) ... | reverse complement strand
AGCCCGCCACCATAAGCACAGCCACTACTTTTGGGTGGCCTACCGAGCGGAATTCGCCACGCCCACCTAGCCGAAGCATAGAATGCCCGCTAGGAGGTGGGTTCTATGTGCTCGCACTACCAGTCGCTGAAGAAGGCCGACTATCTCCGCAGGCGCTTTCCGCACATCAAGCTCCCAGACGAGGGGTGGAAGTGGGACATGTGGCCGAAATATCCCGGGCTTTTCGTCCGGAAGCCGCCCGAACTGGAGTCGGGTGACGATGCCGTCCCGCCCCTTGAGGCGGTCGTCGGGCGGTGGGGTCTGGTGTCGGGGATGACGAAGCCGGACGGCCTACCGAAGGCGCTGAAGCTCTCCACGTTCAACGCTCGCAGCGAAGGCGCCGCTCGGTCGTTCACCTTCGGCCATGCCTGGCGGAAGGGGCAAAGGTGCCTGATCCCGGCCGAGTGCTTCTTTGAGCCGGACTGGCGGTCGGGCAAGGCCGTGGCCACCAAATTCGTCAGGGCCGATGGGGAGCCGATGATGATCGCGGGGCTGTGGGATCGCTACAGGGACGCATCCGGATCTTGGCAAGAGAGCTACACGATGCTGACGATCAATGCTGATCAGCACCCTCTCCTACGTGACTATCACCGGCCGGGGGACGAAAAGCGCATGGTGGTGGTGCTGCCGGAGGGCGTCTATCAAGAATGGCTGGACGCCCGGGCTGAGGCAACCCGGGACTTCCTGTTGCAGTATCCAGCAGAGAAATTGGTAGCTATGCCTGCCGAGCTCTGAGTCGGCGTTGGAAAACCCTCAAGAGGAAATCCACTCAGCAATTCAGGAGGATCCATCCGTCACATTGAGGAGCTGCTATGGATTTCGATTGGCAACAGATTGCTGGGGCGACAGAAGCTTTGTACCGGCCTGTAAACTCTTCGACTGGCTTCAAAGCCGTAGCAATCCAGTGTTACGCGAAGCGTTAAGGAGGACACCCGTGAGGCATGACTGCGCAGACAAGCTAATGCAACGTAAACATGGCGAGGGAATCAGCGCTGTAACAGACCTCTCAGAAGGCAGCGCAAGTCTCCCCGTAACCGTCAAGAAAGGCGACACCCTCCACTTGCGGACGGCTGCACCTCCACACTATGGCATAACCGCCCGCGCGATCTCGGTCAGCGGCGAAAAGATCATGGCGCGAATCATTGGCTTCGAGGGGTATGCAGGCGAAGCATTCGACGGCATGGCGCATGACGATGAGATCGAGCTAGACCCGAGTTATGTAATCGGCGTCATGCCATAGTTTTCCTCGCGAGCATCGCGGACTTCGCCTCCTTTCCCCCTTCGTTGACCCGAAGAAAGGATGGGAGACAACCGACAGCAAGAGCGGCGTGCCCTTGCAGCCCGACCGATTTGGGCCGACTGCTTATCATCGAACTGAACTGGTGGGAACGATGGAGATCCGAATCGTCAGAACTGAAGAAGAAGCGAAATACGCTGCATATCGCTGGGCTGCCAGGGAGGGGGCGGACCCCGCGCAAATGGGGGCCTACGGGGCAAATATCGTTAAGGAACAGCCTCTGACAGAAGACTTTTTTATCGATTCACTCCGGCATTTCCATGGGGTCACAAGCCGCGGACGACACCAATGGAAGGAGGGTGCGCAAGAAATGTGGAGGCGTCACGCCGAATGGTCCATCGAAACAGTGAAGCACCTCGCAGTACTTAACGCTGGCGGAGTAGCCGGCTGTGCTGCATTGCTAGCGACTACTCGCCCCCTTAACGAGCCTGCCTTGCGCCTCGGGGTCGTCATTTTTAGCCTCGGACTCATTTGCGCCGTGCTGACGTTTTGGCTCGGAGCGTACGCGTACTCGAAGAGAGCCAGGGAACACGACGAGCGAGCGGCGGAATGTGCACGGGCAACAAATTGGGACGAATACGTCGAGGCTTGCCGAAAATACGAAGACCCGGGGAAGAAGTGGACTGATACTGCAATCTTTACTGGCTGGACCTCCGCGGGGACCTCTCTGCTGGGTGCCTTCGCGATAGTTGTGTCCGTATGGTCGGTTCCCGCGCCACCCGCTTCCTTAGTTCAACCCTCAGACCCACCACAGACTATTCGGTAATCGACTCGTAGGCCCGCTCACAGGCAAAACCGGCTACTCGCGCTCGATCAGCCGCAGCCGCGTACGATTCCGCCAGGCCATCAAGTTCTCCAAGCAGCTCGGCAAGCACTCCGATGGGATCTCCGGCTGCCTCGCCTGAGGCGGTAGAGCCGGGATCCGAGGGGCAACGGTGACGGGCAGCGTAGTCGGCGACGGCGCTGCGCACCCGGCTGTCAGCAGCAGCACGTTCACGGCGCAGAGCAGCATCCAGTTCCTTTTGAGCATCTTGCATGACCCTCTCAATTGCGGCTTGACGGCGTTGCTCCTCGGCTCGAGCAGCGGCTTCCGCGTGTCTGGCAGCCTCCGCGAGCTCCGCCCTTTCCTGCGCCCAGGCTCGCTCCATCCCGGCTATCCGGGCCTCGTAGCGCCAGCCCTGCGCGACCCAGACGGCCAGAGCGGCGACCGCAGCCGCCGCCCCGTATCTGAGCCAGGCGGGCATCACGACACTCCCTGCAGGCAGAGTTCGCGCTCAGCTTCGCGCCGCTTGGTCAGCCCAGGAAGCGGCGTGAGCACACCGGCGATGCGAGCCTTGTTCCAGCGTGGGAGCTGGTGGCAGGCTCCCTCGAGGTCACCAGCGCGGAGCATCCGTGCTGCAGTGGAGTCGGCGGGACTGCAGACGATGGTGGGCCCGAGGTTGTAGACAGCGTCCGCGAAAGCCGCCAGTACCGGCGTGGGCAGCCCAGGCACGCACCGCTCTACCTGATCAACCGCCCGAAGCATCTCCTCCGTCAGCAGCTTGTGGCACTCGGCTGTGTCTTTGTATTCGCCCATCTTCACGCCCCGTGTGTACCCGAAGCAGATAGTCGGGATTCCCACCGGATCACGGTAGGCCCAGTTGCGCAGCCCCTCTGCGGGGGCAGCGATAGCGACGGCCAAGGCTGCGGCAGCGGCTTTTCTCTGTGCGGGGGTCATACTTCACACCGCTCCTTCAGTGCAGCCAGGCGTTCCTCGTGCTCTCGCCTCTCCCGGCGATCCCGCCGCGCCATGAAGTAAATCTGTGCCACCAGGCCGAACACGGCCACCGAACAGGTGATGATCGCCGTCCAGTTCCACCCTGCCATGGTCGCCAGGATGCTCGACGCGCTGGCTCCGTAGACCGTGGCGGAAGATGTCTTGATGGCGAGTGCATCCGCAGCCGCAGATGTCTGGACGTCATAGGACATATGGACTCCTGTGGACGAAAAAAGCCCTCGCAAGATCGCCGTTAAAGGGTCAACAGCCACGGCTCGATGATCGCGCTCAGCATGTCGTGGCCCGCCTCATTCGGGTGGAGGAAGTAAGGTGGTGAATCGCGGAAATATGCTTCGCCGTTGGTGGGGTTGTACGGACGCAGCTGCGTCATGCGCAGGATGTCGAGGCATGGGATGGCGTAGTACTCGCACACCCTCTTGGAAGCATCAGCGTAGTCCCACAAAGTGCCATATCCAGGGCTTGGGTTGTCACGCATGTGGTAGTTGGGCGGAAGCGTGATCCAGGCGATGGTCTTGGTCGGGTACTTGTTGACCAGCCCTTCGGCCAAGATTTTGGCCGCGCCATAGTAGGTCGTGTTGCTGGTGTCGCTCCACGTGCCCAGCGGAACCTGCCCGACGTCATTGGTCTCCGGCATGTTGACGATGATGAGATCCGCGTCATCGTCCATTTCAGCGTACCGGATACACATGGCGTTGTCGTCCCACGGAGCAGCCCGGACGCCCACTGCCGTGCCACCTACGCCATAGTTCCGAGCAACCGCAAACCCGAGCCTGACAAAGCTCTTACGCCACCACGAGTTCGTGTCCTCCGTGATGCTGTTGCCGATGATGTTGACCTTCTTCCCGAGCCAGCGCGCACTCGAACCGCCGCCTACGCCGAGAATCGTCTCGTCAAACTCGTAGCGGTGATACGGGTCGGGAAGGGATGGCGGGGTATCGCCCTCGACAAGCGTGAAAGTGTTGCGCACAACATTGCGAACCGATGTGCGCACCCATGCCGCACCTTCGGGCGGTGTCCACGTCAGGACGCCAGCGGGAAGGCCACTTATGAAGTTGCGGTTGGCGTCGTAGAAGGCTAGGCGGTTTCCCTCTGGGTAGACCGAGTAGGTCTTGGATGGGTCAATGGGGATCCAGTGGCTTACGCTATTGTTGGCGTCTGCCACGAGATTCCCGTTGTTGTTGTTTATGTAGTACCCCTCCAGGTTGCCAATGTCGGTCGAATCGTACTGGTTCAACGAAACCCGCGTCAGGAAGGGCAGGGACCGCTGAGGTATCAGCAACCCGGAGATCAGTTTGTTCTCCGCATCAAACAGCGTCGGCTGGACGTCCTGCTTGGTAAGCACAATGTCCTTGACAATGCTCCCTTCCTGATAGGGTACGTAGGTAGACGGGAACTTAGCACCCTCCGTCAGCATGACCCCATCAATGACTGTCGTAACGCAGTCGAAGCGAACCGTTGCCGCATTCTCCGGCGTAGTGAACCCAGTTTGATTCGACCCGCCGCTTAGGTACTGCCCCTGGGCGTCGTAAGCGGCCCAGTTCCCCGCGTTACTAAGCCGGTATGCGGTATCAGGCTTGACTGGAATGAAGTCCGATGCCGAGTACGCAGCGCCGTTGTATAGCGCCCCCGTAGCCCCATTCACCCTGTACCCACTGACGGCCTTCGTCTTATCGAAGAGGTTCGCCGTCGCTGGGCCGCGCTCAATCATCGCGCCGAATTCGTCTCTGACCCCTTCGATATCATCTTTGGTAGCCGGTTGAATCGCCGACTTAGCCCACGCTTCGTCAGTCAGGGACCAAACGTAATACCCGTTGTTCTCAGGGTCTGGGTCATCCCAAACGACAGCAGGCACGCCGTCGTCTTCAGGCTCAATCGCATCCAATTCCGCGAGCGAGTTTTTGTAGATAACCTTGTCGCTCTGCATGGCAAGTTCGGCAGCCGCCTCCGCCCTATCCGCCTCTTGCTCTGCGCGGTCGGCTTGCTCGGTCGCGGCCTCGATAGCCTCTGCCGCCGCTTCCGCTATCTGCTCGGTGTCTACGCCGATCTTCACGTAGCGCCAGTCAATGGCTGGATTGATCGACGTGATACGGTAGTAGTCTGGATGCGCATGGAAGTGGACATACCCATTCTCATCGGCGGTGACGAAGCCAGTCGGCCACGGCTGCGTACCCTCTGGATCTTTGTACACCGCAGCCAACGCACCTGTAGTCTCACTTCGGATCTGCACGACGGCCCCGGGTCGGACGTTCCCCTTTTCATCGACGATGGTGGTCTGCCAGCGATCGAGCATCTTTCTTCACCCAATAAAAAAGCCGCTTAGGAAGCGGCTTGGAAAGGTTCGGCTATGTCTTTCAATTGGTCGAACAACTGTCGACCGTGCGGCTCTGGATCGTTCGGATCTGCCGTGAAAGGAATCCATCCAAACTTCGGGTGCTCAATCTCCACGTCGATCGAGCCACGGCTGTTGTAGCGAGCATTACGTGTGTTCATGCGATCCTCAAGAACAAGGTGATCGTCCCAACTCCGCCGGTCCCACCTGACGATTGGGCCATGCCAAGGCACCTCCACGTCCCGGCAATCGATACCGGAGTCAGCAGTCCAGATGGTCCAATCAACGAGCTGGTTACATCGTCATAGACGATTCCGGATGGATTCAGCGTCGATCCTGCGACCGTGTCGCCAAACTCCACAGAGACTTCGCTCCCGGTGTAAAGGAACAGCCCCATCGTTCCCACACCACCCGCAGGGCGATCAAACCAAATCCACGCCTCGACGTCCTCGACATCGAACTTGTCGGCAGTGATACTCCCGCTTTCGTAGGCGGCGTTCTTGATCCGCGGCGCACCAGGGTCGCCGTTTGCAATGGCAATCGGGTTGTCGCGCAGGGCGAGACCGTCTACGGCCCGAATCGGCTTGTTCGGCTCTAGCGCCGAGTCAGGTATGTCAGTCCAGCTCATCAAACCCACCTATATCCGTCATTACCATTCACTTTCCCGTCCTCGTCTGCCCACCAAGCGCCGGTTAACCTTTCCTCCGGCGTGGCGTCTTCATAATCCGGGGAATCAACCGCCATCCAGCGGCCGAACCGAAGGTCAGGCCCGTACTCGTAGACCTCGAGGCGGTACTCGACGGTGTGCCCCGGCTCCGTTTCCTCCGCGCTGAGGATCTGATAGCGGGTTTGGACAGGAGCGCCGGAGAAATCGACCACGCTACGGTGGGTCACATCGACAACGTCGCCGGTCCAGAAATGCCGGTCCTTCGCGTCCAGCGCCAGCGTCAGGCTGCGCGGGTTGTTCCGGTACCGGTTCAGAAGCCGCACGCTTAAGTTGACGGCCTGGGCCTCGGAAGAAATCCAGCGGCTGAATATCTTGCGAATCCGCTGCTCACCGTACTGCGCCGGAGATTCGGCCTCGAGGTCGGCGCGCACCCTAAGCCGGCGGTAGTTCGACTCCTTGTCGAGCTTTTCTGTTGGGTTGCGCTGCCCCCAGAACACCCACACCTGGCTTACCCGCGCCTGGGGATCCTGCGCGACCGCAGCGCTGCCGCCGATGATGTGGCGGTCATCATCGATCTGCGGCACGTCCTCAAAGATCGGTGGCTTGAGGGCCGCAAGTCGGATAAGCTGGGCGCGTTCATCCCACCAGATGTAGAACAGAGCCTGCTCGGTGATCTCCGACAACAAGTCATCGACTCCGGTTGGCTCCGTTACAAGACCGGTCATTTCGAACGGCAATAGCCAAAGGCTCGCCTCAGCTTCCCAGTCCTCCAGCGGGATCCACTCTTGCGGTACGTCCCCATACTCAGTCAACCATTCGTAGGCAAGTATGTCCGGCCGCACGCGCGTATACCGCAGGCACAGCTGCACGCGATCTCCGGCGTCGTGGCTACCGAGCTCCGAGCCGTCTGTCGCCCGCGTGATTCCGGTCAGCTGAATCTCCGATGGGCTGATCGTGGTCACCCCGGTGTAGGTCATCAACTCGTCGTTGACGCGCACCGTGCCCGGAGCGGGATACTCCGACGCTTCCGCACCAGTAATCCTTAGGGCGGTGATTTCCTCGTCATCGGCGTAGTCCTGCAAGAGCTCGCCTCGGCTCGGCCTGGGGGCCTGCGCCTTGTCGTTGTCGGCAAGTTTCAGGACGTCCTTTGCCGTGATCGTGACCCGTCCCTGGTTCGGCCCGTCGATCTTGTCGATCAGGTAAGTGCGGGTCACCATGTCGGCCAACGCCTGGCCCTGATATCCCTCGCGGATACGGATAACCCGGTTGTTGTAGTAGGGATTCCGCGCCAGCCATTTTGACCAGAACGTACCGCGCTGCATGGGGTCATGCCCACGCTCTGCAACGTAGGGGTCAACGACGTGATCCGAGTGCGGGTGGTCGTTGAATACCACGCGCACGCTGGCCCGCGTTCCAAGTGGGCCCTTGTTGGAGTCGCCCCCGCCTGGGTTAATCACCGTCGGCGCAGTGGAAACAGACGCCACACTCGGGATGCAGTAGACCTCTTCAGGAATCCTTTCGCCAGGCTTGCAGAAGTGCAGCGTCTTGACTATTGGCGAATAGTTTTCAGGGTCCTGGCAGGTGCGCCGAGTGTTGTAGCACTTCGCCTCCCCTGTTATCCCGAGCTGCGCGGCGCATGGCGCGGTGCCGTATCGGTGCTCGCAGAAGTCCTGGTCGATCTCAATGACGGTGACCGGCTCGCGACCTTCCGTAAACTCGTTCATCCGATCGCCTCGACAGAGAACCCGACCGACATGAAGTCTCGCCGCCCCTGGTTCGTCGGCTGGATATCCTCGTTGCACCAGCCATACAAGACTTCGTCAGGAAAGCGCAGCGGATTCCACGCTATGAAAAACGGATAGCGGCGAGCGGCCTCGACAAACGGGTCGAACCAGTCCCGGTACCACCTAGCGGTGAGATTGCTCCAGTCGAACGACGTGGCAAGACCCTGCCGGATGATCGAGCGGCCCAAGAACTGGCCACTCTCCGATCGATTCGGGAGGATTTCCGTCCTGCGAGAGAGCGTCCCGGGGGAATGGCCACCGTACATGCCGCGCTGCATCTCCAGCACCCGTCCGATGTAAGCGACCCCGATGAATCCGACCGCCTCTGTCAGCGTGATTCGCCAGTACCGGGCGGTGATCGGCTCGAACAACAACATCACGGGCTTGTCGTCTGCTGGCTGTACGGCTTCCACCGTAGACCAGCTGGAACCGTCGTCGCTGTACTGCACGGCAAAGACAGCTCCGACCGATCCCAGGTTGTGGGCAGCTAGGCCAAAGTAGTCGCACTCCACGGGCTTGCCAGCATCGAACACCACCCAGGCTGGAACTGCTGTCGGGCGCCATTTTTCGTAGGTGAGCCCATTCCCGAGGGCTGAGGCCGGCCACAAATCCTCCTCGCTGCTCGCGGTGATAACCGCGCCGCGGGTTAGCGTCTGGTAGCCGATCCGCGCGTGATTCAGCGGGTACCCGCGCCCGTCGACAATGGCCGACTGCTCGACAAGTGATGGGCTGACGACGATGACGCTCATGTCACCCTCAGACGTGCGCCGTCGCCGACGGCCTCATTGATCTTCGATATGAGTTCGACGATTTGTTTGCGCCCGTAACTCTCGCCCTCAAGGTTGATCGTAATGACAGGAGCGGTGGGTGCCGCAGGCTGAGCCGGACTTGGAGCCGCGGAGTTGCCGCCCACCGAGGCCGAAGCGCCGCCGGCCAAGCTCCCGCTTGACGACAGCGCCCCGGCAGCCTGCGCAAGGCCGGTTGCAGCAATGATGCCCACGTTCACTGCGCCCCAGGCACCGATCTTCGCGGCCATGGCTGAACCGGCAATCGGGCCGAGTTCCGCTAGGGCCCGCATTTGCGCAGCTGCCGTTGATTGGATCGTCTGGGCGATCATGAGTGCTTTATTCAGGGCGATAGCAGCCAAGGCGGCAGCCTTTGACTTCCCGGCGAACTGATCGAGCAGAGCCACCCCATTCTGGACAACCGACGCCCGCATGGAATTCTCATAGTCCGCCCAGTACTTGACGTACTTCTGGCGCTCTTCCAGAGCCCGACGCTGAATCTCCGTTAGCGTCTGTTGGTGCTTTTCTTCCAGGTCCCTCTGGTAAAGCTTCCGTTCCTCGTCCGAGATTCGCTCCGCCTCATAGAGCTCATTCAGTATCTGCATGCGCTCTTGATGTGCTTTGATCTCAAGCTCCGTCTCCGAGGCCAGATACCTATCCAACTCGGCAAGCTTCTCTTCGTTCAGCTTGCGCATCCGATCCAGCTGGATTTCCCCGAGCAGCTCGATCGCCTCCGCCGCCCTGGGATCGGACCCGAAGAGCTGGCGCAGGTCGTACATTTCGGCCTGATCCTCAGTCATGCCGAGCTTGGCAACGGTCTCCCGAAGCTCCTCGAGCTTCTGCTTCAGCTCATCGGCCTTTTTGCTTGCCGTGGAAAGTCCTGAACCTCCACGGTTTCCAACCCCCTCCAGGGTTTTGGTCAGATCCAGGGCCCGATTTCTCGCATCTTCGAAGAATTGCCGGACCTTGGGTGTCACAAGCTCAAAGTCCGTCGAATTCATCAGCGCTTGCCACGCCTCGTTGAACGCCTCACCGGCACGGGCGGCCGCGTTGTTTACCCCGCGAACAAAATCCGACTCCAGAGTCTGGGGGATGCGGAACTCGATATTGACACCAGGAATCTTATTGATCGCAGAGATCAGCAAGTTGATCTTGCTGGTGAGGAAGTCGATCGTGCCGCCGATGTGTTTCACCATGGCGGCAGCGACGTTCGCCTGCACGACACCGATAGCCGCAATCGCCGTGCGCATCCCCTGTATGACGGGGTTCAGGCGCTGGAAGACGTCGATAACCTGCGCGGCGCCAACCGCAATGCCACGCATCGCTTCAAACGTCCACTCGCCGAACTTGCGGGCGTCTATCGCGCCGGTCTGGAACTTGTCGGCAAGCTCTGCAATGACCGGCGCGACAGAAACGGCAATTTGGTTCTTGATGCCCTCCAGCACAGCCGAGAACCGCAGGAAGATGTTGCGAACCTCGACGAGCTTGGCACGGTCTGCATCAGACAACACCGCTCCGGCCCGCTGCGCCTCGTCACCGAACTTGCGCAGCGCCGCACCACCGTCCCGCAGCAGCGGAATCAAGGCTGTTGCATCGTTGGCCAAGGCCTCCATGTAGAAAGTCATGTCGGCCTGGCTCGCCCCTGCTTTCTGAAGCGAGTCGTAGTAAAGCTGCAGAGCCTGTGGGCCGGACAGGTTCCGGAAAGCCTCCGCGGTGACGTTGACCTTCGGTGCGATGTTCTCGAAGAAATCCGCCATCGCCCCGCCGCCAGTGGCCCGGAAATCCCCGATCTTGTCATTCACATCCTTGAGGATGTCGGCGACTTTCTCCTGCTCGAGCCCGACGGTCTTGGCTGCGTATGCAAACCGCTGGAACTCCTCGGCGGACGCATTGGCGAGGCGACTCAGGTTCTGGATCTTTGCCGCGCCATCTGCAGCGGACCGGGTGAACGACACCAACGCGGCACCTGCCGCAGTGATCGCCGCTGCCGCCGCGGCGAACCCGGCCACGGCAATCGACGCCGCAGATTTCGCCGCGGACCCAAACGACGCCAGCGACGACCGAGCGTTGGCCAGGCCAGATTTCAGAGCCTCCTGATCAACGCCGATTCGGACGTACAGGGAGCCAATCTGGCTACCGAACCCTTCTGCCATGTTTCATCATCCGTTCGAGGCGTTCCACATCGTCCTGGGTCAGGGAACCCGCGTAATCCCGGGTCTTGTCCCTCGGCCGCTTGATCTCGTGGATTCGCCACCACTCCTGGGGGCTTAGCGCCCAGAACTCGCTAGGCGCCATGCCCCAACTGCACACCGCGATGTCGTAAAAGACGCCCCAATCGACCTCGGTTACTTGGCCTTCTTGGGGCTGGGCGCGTTTCCCTGCTTGGGCGCCGGGAATGCAGCGATCACGATGGCCTGAGCCATGCTTACAATCGCCGCTCGATCACCGTGGATCAGCTCCTGGTAGACCTCCTCTGCGCTCACAAGGGCCCCTGCACTCTGCAAGAACACCGACACAGCAGTCGCCACGTGTGAAAGCTTGGGAGAGCCTTCGGTAAGGCTGCGCGCCAGGTCGGTGAGCGAAACGGCCTGCTCGACGCGGTTGAGCAGCGCCATCGTGGGTTTGACCCGGTAGACCTGCCCTCTCCAGCCGATCTCAACTTCAGTAAACACGGCCGTCATCAGCTAGCCTCCGGCGTGAAGGTCCACTTGCCGCTCGACTGCACCGTCGCGGAGAACGTGACCGCCTCGTTGTACGGTGCGCCGAGCTCGAGGCTCCCGAGGAAAAAGTCGCAGGTGATCGACCCCAATCCGGGAATCACCAGCGTGTACTGCTCCAGGAAATTGGTGGTATCGGGGTCGAGCGCCTGAAGCGCGATGTCGTCCTGCCGCAAGATGCCTTCGATGGCCAGGTCTATCGAACGGCTCGCGGGGACAGTGAGTAACTTGCGGAAGGCGCCGTCGCAATCCTGGGTCACGTCGATGGCTTCGCCGCCGATCGTGATGGTCTTCGTCCGTGCGCAGATGCGCGGGCTCGAGTCGTCCGGGCCTGCGTAGAACGCGACGTCGCGGCCAGGTATTTCCAGCAAATCAGCCATGTTGGCCTCCTAGTGAGTTGTGATGAGACGGAACCGGATCACGCCGTGCCGGGTCATGCCGTCGGGGTCGAGAAACGTTTCTTGATACTCGGCCTGGCACAACACCGTATGGGCCCCGGTAACCGTGAGTCGGTAGTTGTGCAGGCCGTCGTAAATCGCCTGAAGGATTCGCTTGGCCTCAAGGCGCCCGGCGTAGCGACTCCAGGCATGGATAGTGAGCGTAGACTCCGCGCCAAGCTTCACGTCGTCGTCCCAAGGCACCTGCGTATCGTCACCAATGACCACGTAGGGGAACTCGGTGTTCTGCGGAACGTTGTCGTACACCCTTGCGCCGACAAGTGCCTGCAACGGGTCGAGCGCCAACAACCGCTGATAGACGGCGGTCTGGATCTCTAAGCCTTTCACTTTGGCCTCTTACTTACCGCAATCTTTGCCGCGGCTCGAGCGTTCATCTCGGCCAGTCGCTTTCGCCAACCAGGGCGGGCCGCTTCAAGGGCAGGCACCATGAAAGGCCTCGCGGCCATGCGTTGCGTGCCAAGCTCCAGGTGCTTGCCATACTCCAAGTCCGTTCCGACGTCCGCCATGAGCCCATACGCCGCCACACGGATACTTCCGGCCAACCGCCCGGTGTCTGTGTTTGGCGGTAACCCAGGCGGCGAGGCAACATGAGTGCGCCGCGGGTTGTACTTCTCGTAAGTTCGGCCACCAGGAGACTTTTTCTGGATCGACCGCACGGCGTTGGAGCGCACGATCTGGGAGGTCAGGCGGACGGCAGCAATCAACTCGGATTGCATCTCCTCGCCGTACCGACGCAGATTCTTTTCGAGCTCTTCTGCGCCTAGAACCTGGACTTGCAGCGCCATCAGACCGCCACTCCTTCCTCAACGGTCAGTTCCAGCCAGCGGTGACGCTCTTCGATGTCCACCACTCCCCGGATCTGGTAAGCCTTCCCCTTGTAGAGAACCCTCATATCGGGCCTGGGAATGGGGCTGTAGCGCGCATACACCCGGTGCAGGACTCCTGCCTGTAGCTGCATGGCCTGCAAACGCTCATATACGCTGCCGTGCTTCCATTTGGTGCGGCCACGCCAGACAGTCACCCATGTCTTGGTCTGCCCGCCGGCACCATCCGAGGTCAGCTGCTCCTCCTGGATCTCGATCGGCACGCGCAAATCCCCCGGCGTGATGTCGCAGCAGGCAACCATCACAGCCCCCCGACGAACCGGCGGCGCGGCCAGAGCAACGCCTTAGCTCCGGACTTGGTGATGGCGTCCGATGCGTCACATTCCCCACGGTGGTCGTAGAGGTAGGCGGCGATCAGCTTAACGGCTTCCTTCGCCCAGGCCGGGGCCTGGTCATACCCGGCCTGGTACTCGATCACCAAAGGCGTCCCAGGCCCGGTCAATTCCACGCGCCCGGTCTGCAAATGAGCGGTCCACGAGTCAGCGGACACCGAATCCACCGAGACAACTGGCCAGCGCGGAAGAGTCACCCACCAGGCGCCGAGTGCAGCGATTGGCGCCAAGCCTCCGTACGGAACGTTGCGCTCGGGATATCGATCCCACTTGGCCGTCCAGCTACGCTGCACGACCTCGACGTTGGTGAAGTCAATCACCGCCTGCGTGGCAGCCAAAAGCAGCCCCTCGAGCATCGCCTCCTGTGGAGCCCCCGATGCGTCGTCGTCGATCAATCCGAGGTAGACCGCAAGCTCCACCGCGGACACGGGCGACGCCAAGTCGTCGTCCGTCCACGAGGCGACGACGTTAGGCCTTGTCTGCTGATTTCCGCTTACCGGCACGAACATGCTTCACCTCGGGCTCAACCACCTTCACTTCGCGCACAAACCCTCGGCGGATGTATTCCGGCTTTGGGTCCGGGTGCTCCTCGCCTCGCCGGTAGCGCGTCGTTCCATCCGCAAAGGTCATCGTATTGATGTACTTGCGCATCAGAACCACTCCGCTGCAAGCCAAGTCCCGGCGATGTGGAAGATCTTCCGCCCCTCGTCACACAGGTCATTCAGCGTCTGGGTGACCTCCACCACGGGCAGGCAGTTGTCATCGTGGAAGATGATGACGCCGCCCGGGCGGATCACCCTCCGCGCCAGCGTGTAGTCATTCATCAGCCCCTGCCGTGAGTGGTCGGCGTCGATGAAGACGGCGTCGGCCTGCGGCAGGTCTTCGGCGGTCAGGTCAAAACTTCCGCGCTCGCGCACGATCAGCTCGAACCTCGGGTCATGGGCGGCCAAGTGCCCGGGCTTTGCCGGGACCTCCCTACGCTGCACGGGCATGATCGTTTGGTAGCCCGGCGTGACGTCGATCCCGATATACCGCTCCACGGTCTCGATGTTCCGCAGCACCGCCGCTGGCGTCCTGCCCTCGTTCACGCCGAACTCGATCACGACCTTGGCCGACACCGACTCAATCAGGTGCAGCAGGGCTTCGAGCTCTCCGGGGTTGAAGAATCTTGCCGGGAGCCCCGATGTATCGTAGATGCGCGGGCGGATCTCGATCGACGGACGATTACGCGCAATGGTCGGCAACGAACTGCGTAATGCGCGCCCTGGCCGAGGGGAGATCGATGTGTTTGTCACAATCATGTTTGTGGGAAAAGCAATTACAAGGTTTGATCGGATCGATCCCCAGGTACGGAGCAAACCGCGCCCCGGCGCTGAAAGACGACGAGTTCTCGTAACCGCCGAACACGCACACCACGGGCGTCTCGGTGGCTTGAGCCAAGATCACCGCGAACCCCGGCGAGCAGTACACCAGCGCCGCCCGGGCAAACAACGCGGCCAGCACTTCGAATTCGAGCTCGCCGCGGTGGTACTCCACGTCCGCATCGACAGGGCGCCCGACCATCCATTCCTTGCCAGGCTCGAGGTCGGCGATACTCACCACAAAGAACCTCTCCCGAACCTCATCGAACAGCGCCTTGTACGCGTCATGATCCGGGTTCCTGGCCGGACAGCCGCCCCACTCCGTGCGCTCGACTAGAGGTCGGCAGATCATGATCGGCTTGTCCGTGCCCCAGGAATGAATCAGTGCGTCTGCCCGCTGCGCCCACTCCGGCGGGATCGGCAGCCGGAAGTCGCCCACAGGCACCCCGCAGGATGCCGACATCGCCGCTAGCACCGAGCTGTGCGCTCGGACGGCCTCCGGCCTGTACCAAACCCTCATCCGGCGATGCATGATGCGCGGCGCAGTCTCATAGCGGTCGGATTCCCGCCGCACGTTTTTCGCCTGAGTCCGCAGCCTCGTCACGGGCTTGACCAGGTGCAGCCCTGTCATGTCGTGATAGACGCTCGGCCACGGCGTCTCGAGCCAGACGTCCCATGACTGCATCAACTGTCGGATGACAGCACGTTGATGGAGGCAGTCCCCCATCCCCTGCATGCCCTGGACAAAGAGTCTTCGAGCGAAAGACGATCGAAGCATGTCAGCGCGGACCTCCGGCTGCTGTTGATAATCTGGCCACGGGGAAGCTTTTCGAACTGCTTAATCCACTCCCGACACTTCGCGGGTGTCGGGTTGTTGCCGTTCGGGTGATCGCCATGCCAGTGTGTGCCGTGCTCCACCGAGCAGTCGTAGCCAAGCAGGATCACGCGATGGGCGCCTTGCCACAGCGCAAACTGCACCGCCCGCAGGCCACTGTTCCAGTAGCCCACAGCGGGGTGGTAGTTCAGGCGATACCACCGAGCGGCTCCCTTGTTGCAGGTCCATCGCTCAGCGGGGATGTCGATCTCCCGGATATGCTGGCTCCACCAGTCCGAATCACCTGCATAGATGACCTGGGCAAATGGCGCCAACTGCCAGGAGTTATTGACTGCGATGGCCGGAAGCCCCGAGGCCTCGACCAGATCGCAGTCAGCCTTAGTCAGGGAGGGGCCGCTTGCAATGCAAACGACCGTCTCCCAATTAGGTCGCGGGCTCAAAGGTGCCCTTCACCAAAGCAAGAGGCAGCTCGATGCCGAAGCCGAGCCGCTCTTCGCCCAGAATCGCCACGCCGTTCTGGACAAACAGGTTGGCGTGGTGCTCGGACAGGCGAACCGAGTAGCCTTCGCGCTGGTACAGCGTCGCGGCTAGCGTAAAGTCGCCCATGATGAAGTCGTGATCCTGGATCGCGTTGCTCACGACCACCGGGACACGCCACAGGCGGGGCGTGCCGCCTTCCTGCACCGACACCCACACGTAGTGACCATCCGAGCCCTTAGCGGTCTCGATGGTCT
>Ga0180217_1002678_pt1 | contig 16016 bp, 12 predicted proteins | sample eDN3rd37CBELigOP_FD_128521 | JGI IMG/M metagenome (GOLD analysis project Ga0180217, IMG submission 128521) | Enriched Organic Plus compost microbial communities from Emeryville, California, USA - eDNA 3rd pass 37_C BE-Lig OP (version 2) (version 2) ... | reverse complement strand
GCCAAGACGCTCGCCGAGTTCCTCTTCGGCGACGAGAACGCCATGATCAGCCTCGACATGTCGGAGTACATGGAGAAGCACACGGTCAGCCGGCTCGTGGGCTCGCCCCCCGGCTACGTGGGCTACGAGGAGGGCGGCCAGCTCACCGAGGCGGTGCGCCGCAAGCCCTTCTCCGTCGTGCTCTTCGACGAGATCGAGAAGGCCCACCCCGACGTGTTCAACACGCTCCTCCAGATCCTGGAGGAGGGGCGCCTCACCGACGCCCAGGGCCGCTCCGTGGACTTCCGGAACACCGTGCTGATCATGACCTCGAACCTCGGCACGGCGGACCTCCGCAAGGCCACCCTCGGCTTCGGCCGGGCCGACGAGGCGATCACGTACGAGAAGATGAAGGAGAAGGTCAACGAGGCGCTCAAGCAGCACTTCCGGCCTGAGTTCCTGAACCGGATCGACGAGACGATCGTCTTCCACGAGCTCACCAAGGAGCAGGTGACCGAGATCGTCGATCTCATGATCGCCCGCACCCAGAAGCAGCTCGAGGGCCAGGGCATCGGCATCGAGCTCCTGCCGGCGGCGAAGCTCCTCCTCGCCGACAAGGGCTACGACCCGACGCTGGGCGCCCGCCCGCTGCGCCGGGCCATCCAGCGCCACATCGAGGACCCGCTCTCCGAGAAGCTCCTCTACAAGGAGTTCCGGGCCGGCCAGATCGTCGTCGTCGACGTCGAGGACGACCCCGAGACCGGCGAGAAGGTCTTCGTGTTCCGTGCGGTCGAGGGCTTCGAGCCCCCGCCCATGGAGCTGGCCGAGGCCGGCGGCACCGAGGGCTGACCGCCCGCACGACCGGATCCCACACGAGACCCCCTGCCCGGCGCAGGGGGTCTCGTCCGTTTCGCACTACCTTCGCCCCCATGTACCAGCGCATCCTCGTGGGCACCGACGGGTCGGCGACGGCCGCGAAGGCCGTCGAGCGAGCCGTCCAGGTCGCCGCCACCACCGGCGCCTCGCTGACGATCCTCGCCGCCACCCGCCCCGAGCGGGGCGAGCCGATCGTGGCCGCCGCGCGCGACGCCCACGCGGGCCGCGGCGTCGAGATCGACACCCTCGTCGTCGAGGAGAGCCCGGTGCAGGCGCTCATCGACACCGCCGAGAAGGGCGGGTACGACCTCGTCGTCGTCGGCAACAAGGGGATGACCGGGGTGTCCCGCTTCTTCCAGCTCGGCTCGGTCCCCAACAAGCTGAGCCACCACCTCCGCTGCAACCTCCTCGTCGTCAAGACGACATGAGGGGGGTTCGTCGGCGAACCGGAGGTTCGCCGACGAGCTCTGGGGTGCTGCGCCTCGGGCGCAGCGCTGACGGGCTCGTCGGCTGCGGGGCGGCGGAGCCGCCCTCCGCCGTGGTGGGGGGCGCCGGTGGAGCCTCTGCCCCCCACACCCCCCGCCGGTCCTCGCTGCGGCACGGTCCCGGTGCGAGGTCCCGGCGGCTCGGCGGGATCTCCGGATCAGCGCTTGGAGTCTCGGGGCGCGGCAGTCGGGGTCGGCTGGCGCTCGTCGTGGGGGTGCTGGTGCTGCTCGTGTCGGGGTGTCGGATGACGGTGGACGTCAACGTCACCGTCGAGGAGGACGGGTCGGGGGCCGTGGAGGTCGTGCTCGGCCTCGACGAGGACGCGCTCGAGCAGGTCGGCGGGGACCTGTCGGCGGTGCTGGCGACCGACGACCTGCTGGCCGGGGGTTGGGCGATCGACGGGCCCGTCGCCGAGGCCGACGGGTTCACCCGGGTCCGCGTCTCGAAGCCCTTCGGCACCCCGGAGGAGGCGGCCGCCGTCTTCGCCGAGGTGGCGGGCGAGGACGGGCCGTTCCAGGACTTCGCCGTCACCCGGGAGACCTCGCTGGCCGAGACCACCTGGGGCTTCACCGGCCGGATCGACTTCTCCGGCGGCCTCGAGGCGTTCGGGGACGAGGGTCTCGCCGCCGAGCTCGAGGGCGAGCCGCTGGGGGAGAGCGTCGAGGAGATCGAGGCCCGCCTCGGGGAGTCGCTCAACCGGCTCATCAGCGTGCGGGTCAGCGTCCGCCTCCCCGGCGACGTGTCCTCCAACGCCACGACCAAGGCCGACAACGGGGCCGTCTGGCAGGCGGCGTTCGGCCAGGACCCCATCGAGATGGAGGCCACCGGCACCGAGCGACGGGTCCTCACCTGGGTGCTCGGCGGGCTGGCCGTCGTCCTCCTGATCGCGGCGATCGGCGTGGCCGTCTTCCGCCTGGCCCGTCGCACCACCGAGCAGGACCGCCTGGCCCCCGCCCACGCCGCCCGCCCCGACCGCGACCCCACCCCGCCCGCGGACCCGCCCGCCGCGGAGGACGCGCCCGACCCCGCGCCCGACGACGATCCCGAGTCGAGGCAATAGGGCTCACGTCGGTGGTCTCGAGGCGATGGCGCTCGCATGTGGTCGTCATCGCCTCGGCCCCGTGCTGGTGAGCGCTATTGCCTCGGGCCGGGCGGCTCGCTGGGGGTCAGGTCGGCTCGGTGGCGCGGGACGGGTCGAGCCAGCGGAGGGCGACGGCGGCGTACATGGCGACGCCGGTGGCCATGGCGTCCTCGTCGAGGACCATGCGGTTCGAGTGGTTCGGGGCGACGTCCTGCGGCGCGATCCCCTTCGGCCGGGTGCCGAGGAAGGCCATGGCCCCCGGGACCCGCTCGAGGACGTAGCTCCAGTCCTCGGCCCCCATGACCGGCTGCGGGATCTCGACCGACAGCGTGGGGCCGAGCAGCGCGGCCGCCGTGTCCAGGGCGAAGCGAGCGGCTGACTCGTCGTTCACGGTCACCGGGTAGCCCGGGTGCAGCTCGACCTCCGCCGTGGCACCGTGGGCGCTGGCGATGCCCGAGGCCACCCGCTCGAGGTCGGCCATCACAGCCTCCCGGGTGCGGGCGGACACGGCCCGGATCGTGCCCCACATCGTCGCCGTCTCCGGGATGACGTTGGTGGTGGTGCCGGCCCGGAGCTTGGCCACGGTGACCACGGCCGGGTCGAAGGCGTCGACCCGGCGGGTGACCATCCCCTGGATGGCCGTGATGATCTCGGCCGCGACGGGGATCGGGTCGCCCGCCTGGTGGGGCATCGAGGCGTGACCGCCACGGCCCCGCACGGTGATGGCGAACTCGTCGGCCGACGCCATGATCGAGCGGCCCTTGCAGGCGATGAGCCCGCTCGGGATGCTCGGCGACTGGTGGATGGCGAAGGCCATCGACACCGGCTCGGCGCCGTCGGACACCGTCTCGAGCAGGCCCTCCTCGAGCATGTGGAGGGCGCCGCCGTCGCCCTCCTCGCCGGGCTGGAACATGAAGGCGACGCGCCCCCGGAGCTGGCCCCGCCGGCCGGCCAGGAGGCGGGCGGCACCGGCCAGCATCGCGGTGTGGGCGTCGTGGCCGCAGGCGTGCATGGCGCCGTCGACCCGGCTCCTGAAGTCGAGGTCGGTGTCCTCCGGCATCGGGAGGGCGTCCATGTCCCCCCGGAGCAGGATCGTCGGCCCCGGCTCGTCGCCGTCGAGCACGGCCACGACCGAGGTCGTCGACCGGCCCAGCGTGGTCCGCAGCGGCAGCCCGTCCAGGGCCTCCAGCACCGCCGTCTGGGTCTGCGGCAGGTCGAGGCCCAGCTCCGGCTGCTCGTGGATGCGGCGCCGCAGCGCCACCACGTCGTCGAGCAGCCCGCCCGCCTCGTCGGTCACCTGGTCGAGCACGTCCCCCGTCATGGTCCGGACCGTACCCGCGCCGCGCCGGGTCGGCGGTGCGGGGTGGGTCGTACGGTGAGGCGGTGCGCGTCGTGAGCCTGGTCCCGTCGGTCACGGAGACGCTGCGGGCCTGGGGGACCGACCCGGTGGCGTGCACCCGGTTCTGCGAGCAGCCCGACCTGCCGACCGTGGGCGGGACCAAGAACCCGGACGTCGAGGCGATCGTCGCCCTGGGGCCGGACCTCGTCGTGGTCGACGAGGAGGAGAACCGGCGAGAGGACCACGACGCGCTCGTGGCCGCCGGCGTGCCCGTGCTGGCGCTCGCGGTGCGGTCCCTCGCCGACGTCGGTCCCGAGCTCGGGCGGCTCGCCGCGGCGGTCGGCGCAACCTGGACACCGCCCGCAGTCCCCGCCCCGCCGGCGGCGCGGCAGCGGGCCGTCGTCCCGATCTGGCGGCGCCCGTGGATGCTCCTCGGCGCGCCGACCTACGGCGCCTCCCTCCTGGCCGCCCTGGGCGTGGAGGTCGTGCCGGGCGACGCCGGCCCCTACCCGGAGGTCGATGGCGAGGCCCTGGCCCGCCTCCGCGCGGACGTCGTCCTCGTCCCGAGCGAGCCCTACTCGTTCCGCGACGACCACCTCGCACCGCTGCGGGCGATCGGCCCGACGGTCCGCGTCGACGGCCAGGACCTCTTCTGGTGGGGCGCCCGCACGGCGGACGCCCTCCGCCGCCTCGCCGCCCACCTCGCGTCCGCCCGCCCCGACCCGAGGTAGGAGCGCTCGTCATTGCCCGCTCGAGGCAATGGCGCTCCCATGCGGTCGTCATCGCCTCGAGACCGGGGCGGTGAGCGTCATCGCCTCGAGCCAGCGGTGGGATCGCGGTCACGCCGGGGTCCGGGGTCAGCCGGGCCGATCCGGGACGTTGACGTGGTCGTAGGGGCAGTGGCGGCAGCGGTTGCCGCAGCACCAGCCCCGGGCCCGCAGCGACGCCTCGGTCATCACCCACAGGCCGGTGGCCGGGTCCTCGTACATGGGCTGGCCGGCGGCGACGGCCGCGTCGTGGGCGGCCGCCGCCTCGGGGCTGATCACCGCCGGCGTCAGAGGATCGACGGGACGACGGCCTCGATGACCCGCGGGCCCCGCTCGGCCAGCGCCGCTTCGAGCTGGGCCACGAAGTCCTCGGTCGTCGTGGCCCGGGTGGCGGGGACGCCGTGCCCCTGGGCCAGCGCGACGAAGTCGAGGTCCGGGCCGTGGAGGTCGAGCATCGCCTTCGCCTTCTCGCCGCCGGCGGTGGCGCCGACCCGGGACAGCTCCATGTTCAGGACCGCGTAGGAGGAGTTGTTGAAGACGATCGTGACGATGTCGAGGTCCTCGCGGGCCATCGTCCACAGCGACTGGATCGTGTACATCGCCGATCCGTCTGACTCGAGGGCGATCACCTTGCGGTCCGGGGCGGCCACGGCCGCGCCGACCGCGACCGGGAGGCCCTGGCCGATGGCGCCGCCGGTCAGGCACAGCCAGTCGTGCGGCGGCGCCCCCGCGGTGTGCGCGGCGGCCGAGAGCCCGGAGGTGTTCCCCTCGTCGGAGACGATCGCCCCCTCCGGCAGGAGGGCCCCGAGGGCCTGGCACACGGCGTCGGCCGTGAGCGGCCCGGGGTCGGGCAGCGCCGGGCGGCCGGCGGGCTGGAGGGTGGCCCCGTCCGTCGGCGCGTCGAGGGCGTCGGCCAGCGCGGCCAGGGCGGCCGCAGGGTGGCCGTCGGGTCCGGCCAGCACGTGGACCGTGCAGCCCTCGGGGACGAGGTCGCTGGCCTTGCCCGGGTAGGCGAAGAACGACACGGGCGACTTCGCATCGACGAGGACGAGGTGCTCGAGGCCGTCGAGCTGCATCGCCGCGAACTCGGCCAGGTAGGCCAGCCGCTCGACCGGCACCCGTCCGGCGCCCCGCTCGAGGCGGGCGGGGAAGGTCTCGGCGAGCAGCCGGGCGCCGGCGGCGTTGGCGGCCCGGCTGGCGTCGACGAGCGCGTCCGCCCGACAGGCCCGGCCGCCGACGAAGATCGCCGTGCGCTCGCTGCGCCGCAGGACGTCGGCGATCTCGGACACCCGGTCGGTGTCGACCGGCGTCGCCTCCCGAGGCGGGGGCGGCGGGGTCACGGACGCGCCGTCGGTCCAGCTCACGTCGGCCGGGAGGATGAGCGTCGCCACCTGCCCGGGCGGCCCGAACGCCGCGGCCACCGCCTCCGCCGCGTCCTGGGCCACCTGCTCGACCGACGTCGAGGAGCGCACCCAGGTCGACACGTTGCGGGCGACCGTCTCGATGTCGCTCTGGAGCTGTGCGTCGAGGGGCTGGTGGTAGGTGGCGTGGTCGCCGACGATGTTCACGACCGGCGTGAACCCCTTGCGGGCGTTGTGGAGGTTGGCCAGGCCGTTGCCGAGCCCGGGGCCGAGGTGCAGCAGCACCGCCGCGGGCCGGTCGGCGATCCGGGCGTAGCCGTCGGCCGCGCCGGTGGCCACGCCCTCGAAGAGGGCGAGGACACCCCGCATCTCGGGGACGTCGTCGAGCGCGGCGACGAAGTGCATCTCCGAGGTGCCGGGGTTCATGAAGCAGACGTCGACGCCGGCGTCGACGAGCGTGCGGATGAGCGCCTGCGCGCCGTTCACGCAGCCACCTCCAGGGGGTCGGGGCCGTGCGGCGACGGCCGGGCGGGGATCGCGGTCGGGTCGGCGAGCGCCGAGGGGGACGCCGGGGTGGGCGCCATCAGTCGAAGATCGTGCCGGGGTTGAGGATGTTGGACGGGTCGAACGCCTGCTTGATCCGGCGCATGAGGTCGAGCTTCCCGGGGTCCTCGAGCTCGACGTAGTACGGCTTCTTCTCCGTGCCGATGCCGTGCTCGCCGGACACGGCGCCGCCGAGGGCGACGCCGGCCGCCAGCACCCCGTGGACGGCCCGGCTCCGGGCCTCGGGGTCCGGCTGGAAGACCGACAGGTGGACGTTGCCGTCGCCGGCGTGGCCGCAGCCGACGATCAGCGAGCCCGTCGCCTGCGCCACCTCCTGCACCTGCGACAGGTACGCGGGGATCGACGCCCGGGGCACGACGAGGTCGATGATGTCGTCGGCGCCGTTGGCCTTCGCCGTCCAGAACGCCTTCTCCCGCGCCTCGATCAGGGCGGCGCCGGCGCCGCTCGGGAGCACGTAGGCGTCGAGGGCGCCGAGCCCGTCGACCAGCGCGGCGAGGGTCTCGGTGTCCTCCTCCACCCGGGCGGCCACCCGGTCCTCGAGGACGACGACGAGGTAGGCGAGGGCCTTGTCCTGCACCTCCTGGGGGACCCCGAGCTCGAGGCCGGCGCTCGTGGTGATGGCCGACATCGTGATGAAGTCGATGTACTCGAGGATCGTCGGGTGGAGGGCGGAGCCGACGATCTCGGGGATGGCGGCCGACACGTCCTCGAGGGTGGGGAAGGGGATGAGCACGGTGGCGCCGTGGGCCGGGCGGGGGTGGAGGCGCAGCACCGCCTCGGTGACGACCGCGAGGGTGCCCTCGGACCCGATGATGAGCTGCGTGAGGTCGTAGCCCGAGGTGGACTTCACGTACCGGCCGCCGGTGGTGATGACCTCGCCGGTGCCGAGGACGGCGGTGAGGCCGAGCACCTGGTGGCGGGTCACGCCGTAGCGGACGGCACGCATCCCGCCGGCGTTCGTGGCGACGTTGCCGCCGAGCGACGCGGAGTACTCGCCCGGGTACACCGGGTACATCAGCCCGAGCGGGCGGAGGGCCTCGTCGAGCTGGGCGAGCGTCACGCCCGGCTGGACGACGGCGACGTGGTTCGCGGTGTCGATCTCGAGGATCTCCGCCATCCGCTCGAAGGCGATGACGACGCCGTCGGACCGGGGGATGCACGCCCCGGACAGGCCGGTCCCGGACCCCCGGGCGGTGATCGGCACGTCCCAGGCCGCCGCCCAGCGGACGAGCTCGGCCACCTCGTCGGTCGAGCCGGGGAGCACCACGGCCATCGGCGGCACCGCCGTGGCGGTCAGCGCCTCGTCGTGCCCGTAGTCGAGGGCCGCCTCGTCGGTGCCCGCGAGCACGTTCCCCTCGCCGACGATCTCGCTCAGCGCGCTGATCTCGGTCATGTCCCGGGACCGTAGACGACACCCGAGCCCCCCGCCCCCGCCGCCCGAGCACAACGTCTGTGCGCGTTTATCAGCCGGTGCGGCTCGAAAACGCGCACAGACGTTGTGTTCGGTCAGGTGGTGGGGTCGAGGAGGACCTTGAGGACGCCGTCGCGGCGGGACTCGAAGAGGTCGTAGGCCTCGGCGGCCTGGGAGAGGCCCATGCGGTGGGTGAACACGTCCTCCGGGTGGAGGCGACCGCTGGCCACGAGCGGCAGCAGGGCCTGCCAGGTGGCCGGGATGGCGGCCAGGGTCACCCGGAAGGTGAGGCGCTTGAACAGGGCCAGGGGCATCGGGAACGGGAGCGCGAAGTTCATGCTCACGCCGATCACCGAGACCGTCCCGCCGGGCGCGGCGCAGAACAGGGCATCGTTGATCGTCTGGTCGGCGCCGACGGCCTCGATCACCGCCTGCGCGCCCCGGCCGCCGGTGGCCGCCAGCACCTGCTCGATCGTGCCCCCCTGGCTGGCGTCGATCGGCTCGGCACCCAGCTCGGCCGCCCGGGCCAAGCGCTCGGGCACCATGTCGACGGCGAGGATCCGGCTCGGCCCGTACAGCTGGGCGCACTGGAGGGCGAACACGCCCACCGGCCCGAGGCCGATCACGACGACCACGTCGCCGGGGCTGATGTCGGCCCGCTGCGCGCCGAGGAAGCCGGTGGGGAGGATGTCGGTGAGCAGGACGGCCTGGTCGAGGGTGATCCCCTCGGGGATGGCGACGACCGACGCGTCCGCGGCCGGCACCGCCACCGCCTCGGCCTGGCCGCCCGGCAGGTCGAGCGAGGTGCCGAACACCTTCGTCCCCTGGTTGAGGCAGGTCACGACGTCGCCGGCCAGGCAGGCCGGGCACCGCCCGCAGCCGATCACGCCCGACACGAGCACCCGGTCGCCCGGGCGCACGGTCCGCACGTCGGCGCCGACCTCCTCCACCGTCCCCACGAACTCGTGGCCGAGCCGGCACCCCGGCACGGTCATCGGCCCGTGGTACAGGTGCAGGTCCGAGCCGCAGATGGCGGTGCGCTCCACCCGCAGCACGAGCCCGTCGGGGCCCGTCAGCTCCGGGTCCGGCACCTCCTCCACCGCGACGTCCCGCTCCCCCCTCAGCACGACTGCACGCATGGCGGCGCACCCTACGCGGTCGCAGTCGCCACGGGTGGACCGGGTCGCCGCGCGGCCCCGCGGCGGGTCCGCGGGGGTCAGCCGGAGACCTCGGCCCGGGGCGGCAGGCGCCAGTCGACGGGCTCGCGGCCGGCGGCGACGAGGGCCTCGTTGGTCCGGGAGAAGGGGTGGCTGCCGAAGAACCCGCTGTGGGCCGACAGGGGAGAGGGGTGGGGCGACTCGATGATCACGTGGCGCGACGTGTCGACGAGCGCCTTCTTCCGCCGGGCCGACGCACCCCAGAGGATGAACACCACCCGCTCGGGCTTGTCGTTCACGGCCCGGATGACGGCGTCGGTGAAGGTCTCCCACCCCTTGCCCTGGTGCGACGCCGCCTTGTGCGCCCGCACGGTGAGCGTGGCGTTCAGCAGGAGCACCCCCTGCCGGGCCCACGCGTCGAGGCAGCCGTGGTCGGGCGGCGGGATCCCGAGGTCGGACTCCAGCTCCTTGAAGATGTTCTGGAGCGACGGAGGCGGGGGGACGTCGGGCCGCACCGAGAAGCACAGCCCGTGGGCCTGGCCCGGCCCGTGGTACGGGTCCTGGCCCAGGATCAGCACCTTCACCTCGGCGTAGGGGGTCAGGTGGAGGGCGGCGAAGACCTCCTCGTGGGGCGGGTAGACGGGGCCCCGGGCCCGCTCCTCGGCCACGAACTGCTGGAGCTGCGCCCAGTACGGCTTCTGGAGCTCGGCCCGCAGGATCGGGTTCCAGTCGGTGCGAGGCGCCATCGCCGCCCGACCGTACCCAACGCCGCCCGGGGCCCGGGTCCGCCGCGCGGGCGGTCGTCGACCGCGCGCGCTAGCATGCGAACGCATGTTCGTCCCCTTCGCTGTCACAGGGCGTTCGTAGGTTCGCCGCCATGGCCAGGACGCGCACCATCTTCCGCTGCCAGGAGTGCGGCGCCAGCGCCCCCCAGTGGGCGGGGCGCTGCACCGGGTGCGGCGCGTGGAGCTCCCTCGTCGAGGAGGTCGAGCGGCCCGCTGACCCGGCGGGGCGTGACGAGGCCCTCGGCGGGGGAGCCGGCACGCCGCAGCCCATCGCCGAGGTGGACGCCGAGGCCTTCTCGCCCTCGCCCACCGGCCTGGGCGAGCTGGACCGGGTGCTCCACGGCGGGCTCGTCCCCGGGTCGGTCACCCTCCTCGGCGGCGAGCCCGGGGTGGGGAAGTCCACCCTCCTCCTCCAGGCCCTGGCCGGGCTCGCCTCGTCGGGGCGCCGCTGCCTCTACGTCACCGCGGAGGAGTCGGCCCAGCAGGTCCGGCGCCGGGCCGAGCGCCTCGGCACGATGCCGGCGGACCTCTGGCTCGTGGCGGACACCGCGCTGCCCCACGTGCTCGACCACATCGAGTCGGTGGGGCCGGACGTCGTGGCCGTGGACTCGGTCCAGACGATCTTCGACCCGGGCCTCTCCGCGGCGCCCGGGTCGGTCTCCCAGGTCCGGGAGTGCGCCCATCGCCTCGTGCGGGTGGCGAAGCAGCGGGACGTCGCCACCGTCGTCGTCGGCCACGTCACGAAGGACGGCGGCCTCGCCGGGCCCCGCGTCCTCGAGCACCTCGTGGACACGGTCCTGTCCTTCGAGGGCGAGCGGCACCACGCCCTGCGCCTGCTGCGGGCGGTGAAGCACCGCTTCGGCTCCACCGAGGAGCTCGGGCTCTTCGAGATGGGCACCGACGGCCTCCGCGGCGTCCCCGACCCGTCCGCCCTCTTCCTGGCCGACCGCCGTCCCGGCGTGCCCGGGTCCGTCGTCGCTCCGGTGCTCGACGGCAACCGGCCCCTCCTCGTCGAGGTCCAGGCCCTGGTGGCGGACACGAACCTGCCCTCACCCCGCCGCTCGGCTCAGGGGCTCGACAGCGGCCGCCTCGCCCTGGTCATGGCCGTGCTCGAGCAGCGGGTGGGCGCCCGCTTCGCCGACCACGACGTCCACACGGTCGTGGCCGGCGGGGTGAAGGTGAAGGAGCCCGGGGCGGACCTCGCCCTCGCGCTCGCCCTCCTCTCGGCTCGCCAGGACGAGCCCCTCAACGGGCACCTCGTGGCCTGCGGCGAGGTCGGCCTGTCCGGCGAGCTCCGCCAGGTCCACCAGACGCCGCGCCGCCTCGCCGAGGCCGCCCGCCTGGGCTTCCGCCACGCCATCGTCCCGGCCAGCGCCCCCGAGTGCGCCCCCGGCCTCGAGGTGCTCCGCGCCCGGACCCTCGCGGAGGCGGTCGAGATCGCGCGTCGCCTCCCGGCCGCCGGCCCGATCGTCGACGTGGACGTGGCCGCCGGGGACGTCCCCGTCCCGGCCCGGGATCACCCGGCCGCCCGCCACCGCGGTCCGGTCCGCGAGCTCAGCGTCGTCCGCTGATCCCCCGGCGGCCGGGGCATCGTCCCTGGTCAGGGGGGGATGTGCCGGCGCCCACCCGACGCTGCGGACACCGATCGACGGGTAACATCCGGCGATGGCACCGCGGCGCAACCCTGCACTCCTGCACGCCCTGTCCGTGGTCGCCCCGGGCACGCCCCTGCGGGCGGGGATCGACCGGATCCTGCAGGCGAAGATGGGCGGCCTCATCGTCGTGGGCGACGGGCCTGACGTCCTGAACATCTGCTCCGGCGGGTTCCTGCTCGACGCTGCCTTCAGCCCCCAGCGCCTCTCCGAGCTGGCGAAGATGGACGGCGCGATCATCCTGGCCGGCGACGCCAGCCGCATCGCCCGGGCCAACGTGCACCTCGTGCCGAACCCGAACGTCCCCACCTCGGAGACCGGCACCCGGCACCGCACCGCCGAGCGGGTGGCCCGCTCCATCGACGTCCCGGTCATCTCCATCTCGGAGGACATGGCGATCGTCGCCGTCTACGCCCGGGACCAGAAGCACACGCTGGAGCCCATCCCGCGCCTGCTCACCCGGGCCAACCAGGCCCTCCAGACCCTCGAGCGGTACAAGGACCGCCTCGACGAGGTCACCGGGCAGCTGTCCACGGCCGAGGTCGAGGACCTCGTCACCATCCGCGACGTGGTCAGCGTGCTGCAGCGCACCGAGATGGTGCGGCGCGTCGCCGAGGAGATCGAGCTCGACATCATCGAGCTCGGCGTCGACGGTCGCCTCGTGAAGCTCCAGCTCGACGAGCTCCTCGGCGGCGTCGAGGAGGACCGTCGCCTCGTCATCAAGGACTACTTCCACGAGGACGCCGGCTGGCACCTCGACGAGGCCCTCGACGCCCTCGCCGAGCTCGGCACCCAGGACCTGCTCGACGCCAAGGCCGTGGTCGGCGCCCTCAACCTCACCGAGGGCTCGATCGACCTCGACGAGCCCATCCAGCCCCGCGGCTACCGCCTCCTCGCTCGCATCCCCCGCCTCCCCGAGCAGGTCATCGACGCCATCGTGGCCCGCTTCGGCAACCTCCAGAAGATCATGCGGGCCACCATCGAGGACCTCGACGACGTGGCCGGCGTGGGGGAGACCCGTGCTCGGGTCATCAAGGAGGGCCTCAGCCGCCTGGCCGAGACCTCCATCCTCGATCGCTACGCGTAGGCGCGCCGCGCCGCTCGCTCGATCCCAGACGGCCGACCACCACCGCGCGGAGCGCTCGGGTTCCCCGCGGCGAGCTGCCCGCCACCTCGTCGCGCGCACGCGGGGTCGGCCGCGCTCCGTGACATCGCGCGGGCGATTCGCTCTCGCTGACGTCGCGCGGGGCTGGCGCGGGCCGGCGGCGGCGTCCCCCGTGGGTGTCCCCCATCCTATCCCCTGAACAGGGGGCAGGACATCCCCCGGATGGGGGGCATTTCCCGCTGACCCGTTCTGCCGCGTAGGCATCGTTCGGAGTCGGTTCGTACCTTCCCGGCGCCGCTGCGAGCTGTGGCGCGTCCGCCACTGCCTGCGGTGACCAATACCCCCACGAAGGACGGCAAGACCCATGGACGGACGAACCCCCTTGTCTCGACGCGCCAGGCGGCCCCTGGCGAGGTCGAGTAGCCGGCGACCCCTCCTCGGGGCCAAGGTGGCCACCACGCTGGCCCTCGTCGCGACAGGGGTCGGGCTCCTCACCCCGACCCCGGTGAGCGCGGACCCGGCGCCCCAGGCCGCGGCGTTCACCAGGGAGACCCCCGGAGCCTTCAGCGGCCTGGTCCCCGATGGCGTCTGCGCGGTCGACGTGACGGCTCGAGGCGGTGCGGGCGGCAGCGTCATCGGCGGCGTCGCCAACTCGAACGGTGCCGGCGCGGTCATCAGCGCCCGCTACCCGGTGACCCCCGGTCAGACCTTCGCCGGCGAGGTCGGCGGCGGTGGGCGCCCGAGCACGGGCAGCGGGGGCCAGGCGGGCAACGGCGGCCCGACCCCCGGCGTGGGCGGCAGCCCGAACGGCGGTCGCGGCGGCACCGTCGCCTCCGGCTCGTCGCACGCTGGCGCCGGCGGTGGCGGCAGCACCACGGTGTCGATCGGCGGCACCCTGCTCATCGTCGCGGGCGGCGGCGGCGGCAGCGCCGGCGGCCACGACACGCAGGGCGGCTTCGGCGGCAACGCCGGCCTGCCCGCCGCGTTCGACGTTCCGGCGGCGGGCAGCAACGGCCTCGACGGCCGGGACACCCAGCCCCCGGTGGGCACCGCCGGCGGCGGCCAGGGCGGCCAGGCCGGCGGCCCCGGCGTCGGTGGCGTCCACTCCCACCAGCCGTGGCTCAACGGCTTCCCTGCCGTCGGCAGCACGGGCGGCAACGGCGGCAACGACCCGAACTTCGACTCGGGCGGTGGCGGCGGCGGTGGCCTCTACGGTGGCGGCGGCGGCGCCTCGACCCGCGCCAACGGGAGCGGCACCGCCGTCCCCGGCGGCAACGGTGGCGGCGGTGGTGGCGGCGGCTCCTCGGTCGCCTACTCGGCCACCCCCGGCGGCCTGCCCGGCGCGGCGTCGAACCTCAGCTCCGCCGCGGGCCCTCGCGTCAGCGCCAACCACAACGGCGCCGGCGCTGACGGCCTGATCGAGCTCAGCTGGGTGCCGTGCGAGTACGACCTCGGTGTCACGAAGGACGTGACGGCGGTCGACCCGGCCACCGGCGAGGTCACCTGGACGGTGACCGTCACCAACAACGGCCCGGACGCGATGACCCGGGGCGACGTGGTGACCCTGAAGGACACCCTCCCGGGCCCGGCCAACACCCAGGTCCAGTCCGTCGTGGCGCCGGCCGGGGTGTCCTGCAACCTCTCCGTCGGGTCCCCGATGGGCTCGGAGGTCACCTGCGCCCGGCCGTTCGACGCCAGCGCGTTCGGTGGGGCCAGTGACGGCCTGCGGGGCCTCGACCTGAACGAGTCGATCACGATCACCTACACGCAGGTCCTGACCGAGCCCGGCGCCTACCTGAACGAGGCGACGGTGACCGACCGGGGCAACCAGGTGAACAACCGCGCCGACGCCCAGGTGGTCATCACCGGCCCGACGGCCGGTCCCCGGACCTCGACCGGGCCGCAGGGCGTCACGCAGTCCCGCCTGCCCGACGTCGCCCCCGGGACCTTCCCCCTCGACCTGACCTCCCTGACCCTGCTCGAGGGCGGGAACCCGGTCTCGCAGATCGTCGTCCCCGGCGTCGGCACCTACACGGTGGACGACAGCGACGCCGACCCGGCGGCCTGGCGCCTCGTGTTCACCCCGGAGCCCGACTTCCTCGGCGACGCTCCCGCCGTCGAGTACCGGATCACGGACACCAAGGGGAACTCCGCGACCTCGACCTACACCCCGGCCGTGATCGGCGCGGCCCCCGACCGCAGCTCCGGTCCGAAGGGCGTGCCTCAGTCCGTCGACCCGCTCCTCAACGACACCTTCGGGGCCTCGACCCCGGTCGACCCGACCACGCTGACCCTCCTGGACGACGGGGGGAACCCGGTCGCCTCGGTGACCACCCCCGGTGAGGGCACGTACACGATCGACGCCTCGAACCCCGCGGCGCCCCGGATCGTGTTCACCCCGGAGCCCGACTTCGTCGGGACGGCCACCCCGGTCACCTACCGCGTGGCGGATGTCGACGGGCAGCAGGTGCAGTCCACCTACACGCCCACCGTGCCGGTGGCGCTCCCGAACGCCACCTCCGGGCCCCAGGGCGTGCCCCAGTCCGTCGACCCGCTGGCTGACGACATCTTCAGCGACGGCGTCCCCGCGAACCCGTCGACGCTGACCCTCCTGGACGACGGGGGGAACCCGGTCGCCTCGGTGACCATCCCCGGCCAGGGCACCTACACGATCGACAGCTCCGACCCGAACGTCCCGCGGATCGTGTTCACCCCCGAGCCGGACTTCGTCGGCACGGCCACCCCGGTCGGCTACCGGGCCGAGGACATGATCGGCGTGCCCGTCGAGTCGACCTACACCCCGACGTTCACCCCCGTGGCGGTGCCGGACACGACGTCCGGTCCGCAGGGTGTGACGCAGGTGGTGGATCCGCTGGCCAACGACGATCCCGACGGGACCCGCAACCTGGATCCCTCGACGCTGCGCCTGGTCGATCCCTCGACGGGCACGGAGGTGAGCTCCGTGACGGTGCCTGGTGTGGGCACGTTCACGGTGGTGAACGGGGAGATCGAGTTCACCCCGGAGCCGCAGTTCACGGGCACCGGTCCGTCGATCCCGTACCTGGTCGATGACCAGGACGGGCACACGGTCAGCTCGACCTACACGCCCACGGTCATGCCGGTGGTCCCGGTGGCGGATCCTGATGAGACCTCTGGTCCGCAGGGTGTGCCGCAGTCGTCGCCGGTGCTGGACAACGACAGCGCGGGTGATCCGCTGGTCCCGCTGGATCCGGCGTCGCTGACGCTGCTCGACGGCGGCGGCAACCCGGTCGCTTCGGTGACCGTCCCCGGTGAGGGCGCGTACACCGTCGACAGCTCGGATCCGGCGAACCCGCGGATCGTGTTCACGCCGGAGCCGCAGTTCATCGGCACCGCGACCCCGGTCGACTACCGGGTGGCGGATGTGAACGGCACGACGACCGAGTCGACGTACACGCCGACGTTCACGCCGGT
>Ga0180217_1002668_pt1 | contig 16045 bp, 17 predicted proteins | sample eDN3rd37CBELigOP_FD_128521 | JGI IMG/M metagenome (GOLD analysis project Ga0180217, IMG submission 128521) | Enriched Organic Plus compost microbial communities from Emeryville, California, USA - eDNA 3rd pass 37_C BE-Lig OP (version 2) (version 2) ... | reverse complement strand
GGGTAGTGGGTCAGTTTGAAATCTAGCCTGCAATCTCGCGTGAGCCGCGCTATATGGTGCGTATGACCGAGAAAAAGCCCAAGCGCCCGCGCGATCCCAACCAGCTCGCAAAGATGGTGATTGATATTGCCACGGGCGAAGTGGCTGACGAAAAGCCGAGCGTGGATCGGCGAGGCGCTGCTGGCGGCAAGGTTGGCGGCGCCGCTCGCGCCAAGACCCTCACGCCTGAACGCAAGCGCGAGATCGCGCAGAACGCCGCTAAAAGTCGCTGGAAAGCCTCGGCTCGTAGTGACTGACCGCTAGGGAATTTATCTGTTCGCGGGTTATCTTGCCCTGTGACCTAGCGCTCATCAGGATGAACGCCTGCATCATGGGTTCCGCGAAGCGGTACCGGTATTTCCGGGGGACGCCGACCTGCTCAAGAATCCGGCCATGGTCTGTCTCGCAGAGATTTTTCAAGTGCTGGCCGAACAGTGAAACCTTAGTCTCGGTCTGCCCTAGTATCTGCGCGAGGGGCTTTTGAAGGTCGGCGGGCTGGAAATAGCCAAGATCGTCGATTGGCGACATGGCGGCAGCAAGGAGAACCTCTTTGTAGATATTTCCCTGTCGCGGACTGATCGTGGCCTGATGGTATTGCCGTCTGATGATCTGGTCGATCTGTCCGACGCAATCAGGCATAGCAGCGTCAATATCGTCGATTGTGATCTTGAGGTGCTGCGCCTCTAGCGCCGCTTTAGCGGATCGCTGACCAACCAAATGTGTGTAATGCGGCAGTCCCCGCGACATGGCGACGATGTAGGCCATGGCGTCCTGATCGATTAGCATGCCGAGACGATCAAGCCGTTTTTCGACAATTTCCCGAAGCTCGTAGGAAAACATTCGGTGCATCGGCACTTGCCTTAGGCACCGAGATACCGACTCGTGATCTGAAACCAGATTCTCGGCTGAGTCAGCGATGCCGACAATAATTATTGTGGCACGCACTGATCGGTCTGACAGGTTCTTGATTGTGTTCGCGATGTTCTCGCTGGCGGAATCATCCACGAGCTTATCGAACTCATCAATAATAATTATGGGTATCGAGTTCAGGGCAAATGTCGACAGCTCGATTACAACATCGTCGGGGGTAATGCCCCTCTCGTATTTATCGGCGACGTTCTGGCCGCCTTCGTCAATGCGCCGAAACACCTTGCGCCAGACCGCATCGAAGTCATCGTCAGGATGGCAGTTTACGTGGACAATCTGGATCGCTCGCGTCGGTCCAAAAAGCTTCGTCGCGAACACGTTGGCGAGTGACGACTTCCCGACGCCACGCTCCCCGTAAAGGATCGCATGCTGACCACGTTGCAGCACCGCATCTAGAAGCTGGTCAATTTGTGAGCTGCGACCGGCTAGCAACGCTCGCTCGTCAACCGGTGCGCCCGGACTGAACAAGTCCAGCGCCTCAACGATCTTAGCGTACCAATCGTCCTCATCCATGCCGAGCGTATCGTCCGAACCGGGCATCGCCGCCTCACGTTTTAGGAAACCGCGACTCGTCTAACACACTTAGGTCATTTCTAGCAAACTTAGAGCGAAACCGTGTTGACGGCGGGCGTATTGTCAAGCATAAGGGTCAGTATGAACAAGCTGACCATCGAAGAGCGCGCTCGCATCCTGCACCTGCTTTGTGAAGGCATGAGCATCCGCGCGATTACGCGCCTGACTGGCTCCAGCAAGAACACCGTTGCCAAGCTGCTGATCGACGCGGGCAAAGCCTGCGCCGCTTACCACGACGCCAACGTGCATGACGTGAAGGCTGCGCGAATCCAGGTCGATGAAATCTGGTCGTTCACCTACGCCAAGCAGAAGAACGTCGCGACGGCGAAGGATGCCCCGGAAGGCGCTGGCGACACTTGGACTTGGACCGCAATTGATGCCGACAGCAAGATGATCCTCTCGTATCTCGTCGGTGGTCGTGATGCCGAATACGCTATGTGGTTCATGGACGATCTGGCGGCTCGCCTCGCCAACCGCGTCCAACTCACCAGCGACGGGCACCGCGCCTACCTAGAGGCCGTGGAAGGCGCTTTCGGTGCGGACGTGGACTATGCACAGCTCGTGAAGCTCTACGGCTCTGTTGGCGATAACAGCCCCGACAAGCGTTACAGCCCGGCGGACTGCACGGGCATCCGCAAGCGCACCGTGGAAGGCAAGCCCGACGCTGCTCACATCTCGACCAGCTATGTAGAGCGCCAGAACCTTACCATGCGAATGCACATGCGCCGCTTCACCCGCCTGACCAACGCCTTCTCCAAGAAAGTCGAGAACCACGCTCACGCCGTCGCGCTGCACATGATGTATTACAACTTCGTCCGGATGCATAAGACGCTTCGCATGACCCCGGCGATGGCCGCTGGCGTTTCGGATCGTCTCTGGGAGATCGAGGACATTGCCAAGCTGGTCGAAGAGGCAGAAGCCAAGCCGGGCAAGCGCGGCCCCTACAAGAAGCGCGAAATTTCAAACTGACCCACTACCGGCGGATGAGAGGCGCTCCGGCCCGGATTTCGTCTCCCTTCGTCATTGCGAGGGGCCGAAGGGCCCGCGGCAATCCAGGGCCTAACATAACGGCTCTGGATTGCTTCGTCGGCTCCGCCTCCTCGCAATGACGAAGAGGGCTATGCCTTTCCTCAAGCAGAAACATTGTCCAGCAGCGCGTTCACCGCCTGCATGAACGGGCCGATCGAGACCGGCTTGGCGAGGTAGCCTTCGGCGCCCGCGTCGCGGATGCGGTCCTCGTCGCCCTTGCCGGCATAGGCGGTGACGGCCAGCACGGGGATGCCGCGCAGCGCCGCGTCGGCCTTCATCCCGGCGATCAGGTCCAGGCCCGAGACATTGGGCAGCTGGATGTCCATGATCACCAGGTTGGGCACGAAATCGCGCGCCTTGCCGATCGCTTCCATCCCGTCCGCGACCGGCTCCACCGCGAAGCCGTTCGCCTTCAGCACGTCGCAGAACAGCTTGCGGTTGAGATCGTTGTCCTCGACAACGAGGATTCTCTTTGCCACGTGGCCGACTCCTTCCTACGGACCCCTAGGACCCCCGCGGAGTGCTGACAATTCCTCGCAACGCCCCATCCACCGCCCGAGAGGCCGATCCGCAGGCGCTGGCCCTGTCCGCGCTGGGCTGGATCCTGTCCGACGGCGACCGGGCGGAGCGGCTGCTGGCGTTGACCGGGCTCACTCCCGATGCGCTGCGCGAGGGGCTGGGCCGGCGCGAAGTGCTGGGCGCGGTGCTGGAATTCCTCGCCGGGCACGAGCCGGACCTGCTCGCCGCCGCAGGGGAGCTGGGCGTCTCCCCCCAGGCGCTGGCCGATGCGGCGCGGAGGATCGGGGCATGAGCCGCCCGCTGATCGTGAGCGATTGCGACGAGGTGCTGCTGCACATGCTCACCCATTTCCGCGACTTCCTGGGGGAAGAGCATGGGGTGGACTTCCTGTGGGAAGGCGGCAGCTTCGCCGAGGCGATGCGCTATCGCGAGAGCGGGGCCGCCTTGTCGGAAATGGAGATGTGGCGGCTGCTCGACCTGTTCTTCGACCATGAGATGGACCGGCAGACGCCGATCCCCGGCGCGGTGGAGGCGATGGGCGAGCTGGGCGAGCAGGCCGACGTGGTGATCCTCACCAACCTCAAGGACCATCGGGCGGAGCGGCGCGCCCGCCAGCTCGCCGATCACGGGATCCATGCCCGCGTGTTCACCAACCAGGGCCCCAAGGGCCCGGCGCTGAAGGCGATCATCGAGGAATACGGGCCCTCCCGCGCCTTCTTCATCGACGATCTGGCCCAGCATCACGCCTCGGTCGCGCAGGATGCCGGCCATGTCACCCGGCTGCACCTGGTGGGCGAGCCGCTGGTGGCCGCGCATGTCGCCTGCGCCTTCAAATCGGGGGACGCGCATGCCCGGATCGACGATTGGGCCGAAGCCCTGCCGTGGCTGCTGGCCCGGCTGAACGAGGAGGAAGAATGAGCATCGAAGCACGCCTGGCCGAACTCGGCATCGTCCTGCCCGAGCCAGCGGCGCCGGTGGCGGCCTATGTCCCCGTGGTGGTCGCGGGCGGGCTGGCGCATGTCTCGGGCCAGCTTCCCTTCGTGGACGGCGCCCTCGTCACCGGACGGCTGGGCGAGGATGTGAGCCTGGAGCGGGGCGCGGCCGCGGCGCGCGCCTGCGGCCTGATGATCCTGGCGCAGGTCAGGGCCGCGCTCGGCTCGCTCGATCGGGTGGAACGGGTGGTGAAGCTGGGGGCCTTCGTCAATTCCGCCGCCTCCTTCACCGATCAGCCCAAGGTCGCCAACGGCGCGTCGGAGCTGATGGCCGAGCTGTTCGGCGATGCCGGACGCCATGCCCGCAGCGCAGTGGGCGTGCCGGTCCTCCCGCTGGGCGCGGCAGTGGAAGTGGATGCGATCCTTGCCGTTAGGGCTGGTTGACCGGCTGCTGGCACCCGCGCCCGATCCGGCGCGGATCGGCTGGCTGGGCGGCGTGGCCTATGCCCATCGCGGCCTGCATGGCGAGGGCCCGCACGGAACCGGGCTGGCGGAGAACTCGATCGGCGCCTTCGCCGCCGCGATTGCCCGCGGCATGGGCATCGAATGCGATATCCAGCGCAGCGGCGACGGGCAGGCGATGGTGTTTCACGACTGGGAGCTCGACCGGCTGACCGGGGAGACCGGCCCGGTCGCCGATCGCAGCGCGGAAGCGCTGTCGCAAGTGCTGCTGGCCGGCAGCAACGACCGGATCCCCACCCTGCGTGAAGTGCTGGGGATGGTGCGCGGGCGCGCGCCGCTGCTGATCGAGATCAAGTCCCGCCGCGGCTACAATGTCGCGGCGAGCTGCCTGGCGGTGCGCCGCGTGCTCGAAGGCTATCTCGATCCCCATGCGGTGATGAGCTTCGATCCACGCGTGGGAAAATGGTTCGCCGCCCATTCGCCGCACACGCCGCGCGGGCTGGTCGTCACCGAAGAGGGCCGGCGCGGCCCGGCCGGGCGCATCGCGCGGCATGTCGCCTTGTGGCAGGCCCGGCCCGATTTCCTCGCCTACGACATCCGCGACCTGCCCAGCCCCTTCGCCGCCGCCCAGCGCGCCCGGGGCATCCCGGTGCTGACCTGGACGGTGCGCTCCCCCGAATTGCTCGCCCGCGCGGAGCGCCATGCCGACGCCCCGATCGCCGAAGGCGCCGGAGTGCCGTGAGCGGGGCGCCCGTCATTGCACGCCGAACCTCCGGGTCTGCTGCTCGCAATGGCGTTCACTCCGCGAGGATCACGCTCTAGACTGTGCCCATGCCCTCCGAGTCCGCCATTGCCGCCCGCATCGCCCCCGCGGTCGGCGCCTTGCCGGGGGAGGAGTGGGATGCGCTGGCCGGCGGCGACAACCCCTTCCTCTCCCACGCCTTCCTCACCGCGCTGGAGGATTCGGGCAGCGTCGGCCCCGGCACGGGCTGGGCGCCGGCCCCGATCGTGATCGAGGATGGCGAAGGGCGGCTCGCGGCCGCGCTGCCCGCCTATGCCAAGGGACACAGCCAGGGCGAATATGTGTTCGATCACGGCTGGGCCGATGCGTGGCACCGGGCGGGGGGCGAATATTACCCCAAGCTGCAGATCGCCGTGCCGTTCACCCCCGCCACCGGCCCGCGCCTGCTGCTGCGCGACCCCTCGCTCGCCGCCCCGCTGCTGCGCGCGGCGGAGGTGCTGTGCGAAAGGGAAGGCTTCTCCTCCGCCCATGCGACCTTCATCGAGCCGGCGCAGCTTCCCCTGTTCGAGGCGGCCGGATGGATGCCGCGCAGCGACATCCAGTTCCATTGGGAGAACCGGGGTTATCGCAGCTTCGACGATTTCCTCGCCGCGCTGGCCTCGCGCAAGCGCAAGGCGATCCGCAAGGAACGGGCGGCGGCGCAGGAAGGGGTGGAGATCCGGAGCTTTTCGGACGCGGAGCTGAAACCCGAACATTGGGACGTATTCTGGGAATTCTACCAGGACACGGGCGCGCGCAAATGGGGCTCGCCCTATCTCACCCGCGAGGCCTTCGACCTGTTCGGGGAGCGGCTGGGCGACCGCGTGCTGCTGCTGCTCGCCTATATGGACGGCACGCCCATCGCCGGGGCGCTGAACTTCATCGGCGGCAGCGCGCTCTACGGGCGCTATTGGGGCTGCCTGGTGGACAAGCCCTTCCTCCATTTCGAGCTGTGCTACTACCAGGCGATCGACGCCGCGATCGAACGCGGGCTCGCCCGGGTGGAGGCGGGCGCGCAGGGCGGGCACAAGCTCGCCCGCGGCTACGAGCCAGTGCGGACCTGGTCGGCCCACTGGATCGCCGACCCGCGCTTCCGCGCGGCGGTGGCCGATTTCCTCGAACGCGAACGCGCGGGGGTGGCGGCGGACCAGCTCTATCTCGGGGAAAGAACGCCGTTCCGGAAAGGGCAGGAGTGAAACCCCCAGCGTCATTGCGAGGAGGCAAAGCCGACGAAGCAATCCAGGGCCGCACGCAACCGCCCTGGATTGCCGCGGAGCCTACGGCCTCTCGCAATGACGAGGGGAGGCCAGAACCTCCGTTCGTGTCGAGCGAAGTCGAGACACGGGGAAGATAGCCCCTATCCCCCCTTCACCCTTTCGGCGAAGCTCTTGCGCAGCTTCATCAGCTTGGGCGGGATCACCGCCAGGCAATAGGGATTGCGCTGCCCTTCGCCTTCCCAATATTCCTGATGGTAATCTTCCGCCGGATACCATTCGGCCGGCCCTTCGATCGTGGTCACCACCTTGCCGCCATGCTCCGCATTGGCCCGCGCGATCGCGGCCTGAGCCTCGGCGCGTTGCGCATCGTCGAGCGGGAAGATCGCCGAGCGGTATTGCGTGCCCACATCGTTGCCCTGGCGGTTGAGCTGCGTCGGATCGTGGGTGCCCATGAACACGTCGAGGATCTCGCCATAGGAGATGACCGCCGGATCGTAGATCACCCGGATCGCCTCGGCATGGCCGGTGGCGCCGGAGCAGACCTGCCGGTAGCTCGGGTTCGGCACCGTGCCGCCGATATATCCGCTCTCCACCGCGGTAACGCCGATCACGTCGCGGAACACCGCCTCGGTGCACCAGAAGCACCCGCCTGCGACGATGGCCGTCTCGCTCTTGCCCATGCTGCGCCTTTCCCTGGCTGTGGCCGCCGGAGCGGCCTTCGGAATGAACACTCCAGATAGGAACGGCCCCGCCCCCTGTCACCGTCTGCTCGTCATCGCCTACGTCGATCGCCCGCTTGCCATCGCCCCGCGCTCGCATAGAGTGCCGGGCGGACAGGCCAACTCTACACAGGCCCACTCTACGGGGAGAGGTTCGATGAAGATGTTCCTTGGCATGGCCGCGCTGGCCGCCTTCGCCCTTTCCGCTCCGCCTGCGGCCGGGCAGGCCCAGGCCCAGGCGGCGCCCGATCCGGCAATGCAGGCGGCCCTCTCGGCCCAGGTCCGCGCCGAGGACGCCGCGCGCGACGCCTATCGCCACCCGGCCGAAACGCTCGCCTTCTTCCAGGTCGGGCCGGGGATGACGGTGGTGGACTACATGCCGGCCGGAGGCTGGTACACGCGGATCCTGGTGCCCTATCTCGGCCCGCAGGGCACTTATATCGGGATGAATCCCGACGTCACCCACCCCCCGGCCGAATGGATGAGCAAGATGGCCGATTTCGGCGCCAGCTTCCCCGACCAGGTGAAGGAATGGCTGGGCGAAGGTGGGGCGAAGGTGATCGGCATCAACACCAATGCGGTGCCCGAGGCACTGAACGGCACGGTGGACCGGGTGCTGATGTTCCGCGAATTCCACAATCAGTATCGCTTCGGCTGGCTGCACGACGATCTGGTCGCCATCCGCAAGCTGCTGAAGGATGACGGGATGGTGGGCGTGGTGGAACACCGCGCGAAGCCCGACGCCCCGGCGAGCTACACCGATGGCGGCAAGGGCTATATGCGCGAGAAGGATGTGATCGCCCTGTTCGACGCGGCGGGTTTCGAGCTGGTCGGCAAGAGCGAGGTCAACGCCAATCCGAAGGACCCGGCCAATTGGCCCGCCGGCGTGTGGACCCTGCCGCCCGGCCTGGCCGGCGCGACGGACGAGACCCGGCCGAAGCTGCTCGAGATCGGGGAAAGCGACCGCATGACCCTGCTGTTCCGCAAGCGGCCCTGACCAAGCGGAAGCATCCCCCCTCTCCTTCAGGGGAGGGGTTCCCCCCTTTCGAGGCCGGCGCTTGTTCCGCTGGGATACACTACCTCCATCGTCATTCCCGCACAGGCGGGGATCCAGACCGGCAACAGTGCCTGCCGCACTGGATCCCCGCCTGCGCGGGGATGACGGAACCGGGACAAACGCTCCTGGGGTTTAGGCCCCCCACCAGCCCGGGGTAGACTCCGCCCCGGCCCCGCAATAAGCCCCGCTGCATGGCAGAGATCACCGTCGCCGCGCTGCAGCTCGCCCTCGGATCGTGGGACGAGCGCGAGAATATCGACGCCGTCTCCACGCTGGTGGCGCAGGCGGCGGAAACCGGCGCACGGATCATCCTTCCGCCCGAGCTGTTCTCCGGCCCCTATTTCTGCAAGGTGGAGGACGAAGCGCTGTTCGCCCTCGCCCGCCCGGTGCTGGAACACCCCTCGGTGATCGCGATGCGCGAGCTCGCCGCCCGGCTCAAGGTCGCGATTCCCACCAGCTTCTTCGAGCGCGACGGGCATCACTACTACAACACGCTCGCCATGATCGACGAGCGGGGCGAAGTGCTCGGCACCTACCGCAAGAGCCATATCCCCGACGGGCCGGGCTATGAGGAGAAATATTATTTCCGCCCGGGCAATGACGGGTTCAAGGTGTGGGACGTTGCCGGCACCCGCATCGGCGTGGGCATCTGCTGGGACCAGTGGTATCCTGAAAGCGCGCGGGTGATGGCGCTGCTGGGGGCGGAGCTGCTGTTCTACCCCACCGCGATCGGCTCCGAGCCTTACGACGCCGACCTCGACACCAGCCGCATGTGGCGCCGGGCGATGCAGGGCCATGCGGTGAGCAATTGCATGCCGGTGATCGCCGCCAATCGGATCGGGGCGGAAGACGGGCAGCGCTTCTACGGCCACAGCTTCATCGCCGATGAATGGGGCGATCTCCTCGCCGAATTCGGCGAGGAGGAGACCGGCGTGCTCAGCGCCCGGATCGACCTTGCCCGCGCCGCCACCCATCGCGCGGGCATGGGCTTCTTCCGCGATCGCCGCCCCGAGCTCTACCGCCGCATCGCGGAAGACATCTGAGCATGGGCAGAGGCGGGGCCAAAACCCAGGGCGGCGCCAGGCGGCATTACCTCATCGCGCTCGGCTCCAACCGCCGGCACCCCCGCCACGGCGCCCCGCGCGCGGTGCTGCGGGCGGCGCTGGCGAAGCTGGAGAAGAAGCATGTCGCGGTGAAGCGCGTCTCGCCGGTGTTCGAGACCGCGCCCATAGGCCCTTCGCTGCGCCGCTATGCCAACGGCGCGGCGGTGGTGGCGACCGGCCGCGAGCCGGAGGAGCTGCTCGCGCTGCTCAAGCGGATCGAGCGCCGCTTCGGCCGCCGCGCCGGCGGCCAGCGCTGGACCTCGCGCGTGCTCGATCTCGACATCGTGCTGTGGGGCGGCGGCGCCTACCACGCGCCGGACCTCACCATTCCCCATCCTCTGTTCCGCGAACGCGCCTTCGTGCTGCGCCCCGCCGCCCGGATCGCCCCCGATTGGCGCGATCCCATCACCGGCCTGACCATCCGTCAGCTCACGGCACGCTTGACCGCCCCGCGCCCCCTTTCTAGGTGAGCCCCGCGCACCACGAAACACGCACCTCGCGGGGGCCCTTAGCTCAGTCGGTAGAGCAACTGACTTTTAATCAGTAGGTCGCTGGTTCGAACCCAGCAGGGCTCACCATGTTTTTCAATGGGTTACGCGTGATTGAGGTGGTGCGAAACGCCTCAAAAGGGTGCTGGGGCACCAATGGGGCATCAGATATTTTCCGCGCGCTTGCTCCAGCAGTCAGGGACCGATTTCGCCTTCACAGGGTGCTTTTTCTGAGTAACCGATGCTCAGACCAAGCGCTGCGACACTGTTTCTCGGTTTTGGGTCTCATGCGAGAGAATGATCCACGAATCTTATTTTCAATCTAATCATCTACTATCGTTGCCCTTTCCGTAATTCATTAAAAATCCTCAAAGACTCAGAAGATGCGATGTAAATGAATGGGTAAGCCTCAACCCGATCCAATTCCTTCAATGTATGAACTTCTTTACCACCGATATAAGCGTAGCAGCCCCCTTCGATGAAGCGACTGAGGAAAGCTTTGAATCGATCTGCGCTGCGTAACTCATATTCACGGTTTTCAAACCGAACCCATTTTAACCGGTTGCGATAATGCACCGAGCGTTCGGCTGACTCGCTCACGTTTACCCAGTAACCGATGAGCTGAACTACATAGAACTTAGTAGAATGTGTGACGCGATGCCTATTATCGCCTTGGGGAAGCTGTTGCTCGTCCGAAGACCATTGCCAGAAAGAACGCCCCGCAAATATGTCTTCAGAGATGGTTGTCGGGCGTGCCTCAACCGCAGCTCTTGTTGGCTTTTTGGGTTTGCTAGACATCTTCCCCCTTGCCTAGTTAATGCTTATGTTGAGATAATAACGCGCATAACGCCGTTCGCCCGTGCGTGTGAGGGCTTCCAAGTCGACCAATTCGGAAAGATCGCGGGTGGCCGTCGCGGATGTCGCATCCGTGATCGTCCGGTAGTTGTGCGCACTGAGTCCGCCTTTGAAGCCGTCCGGGCCTTCGGCAAACATGCGCAACAACGCCTTCTCCTGCCGCGCGTTGATCCGGTTTCGAAGGCGGTCGAACATGCGGGTCTTTTCCATGAGGAAACGGATACGTGCGATCGTCCTAGTCTGGGCTTCAAGCACGATGTCGGCAAACCAACCGAGCCAACTATCAATCTGGTTGGTCGCGCTCGCGCGCTGGAGTTCCGCATAATAGGCCTTGCGATGCCGGTTGATGGTCTCGGCAAGTGCGGTCAGCGTCGGCGCTTCCAGAGCCTGTGCAAGGGCCTTCTCGGCAATCGCCCGCCCAATGCGCCCGTTTCCATCTTCAAACGGATGGATCGATTCAAACCATAGATGTGCAATCCCGGCGCGTGTGATCGCGGAAAGGGGCTTGGCTCCTGCCGGTGCGCTATCGTTGAACCATTGGATGAACGCCTGCATCTCGGCGGGCACGCGATCCGAAGGCGGCGCCTCATAGTGGACGCGCGGCGCATGGAGCGCACCGGAGACGATCTGCATCGCATCGGCATGCGTGCGATACGCGCCGACCTCGTTGATGTCCCTGCGGCCGTTCATCAGCATCTTGTGCCAATCGAACAACTGGCGATCGGTCAGCGGCTGGGCATAGCTCTGATAGAGATCGGCCATAAGTTCCGCCGCCCCGGCCTCCGCCGCGTTCGCGCGGCGCCGGGATACGGCAAATCCAAGCTGCTTGGCGATCGAGGATTGCACGCTGGCGCGATCGAGCACCTCTCCCTCGATCGCTGAACTCTCGACCATCTCTTGCGAGATAAGCTCGATTGCAAAGCCGCGCTGGGTTTCGCCGTCCAGATGATGCAAGGTGCCGATGATGACCCCGGCCCCTTTGAGGAATTGCGCTTCCGCCGAATGGAGGCGCGCGGCATCGAAGCGGAAATTCGGCCAATCCGGTTGTTGCCAGTTCCAGCGCATGATCGATCTACAGCCTTTCTATCGATCAAAATATACGCATTTGATGATTTATAAAACATCTTTCTATCGATCATTGCTCTGCGTGAGACGCGGGGCAATGAGGTATGGGATTTTTCCTGACGGAGCAGGCATCGATCGATATGACACTGGCGACCGGCATCGTGCTCAATAAAGCCCGACCCTTCTCCCACCATCCGATACCCAGAAAATCACCGATCTTCCGTTGGGGTCCCAAGCGGGTATCGGGCGCTTAAGATTGGGTGCAAGAGCCTGAAATGGCCTCGGACGAATTGCTCAACCAAAGAGTCGAAAAATCATTGACTAGCGGATGAGATGCTGTGATATGGAGTTATCTAAGTTATTGAAAAGATTGATTTTTAATCAGTAGGTCGCTGGTTCGAACCCAGCAGGGCTCACCATATAAACGACGACTTGGTGGTGATGCAGCGGGGGTGAGGCGGATTGTCTAGGCTGCGCTCTTGGGATGACAAATCCGCGCCGTCGCCTTAAGGGCTGGGCGATGCACGGCTTGCGCGCCTGTCTGCTCGGCCATCGCCGCATCGCGATCCTGATCGTGGCGCTGGCGCTTGCGATGAAGGCGCTGCTGCCGGCCGGCTACATGATCTCCAGCGGCCCTCATTCGCTTGCCATCACCATCTGCGGCGGGGTGGACGGCAAGGATAGCACCGCGCGGATCGAAGTGCCGGCCAAGGGCGGAGCACAAGGCGACGCGGAACGCGGCAAGGCGAGCGAGCATTGCCCCTATTCCGGGCTGTCCATGGCCGCGCTGGGTGGGGCGGATGCGGTGCTGCTGGCCACCGCGCTGGCCTTCATCCTCCTGCTGGGCTTTCTGCCCGTCCGCGTGCCGCTGGCCAGGCAGCGCGCCCATCTCCGGCCGCCGCTGCGCGGCCCTCCGGCCACGGCCTGACGATCCACCGACCCGTCACCGTTGACCGGCCGCGCTGCATCCCGCCGCGGCCCCTGTTTGCCGGAGTTTCATCATGTCCCGTTATTCCCGCGGCGCAGCCCTGCGCGCGCCCTTCGTTTCCCTGAACCTCGCCGCGATCGCCCTGCTCACCCTTCCCGCCGCCGCCCGCGCCGAGGAGGAGGCGGCCGATGCCGAACGCGGCGGCCGGACGATCATCGTGATCGGCGAAACCGCCGCCCGCGCCGCCGAAGCGCAGGCAAGCGCCACGCCGGGCGGCACGGATGTGGTCGGCTATGAGGACTATGCCGACAAGTCGCTCGTCTCGCTGCGCGATGCGCTGGCCTTCTCGCCCGGCGTCTATCTCCAGCCGCGCTACGGCCAGGAAGTGCGCATCTCGATCCGCGGCTCGGGCATCTCGCGCGGTTACCACATGCGCGGCCTCACCCTGCTGCAGGACGGGGTGCCGATCAACCTGGCCGACGACAATGGCGACTTCCAGGAGCTGGAGCCGATCTTCTTCGACCATCTGGAGGTCTATCGCGGCGCCAATGCGCTGCGCTTCGGTTCCGGCACGCTGGGCGGCGCGATCAACGGCGTCACCCCGACGGGCCGCGATGCGGGCGGGCTCTATCTGCGCGCCGATGCCGGCACGTTCGGCACGCTGCGCGGGCTCGCGTCCTATGGCGGGGCGGCGGGCGACACGGATTACTGGATGGCAATGAGCGCCGACACTTCCGACGGAGATCGCGAGCACGCGAAACGCCATTCGCTCCGTTTCCACGGCAATGTCGGCTTCCGGGTGAGCGATGCGGTGCGCACCCGTTTCTATGCCAGCCTCAACGACATCGACCAGCAGCTGCCCGGCGCGCTGACGCTGGCGACCGCGCTCACCAGGCCCCGGACCGGCAGCTACGCCGGCAACCAGCAGCGCGACATCGATTCGCTGCGGCTGCAGAACCGCACCACGGTGAGCCTGGGCGATGCCTCGCTGGATGTCGGGCTGTTCTACAACCACAAGTCGCTGTTCCATCCGATCTATCAGGTGGTGGATCAGGTTTCGGACGATCGCGGCGCCTTCGCCCGCCTCGGCTGGGCAAGCGGCCCTTTCGAGCTGGCGCTGGGCGGAGAGATCCGCGTCGGCACGGTGGATTCGGAACGCTACGTCAATGTGGACGGCAAGCGCGGCGATCTGACCTTCGCTGCCGACCAGCGCGCGCGGACGGCGAATCTCTATGCCGAATTGCGCTACAGGCCGGCCGCGGGCCTCACCCTCATCGCAGGCGGCATCTATGCCGACGGCTTCCGCCGACAGCACCAGACCTTCAGCAGCGGCGTCACCGACGTGACCGCGCGCGCCGAATTCAGCGAGTTCTCGCCCAGGCTGGGCCTGCTCTACGAACCGGCGCCGGGGATGCAGCTCTACGCCAATTACAGCCGCTCCGCCGAATTCCCCGGCTTCATCGAGCTGGCCCAGCAGGCGGCCTTCGTGCCGGTGAAGGCGCAGACGGCGTGGACGGCCGAGCTGGGCACGCGCGGCCATGCCGGCATCGCGAGCTGGGACGTCTCGCTCTACCGTTCGCGGATCGACGGGGAGATGCTGCAATTCGATGTCGGGCCCGACATCCCCGCCTCCACCTTCAATGCGGACCGGACGATCCACCAGGGGATCGAGGCGGAGCTTTCGCTGCAGCTCGCCCCATGGCTGCGGCTGCGGCAGGTCTATCAATACAGCGATTTCCGCTTCGACGGGGATGCGCAATTCGGCGACAACCGCCTGCCGGTAGTGCCCGAGCATGCCTATCGCGCCGAGCTGCGCATCGGGGATGACGGGCTGCATATCGCGCCCAATGTCGAATGGGTGCCCGGCGGCGCCTGGGCGGATTACCGCAACACGGTGAAGACCGGGGGTTACGCCCTGCTGGGGGCGAGCGCGGGGGCGAAGCTCACCGATGCGATCGACCTGTTCCTCGACGCCCGCAACCTCACCGGCAGGAAGGCCGTGGGCGACATCAGCGCGGCGATCCTGGCGACCGACGCCTCGGCGATCTATTATCCGGTCGAACGCCGGGCCCTGTTCGGTGGCCTGCGCGCAAGGTTCTGACGGCGCGGCGGGAGGGCGAAGGACGGGCGTTCATTCGCGGGCGATCCTGCTCTAGACTGGCGCACCATGGAGGATGGAACCGACCGGAGCGCCCGCCGGCCCCGCTGGGGCACGCTGGCGCTCGTGGTGCTGTTCCATCTCGCGGTGCTGGCGGGGCTCGCGCGGGCCTTCGCGCCGGACTTCGCCTCCTCGGTGGTGGAACGGGCGGCCTCGGTGCTCACCGTCACCATCACCGCGCCGGAGGACAAGCCCACTCCTCCGCCCGAGGCGAGTCCGGTGCCCGACGAAGGCGCGGCGGCGGAGGAAGGGCCCAGGGCGAAGCCGCGCGCGGTGATCGCGCCGAAGGTGGCGATCCCGGTCAGCCCCAGCCCCGCGCCCCGCGCGTCCTCCACCGGCGAGGAGACACAAGCCGGCGCGAGCGATGCCGGCCAGGGCACCGGGGCGGGCGGCGAGGGGAGCGGCACCGGCAGCGGGCTTTCGGGCAGCGGCCAGGGCAACGGCTTCCGCAAGCTGGAAAAGATCGCGGGGGACATCAATTCGGCGCGGGACTATCCGAAGAAGACCCGCGAGCTGCGCATCGGGCACAGCGTGACCATCCTGCTCACCGTGGGGGCGGACGGGCTGGTGAAGGATTGCCGGGTGACCGAGCCCAGCCCCGATGCCGAAGCGGACCGGATCACTTGCCGCCTCGCCGCCGAACGCTTCCGCTTCCGCCCGGCCACGGATGCGCGCGGCAATCCCATGGCCGGAAAATATGCGTGGCGGCAGCGATGGTTCTACTGATTTCCTTCGCATTTCCGGCGCAGCGGGCCTAGTGGCGCGCGAAACATCGGTTCAGGGCGAGCAGGTCGAGATGGACAGGATCACGCCAGTGGTGCTTTGCGGCGGCGGCGGCACGCGCTTGTGGCCGCGCAGCCGCGCCCGCACGCCCAAGCCCTTCCTTCCGCTGATCGGCAGCCGCACCCTGTTCGAGGAGGCGCTGGCGCGGGTGGAGGATCCTGCGGCCTTCGCGCCGCCGATCGTCGTCACCGGCGCCGCGCATCTCGACCTGGTGGACCGCCAACTGCCCGGCGGGCAGGGTCGGGTCATCGTGGAGCCGGAAGGGAAGAACACCGCTGCCGCCATCGCCCTTGCCGCCCTGCGCCTGCCCGAAGACGCGGTGATGCTGGTCTGTCCGAGCGACCACCACATCGCCGACGACGACGCCTTCCGCGAAGCGGCGCTGGCCGCCGCCGCGCTGGCCGCCAAGG
>Ga0180217_1002667_pt1 | contig 16046 bp, 13 predicted proteins | sample eDN3rd37CBELigOP_FD_128521 | JGI IMG/M metagenome (GOLD analysis project Ga0180217, IMG submission 128521) | Enriched Organic Plus compost microbial communities from Emeryville, California, USA - eDNA 3rd pass 37_C BE-Lig OP (version 2) (version 2) ... | reverse complement strand
GCGATGCGCCACGGGAGCGCCTCCTCGTAGATGTAGGTCAGGAGGATGCGCCCGGCGAAAAAGCGCGAGTCGGCATCGACATCGAGGAGGCTCTTGGCATTGAGGATAATGGTATCGCGCTGCTCCTCGGGCGTAAGGTTCATCGAAATGCTGCGAAGCAGGCGCGCGATCAGGTCGTTTTCGCTCAAGGTCAGCGTCAGGCCGATCCCCGCGAAGGAGATGCGGGCGCGGATGTCGGCGAGCTGCTCGCGCGAGGCCAGTTCAAGCTGCTCCTCGCTTTCGGAGATATTCCCCTCCTCCAGCTCGCGCAGCGCCGCGCGCTTGGCGCGGTACTTGGCGTAGGCGAGCGCGGTCTTGCCGTGCCCAAGCTCGATCAGCGTCTCTTCGACGAGATCCTGAAGTTGCTCGATGTGAATGAAAAGCGGACGCTCCTTCTTGAGGCGAAATTCAATTTCCGCCTGCACCTGCTCGCCGATGGAGGAATCCGCGCCGGAGGCGAGGGCCGCAGCGCGCACGGCGTTGGCGATCTTGTGCCCCATCCAGGTGACGACACGCGGTTTGCCGGGCTTGGCCTCCGGCGTGTCGCGGCGGATGACCTGGGGAAGTTCCCCGGCCTCGTCGACGGTGTTCGTAAGCGTAAAGGTTTCCATAATGCGTAAATGGGCTGGTTGGGACGGGGCCGCCGTCCGCTGGGATCAAGAGTGCCGAAGGGATGGCGACTCGGGTGCGGAATTCGGTGCGAACTGGGGTACGAGCAAACTCCCGGCGTACACGGGGCGCGGCGCGGCGATTCGCGCGGCAGCCCGTGCAGTCCGGGGGGGAATCAAATCAGGTCGTCCTCGCGCGTGTTCTTCATCGAACCGCCCGTCTGGTACTCGGTGACGCGCGTTTCGAAGAAGTTCTTCTCTTTTTTGAGGAAAATCACTTCGTCGAGCCAGAGAAACGGGTTCGCCTTCACGCCCGACTGCGCGGGAAGCCCGAGGCTCGTAAGGCGGCGGTCGGAGTTGAAGTCGACGTAATCGAGGAAATCCTTCTGCGTCATCCCCACGCAATCCTCCGGCAGGCAGTCACGCACGAACTCCTTCTCCAGCTCCACCCCTTCGCGCATGAAGCTGATCAGCTCCTGCTCGAACTCCGGCGTGCGGATGTCCGGGTTCTCGGCGAAAAGCTCCGTCAGGATGTAGCGACCCAGGGCGATGTGGTTGGACTCGTCGCGCAGCGTGTATTGAAACATCTGGCCGATGCCGGTCATCTTGTTCTGCCGGTGCAGCGAGAGGATCATCGCAAAAAGGGCGTAGAACTGCGTTCCCTCCATCACCTGCGTGATGCCGAAAATCGCCTTGGCGAACTTTTGCTTGTTGGCGGTCACGGTGAGGTCGATCCCCATCTTCAGTTCCGGCATGTGCCGGGTGATGAAGGCGTTTTTCTTCTGGATACTCGGGATGTCCTGAAACTTCGCCGTGACCTCGTCGAGGTCGATGTTGAGGCTGCCGATGATGTGCAGCAGCGAGTCCATGTGGATCGACTCCTCAGCGATCTGCCGAAGCGCGGCGTGTTTCAGCTCCGCGGCGGTAAGGTTCTCCTCAATCACGTGGAGCACGCTGTCGCCAACGATCCCCTCCGCGGCCGAGAAGTACCCGACGCCCATTTCGATGATCCAACGCTCTTTCGGGCTGAGCGCGCCGGTATTCCACTGGGTGCAATCCTTCGTCATGTCAATGACGTCGGGCTCCCAATGGTTTGCCTTCATCTGTTTATAGATGCGGTACGCCTCGTGATACTTCAGCGGAAGAACGTTCAACTCCGCGCTCCGGATGCCGTTGATCACCCGCTTTCCCGCCAGGCGCTCCCGGGCCTTGGCCTTGTCGAGCCGGAAAGTCTTGTTCCCGACGGTGTGGACGACCTTGTCGCCCTCCGCTGAAGCGAGCGAGTCGTCGAGGAGATCGTCTGTGTTGACCGGCGTTTCGGAAGCGGAGGTTCTCATGGAAAGGGACTTGGAGAAGGGGCGTGAAAGGGAGGTAAAAAAGGGGCGTAAATCGGGGCTCTGGAGGGTATGAAAGGGTGCGGCGACCGTCTCCTCCAAGGTGCTTTCGGCGGGCAATCGCCGTCAACTTCGGAGTGCGGGTCGGCTCAAATTTCGAGCCCTTCCGCTTCAACCCGACACCGTCTTGTTTGTTCCGGTTTTACTTCATGCGCCTGATTGGGGGCACACGGGGTTTTTCCCAGGAAACACAAGATGTTGTGGGTTGGCTGAAGAGCCTACCCCAAGGGATAGAAAAATTTGAGAGAAGTGTCAACCCGTGAAGCAGCCTCGTTGGGGCTACGTCTGCGCCTGTGGAGGAGCCGGAAAGCGCGCGGAAGCAACGCGCAAGCGGCTTCCCGGCCCGTCACAATTTTTCTCCATGTTCCCGCCTTCCAGCGAGGACGACCTCGCCCGACTCAGGAGCGCGTTCCGCCTGTTGGGGTACACGCCCGGCAAAGCCCCCCTTTTCCCGTGGCGCTTCGCCAAATCGCGGCTATGATGGTCGACTCCATCCCATGTTCCAGATCGTTTTCAACGAAATCAGCGCCGCCGAGATGTCGGCGTTGCCGACCGAGCTTCAACTCGATCTTCTCGCGGAGTTCCAGATCTTGCCGGAAGACCTCGACCGCCTCGACCGCGAACGCTTCGGCAAGATGGACCGGGATGGAAAGGCGCTCTACCGCTACCGGGCAAAGGATTACCGGATCTATTTCGAAAAATCCGACGAAGGGATCACCATCCACCGCGTCCTTCACAAGAACACGATCCGCGATTTCCTCTTCCGCACGAACCTCCCCATGGTCGAGGAAGATCGCACCCTGGAGGAAAAGCCGGGCTTCTGGCAGCTCATTCGCGAGGGTGAGCAGGCGCGCAGGCAATGAACCGGCGACAGGTCATCCTGTTGATCCTGGCGGTAATCGCGGGCCACGCCGCGCTTTTTTGGCTCTTGAGCGGCACGCGGCCCCTCCCGAAAGTGGCCCCCATCCCCCGGCCCAATTTTTTCGCCCGCGAAGCCCACTGGACGGATGAGCAAACGGGGGAACAATACGTCTACCGCGAGTTCCAGGTGAGCACCCGCCTTTCCATGCCCGACGCGCTGATGGAACGGCGCGGGTCCTCCGGCGAACCGGTTTCCGGCGAGGTTTCCAAGGGCGATGTTCCCGCCAATTTCGTTACTCCGCCCATTGCCATCGACCAACCAGCCCGATCAGACACTCCATGAGCCAGCCCTCCGTTTTCGATCCCATCATCAAGAACGAAGCCGCCCGCCGCGCGGCCTTTCCGGTGTGCGAACGCAAGATTTTCATGGCGCACGCGGGAGTCACCGTCCTGCCGCGCGCGGTAGCCGACGCCGTGATCGGCTACACCCGCGCCTCGTGCGAGGATCACCAGGAGTTCGGCCCCGTCCTGCGCGACTTGAACCGCACCCGCGTCGTCTCCGCGCGCTTCATCGGCGGACAGCCGGAGGAAATCGCCCTGCTCGGGCCGACTTCGCTCGGGTTGAGCCTTTTCGCCAACGGCCTCACGTGGGAGCAGGGGGACGAAATTCTCTGCTATAGCGACGATTACCCGGCCAACGTCTATCCGTGGATCGCCCTGCGGCGGCTCGGTGTCGTCGTCCGTTACCTCAAACCGGAGAGCCCCGGGGCGATCACGCCCGAGCTGGTTGCCGAAGCGCTGACGCCGAGGACGAAGCTGGTCGCCCTCGCCTCATGTCATTTCCTCACCGGCTTCCGCATCGACGTGGATGCCATCGGCCGCCTGCTGAGGGAACGCGGCGTCCTTTTCTCGCTCGACGCCATCCAGACGCTCGGGGCCTTCCCGCTCTCGGTGGAATATGTCGATTTCCTGAGCGCCGACGCGCACAAGTGGATGCTCGGGCCGATGGCCATCGGCATCGTCTACGTCCGCAAGGAGCATTTCGCCCGGCTGCGCCCGACGCTGCTTGGCGCCTGGAACGTCCGCTCTCCCAATTTTATTGCGCAGGATGAAATCCAGCTTCCCGATACCGCCGTCCGCTATGAGCCGGGCGTGCTCAATGCCGCCGGGTGCTATGGAATGCTCGCGGCGCTGGAGATGATCGGCGGCTATGGGATCGAGAACGTCGGCGCGCGGCTGCTGGAATTGAAGAGTTGCCTCGTCCCCGCGCTTCGCGCCCTCGGGTTCGAGATTTACGGCCCCGCTGAGGGGCCGAACGCCTCGGGAATCACCACCTTCTTCCATCCCACGGCATCGATGGCGGGCCTTTTCGCAAAACTGGAAAGCGCGGGCATCGTCGCGTCACTGCGGCACGACCGGCAGGGGCGCGAACTGATCCGCCTGAGCCCGCACTTCTACAACACCGAAGAGGAAATCGTCCGCGTGGTCGAAACGCTCCGGCAGGGATTGTAAAGGTGGCCGGAATGGCACCTCGCTATAACTATAGCAGCGTGCCGTGCAGGATATACCCGGCGACGGTGAAATAGATGATCAGCCCCGTCACGTCCACCAGCGTCGCCACGAACGGCGCGGAGGAGGTGGCGGGATCGAGCCCCAACCGGCGGAGAAGGAACGGCAGCATCGATCCGGAGATCGTGCCCCAGAGCACCACGCCGATCAGCGTCATTCCGACCGTCAGGGCGACCAGGAACGAGTGCTCCCCGTAAATCGATGAGCCGGTAAGGCGCGTGGAGACTTGCGACCAGACGATGATTCGCAATATGCCGAGACTGCCCAGCAGCAACCCGAGCAGAAGCCCCGCCGTCAGTTCCCGGCGCATGACCCGCCACCAGTCGCGCAGACGCACTTCGCCGACCGCCATGGCGCGGATGATCAGCGTGGAAGCCTGCGAGCCGGAGTTACCGCCGCTGGAGATAATGAGCGGAAGGAACACCGCCAGCATCACCGCCTTATGGATCTCCTCCTCGAAATGGGCCATGGCCGTCGCCGTCAGCATCTCGCCGATAAAGAGCGCCACGAGCCACGGGCCGCGCTTCTGGATCATCCGGGGCATCGAAACGGTCAGGTACGGCTCGTCGAGAGCCTCCATGCCGCCGATCTTCTGGATCTCGCGGGTTGCCTCCTCTTCCGCCACGTCGAGCACGTCGTCCACCGTCACGATTCCGACCAGCACCCCGTTTCCATCCACCACCGGCAGCGTGCTCCGGTCATACTTTTTGAAAACCTCGACCGCCTCCGTCTCCAGGTCGGTCACCGTCAGGGCGACGAAATTGGCGTCCCGGAAGGCGCTGATCGGGGTTTCCAGCGGGCGGATGAGCAGTTCCCGAATCTGGAGATCGTCGACGAGGCATCCCTTTTCGTCGACGACATAGAGCACATTAAGCGTCTCGGACTCCTGCCCGTGCACGCGGATGTAGTCGAGGGCTTCCCTGATCGTCCACTCGTCATGGACGGCGAGGAAATCGGGGGTCATCAGGCGGCCCACGCTGTGCTCGGGATAGTTGAGGAGCGCCTGCGCGACGGCGCGCTCCTTCGGTGTAAGCAGCCGCAGGAGCTGCGTGACAACGTTGCTCGGCAGCTCCTCCAGCAGGGCCGTGCGGTCGTCGGGCGACATTTCGTTGAGCACCGCGACCGCCTCCTCGTGCGCCATGCCGCGCAGGAGGTGCTGCTGGTTCTCGACGTCTAGGTATTCGAAAACGTCCGTCGCCAGGGCGTGTGGCAGGAGCCGGAAGACGATCACCCGGTTCTCCTCGGGCAGGTCGCCGATCAGGTCGGCGATGTCGGCGGGCTGCCAATCCTCCAGGAGCGTCCGCAAGTCGCCGAATTTGCGCTCGGCAATGAGCTCACGGATTTCGGGAAGGAGAAGGTTGCCAAGCATGTGCGGGGAATCGAGGTAATGGGAAAATCGTCAGCGGTTCCTTGGGCTGAAGCAGGTTGAGGCTGGGCAGCCGAACTTAGGTCGGCCGGCCTTGCGCCGCCAGCGAAAAGGGCCTTTTCACCCGCAATTTGTCTCCTCCGCCCCCGCCGTCGCCCCCGCCGTCGCCTCACCGTCGCCTCACCGTCGCCTGAGCGTCCTGGCCATGAAAGAACGGTTGCGCCGCCCCACGAATCGCCGCTAGACTGCCCCCCATGCTTGATTTTGCCAAAGGAGTTTCCGCGCCGGCTGCGGCACAGGGGACGTTTGTCCAGGCGTATCGCTGGATGCTCCTCGCGCGGCTCGTGGAGGAGAAGCTGGCGAGCCTTTACCGCGGCGGAAAAATTTTCGGTGGCGTCTTTATCGGCAAGGGACAGGAGGCCTTGAGTGTGGCCTTGGGAATCACCCTGAAAAAGGGCGATCTTTACGCCCCGCTCATCCGCGACCAGGCGGGCCGCCTTGCCTTCGGGGAGCCGCTCCTCGACGGCATCCGCACCTATCTCGGCTCCCGCCTTGGCCCGATGCGCGGGCGCGACGGCAACGTGCACCGGGGCCGGCCACGCGAGGGCATTTTCCCGATGATCAGTCATCTCGGCTCCATGATTTCGGTCGTTTGCGGCGCTTTGATGGCCCGTCGTTTCAAGGGCGAAACCGGAGCGGTGGGCGCCGCCTGCCTCGGCGAGGGGGGCACCTCCACCGGTGCGTTTCACGAAGCCATGAACCTCGCGGCGGTCGAACGGCTGCCGCTGGTGATGGTGGTCGCCAACAACCAATACGCCTATTCCACGCCGAACGACCGCCAGTTCGTCTGCGAGGACCTTTCCTCCAGGGCCGCCGGGTACGGCATCGCCGGGCACACGGTCGATGGCACCGATCTCGACGCCTGTCTCACCGTGATGGAGGAAGCCGTTGGCCGCGCCCGCCGCGGCGAAGGCCCCCAACTGGTGGTCGCGAACCTCCTGCGCCTTTCCGGGCACGGGGAACACGACGACGCCGCCTACATCGATCCTGCCCTGAAAGCTTCGCCCCTTGGGCGAGACTGCCTGAGGCTGACCGAAGAAGCCCTCCTTGCCCGCGAGTGGGCCGGTGAGGGCGATCTCGCCTGCTGGCGCGAGGAGGCGCTGCGCGAAGTCGAGGAGGCCGTGGCGACCGTCCAGCGCGAGCCGCTTCCCGACCCGAATACGGAGCACTGGTGCGCACTGGCGACCACACGGCTGGTCGACAGCTTTACCGCGGAAAGCAGCTTCTGAGCGGCGGCGTCCGCCCTTGCCGCATCTTGCCAAAACCGCCCCCGCTCCTTTTCCCCCGACGTCAACCTTTCCGATTTTCCAGACCGGCCGCGTTGTCATGATTACCTACCTCGAAGCCATCCGCGAAGCCCAGGCCAAAGCCCTGGCCGACGACCCCCGCGTTTACATCTATGGGCAGGATGTCGGCAATTTTGGCGGCGCATTCAAGGCGACGAAGAATCTCGCCAAGGATTTTCCGGGCAGGGTGCTCGACGCCCCGATCAGCGAGGATGCCATCATCGGCTCCGCCGTCGGCGCGGCGATCGGCGGGATGCGGCCGATCATCGAAATGCAGTTTGCCGATTTTTCCACCGTCGGCTTCAACCAGGTGGTCAACCAGGCGGCGACACTCTACTGGCGCACGGAAACCGCCTGCCCGATCACCGTTCGCCTTCCGAGCGGTGGCACCGCCGGTTCCGGCCCGTTCCACAGCCAGAGCATGGAGGGGCTTTACGCGATGTTCCCCGGGCTTGTGGTAATGACTCCGGCAACCGTGGAGGATGCCTATTCGATGCTGCTGGAGGCGGTCGCCATCGACGATCCGGTAATCTTCTGCGAGCACAAGTATCTCTACTATCACTTGAAGGCCGAAGGCCTCCCGACGGAGGCCCTCCCGGTCGGCAAGGCGCGGATCGCCCGGATGGGGCGGGACGCGACGGTGGTCACCTACAGCGCCATGCTGCACGAATGCCTCGCCATGGCCGATGAACTTGCCACGGAAGGGTACGAGATCGAGGTGGTCGACCTTCGCTCCATCAAGCCGCTCGACACCGACACGGTGCTCGCCAGCGTGGCGCGCACCGGCCGCCTGCTCGCGGTGGGCGAAGCATGGCCCTGGGGAGGCGTCACCGCCGAGGTGGTCGCCCGCGTGGCCAGCGAAGGTTTCGCGCTGCTCGACGCGCCGCCGCGCCGCCTCAACGCCAAGGACACGCCGATTCCGTATCACCCGAACCTCTGGGGCACGCACCGCCCCACCGCGCAGACCATCGCCCGCGCCACGCGGGATCTCCTGCGCCTCTGAAGCCATCTTCAACTCCCAAAAAACCGATGCCGCAGATTCCGATCATCATGCCCCAGCTCGGCGAATCCATTGCCGAGGCCGCCATCGTCAGCATCGCCGTCCAGATCGGCGACTGCGTGGAGGCCGACCAGGATGTCATCGAAGTGGAGACGAACAAGGCCGTCATGAGCGTCACCACCCCGTGCAAGGGGCAGGTGGCGCGGTTGATCGCCGAGCCGGGAAAGAGCTACCCGGTCGGCGCGGTTCTCGGCTACCTGGACGTCACGGCCGAGGAGGCGGCCCGCAGCGGGCTCGACAGCCCCGCCCCAGCCGTCTCCGAAAAATCCGGGGACTTTGCCGACGAACGCGGCGCAATTGACGAAACCTCCGGCAAGGCGAACTCTCCGCTGCCAAACTCGCCGGGTGTCCAGCCGACCGTGCGCGGCCTCCCGGTGCCCGTCTTCGCCTCTGGCGCAAGTTACATGTCGCCCCGGATGAAGGCGCGGATGCATGAGCTGGGCCTGCACGCCGCCGACCTCGCCGGGGTTGCGGGAAGCGGCGCGGCGGGGCGCGTGACCATCGACGATTTCGAGAAGTTCCTGGAGGCGCTGGAGCATCACCCGATCACCCCCGCCTCCACGATGCGCGTGGCGGTGGCCGATGCCATGCGGCGAAGCTGGACGCGCCCCATCGCCACCGTGGGAATGGAGGTCTGCATCGACCCGATGCTGGCGCACCGGAAAAAAGCGACGCCAAAGCCCGGTCCGGCCCTTTATGCGCTGCGGGCGCTCGGGATCGCGCTTTCGGAAAACAGCGCCCCGGCGGGACGTCTCGTCGGCGACCGGATCGTTCACCCGGCCTCCATCGATGTCGGCTTCGCCGTGGAGGCGGAGGATGGCGTGATGGTTCCGGTGCTGCGGCAGGTCGATTCCACGCCCATGGCGCAACTCGTCACCCGGTACAACGAGCTGGTGGAACTGGCGCGGCAGCGGCGGCTTCCCGCCAATGCCACCGGAGGCTCGATTGCGACCGTCACGAACTTCGGCACCTTCGGCCTGACCTGGGCGACACCGATCCCCCTTCCCGAGCAGACGCTGGTGCTCGGCCTCGGTGCGGGGCGGGTGGTGCCGCACTGGAACGCGCAGAAAGCCGCGTTCGAACCGGCCACGGAGGCAAACCTGACGCTAAGCTTCGATCACCGCGTGCTGGACGGCGGCGCAGCGGGGCGGCTGCTTGTCCGCGTGGCGGCCCTGCTCGGCAAGCCGGAAGAACTTTAGGAAATTGCGGAAATTCGGATTGCGGAAAGGAAAGCGCAATCACGACGGGGGGCGCTTTCCCTCGTTCCCCTCGTTCCCAAACTCTGTTTGGGAACGCCGCTGCCGGCGAATCTCCGATTCGCAACCGCAGAAGGGGGGCAAAGCCCGTCCTCCTTCGCACCTCCTTGTCTTCTGCCCGGCTTCTGCCCGGCTTCTGCCCGGTGATCGGCGAAACCTACCCGCCGATCTGCTCCTTGTACTGCTCGGCGGACTTGAGGTTGTCCAGCTCCGCCGGGTTGTCGAGCGAAAGGACGAAGATCCAGCCGTTGCCGAAAGCGTCGCTGTTGACCATCGACGGGTCGGACTCCAGCGCACTATTGACTTCAACAATCGTGCCGCTGACGGGGGCGTAGATGTCGCTGGCCGCTTTCACCGATTCGACGACCGCCACGGCCTGCCCAGCTGCCACCTTCTCGCCAACTTTCGGCAATTCGACATACACCACGTCGCTAAGTTCGGCCTGCGCGTGGTCGGTAATCCCCACGCGGGCGTTGCCGCCCTCGGTGCGGGTCCATTCGTGCGATTCGGCGTATTTGAGATCGTCGGGAACGTTCATGGCTGATTTTGAAATGTGAGATAGGGAGGAAATTGTTCAAGATTTCCGGTAAAGCGGCTTTTTCTCGACGACGGCGGCAAAACGGCGTCCGCGGATGTCGATCTCGATGGCTTCGTTGGCCCGGGCGATCCCGGCCGGGAGGTAGGCCATTCCGATGCCCGCGCCGAGCGAGGGCGAAAGGCTGCCGCTGGAGAGTTCGCCCACGACCTCGCCATTTTTCAGGACCGGGTAATGCGCGCGCGGAGGCGGGCTTTTGTCGAGCATCCGCAGCGGCACGAGGCGGGACGGGACTCCCTCGGCCTTCTGGCGCAGAAGGGTGTCTCGCCCGATGAACGACGGTTTTTCGAGATCGACGAAGAAGCCGAGCCCGGCTTCCAGCGGGCTTCGCTCCGGCGAAAGGTCGGAGCCGTTGAGCGGGTAGCACATCTCAAGCCGAAGCGTGTCGCGCGCGCCGAGACCGCACGGCTTGATGCCGAATTCCGCCCCCGCTTCCAGAATCGCGCTCCATGTTTTCGCGGCGCACTCCGCCGGAAGGAAAAGCTCGAAGCCGTCCTCGCCGGTGTATCCGGTGCGGGCAACGAGAAGGGTAACTCCGCCCACGGCGACCGTTTTGATCCCGTTGCGCTCGGGAAGGGTGTTTCCCCCGGAAAATTTCGCGAAAAAATCAACCGCGCGGGGGCCTTGCACCGCCAGGCCCGCGTACGTGTCGCACCGGTTCTCGAAAGAGACCCCTTCGCGAAGGTGCCCTTGCAGCCAGGCAAAATCTTCCTCGATTTTCGAGGCATTGACGACGAGCAGGTAGACGCCTTCCCCGCCGTTTTCCCCCTCTCCATCCTCCTCATAGTGGTAGACGATGAGGTCATCAATCACACCGCCATGCTCGTTAAGCATCAAGGTGTATTGGCACTGGCCGATCGCGAGGCGGTCGACATTGTTGGTGAGAAGTTCATTCAACCACGCACGGGCGGCGGGACCGCTGACGATGAACTCGCCCATGTGCGAAATGTCGAAAACGCCGAGGGCGTTGCGGACGGTATGATGTTCGTCCATAATACCGCTGTACTGGACCGGCATCAGCCATCCGCCGAAATCGATGAGCTTGGCTCCCGCCTTGACGTGCTCATCAACCAGGGGCGTTTTCTTCAGACTGGAATTCGCTTCGCTCGACACCCGGCCAAGCTAAGATTCCGCCCAATCGATGTCAAAACCTGAAATGAACGTGATCGACACCCTGGAGCGCCGTTTTGGGCGCTATGCCATTCCGAACCTGATCCGCATCGTGGCGGCCTTCAACGCCTTGGTCTTCGTGCTCGTGAAGCTCAATCCGGCGATGCTCGGGGTGCTTGATCTGACTTCCGCCGGCCTCGCGCGGCACGAGTACTGGCGGCTGGTGACGTATATCTTCATCCCGCAGACGGAGAGCTCCCTTTTCATCATCTTCGCCCTGATGTGGCTGTGGAATATCGGCGAAATGCTTGAACAGGTTTGGGGCGCCTTCCGGGTCAACCTTTTCTACCTTGTCGGAATGATCGGGACGACCGTCGCGGCGGTCTTCTTCGGCGAGCAGTTCTCGAACGCCATGCTCAACCTCTCGCTCCTGTTCGTGGCGGCCTGGTATTTCCCGAACCTGATGCTCCTTTTTCCGCCGATTCCCCTTCGCTGGATGGCCTGGATTCTCCTTGTCCTGCTGCTCTGGAATTTCGCGACGGCTTCCGTGGCTTACCAGATGGCGCTTGTCGCGTCGCTGGCCAATTACATCCTTTTCATCGGGCCGGAAGCGCTTGCCCAGGCGCGGCAACGGCGGGAGGTGACGCAGCGCCGCCGCCGCTTCGAGCAATCCGCCGTTCCGGAGGACGAGCCGCTCCACCGTTGCGCCGTCTGCAGACGGAGCGAGAAGGGAAATCCCGACCTGGAATTCCGCGTCAGCCGTGACGGCAACGAATATTGCCTGGAGCACCTGCCGCCGCCCGCGTCCACGCCTGCCGCCCAATAGCCTCGGCAAGAGCTTCGGCCCGATAACCCGGAAGTGGCGCATCGGGGATAACACGGCTCCGCATCGGGCTTGCGCCCGGAGGGAAACGCGGTACGGTGTCAGGCTTCGCTGAAGCCCGGCAGGATTGCAGCGGCATCGGTTCGCCTCATGAAGGTCATCGCGCTTTTTATCTCTTTTTTCTTTCTCACAGATGTCTTCATCTGGTGGTGCGGAACCCGTATCCTGAGAAGAAACCGGGCGCGCCGGGAATTCGTCATTGCGTTCCATTTCTTCATGCTCTTCCAGATCGCCGCGCAGGCGACGATCGTATACTGCCGGAGCCGCAACATGGATGTGGACGCGATCTTTCCGCTGCCGCTGATGATCGCGACGTTCATCTGGCATCTCATCCTCGCGCCCGTGGCCCTGGTGCTCAATCTTCTGGAGCTTCTCCGCGAAAGCGTCCGCGCTCTAGTGCAATGGTGGCGGGAGCGGAAAGCGCGACGGCTGACCGCCGGGGAGCGAACCGAGAAGCATCCGGAGCAGGAGTGGGCGGAGGAGGCGTTCCCGAAACTCGATCTGCCGGAGCCGTGCCCTTCCCTCGGAGGCACCGCGGGTTCCGCCCCCGGAAGCACGCTTTTGTCGCGCCGGCAATTCCTAAGCGCGGCCGTGGCGCTGACGCCGCCGCTTTTCACTGTCTCGATCAGCGCCGTGGCGAGCGAGCAGATCCGGAACTTCCGCATCCGCCGCCTGACGGTATTTCTGCCGCAACTGCCGCCGGAACTGGAAGGCGCGACCATCGCGCACCTCAGCGACACGCACGTGGGCCGCTTCAGCCACGGCGAGGTGCTGAAGAAGATTTCCGACGCCACCAACGCCCTCAAGGCGGACCTGGTGGTGTTTACCGGCGACCTGATCAACGACTCCCTCACCTGGTTGCCGGACGCGCTGGAGATGCTGAAGGCAATCGAGCAGCCGATTTATCTGTGCGAGGGAAACCATGACCTGATCGTGGACCCGTTCGAGTTCCGCTCCACCGTCAAGGCCACGCCGGGGTTGACGCTGCTGCTCCACGAGACGAAGACCGTCCGCCTGCGCGGGGTGCCGGTGCAGCTGATGGGCCTTTGCTGGGGCGGGCCGCACCGCAGCGAGCGCAAACAGTTTGGCAGCGAGTTTACCCTGGAGCGTTCGACGGAGCAGCTCCTGCGCCTGCGCGACCCGAACGCCTTCCCGATCCTGCTCGCGCACCATCCCCATGCATGGGATCACGCGAAGGATGTTCCGTTGACGCTCTCGGGCCACACCCACGGAGGGCAGCTGATGCTCAACGAACGGCTCGGCGTGGGGCCGATCATGTTCCGCTACTGGACGGGGCTCTACACCCGGCCTGAATCCGACCCGAACTCCGCGGGAACGCTGGCCGTTTCCAACGGCGTTGGCAACTGGTTCCCGCTTCGGGTTTCAGCCCCGGCGGAGATCATCCACCTGACGCTTCGGCGGCCGGTGTAAAACCCACTCTCTTTGAGATAGCTGGCCTTTATGGCGCAGGGATTTTTGGGCAAGGTTTTTGGGCAAGCCAAGGCGGAGAACAGAGGCGCTATCTCCCCGTCTTGCCCGAAAAGTCTTGGTATAAGGTCACGCCAGATCACGGGATCGTCGTCCGCAAGAGCGTCGTGCCCGGCTTTGCGGGATGCAGCGTCCGATCGGCCAGGTTTGCGGGGACGAGGAAAAAGCTGCCCGGCCCGTACTCTCCGGTACCGCACCGGACCGCACCGGTGAGCGGCGTGACGACGGCGAAGTCCCCCGCCGGCACCGCCTCGCGCGGGGCGTCCAGCGCCCAGCGTTCGATCCGGAAATGATCGCAACCGACCAGCGGGTCAACCCCGGGCGGCTGGAAGGCGGGGGCGAAGTCGTCGAAATCGATCGAGCGGAGCGATTCATCGATGTGGAGTTCGCGCGGCTTCCCATCGAGGCCGGTGCGGTTCCAGTCGAAAACGCGGTAGGTGGTGTCGCTGTTTTGCTGCACCTCCACAATGACGTTCCCCGCGCCGATGGCGTGCACGCGACCGCTCGGGATGAAGATGCAGTCGCCTGCGGTGGTGGGCAGGCGATGGAGCAGATTGGCGACGTTCCCCTCCGCCAGAGCGTGCGCGAACTCCTGATGCGTCGTGCCAGGGCGGAACCCCGCGAAAATATCGGAGGCCGATTCCGCCCACGCGACGTACCACATTTCCGTCTTCGGCTCGCCGCCAAGGCTGGGGGCGACGGAGGCCGGAGGGTGCACCTGCACGGAGAGCCGCTCCTCGGCATCAAGGAGCTTCACAAGGAGAGGGAACCGGGGCCCAAGCGCCGCATGGCGGCTCCCGAAAAGAGCGTCGCGCGAATCCGTCCAGAGCTCGTTGAGGGTCTTTCCCCGGAGCGGGCCGGTGTGCACGACGCTTTGGGCTTCCTCCCGGTCGACCAGTTCCCACGACTCGCCGATCCGCGCCCCGGCGGGCAGCCGTTTGCCAAAAAGCATCTCCAGGCGGCGCCCCCCCCAGACGCGCTCCATGAAAAGGGGTTCGAAAGTGATCGGCTCGGTCAGGTTCATCACTCCCTCACTGTACGGGAGGGCGTCCCTGCGGTGCAAGTGCCGCGCCGGGGGAAACGGGGGGAATATCAACTTCTTCTCCTCCAGCGGCTTGCAGAATTCCACTCGCCCGGGGGTGGGATTTCGCATTACACTGGACGGAATGCCCCGCGTATCCGAAAGCCGCCTGTTTCATGAAGTTTCCGGCCTGATTCTCCTCGGGCTGGGGACGCTCCTGTTCCTGGCGCTAATCTCCTATGAGGCCCGCGACGTGCCCGGCTGGTTCCCGCTTGCCTACGGGACGGAGACGAACGCGACGGTCCAGAACTTTGCAGGGAAGGTGGGGGCGATCATCGCCTGCCTGCACTACTTCATCTTCGGGGCGGCGTCTTACATGATCGCCGTGATCGTCTTCGGCTGCGGGGCGGCGAAACTGATGAACCCCGGCTTCCCGCTGCTGCGCCGGATGCCGTGGATCGTTCTCTTCGTTTTCTCAGCGGCGTGCATCCTTCAAATCCAGACGGTCTCCCTGCAGGAGTGGCCGCAGGTCATGAAAGTGCGTGGGCCGGGAGGGGAGGTGGGGCACTGGCTGGGCGAACGGCTGATGCACCCGCTTTTCGGGATTTACGGATCGCTGGTGCTCCTGGGGTGCATTTATCTCGCCAGTTTGATCCAGATGACCGGCATCCACCCCGTGCTCGTCCTGCGCCGGGCGCTGGCGCAGATTCCCGCCGCGCTGGAACGCTACCGCCAATGGCGGCTGGAACGCGCCGACGAACGCGAACGGCTTGAACTGGAGGCGCAACGCCTGGAGACGCAGCGCCGCAAGCTGGAAAAGCAGCTCGCCCGCAAGGGGGCCAAAGCGCCCGAGACCGCCTCACGCCGCCGCATCGGCGCGGATGAAGACGATGGGGAGGACGCGGCGGTCGAAGAGGAGAGCGGCCCGGTGTTCGATCCCGACCGGCCCGCCCCGCAAGTCATCGACACCACGGCTCCGCCCCCGCGCGCGAAAGCACAACCGCTCAAAAAGGAGAAACCCGCCGGGCTCAAGCTGATGGACCCGCTCCACCTCGACAACTACCGGCTCCCGGAAATCGACCTGCTCGACGACCTCGACGAAGCCGACCGGGCGGGCTCCGATCCCGATGAAATGCTCCGGCTTCAGGCCACCCTGGTCGACACGCTCGCGCAGTTCGGGATCGCCGTCGCCCCCGGCGACATCACGCGCGGCCCGACGATCACCCGCTACGAGGTCTACCCGGCCAAGGGGGTGCGCGTGGACAAGATCGTCTCGCTGGAACGCGACCTCGCCCGCGCCACGCGCGCAGAGCGGATCAACATCCTCGCCCCGATCCCGGGCAAGGACACCGTGGGCATCGAGATCGCCAATTCCAAGAAGCAAACCGTGACCCTGCGCGAACTGCTCGCCTCGGCGGATTGGGCGAACACGCAGGCGAGATTCCCCCTC
>Ga0180217_1002662_pt1 | contig 16074 bp, 17 predicted proteins | sample eDN3rd37CBELigOP_FD_128521 | JGI IMG/M metagenome (GOLD analysis project Ga0180217, IMG submission 128521) | Enriched Organic Plus compost microbial communities from Emeryville, California, USA - eDNA 3rd pass 37_C BE-Lig OP (version 2) (version 2) ... | reverse complement strand
GGCGAAGCATTGGGCCGTCCCGAAAGGGGCGGCCTTCTCGCATCCCCCGGCAGCCAGCGCCGGCCAAGCGCGGGGAGCGTCGGGCCATGGGCCGCACCGCGCAGAGGCCGCCGATCTGCCGCGGCAATGCGGGGCCTGGCCGCGCTGCGAGCCCGTCCGCCGGCAACCGGCCGGCCCGCGGCCCCCTCAGGCCGTCCGCGTGCCCAGCACCCAGATCAGTTCGGCATCGACATCCCCCTGCGAGGTCCAGCAATGCTCGGTCGAGGCGTCGTAATACATGCTGTCGCCGGGATAGAGCACCAGGGGCTCGTAGATCCGGCTGTGGATGACCAGTTCCCCCTTCAGCACGGTCAGGAAGATCTCGCCGTCCGAAACGCCCCAGGCCTCGTAATCCTCGGGCGAGCGGGCCTTGACCACGGTACGGATGGGCGTGAAGCACTTGTCCTTGATATCCGCGCAAAGCAGCTTGTTGTTGCAGGTGGCATTGTTGAGATTGTCGCCCTGCCCAGCGCGGGCGATGGAGCGCCGGCCGGTGGTCGGCGCATGGCTGGGCTCGTCACCCAGCAAGGCCGACAGTTCGACCTGAAGGCCGCTGGCGATGCGCTGCAAGGTGGTCAGCGTCGGCGAAAGGTCGTTGCGCTCGATCTTGGACAGGGCCGAGGTGGATACGCCGGTCAGGCGCGCGACCTCCTGCAAGGTCAGTTGCTGACCCTTGCGCAGCGCCTTCAGCCGCGGGCCGAGTTCCAGCGGCCGTTCGCCGCGCGGACGGGCCGTGCGGCGCTGCCTCATTGCGATGTCACCAATCTGGTTCACGATCGGCATGTCTCTCCAGCCTTGCATTCCCGACGTCACGTTATCCGTTGCGCGGCATCCCTGTCCCGCGCGAATTCCCCCTGCCCCGAACTTTCCCGCGCCCTGATGCCCTGCAAACATAGGGCAGCGGCGCGGCCTCGATAAGGCGCGGGCAAGACCGGCCCCGCACCTATCGCCCCAGGGCGACCGAGCGGTCACGGGCCGCCTCTGCGGCACCCGCGACCAGTTCGGACAGGCCGTCCGGCCGCATCAGAACGGCAAGGCCGGCTGCGGTGGTGCCGCCCGGGCTCGTCACCTCGTGGCGCAGCTCGGCCGCATCCCGGCCGCTGGCCACCATCAGTTCGGCCGCGCCGCCGACCGTGCCGCGGGCAAGCCGTCGCGCCAGCGCCTCGGGCAGGCCCAGGCCGCGCGCCGCCTGTTCCAGCGCCTCGGCAAACAGGAACAGATAGGCCGGGCCCGAGCCCGAAATCGCCGTCACCGCGTCGATCTGGACTTCAGCCTCAAGGGCGACGACCTCGCCCACCGCCGAGAACATCCGCACCGCCAGCGCCAGGTGCCCAGGCCCGGCATGGGCATTGCCGATGATCGCCGTCATGCCGCGACCGACCAGCGCGGGCGTGTTGGGCATCGCCCGGATGATCGGGCGGTCGCCAAGCACCGCGCCATATTGCTGCAACGAGACCCCGGCCGCGACCGACAGCACCGGCACATCCGCGGGCAGCGCCGCAAGGCCCGCCAGCACCCCCGCCATCATCTGCGGCTTGACCGCCAGCAGCACGACCGCGGGCCGCGCAGGCCGGGGGGCGTTGACATGCGCGCCCTGCGCGGCAAGCGCCAGCAACCTGTCGCCGGGATGCGGATCCTCGATCCACAGGCTGGCGGGCCGCAAGCCCTGCGCGATCCATCCGTCCAGCAGCGCCCCGCCCATCCTGCCGCAACCGACCACCAGCACGCCGCCATCGTTCAGATCTTTCATCGGGATCGCTCCTTTGCTGCGGCCGTCAAAGCCCCTGCCCTCTGTCTAGCGGATAAAGTTTCTCCACTAAAGTACTTAATTTTTCCTATACGATAAATTTTTCTATCATTGCTCGAGAATTTAAGCTAGGAGAACGGAAGGAACGATTCTGCGGACGAAGCATCGCGAAGATGTCGCCCCAAAGGGTCTGGAGGAAATCATATGACATCTGCGATCCGGCACGAGACCTCGCGCACGCTTCTGATGGACGAGATCCGCGCCTTGCTCGGCCCCGGCGCCGTGCTGGAAAGCCCGGCCGAGATCCGGGGCTATTGCACCGATGCAAGGCGCAAGTTCCAGGCGCCCGCGCTTTGCGTCTGCAAGCCGCGCGACACGGCCGAGGTCGCGGCGCTGGCCAAGCTGCTGCATGCGCATGGCTGGCCGATGCTGCCGCAGGGCGGCAATACCGGCCTGTGCGGCGGGGCGACACCCGACGACCGCCTGCCGGTGATCGTCTCGACCGAACGACTGAACAAGCTGCGCGCCATCGACCCCTTCGGGATGACCATCGCCGCCGATGCGGGCTGCACCATCGCCCAGTTGCAAGAGGCGGCCAGGGCCGAGGGGTTGCTTTACCCGGTCAGCCTCGGCTCGGAGGGCAGCTGCCAGCTGGGCGGCACCATCGCCACCAATGCCGGCGGCACGGCGGTGCTGCGCTATGGCACGACGCGCGCGAATACGCTGGGGCTGGAGGTCGTGCTGCCCGACGGCCGGGTGCTGGACATGATGCGGGCGCTGCACAAGGACACCGCCGGCTATGACCTCAAGCAGCTTTTCATCGGCGCCGAGGGCACATTGGGCATCGTCACCGGCGCGGTCATGCGGCTTTATCCCGCCACCCCGGCGATCGGCATGTGCTGGCTGCGCATCGCCGGGCCGGCCGAGGCGCTGGAGCTTTTGCAGCTGTTCCGCCGCCATGCCGGGCGCAGCCTGACCGCCTTTGAGCTGATGAACGCCCAGCAGCTGGCCAATGTGCTGGATCACGGCAACCACACCGCGCCGGTCGAGGGGCGCGAGGGCTGGCACCTGATGGTCGAACTGGCCGATACCGCCGCAGCCGATCTCGACACGCTGATGGTCGGGATCCTGGAACAGGCCTTCGAGGCCGGGCTGGTCCTGGACGGCAGCATCGCGCAGAACCTGACGCAGGCCGAGGCGATGTGGGCGATCCGCCACAGCGTGACGGAATCGAATGCGCGGGTCGGCGTCAGCATCACCTCGGACACGGCGGTCCCGGTGGCCCGCGTCCCCGAATTCATCGCCCGCGCCACGGAAGCGGTGATGCAGGTCCATCCCGGCATCCTCGTGACTGTTGTGGGCCATGTCGGCGACGGCAACATCCATTTCATCACGCTGTTTGCGCATGACCTCTGGGCGGCGCTGCCCGACCGCCAGGCGGTCGAGGCGCAGCTGCGCAACGCGGTCAACGACATCGCCATCGCGCTTGGCGGCACCTTCAGCGCCGAGCACGGCGTCGGCCAGACCATGATCGGGCTGATGGAACGCTACAAGGCCGGCCCCGAACTCGACCTGATGCGGGCGCTGAAACGCTGCATCGACCCCGACGGGCTGATGAACCGCGACCGCGTCATCGGCCCGACCGCCTGACCACCCGACAAGACCAACCAACAGGAGAGACGTGACATGACGAAACCCACCATGCCGACGATCAAGCGTCGGACCCTTCTGCTGGGGGCGGCCGCAGGGCTGGCCGCGCCGGCGATCTGGCGCCCCTCGGGTGCGCGCGCCCAGTCCACCCGCATCGTGGTGCGCGACGACGGCGGCATCTATACCCAGGCCTATACCGAGATCTTCTATCGCCCCTTCACCGAGGCGACCGGGATCGAGGTCGTGCCCGCCCAGGCCCAGGCCGAGCCGACCGCGCAGATCCGCTCGATGGTGGAAACCGGAACCTATACCTGGGACATGGGCAAGATCTCGGTCCCGGCGGTGCTGCAACTGACCACGGGCGAGACCAAGTATCTGGAACCCGTGGGCCTGGATGCCGAGGCGGTGATCCAGTCGATCCCGGCGCATTTCCGCAACGAATACCAGGTCGGCACCAACGTCTATACCACCGTGCTGGCCTATCGCCGCGACGCCTTCGAGGGGCGCGAGGCGCCGGCCTCCTGGGCGGACCTGATGGACCCCGAGAGGTTCCCCGGCCGCCGCGCCCTGCGCCGCCACCCCTATGACACGCTGGAACAGGCGCTGATGGCCGACGGCGTGCCGGCGGACCAGGTCTATCCGCTGGACCTGGACCGCGCCTTCGTCCGGCTGGACAAGGTGCAGCCCGCCACCGACATCTGGTGGACCAGCGGCGCGCAGGCCGAACAGCTGCTGATCTCGGGCGAGGTCGACCTGCTTTCGACCTGGGTGTCGCGCGCGCAATCGGCGCAAGCGGCCGGCGCCCCGGTCGAGATCGTCTGGAACCAGAACATCTGGGGCTGCGACGGCTGGTCGATCCTGAAGGGCACGCCCAATGCCGATGCCTGCCGCGAGCTGATCAAGTTCGCCTCGGACCCGGCGCGCATGGCACAACTGGTCAAGTTCTTCCCGGCCGGCATCGTCCAGCCGGCGGCCTTCGAGACCATCCCGGCGGACGTGGCCAAGAACTGCCCGACCTATCCGGCGAATATCGAGACCGGGCTGCAGATCGACGCCGCCTATTGGCTGGAGAACGCCGACCCGGTGATCGAGCGGTTCAACAGCTGGTTCATCGGCTAGGCCCCCGGGGAAACGGATCGCGACATGAGCACTTTGGAAACGCAGGGCCTGGGCAAGGTCTATGGCGACTTCGTCGCTCTTGCACCGACCGACCTGAAGGTCGAGAAGGGCGAGTTCCTGACGCTGCTGGGGCCCTCCGGCTCGGGCAAGACCACGCTGCTGAGCCTGATCGCCGGGCTGGCCGAGGCCGACAGCGGGCGCATCCTGATGAACGACCGGGACGTGACCTATGCCGCGCCCTATCAGCGCGACATCGGCATGATGTTCCAGAACTATGCGCTGTTCCCGCACATGACCATCGCCGAGAACATCGCCTTTCCGCTGAAGATGCGCGGCACGCCTGCGGCCGAGATCAGGCGGCTTGTGCAGGAGGCGCTGGACATGGTGCGCCTGCCCCATATCGCCGACCGTTTCCCCAAGGAGCTGTCCGGCGGACAGCAGCAGCGCGTGGCCCTTGCGCGCTGCACCATCTATCGCCCCTCGGTCATCCTGATGGACGAGCCGCTGGGCGCGCTGGACAAGAAGCTGCGCGACCAGATGCAGTTCGAGATCCTGCGCATCCACAAGGAGATCGGCGGCACCATCGTCTATGTCACCCACGACCAGGAAGAGGCGATGACCATGTCGGACCGCATCTGCCTGATGAACGGCGGCAGGATCGCGCAGCTGGGCAGCCCGGCCGACCTGTATTTCCGCCCGCAATCGCTGTTCGTCGCCGATTTCCTGGGCGAGGCGAACCTGCTGGAGGGCCGTCTCGTCTCGGGCGCGGACGGCGAGGGCGTGGTGCGGCTGGGCGATGCCAGCGAGATCCGAGTCACCCTGCCCCGGCCGCTGGGCCAGGGCGCTGCGGTCAAGGTCATGTTGCGGCCGCAGAACATCCGCCTGGAGGATACGCCCGGCGAGGGGCTGAACGCCAGGCTGCGCAGCTGGAGCGTGACCGGCGCCAGCACCAAGTTCTTCCTCGAGGCGCCGGCGCTGGCGTCTGACCCGCTGATCGCCACCCGCGCCACCGCGATGAGCGCCCGCGCCCCCGAGCCCGGCCGCGACTATCGCCTGAGCTTCGATCCGCGCGACGCCGTCGCCATCCCCGCCGACGAGGCCGCGTGATGGCCGCCATCCCCGCCCCGGCCCGTCCCCCGGCCGCGACCCGCCGGCCGATGAGCCGCAGAAGCAGGCAGCTTCTGATGGCGGCGCCGATGGTGCTGCTGCTGGTGACATTCCTGATCTACCCTTCGGCACAGCTTTTCCTGCTGTCCTTCCAGAAGGGCGACGGCTTCTCGCTGGAAAACTACCAGCGCCTGCTCGGCACGCCGGTCTATCTGACAGTGATGATGCTGACGCTGAAGATCTCGGTCGTGACCACGATCTTTGCGGTCATTGCGGGTTATCCGGTGGCCTATCTGATCTCGATCCTGCCGAAGGCGAAAAAGGGCCGGATCCTGTTCTGGATCCTGCTGTCCTTCTGGACCTCGTTCCTGGTGCGCGCCTTCGCCTGGATCATCCTCTTGGGCCGCAACGGCGTGGTGAACAAGCTGCTGCAGACGCTGGGCATCAGCGATGCACCCATCGCGCTGATGTATAATTTCTCGGCCGTGGTCATCGGCATGGTCCATGCCCTGCTGCCGCTGGCGGTGCTGACCATGCTGTCGGTGATGGAGAATATCGACCGAAACCTGACCCGCGCCGCCTCGACCCTTGGCGCCAGGCCCGGCATGGCCTTCTGGAAGATCTACTTCCCGCTGTCCTTTCCCGGCGTGACCTCGGGGGCGCTGATGGTCTTCGTCACCGCCATCGGCTTCTTCATCTTCCCGGCCCTGCTGGGCGGGCGGCGCGAGACGATGATCACCCAGATCATCATCGAGCAGATCATCCAGACCATGAACTGGGGCTTTGCCAGCGCCGTCGCCGTGCTGCTGCTGGCGGTCGTGCTGCTGGTCTTCGTGCTTTACGACCGCGCCGTCGGGCTTTCGACCATGACCGGCGAATCCGCGGCCAGGAAAGGCCGGCCCGGCCGCAGGGGGATCTTCTCGCGCATCGGCGACGCGATCCTGACCGGGCTGGGCCATGCCTCGGACGCGATCATCGGGCTGTTTCCGCGCCGCCGCGCCCGCGAAGGTGCGCCGCGCCCGCTGCTGGGCTTCGTCACCGTGCTGCTGGCGGTGATGACGCTGCCGGTGCTGCTGATGATCCCGCTGTCCTTCGCGGAAAGCGGGCTGAACTGGCCGCCGCAGGGCTTTACCCTGAAATGGTACCAGCAGATCTTCGACTCGCCGATCTGGATGAGCGCGCTGACCCGCTCGCTGGTCGTCGGCTTCAGCACCGCGGTCCTGGCGCTGCTGATCGGCACGCCCGTCGCCTTCCTGATGGTGCGCGGCAGGATGCGGGGCAAGACGGCGCTTCTGGCCTTTACCCTGATGCCGGTGGTGATGCCGAACATGATCCTGTCGGTGGGGCTGTTCTACCTTTACGCCAAGATCGGGCTGGTCGGCACCAACCTGGGCCTGATCATCGGCCACACGGTCATCGCCGTGCCCTATGTGGTGCTGACGGTCATGTCGGTCTTGCGCAACTACGACACCCGGCTGGACCTGGCCGCGCAAAGCCTGGGCGCGACGCCGATCCGCACGCTGCGGCTGGTCACGCTGCCGATCATCGGCGCGGGCATGATCTCGGCCTTCCTTTTCGCCTTCACCATCAGCTTCGACGAATTGACCATCGCGCTTTTCACCTCGGGCGGCATGTCCGCGACCCTGCCCAAGCAGCTTTGGGACGAGGTCTCGCTGTCGATTTCGCCGCTGCTGGCGGCGGTCTCGACCTGCCTGTTCCTGTTCGTGACGGCGCTGATCGTCGCGGTGGGGCTGCTGAACCGGCGCCAGAAATAACCTTGAACGGATAGACAATGCTGACTTCGAAAGACCTTCGCGGGATCATCCCCGCCCTGCCGACCCTTGTGAACGGCGACGACAGCCTGGCGCGCGGCGACATGGCGAAACTCGTCGATCACGTCCATGCCGGCGGCTGCACCGGCGTGCTGCCCATCGGCGGCACCGGCGAATACGGCGCGCTGCCGCATGCGACGCGGGTCGATGCCGTGGCCGTCTGCGCTGAGCGCAGCCAGGGCGGGCAGACCGTCATGGCCGGCGTGCTGGATACGGGCTATTACGACGCCATCAGGGCGGGCAAGGATTATGCCGCGGCCGGCGCCGATTGCCTGCTGGTGCTGACGCCCTATTACACCAACCCGACACCGGCCGGGCTGCGCGACTATTTCATGCGCTATGCCGATGCCTCGCCGGTGCCGGTGCTGCTCTACGAGATCCCCTATCGCACCCGCATCGCCATCCCGCCCGAGGTCACGCATGAGCTGTCGCGGCACCCCAACATCATCGGCATGAAGGCGTGCAACACCGACATGTATCACTTCCTGCAGGTCGCGGCGGGGGTCGGCGACGACTTCGCCATCCTCGGCGGCGAGGACTCGCTGTTCCCCCTGCACATGGCCGCGGGCGCGAAGGGCGGGATCATCGTCACCGCCTCGATGCTGCCGGCCTTCTGGGTCCGGATGCACGACATGCTGGCCGCGGGCGACCTGGCCGGCGCGCTGGCCCTGCACCGCCGGGCCCAGCCGATGATGAACGCGGCCTTCGGCGAGACCAATCCCGGCCCGATGAAATCGGTGCTGGACCTGTTCGGCATCGACGCGCAAAAGGTGCTGATGCCGCTGGATGCCTGCCAGCCCGAACGCTCGGCCCGGCTGCGGGCCGAGGTCGAAAAGCTGCTGGCCGCATAGGGACCGCCGCGGATGGCGCCGCTGAACACGGACGATTTCCGCGCGGCCGCGCGGCGGCGCCTGCCCAGGGGGCTGTTCGACTATATCGACCGCGGCACCGAGGACGAGGTTTCGCTCTCTCGCATCCGCGCCTCGCTGGACGGGATCCGGCTCCGGCCGCGCATCCTGAACGGCGATTGCCCGGCCTCGCTGGAGACCGCCCTGCTGGGCCGGAGCCGCCCGACCCCGCTGGTGATCGCGCCGACCGCGCTGGCCGGCATGGTGGCGGATCGGGGCGAGACGAAGCTCGCCCGCGCCGCCAGCCGCTTCGGCATCCCCTTCACCGTCTCGACGCAATCGGTCGAGCCGATCGAGGACATCCGCCGCGGCGCCCCCGAGGCCGAGCTGTGGTTCCAGCTTTACGTCTGGAAGGACCGCGCCCGCACGGCCGATCTGCTGCACCGGGTCGCGGCTTGCGATTGCGATACGCTGGTGCTGACCGTGGACACGCAGATGCCGCCCAAGCGCGAATACAACCAGCGCAACGGCTTCGGCGTGCCGTTCCGGCCGACGCCCGGCAATGTCGCCGACATGCTGTGCCACCCGCGCTGGCTGTGGCAGGTGATCCTGCGGCCGGGCCTGCGCCGGGGGATGCCCAGCTATGGCCATTACCCGCCCGAGTTCCGCGCCGGCCTGCTGTCGCCGGTGATGGCCGAAGACCTGCGCCTCGACCCGGCGCTGACATGGCAGGATTTCCGCGCGCTGCGCGACGGCTGGCAGGGCCGGATCATCCTCAAGGGCGTGCTGAGCGCCGAGGATGCCCGCCGCGCCAGGGCCGAGGGTGCCGATGCCATCGTCGTCTCGACCCATGGCGGGCGCAATTGCGACGCCCTGCCGACCACCGCCGAGGCCCTGGCGCGCATCGCCGCCGATCCCGGCGCGGTGCCCGAACTGCTGGCCGACAGCGGCGTCCGGCGCGGCTCGGACGTGCTGAAATACCTCGCGCTCGGCGCCGCGGCCGTGCAGCTGGGCCGCGCGCCGCTCTGGGGCCTTGCCGCCGGGGGCGAGGCCGGCGCCGCGGCGCTGCTGGACATGCTCCTGGCCGAGATACGGACGGCGATGGGCTTTCTGGGCGCGCGAACGCCCGGCGATCTTGGCCCTTTCGAGGGCTGAGGCCACTGGCGAGGACAGAAAACACCCGCCCGGCCCGTCATCCCGCCCGGCAGCAGGACCGTCAGGCGCGGGTCGGATCGCCCAATCCGCCCAGCCTGCGAATCTCGGCCACGACCTCGGCCACGCCCTCGCCGGTGCGCAGGGAGCAGAAGCGCACCGGGCGCTCGCCCCTCTGGCGGGCCGCGTCACGGGCCATGCGCATGCGGTCGCAGCCGACGGCTTCGGCGATATCGATCTTGTTGACGACCAACAGGTCCGAGCGCGTGACGCCCGGCCCGCCCTTGCGCGGGATGTCGTCGCCCATGCCGCAATCGATCTGATAGACCGTCAGGTCCGCCAGTTCCGGCGAGAAGGTGGCCGAGAGATTATCGCCCCCCGACTCGATCAGGATCACGTCGAGATCGGGAAAGGCCGTCGTCAGTTCCTCGACCGCCGCCAGGTTGATCGAGCAATCCTCGCGGATCGCCGTATGCGGGCAACCGCCGGTCTCGACGCCGCGGATGCGCTCCAGCGGCAGGGCCTGGACGCGCATCAGGTATTCGGCATCCTCGCGCGTATAGATGTCATTGGTGATCGCGGCGACGGAGAGGTCTTGCGAAAGCGCCCGGCAAAGCGCCTCGGTCAGGCGGGTCTTGCCCGCGCCGACCGGGCCGCCGATGCCGATGCGAAGCGGGCCGTTCGGGCTGGTCATGTGCGATAGATCCTCGGTTGCAGCGTTTCGTGGCGGATGGCGGCCAGGTCGCCGCGCAGGGCGCAGCCGCCCAGTTCGTCCAGGCCGGCGGTCTCGGCCTCGGCCGCGACCGCCCGGATCAGCGGCATCAGCTCGGCCAGGACGCGCTGGCCCTGGAGCGGGCCGATGGGCACGGATTTCACGCAGGCGGTGACAAGGTTCGATGCGAAGGCTTGCAGGAAAAGCGCCAGCGTCTCGGCAAGCGGCACCCCCGCCCGCGCGGCGGCGATGCCGATGGCGACGGGATAGGGGGCGGCGGGCAGCGCATCCTCGACGGCCGAGACGGCGCGGGCGAAGCTTGCCCCCTGCTCGGCCGTCTCGCGGCGGCGCTCGGCGCAGCCCGACAGCGCCAGGGCAAGCTCGGCCACGTCCTCGCCCCGCCAGGCATGGGCCAAGAGGATGGCGTCGTTGCGGCCCGCCCCGTGGCGCAGAAGATCGGCGATCCAGTCCCGCACCGTCTCCGGCCCCGTCAGCCAGCCGTCGGCGATGGCCTGCTCGATCCCGTGCGAATAGGCGAAGCCGCCCACCGGCCAAGCGGGCGACAGCCAGGCGAACAACCGTTGCAGCGCGACAAGCTCAGCCGTCATGGGGGTGGGCGTGGCCATGCGCATCGTGGTGCCCATGTCCATGTCCATGCTCATGTCCATGCGAATGTCCATGCGAATGCGAATGACCCATGACCTGGGCCGGGCCATAGGCGCCGCCTTCGGGGATGAAAGGCTGCCGCGCCTCCGTCACGGTCGCGCCCAGGCCCTGCAGCATGGCGCGCAACACGTGATCGGCGCGGAGAACCAGGTGGAAGGGCTCGATCTGGCAGGGCGTGTGGCGGTTGCCGATATGCCAGGCCAGGCGCGGCAGGTCGCCGGTGACGATCAGCACCGGCTCGGCTGCGGCGACGACCTCGACCGGGCCGGCATCGGTCAGCAGCGCATCGCCATGGGCCAGCGCGGTGACTTTCGGCAGATCGACCAGCAGGTCGGCGCCGGCTCGGGTGCGCAGCAGCTTGCGGCGCAGGAAGCGGGCATCGTAGTCCAGCTCGACCCGGTCGACTGGTCGGCCGGCAAGCGGAGGGCGAAGGACGGCGGTGGCTTTCATCGTCAGAACAGGAAATAGCGTTGCGTCATGGGCAGGCTTTCGGCGGGCTGGCAGGTCAGCAATTCGCCATCCGCGCGCACCTCGTAGGTTTCGGGGTCGACATGGATCTCGGGGGTGGCATCGTTCAGCACCATCTGCGCCTTGCCGATGCCGCGCGTGCCGCGCACGGCGACCGTGTCCTTGGCCAGCCCCAGCCGGTCCAGTTCGGCATCGCGGCTGACAAAGGTCACGGCGCTGCGTTCGACCGAGCGCCCGAAAGCCCCGAACATGGGCCGCGAATGCACCGGCTGCGGCGTCGGGATCGAGGCGTTGGGATCGCCCATCTGCGCCATGACCACGCTGCCGCCCAAGAGCACCATCTCGGGCTTGACGCCGAAGAAGGCGGGGTTCCACAGCACCAGGTCGGCGCGCTTTCCGGGCTCGACCGAGCCGATCTCATGCGACAGCCCATGCGCGATGGCGGGGTTGATGGTGTATTTCGCGACATAGCGGCGGACGCGGAAATTGTCGGCCGGGCCATCGCCCAGGGAGCCGCGCTGCACCCGCATCTTGTGGGCGGTCTGCCAGGTGCGGATCAGCACCTCGCCCACCCGGCCCATGGCCTGGCTGTCGGACGAGATGATCGACATGGCACCCATGTCGTGCAGGATGTCCTCGGCCGCGATGGTCTCGCGCCGGATGCGGGATTCGGCAAAGGCGATGTCTTCCGGAACCCGGCGGTCCAGGTGATGGCAGACCATCAGCATGTCCAGGTGTTCCTCCATCGTGTTGACGGTGAAGGGCCGCGTCGGGTTGGTCGAGGACGGGATCACGTTCGCAAGCCCGGCCACCCGGATGATGTCGGGCGCATGGCCACCGCCCGCGCCCTCGGTGTGGAAGGCGTGGATGGTGCGGCCGGCAATGGCGGCGATGGTATCCTCGACGAAGCCGCTTTCGTTCAGCGTGTCGGTGTGGATCATCACCTGCACATCCATGCGGTCGGCGACGGAAAGGCAGCAGTCGATGGCGGCAGGGGCGGTGCCCCAGTCCTCGTGCAGCTTCATCGCGCAGGCGCCGGCGCGGACCTGTTCCTCCAGCGCGGCGGGCAGCGAGGCATTGCCCTTGCCCGCGAAGGCCAGGTTCATCGGGAAGGCGTCGGCGGCCTGCAGCATCCGCCCGATATGCCAGGGCCCCGGCGTGCAGGTGGTGGCCAGCGTGCCATGCGCCGGGCCGGTGCCGCCGCCCAGCATGGTGGTGATGCCCGAATGCAGCGCGTCGTCGATCTGCTGGGGGCAGATGAAATGGATATGCGCGTCCATGGCACCGGCGGTCAGGATGCGGCCCTCGCCCGCGATGATCTCGGTCCCCGGCCCGATCAGCACGGTCACGGCGGGCTGGGTGTCGGGGTTGCCAGCCTTGCCGATCACGGCGATGCGCCCGTCGCGCAGGCCCACGTCGGCCTTGTAGATGCCGGTCGCATCCACGATCAGCGCATTGGTGATCACGGTGTCCATCGCGCCCTCGGCGCGGGATTTCTGCGACTGGCCCATGCCGTCGCGGATGACCTTGCCGCCGCCGAACTTGACCTCCTCGCCATAGGTGGTCAGGTCGCGCTCGACCTCGATGACCAGCTCGGTATCGGCCAGGCGGACACGGTCGCCGGTGGTCGGGCCATAGATCGCCGCGTAATCGGCGCGGGAGAGGGTCACGGGCATCCTACAGCTTCCCCATCACGGCGGCACGGAAGCCGAAGACGCGGCGGTCGCCCGCGAAGGGGATCAGGCCGACGTCGCGGGTCTGGCCCGGCTCGAAGCGGATCGCGGTGCCGGCGGCGATGTCGAGGCGCATTCCCCGCGCGGCCGCGCGGTCGAAATCCAGCGCCGGGTTGGTTTCGGCGAAATGGTAATGGCTGCCGACCTGCACCGGGCGGTCGCCGGTATTGGCCACGGTCAGGGTCAGCCGGGGGCGGCCGGCGTTCAGCACGATCTCGCCCGCGGCGGGGATGATCTCTCCGGGGATCATGTCAGGCCACCGCCAAGGCAAGGCCGGCCGCAGCCGTCGCCGCCCCCAGCCAGCGCGCCAGCGGCAGCCGGCCCAGCGCGATGCCCGCGCCATGCAGGCCCGCCGTCGCCAGCGCAAAGCCCGCGGCATAGGCGGCCAGCCCTTCGGCCGGCCCCTCGACCCCATGCGCATGGCCGTGCATCAGGCCGAAGACCGCGATCACCGGCAGCGCCATGGCCAGGCCCGGCCGCAGGGCCAGCGCGATCGCCGCACCGATGACGATGGACGAGGCCAGGATCGCCGGCTCGACCAGCGGCAGGTGGACCCCCGCCGCGCCCAGACCGCCGCCGGCGACCATCGCCGCGACGAAGGCCAGCGGCAACGCCCAGACCGCGCGACCGCCGATGCCGGCCGCCCACAGGCCCACGGCCACCATGGCCAGCAGATGATCGGCCCCGCCCAGCGGATGGGACAGGCCCGCCACCAAGGGCGCGCCCCCGGCATGGCCGGTATGGGCGCCGGTATGAGCAAGGGCTGCGGTCGGTGTCAGCAACAGGGCGGCAGAAAGCTTTTTCATCGCGGAGTCCTTCAGCGGATGGGATGGTGGACCGTCACCAGCTTGGTGCCGTCGGGAAAGGTGGCCTCGACCTGGATCTCGTGGATCATCTCGGGCACGCCTGGCATGCAGTCCTCGGCGCGCAGGATCTCGGCGCCATGGGACATCAGATCGGCGATCGAGCGGCCGTCGCGGGCGCCCTCGACCACGGCGTCGGTGATGATGGCGACGGCCTCGGGGTGGTTCAACCTGACCCCGCGCGCCATGCGGTTGCGGGCGACGATGGCGGCCATGGCCACCAGCAGCTTGTCCTTTTCGCGGGGTGTCAGGTTCATCTCTTGCCTCACAATTGCCAGACGCGCGGCGGCGGTCCGGCGCGGAAATGCGCGATGAGCGGCACCAGCGCCGCCCGCAGGGCCTGGGCCGAGGGCGCCAGGAACCGCGCCACCAGCAGGCCCGGCAGCGCGCTGACGCCGGCCTCGGCGCCCTGGGGGATGGCCGCGCGGGCCGCGTCGAGCCCATGCTCGGCCCCCGGCGCGGCAAGGATCACGGTCGCGGCGGCGCGCACCCCCGCCAGAGTGGCCGGACCCGAGGGCATCCCGTCCAGCCGCACCGCCTCGGCATGGATCAGGCGCTCGCCGCGGCGGATGCGCCAATGGTCGCGCAGATGGAACCGGCGCAGCGTTTCCCCATGCGCCGCGCGCCCGAAGACCAGGCTTTCGGCGGCCAGCAGCGTCGCGCCAGCCGCCATGTCCACGCTCAGCCGCCGCTCGAGGGCCGAGCCCTCGAACAGGATCGTCTCCTGCGGCAGCCAGTCGATACGCGCGCCTTCGCCAAGCGTCAGGAGGTTCGACACCTGCCCGGCCCCGCCCGCGCTGCGATAGATGCGCTCGGCCGCCTGCGTCGTCACCGTCAGGCTTTCGCCCCGGCCCGCATGGATGTCGAGCGCCAGCCGGTCGCCCCCGGTGATGCCCCCGGCGGTGTTGACGACCACCGCCTCGGACCGGCCCCGCATGCATTGGATCCGGGGCATCAGGATCTTCAGGCAGCCTTGCTGATGCAGCCGGCACAGCCGCCCCCGGTCGCGCGACAGCCCGGCCGAGCCATGGCTGCGCGGCAATGCCCGAACTGAACTGGAAAGGTCCAAAGCCATCAGCGGATCCCGGTATGCTGCCCCGACCTCGGCCACGAAACATGCCGCCGATCAACCGGCGGGCAGCCGCCGCGATGCGGCCAGGGCCAAATCGCCGGGCAATCTGCCCGAAACTTCGACAGGCAGACCGCTTTCCGGGCAGCCGGCGAACGCATGCCGCACGCCCGCTAGCGCCAAGCCAATCCAGCCCAGCGCAAGGGAACTGCCTGGCGGACGGTCGCGACCGGCATGCCGGACCGGGCCGCCCCTGGCTGGGCAAGGTGCGGCCGGGGCCAGGAATCTCTGGCTGGATTGCGCGATTCGGGCTATCATCGGTGCATTGCAATGCGGGGCGGCGGCGATGCGTACCCTTCTGGCACTCACGTTCTCGACAGCAACGATCGCGCTTGTTTCCGGTTGTGCCGAGGTTCCCGCTGCATCCGAACCCGGCCAGCAATCGCAACCGAGCGTTTCCTCGGCAGGGCCCGGCGACACGGCAGGCAGCAGCGGCAGCGCGGGTGGCCGCAGCAGTGGCGGCGGCCATGGCGGTTCCAGCGACGCCGGCAGCACCAAGCCGGTATGGGTACCGCGCGGCGGCAATGGGGGCGGCGGCAGCGGCGGCGATGACGGTGGAGGAGGCTGGAGCTAGCGATGTCCCCCAGGCGACCGGCACGCTCCCTGCTGCTGGCGGCGGCAGTCTCGTTGGGCCTGGCGACCTTGGCCGGGGCCGAAGGCGCCCGCATCGCGCTGGTCGTCGGCAATGGCAATTACCAGCGCATCCCGGCCCTGGACAATGCCGTGCGCGACGCCCGCGACATCGCCGATATGCTGCGCGGCTTCGGCTTTACCGTGCAGGAGGCCCATGATCTCGACCGGCCCGGCTTCGAAACCTTCCTGCGCACGGCCTTGCTCAACATTCCCGAAGGATCGGAACTGGTTTTCTTCTATGCGGGCCACGGCATGAGAACGGCGGTGAGAAATTAGGCCACGGAAGCGGCGGCATGGAGCTGCTGCGGGCGGCGTAAAAGTCGTCCACCTTTTCCCTTTCTGCGACAGCAGGGAGGGCGGGAGGATTTTCAGCGTG
>Ga0180217_1002661_pt1 | contig 16080 bp, 14 predicted proteins | sample eDN3rd37CBELigOP_FD_128521 | JGI IMG/M metagenome (GOLD analysis project Ga0180217, IMG submission 128521) | Enriched Organic Plus compost microbial communities from Emeryville, California, USA - eDNA 3rd pass 37_C BE-Lig OP (version 2) (version 2) ... | reverse complement strand
AGTCGACGGCCTGACGACGGAACTCCTCGGAGTAGTTCTTCCTGGCCATGGTTCTCGGATCATCTCGCTTCCCCAGCACCAGGTGCTGGATTCAGCGTGTCCAAGATCCGGGGTCAGGCCCCCTTCGAGAGTTCACTCCTGAATACAAGAGACTCGGACCAGTAACATGGGCCGCTTGTATCGAGGGGCATTATCGGACAGGCTCACGCGCCAGAGATCAACTCTCCTCAGTAGTAACCCCGCTGCTACTCGTCGGAGGGTGAACCCGAAACGTTCGTAGGAGAAGTGCGATTGATTGGTAATAGCCAACTGTCGCCACGACGTCGACGATCCGGGGCTCCGAGACCAACCTCCTGCTAGCTTCGTAGGCTGTGTCCGATAGATCCTTGTCAAGGGCTAGCCTCAAGGCCAAGGTCGCTACCGCAGTCTCAGCCGGACGCAGGCCTCGTGGTATCTGTTGCTCACGAAGCGCCTGAAGGTCAGACGGTGATAGCCCGATCGCCAGAGCAATCGCTTCGTGAGCTGCCTGCTCATACTCACTCGACTCCGCAGCAGCCACCGTTAGGATGACGAGCTCGCGTTCCCTCGGTGTCAGTAAGGAGCCATAGCGGAGGTGGGCACCAAGTTGCTGAACCGCTAACCCCGTCTTTGGGCTGTACAGGAGGACGTTGAATGGGCCGGCGAGGCTTTCAACAGACTCCCCTGTCTTGAGGAAACCTTGTGCGTTGTCCGCACGTGCTCCAGTTGTTATCGCTGTGAAGAGTGCAAGTTGCTCAGGGGACAGTCGTGATCGGTGCAGGACGTCGAGGCGCATAACATATCTCATTTCGATCTCAGAACGTTAAAGAGGCACTCCGATAACTCGGGCTGTCAAGCGCGACTCCGCGGATTGAAGTATCCATAGGACGCGTCGACCACAAGATTGATGAGTACGACTAGAACCGCCGTCACTGCCACAATCCCTAGCAGCACATTGAAGTCTCGGCCGAAGGCAGCGTTTACAGCTAGGGACCCGAGGCCAGGAAGATTGAATACGACCTCAATTGCCACGGTTCCGCCAAGTATCGATGCGAACCGGAACCCGAAAACGGTAACCAGCGGGATGCATGCGTTCTTCAATGCATGCTTGATTACAATACGCTTGGTCGAGAGGCCTCGCGCATACGCGGTAGTAATATACTCCGCGCCCAGTACTCCGATCATGGAAGCTCGCACTTGGAGCACGAGATCGGCGAACACAAACAGTCCCAGCGACACAGCTGGAAGTACGAGATGATTGGCCCAGGCACCAACTCCGTCTGATAGGGGTGAATACCCCAAGACTGGGAACCAATGATTGCGGGCTCCTAGGAAAACCACCAGAATCATACCTACCCAGAAGGACGGGAGCGACATCGTAATCGCAGCGAATACCGTTAGGATCCGATCCACTACGCCGCGAGGGCGAATGGCAGCCAACGGACCGAGTACCAACGCGAAGACAAGGGCACCGAGCATTGCCAGGGTTACGAGGGAGAGCGTCACTCCTAGACGATCTCCAATCAAATCACTCACTGGCTGACCTGTGGCCGATGAATCTCCCAGGTTTCCCTGGGCGGCGCCCGCGAGCCAAACCGCATACCGAACGATGAGAGGACGATCGAGCCCTAAACTGTCTCGAACCTGTTCAATCTGCGCGGCGCTCGCATTCTCGCCGGCGACGATCGCAGCAGGATCACCTGGGGCAAGATCTAGTACAAGAAAGATGACGAACGTAACTCCGAGTACGACTGGGATGCCACCCAATAGTCCGTTCGACATCCGTCGCATTGCTTTCCCTCCAATGGGCCAGGTCATGCTGGTGCAACTTCTATCGCGCGCTGGCAAAGATACCTATCGCGTAAACGCCGCCGATCGATCTTGCCCATAGCGTTATGCAGCACATGATCGACTACCAGGAACGATCTCGGAGCCCTGAGAGTGCCCACGGTTTCCCTGCAATGCTTCGCAAGCTCTCCTATGACATCATCTTGTATCACATTAGGATTCAGACAAACGATTGCTCTAACGCTTTCGCCCAAGTCTTCGTCGGGTACACCAATGACCGCTAAGTCTCGCACGGCAGGATGGCCAGCAAGTGCGGCCTCGATCTCAGCAGGATAGAGCGACACCCCCCCGCTAAGAATCACATCGGCACCACGGTCCTTGAAGTAGACGAACCCTTCAGTGTCGACGTAGCCGATGTCCCCAAGCGTAAACTCCGCAGTATCTCTGTGAGCTTGTTTTGTCTTGACTTCGTCATTCAGATACTCGATCCCGGCGCCAGTCTTATCTTTGAAGTAAAGGGTTCCGACCTGGTTTGGGCCGAGAACACGATCAAAATCGTCGACAACAATCACTTCGTAGGGGTGGCAGGGCCGCCCCACGGACCCCTGTCTCTGCTCCCACTCGTCGGAGTCGATGGAACACAAGACTCCGGCTTCCGTTGCTCCGTAAGAATCAACAAGTACTGGACCCCACCAATCGAGCATTTCGCGCTTAAGGTCTACTGGTGTTGGAGCTCCCGTGTGGCTCACTTTTCGGAGCGAAGGAAAAGACCGCCACCGTCCTGGGTAGCGCCGACGTTCGCGCAAGAAGCGTGAAAAGTGGGTGGGCACCATGACGCTGGTTTCGACTTCCCACTTATTGATCAGATCTAGTATGCTCGCCGGCTCAAACCGCTCCGGAACTACGATCCGTTTCCCCATAGCAAGAAGACGTATCGCCTGCAGTGGACCTGTGTGGTAGAGCGGACCGGCCACTAGGTGGGTGCCAAATGGCGCGAACCGGCTCAGTTGCGACCTTTCGAGGGCCTCGCCTACTGTCTCGCCGCCCGGAAACATATTCTCAGGCATACGGACTGCCTTTGCAAAACCAGTTGTCCCAGACGTATATAGAAGCCCCCGGTTGAACGGAATGTCCGTCGGGGGGGGCTCAGTTGAAGCGCCTTCTACCCACTCCTCGATTCCAGCACCCTGGTAGACGGAAGAGGATGCCCCGAGAACAACAAGGTAGTCGGCCGGTATCTCCCGGCGATGCTCGAACAGCCGGTCCAGTAAAACTTCCTCTGCGATAACAACACGGACGTTCGAATCCAACAGTACGCGAATCAGTTCGCGCGGCGCAAGGTGCGTGTTCAATGGCACGACTGATGCGCCCGAAAGGAGCACGCCAAGGTGCGTCATGAGAGCAAACGCATTATTGGTGGATAGGATCGCGACACGATCCTCTGGTGCCAGACAAAGATCGAGAATCCGGTTGGCCAGCCTGTGAGCAAATGCTGAGACTTCCTCGACGGTAAAGACCCCAGTTGCATCAACGATTGCGGTGCTCTGACCGTCCTTAACTGCGTTCATGGTCCTCCTCCGGATCGATTGCTTCTGACCATTGAATCCTGCACAAATGAGGCGACCAGTTCACCCTGCTCAGTCGTCACGCGTCCCGAACCATATCCGCGACCAGATCGCATGGAGTGAGCTGTTGCCTCGATAAATAGCCAGTCAGATGCAGAAGTGTGCGTATGAAAGGTCAGGGTGTGCGTTAGCACCGTCGTCTGCAATCTGTCATGGGCCCATCCGAGCGACACGCCGTCTTGTGTGGCTAGCAAAGCGGGTATCAGCACTGGATCTGTGTAGTAGGCGATGAGCGCATCACCAACTTCGTCGGGCTCCTGTGGCGCGAGAGGCCATCGGAACCAGGCCTCTGCGACTGGATGCCTACTGCTTGTGTCACTTCGCGAGTACTCGTTGCCTGATGCTGCAACCGACGAGCCTTCGATCTGTCTCAGTACTTCAGTTCCCCGACCTGTCGAGATTTTGCCAGGCCTGGTGAATTCCATTGGATACCGAAAGGTGTCTTCCTCATGGGCATCCAAGCTAACGACTGAAGTACAAATCACCGAGTTGCCCTGCAAGACTCGGACTTCAATCACGATCACTGATCGACCCATGAAGAGTTCACGCGTGGTGTACTCAAGCAGCTGATCTTCGTGAGCACTGCGAACGAAGCAAACTTGTGCTGTCCTCACTACATATCCCGGTCGTGCCCGCCCGGCGGCGACCAAAGTCTGCGCGAGAATCTGGCCACCGCGTATCAGACCGCCGCGGCCGCCTGACAGATTCCGCGCCAACAGATGCTCGTTGTCACTTGGCTGGAGCGTCAGGACATCCTGAAGCGATGGCGGTGAGTTGGGTTTGCGCTCCATTATTGGCCTCGGCTCCTCGGGAGGTTCATGCCATTCTCCGCAATAATGCTGCGCTGGATCTCGCTCGTGCCGCCAGCGATCGTGGTCACTACTGCGTGCCTGTAGAGCTGCTCGGCGTATCCCCTCGGATCATCTTCATCTCCGTCCGCTGCGAGCACTCCCAACGGGCCAAGCAGATCCAGCAATCTTGCAGAGGAGCGCACGAGGCTCTCCGACACGAATAGCTTCTGCATCGAGCCTTCAACAACTGGAAGTTCGTCGTTCATCACCATGGAACGAACCCGCAGGTCGAGCAATCGACCTACCTCTGCGTCAACTAGTAGCTCAGCAAGAAGTGATTCTTGTGATCCCGATAGAGAAGTTTGACCGCGTGCCCAGGCCGTTGCGTGATCGGCCACAGCATTCAGTTCGACTGCGCCACCCATCGACCCACCTCGCTCGTACGCGAGAGCGGCCTTCATCACCGACCAACCCTCGTCAACTCCGCCGATCCGGCAACTGTCCGGCACCACGACATCTCGGTAGTAGGTGCTATTCGTGCGCTCGCCACCCAGCGTGTAGATGGGCTCAACATCTATTCCCGGAGTATTCATGGGGACCAAGAACAATGTGAGCCCTCTGTACTTCGACCCAGTCTTGGTTCGACAAAGGAGAAAAACGTGAGAGGCCACGTGCGCCAGAGTTGTGAAAACCTTCTGCCCGTTGATGATCCAGTTCTCACCATCGCGTACGGCTGACGTTCGGGCAGCCGCAACGTCGCTACCACTTTCGGGTTCTGTGTACCCCAGTGCTGCAGTGAGTGTTCCGGCGACAATTCTTGGCAGAATGTCCGCCAATTGGGTGGCGGAGCCGGCTGCACGGATGGTGTTCCCGACCATCAGGGTCGTACCGAGGATCGTTACCGGCGCCCCTGCTCGATGAGCTTCCTCCGCGAAGACGAGCGCCTCCAGCGGACCCAACCCGAGGCCTCCGATCTCGGTCGGCCACGTGAGGGCGATCCAATTTCTGAGGCCGAGTTCACGATACAGATCATCATCGTGGAAGGTGCCGGTGCTTCGACACCGTGCTCGCATATCAGCGGTGACATGAGCACTGAAGAAGGCGCGCACATCTGCGCGGAACGACGAAAGTTCGTCGACGATTTCAAACATCACCTGTCTGCCCCCCCCAAGCGCTGACCGGGTTCCGCGAGGAACTCAGCGACTAGAAATGAATGGAGCGCGGCAGGTTCCACATACGCGGCCGGCCAACCTTTGCCACGCCGATAGTAGAGTTGAATGTCATACTCAGTCGTGAATCCGTACCCGCCGTGCACGTGGAGACTGATACCAGTCACTCTTTCAGCCAAACGGATAGATCGAGAGAGGGCAGCCATCGGGAGCCATCGAGCACTCGGGTCTGAGGAGTCCACAGCCCAGGCCGCCTCTGAAACTAGAAGCTCGGTTCCTTCGATCTCAGTAAGCCCATCAGCCATGGGATGTGCTACGCCCTGAAAAGAGCCGATCAGGGAGTCAAACTGTTTCCTGGTGCTTGCGTACAGAATCGCCAGCTCCAACGCTCGCCGGGCCAACCCCACCAACTGGCCCGAAAACAGCACCATCCAAGTATCCGACAAGGCTCTTTGGGCCTCGGGAGCGATCTCAGGCACGGAAACGAACTCGGACTGGTTCACCCAACTGAAGGGCAGGTGACCCAGATTCGCCGCCTGCCTCCGACTTGCTGGCGCTATACGACAAAGATGACCGTCTAGAAGGACGAAAGCATGGGACTTCACTGCACCATTCGCCACAAGCACTGCGTCGCCCTTTCGTTGCGATGAAATCGGAGCGAACGTAGTTAATCCATCGTCCCGCGATGAGACTGTCCCCCCAAGTTGGCTAGTGAGTTGTCGCCCAGTGACAACGTCGGCATACGGGATTGGAGCAAGGGCCCGTCCACACTCCACTGCAACCACTAGGCAATCAGCGAGCTTTCCTCTAACTCCATCCGACGCCTCAAATGACCTAATGTCGTATAGCCCGCTTCGAGAAAACTCTTCATGAAGGTCTCCATCGAACCCCAGGGGCTCTAGGTCACGAACCCTCTGCAGCGGAGAGCGCGTCTCGAGAAGCCGCCTCACGGAGTGCGCAAGGGCGTCCTGCTCGTCAGACGTGACGAAGCCGGTCACAGTGAGACACCCCATTCCGTATCATGGGTCGACGGATGCCCTGAATTACTCCGTACCCTCTCGCGGACCAGGGCTTGCCGGTTCAACTTGCCGGCCTCAGTTCGAGGCAGCACACCAATGACTTCAAAACTCTTCGGCACGTTGGGTGCAGATAGCCGTTGGCCGACGAACTCACGCAACTCGTCTTGACTGAGCCTTGCGGCGTGTTCGAGTTGAACGATGGCATGAACTCGCTGTCCCCAATCATCGTCAGGAAGACCGATTACGGCTGCATCGACCACACTTGGATGCTCCAATAAGGCGGCCTCAACCATCGCGGGGAAGACGGCGACTCCTCCGCTCTTAATCTCGTCTCTCACACGGTCGGCGAGGAATAGGTATCCCTCACTGTCCACGCGGCCCAGATCTCCAGTGGCCACAAAGCCGTCATCTGTGACGACTGGGCCCGGCGCGCCTATGTACTCGAATGTTTGCTGAGGCGGGCGAGTTCGCAAAAATACTTCGCCGACCTCACCTTCGGGCACAGCTTGCCCGTCTGCACCGAGGATTCGAATGTCTGTATCGCGACCCTTTCCGACGCTGCCGGGGCGATCCAGCCACTCGTCTCCGCGTATCTGCGTGAAGCCCTGCCGTTCCGCTGCGCCATATCCCAGAAGCACGTTCGTTGGTCCCAGCACTTCAATCATTCTGTTCATCAGCCAATCTGGGACCGCTGCAGCACCGATCAGCAAACACCTGATGCTTGACAGATCTGTCTCGTCAAATTGCGGCGACCGAACCATGCGTATGAGCATTGTGGGAACAGCCAGCAAATACTCGACACCGAGTCGTTCGACGATTGACAACACGTCCTCCGCGACAAATTTCGTCATGATCGCCAACGTCAGTCCATTGAGCATCCAAGTGTGACCGACTGTGAAAGGCGCCGAATGGTAGAACGGACCCGGTATGAGTCCGGTTCCGGACCCACCCACGTAGGATGAATTAGCCCGCTCGGAGTGGTTGCTGCCGAGCCTCCCTGGCTGAGTTAACATGATCAATTTTGGATCGCCGGTGGAGCCTCCGCTCATTATCGCTCTTGCACGCGGGGGAATGACATCCGGCAGTATCTCTGCACTGATTCCTGGCGCGACCATGGCGATCCGCAGTTCGTCGAGGCTCACTCGCGGAACATCCAGTTTCCAATCGGCGACACATAGCTGTGGTTTCGCTAGGTCCAGAACGCGTGCCTGTTCTCTCGCAGGCATTCTTGGGTTCAAAGGAAGTACACATGCACCAACTTTCCAAGCTGCGAAGGTTGAAACGATGTGCTCGATCGAGTTCGGAAGACCGATCGCCACCAACGAATTGACCTCGATCTTGAACCGTGACATAGAACGAGCCACACGATTGGACGCACGATCCAACTCCCGCCAGGTGATCGAACGGCGTTCCGTACCAAACTCGTAAATTGCGACGTCGTTCGGCCGCTCCACCGCAAGTGCAGTCAATCGACGCCCAAAACTCAGGTCGGACTCAGGATCGTAGATACTCATGCTCGTTCGGTCCTCGAACGCTGCAGATCTGGCGCGTCAGACCAAGAATGCACGCTGACCCCGGGAGGCGCCGAAATCCGATCACCGTTCGTCACCTCAGCCCAGTGGGAATGATTCAATTGATGAATCATGAACGCACTGCGCAAAGCAGATTGGAACCCCATTGCGTCCTGTGACTGATTTACGGCCTCTTTAATCAAAAGGGCTGTAACTGTTGGCAATCGCACGATCTTGCGCGCCAACGCGAGCACCCCCTCGGCAAGATCTTCTCGCGCGTACAATCGGCTCACCATACCCAAGGAATGCGCTTCCTCAGCCGATATTGCATCTCCCGTCAGAAGAAGTTCTTTCGCTCTTCGCGGACCAAATTCCCACGGGTGTCCAAAGTACTCGACGCCACACATTCCCAGTCGCGTCCCTACCACATCCGCAAAGAGCGCGTTGCGCTCCGCAACAATTAGATCGCAGGCCCAAACCAACATCAGTCCTGCGGCGTACACATCTCCATTGACTTCTGCGATCGTGATCTTCCGAAGATCCCGCCAGCGCCTCGTGTTTTCGAAGAAGTAGTGCCATTCCTGCAGCATTCTCTTCTCGGCACCGTCTCGGGTACCTCCGTTGATTTGCATGGTGGGATGCTGCGAGCTCCCTACAGCTCGCTCTGCCAGGTGCTCGGCAGAACCCATGTCATGGCCGGCCGAGAAAATCGGGCCCGCGCCTCTGAGAATCACAACCCTAACATTGTCGTCCTGTTCGGCCTCGACAAATAGTTCGTCAAGCTCGACCAACAAGCCCCGATTCTGCGCATTACGCTTTTCTGGACGTGCCAACGTGATCCGCGCAATAGTACCTCCATCAATGAGCTCGTACTGTACGTACTTCAGGTTTGTTAGATTCACAGCGCTACACCCTCTCTACAAACTATATCGCGCGTTCAGAATGTGGCTATCGGATTCACGGGACAACCAGTGACATACTTCAGCCTCATCGGCGCAATCGTTAGATGGAAAGTCCAGCGTCCGAGTTCCCTGCACTTTCGGGCGGCTGCTTCAAGATCTAGATTGTCGATGACCCACATACCCATCGCGCACATCGCGACCGAGTGGAACGGAGCCAGCCACGTGTACGGCGATGGGCGCGCCTCAGTCCCCGTGTCCGTCCCGACAACGGAGATTTCGTTCTGATAGAACCACGGGAGAGCTTCAGGAGACAGCCCAGGAAGCAATGGGTTCATGTCGTCAGGTTCGCCCCCCCCGCCACCAAGCGGATCAACTCGGCGACGCTGTCCGTAGCCCGTTCGAACGACCAGTATGTCTCCGGAGGCAACGGAGGTCTCTTGCAACTTGAGGGCGGCATCGATTTCGCGGCTGGTGATTGCGTGGCTCTCTTCAAGCCAATCAAGCCCGTGGAGCGCGGGCACATCGACCAGTACTGCTCTACCCACAACGCCGTCCGCAAAAGGCTCGAGCCCTCCCTGTCTGGCACCGCTCTCCGCTGTTACCGCTGACGCCAACTGGCCGTTGTACATCATGCCGTCCCAGAACATGTGTGAATGAGCATCGATATGAGTCAACGTCAATCCGTGTAGTGGTAGCACAGCCCAATCCGACGCCCCAGAACCGCCCTTCTCCTGCGCGGCAGTACCAGTTCTCGCCATGAAGTGGAGTGGCCGGTTCGGGTCCTCGTCAGCACGTCTACCAAAATTGATCACGCGAGAACAGGAGACCGTTTCACCGGTACGGATCAAAGAAGCGGCACTACGCACATGCTCGGGCGTGATGAAGTTGAGCGTTCCACGAACATCATCGTCTCCCCATCGACCCCAGTTGCTCAACGCATCAAAGTAGGACAGCCACTCGTCTTCCGTGGGTACTGAATCCTGCATGAAATCATGCTCCTTGAACTAGATTGGTGTGACCGTTTCGATCGAGGTCTTGCCGGTCGATCATCCGAGGTTCCGACTAAAGTCGGGGCTCCCATACCAGAATCCAACGACCTTACCGAGGTCGAGGTTGCTCTCGTTCGGCTGAATCCACGTATGAGTCGAGTTGCAGATCGGTACGACCCAGGAATTTTCAATCACGGTTTCCAACCCTTTTCGATACAGGGCGGTCCGGTCAGCGTCTGAAGTAGCGGGATCTTCAGCTCTTTTGAGGAACGAGAGCTTACTTCGATCAGACCCGGCCAAATCTTTCGAGTTTTCACCGACAAAGTAGTCGCTGAACATGATTCCTGGGTTCGGCCACCCGTAGAAGACGTAGAGCTGGTTGTCGATCTTTTTCGAAGCGAACAGGCTGTTCAATTCTTCCGCCGGATAGAGCTGAACTTTGGCATTGATACCCACGGCGGCCAGTTGCGCCTGTACAACCTCTGCCAGTGGCGCGTAGGAACTACCCTTTTGCGTTACGATCGTGAAGTTGAGCTTCTTGTCACTCGTGTACCCAGCATCGGCTAGCAGGCTCTTTGCGGCGCTCGGATCGTAGGGGAATGGGTCTTTGTATTCGGGGTCGAAGACCGAATTCGTAGGCTGATAAATGAAATCGTTCGGCTTGCAGGTACCTTCGTAGATATCTCGCCCAATACCTTCTTTGTCAATTGCCTGTTCAATCGCACGTCGAACTCTGATATCAGACAGAGCGCCCTGATTCCGGAGAAGAATAGTATGAGCATGAATCTGAGGCGAGTCAAAGGCTTTGAAGGCTCCTGCTTCTGCTTGCTTCTTCGCCCTAATGGCGTCGTCGCCGGTTATCTGCGCCAAGTCAAATTCGCCACTACGGACACCATTCTGCCGTGTGGCCCCGTCGAGCACGTACGTCAACTCGATGCTCTTGAATGCGCTGACGTTCTGTTCATCCCAATGTTTTTGATTGGACTTGACGTATCTTACAAAGGTCTGCGGGTCGTGATCCTGCACTACATATGGCCCAGATCCAGCATCGGACTTACCGATCCCAATCTCTGTTCCACTCTTAATCACTGCAGGACTGATCATCATCCCCGCAGGCTTTGCGAGACGATCAAGGACATCGGAGCCTTTGCCTGTGGCAAAATTAAGACGCGCCGTGTACTTGTCTACGACTGCAACGCTTTCGATCGACTCGAGGTCAAGAGCAACGTTGCTACCCTTGATCTGCTTACCACGTTCGATGTTTGCCTTCACTGCTGCTGCGTCGAAGTGCGTACCGTCATGAAAGTCGACGTCCTCACGCAGTTTCAGGTCCAGATAGGATCCATCGTTCGCCCAAGTCCAGCTACTCGCCAACATCGGCTTGATGTTGAATTCGTTGTCATACTGGACCAGCCGGTCGTATAGCGGGAACAGGTAGCTGTGGATTCCGGGACGCACCAAGTGGGGGTCGAGACTTGCTGGCCCCCCTACGTAGGCGATCTTGAGCTCGTCGCGGTTGCCTGACTGTTCGTCTGCACCGCTGCCGCCGCATGCGGTCGTCACAAATAGCAAGGCGGCTAGCCCGACTGCAGATCCGAGTCGGCGTCTGATATTGATCCTCAAACTCGTGTCCGTTCTCATGTGTCTTTTCCATTTCTCCTAGTGATTGGCAGATTCATCGGGTTAGCGCAACGACTTTGGAACAGGGTTAGGTATTGAAGCCAACAGAGATTTCGTGTAGTCGTGAGTAGGACTGTCGAATATTTCATCGACCGATCCGGATTCAATAACTTGTCCGGACCTCATGACCATCACACGCGACGCAAATGCCTCGACGACACTCAAATCGTGTGTAATGAAGAGATACGACATCCCTCGCTCAGCTTGCAGATCCTTGAGTAGATTGAGAACCTGAGCCTGGACCGAAACATCAAGCGCCGAGACCGGTTCGTCGCAGACAATTACACGCGGATCCATCGAGAGTGCCCGTGCGATCGCAACGCGTTGCAGCTGCCCGCCCGAGAGCTGCCTTGGGAGCGTGTCGGCCATGCCGGCATCCAGCCCCACCCTCCCGAGGAGGTCGCGGACAGCAGTTCTGCGCTCTGCGCGCGATGCGCCAAAGTGAATGAGCATCGGTTCGCTGATCGAATCGCCGATTGTCCGTCGGGGATCTAATGAACTGTGCGCATCTTGGAAAATCATCTGGACGCTCTTGCGGAAGGTCAACTGTTCTTGGCCGCGGAGCCTGCTGATATCACGATCATCTAGCATGACCTGTCCTGCGTCCGGTTCAATCAGTTGAGCGACAACCCGACCCAAGGTTGACTTGCCTGCGCCCGACTCTCCGACTACAGCTAACGTCTCGTTCTCACGAAGGGAGAAAGAAACATTGGTCAACGCTGGTGCGGATTCGTTGTCGGATCGGAATAGACGACGCTGGCGCGCAAATGTCTTATGGATCCCGTCGCCCCTCAGAAGCATTATTGTGCCTTCCTGTCGATGATTCCCTGGAGAGTGAGGGACTCGGAGCGGCAGCACCGGACGGTGCGCTTCGCGCGCTCGGATTCCTCGATCGGTGCGCCACAACACACATCAGCGATGCCGTATGAACAGCGGTCGTAGAAGCGACATCCGGTTGGCCACTCTGTCGGCATAGGCACATTGCCGGGGATCGTTGCGAACCTATGATCACCTCGACTTGGTCGCGTCATCATGAGGCCCTCGGTGTACGGGTGCAACGGCCGTCTAAAGAGGGAGGATACGTCTGCCGTCTCCACCATCTGTCCGCTGTACATGACAGCTACGCGAGTGCACAGTTCTGCCACAACTGATAGGTCATGCGTAATAAAGACGACAGCCATCCCGAGCTCGGACTGGACATCTCTTAACAGATCAAGAATCTCCGCCTGCACGGTGACGTCGAGCGCCGTCGTGGCCTCGTCTGCGATCAACAGACCTGGAGAGCAGGAGATCGCCGAAGCGATCATGGCGCGCTGTAACATTCCGCCACTGAACTGGTGCGGGTAGTCATGCACACGCTCGCTAGCCCGAGGTATTTGAACGCGATCGAGTAGGCCGATCGCACGGTCCCATGCGTCCCGTCGCGATAGGCCCAGATGAACGCGTAAACCCTCGGCAATCTGCTCGCCAACCTTGTAAGCAGGGTTCAAACTGCTCATGGGCTTCTGAAACACCATCGCGAAATCGCGGCCGCGCCGAATCGAGTCGCTGCGCTTCCCTTGTCGGTCGATGTCGTGGCCGGCGATTCTAATAGTCCCGCCGGCAAGCCGTCCGCCTTGATGTGATGTCAGACCCATGATTGCGTAGGCAGTCACGCTCTTCCCTGATCCAGATTCGCCCACCACGCCGAGGATCTCTCCAGAGTCGACTTCCAGATTGACGTGGCTGACGACAGGTGTCCATTGACCATCGATCTTGAACTCAACGGTTAGATCGCGGACTTCGAGAATTGGTCCACTCGGTGCGTTAGGCACTGACGATCACCCCTGCCCTTCATCGGCTAGTCCCCTGCCAGTTGCGCGCCTCACGCCTTCGCCCGCCTGAGTGAGCGCTAAGACGACGACCGTGATCGCGATCCCGGGAGCCAGCATCAGGTGCGGCGCCACGACCGCGTCAGCGAAGCCTGTGCTAAGCATCGATCCCCAACTCGCAGTCGGAGGCTGTGTGCCAAGACCAAGAAAGCTAAGCGACGCCTCAGCCATAACCGCATGGCCCATTGTGACCGTGGTCTGAACGATTAGCGGAGGAAGCGCGTTCGGGAGAATGTGAATACCAACGATCCGCCAAACAGAGCATCCGATGCATACCGAAGACTCGATAAACGCCTCATGTCGGAGCGTCCGCGTCGCCGCGCGAGTCACGCGAAAGAATCCTGGTGAAAAGACGACGCCGACTGCGATCATCGCTGTGACGAGTCCCGGACCAACCAGTGCAATCACTGCGATCGCCACAATCAGGGAGGGAACTGCGAAGATGCCGTCAAAGATGCGGGACAAGAACGGATCGATCCACCGACCGAAATAGCCAGCCAGGAGACCAGCCGGCACGCCGATAACTATCCCGACCGTCGTTGCCAATAGAGTAGCTAAAATCGTGGACCTACCACCGTACAGAAGACGGCTGAACAGATCTCTACCAAACCTGTCAGTACCGAGAAGATGCTCAGAACCGAGCGCTGGCGACGCGTACTTGTTATTAAGGTCTTGCAGATCTGGGTCTTGCGGCGCGAGCACGTTCGCAAGTAGGACGACGACGATAACTAGGATCAATGTTATGGCCGCACACGTCGCGACGCGATCTGTGAGGAACCTTCTCAGCCCGTCGCCCCACGGTGCGCGCTGTTTCGATCTGGGGTTTGGCAGACGGTTGCTCATTCGGAGGCCACCTCCCATTTCGATATTGGTGGCCGGGCATCAGCATCAACGATCGCTTCCAACAGAAACGTTTCGCCGGCATGAAGAGCTGCTTCCATGCCCTGCGAGAGGTTGTCTACTCGGTCGACCCTCGCGAACTTGACCCCACAGGTGTGCGCCAATGATTCATAGTTGATAGGACCGATATCGATTGCCGTGGTGTGAACTCCGAACTGGTGCAGTTCAGCGTGTTGCTGGTAGCCCAGAACGGAGTTGTTGAGCACTACTACCGAAACTGGTAGAGCTTCCCTGACCGACGTCTCCAACTCGGCCCAACAGTGCGCGAACGCCCCGTCTCCCGTCACACAGACCACTCGCGCGTTCGGGTTTGCGACTTTGGCACCCAGCGCAAGTGGCAGTCCCCATCCAAGTCCGGCAATTCCTCGGGGCGCGACGAAACGCTGTCCGCTGCGGCGCGCGTGCAAGAACGTACTAACCCAGATACTCGCGTAGCTCGCGTCAGCCACGATCACGTCATCGTTATCTAACAAGCCGTCAAGGGCCGCCATCACCTGTTGTGGTAGTAGGGGTCCACGGTTGGAGCTGATCAAAGAGGCGATTCTCTGCTTGTCAACATTCTTCCCACGAAGAATCCGCTTTTCCAGATCGACCCGGTTGCTGGTGCGAACGGACACATCCGAGTCGGCCAAAGCGATCTTGATGTCGGAGAGGCCCGATCGAGCGTCGCCCACTAGGCGAATCGAAGAGTAATTGCGACCAACTTCCGCGGCGTCGACATCCAAGTGTGCAAACGTTGAGGCAGACGGGAGCAGTGACCAAGCATCCGTACCGTTCTCGTTGGTTCGTGTGCCCACTAGTAGGCAAAAGTCAACCTGGTCGATGTACTCGCGCTGCGAATGACTTTCACTAAGGCGACCCATATTTGAACCAACCACACCGATCGAGAGCGCATGGCTCTCGTCCACCGCTCCCTTGCCCATCACGGTGGTCGCCACGGGAATGCTGAACTCTTCCTGGATGGACGCAAGTCGCCCGGCGGCACCGGAGACGTGAACACCGCCGCCGGCCACAATCAGCGGATTCTTCGCGGTCGCCAGACCTTGAGCCACAAGGTTCACTGCGTCACCATCAGGCCTCGGCCGATCAAATGGGACAACCGCTCGGATCGGATGAACTACCGGATCTAGCGTCCCGCGCTCACGTGCAAGCAAGTCCTTCGGTAACAGGAGGACTACTGGCCCTGGTCTGCCGCTCAGCGCTTTGACCATTGCCAAATTGATCATCCGCGTTACACCAGATTCACTGTCCAATCGCGCAATCCACTTCGTGCACCCCATAAAGAGTTGGAGGTGGTCGAGTTCTTGAAAAGCGTTGCGGTGCCTATCCGCCGCTGGCACATCTTGGACCAACGCGAGAAGCGGAGTTGAGACCTTGTACGCCTCAGCCAATGGCGCCACCAAGAGCGCGGCCGCAGGGCCATTCTGAGCGGCAACAACTCCCAGCCGACCGCTAGTCCGCGCAAAGCCGTCAGCCATCGCGCCACCAGCGTTCTCAGTTCTATACACCACCTGACGGATGCCTAGCTTCTCGGCGGCGATTATCAGACTGCTTGGAAGGCTCTGACCGAAGATTGTTTCCACCCCAGCGTCGCGAAGCGCCTCCGCGATCTCATCTGCGACAGTCACAATTTCCTCCAAAGTAAGCGCTCAGTTACTGGACTTTAAGCGCGGCGGTGAGGTCTGTCAAGGATCCGCGTTGACTCATCAAAAACCTCCGCGTAGGTCGATACGTTGCCTCATCTGAAAATCTCCGTGTCGCGGCGTGGTGTCGCACGGTGGTGGTGGGGTTCGGTCTACGCCTGCGTAGATGGGTTT
>Ga0180217_1002653_pt1 | contig 16148 bp, 27 predicted proteins | sample eDN3rd37CBELigOP_FD_128521 | JGI IMG/M metagenome (GOLD analysis project Ga0180217, IMG submission 128521) | Enriched Organic Plus compost microbial communities from Emeryville, California, USA - eDNA 3rd pass 37_C BE-Lig OP (version 2) (version 2) ... | reverse complement strand
GCACACCTTCGATGTGGGGCGGCATTCACGGACAACCCCGCATCGGGTGCAGGGTGCGTGCCCGTACGGGAGGGTGACGGGGCGGGGGATCGTGCCCCCGAACACCCCGCTCACGACAGCACCCCGGCCAGGAGGGCGAGGATGGGGAAGATGGTGGCGGCGAGGATGACGGCGACACCCAGGACACGCAGGTCCGACGACATACTCATGACGGCTCCTCCGGCCAGATACGGCGCGCGGACGTGATCCTGTCCGAGCCGCGAGCTAAAGTCGCCCAAACTGGATGGGCGATCGGTTCGAAGTCCGGTCCTGACGGGCTGACGGAGCATGGGAATTCCTCGCTGCCGTCTACGGTGAGCACCCACACCTCTCCCGGCTCCGCGTCGTGCCATGGCTTCGGCTCAGGGTGAGCATCGAAGTAGGCGCGAGCGGCGGGCGCAAGGCGCGAGTGATAGCCCGACATCGACGGGCCGTACGCTGATGCCCGCACGAACTCACACGCGACACCAGCCGACTCCTGCACAACGAGGACGTGATCGGGGTCGCCATCGAACGGCGTAACCACGTAGTCGGGGCGCTCCGGCCACCTCCACCGGCCCAGCTGCTCGTCACGCTCATGCAGGAAGAACTCACGGAGCGCCTGCGCCTTCGCATCATTGATCCCGTATCGGCTGACGCCATCAGAGCAGCCGATGACCTCCTGGGAGTCGGGTACATTCCTGAACCCGTAGCCGGCGTCGAGGCGCATGACGCCGATGCCGTTGGATGCGGTGAACGTGGTCATTTCTCCTCCGGGAGTGTGTAGATGTGGGGTGTGCCTCGCGGGTCCCCCAGGTTGGTGATTACGGCCAGCCCGTCCGCGGCCAGCTCCCCGGCGCGTGCTAGGCGGTTGCGGCGATGCCGCGCGGCGTCCTGCTGCTTCTTACAGATGCGGCATCTGCGGGACGTGAGGCCAGGGCGCTTGCCCGGCTCGATGGTCAAGTTCTCCGCAACCCAGGGGTGACCGTGAGCGCAGTGGGTCCGTGTGGATCCGTAACCCCGCGCCTCGAACCCGCGCCGCGTGTTCTCGGCTAGGGTCACGGGCTCAAGGTGGTCCACGTTGACGCAGAGCGGCGTACGGCACAGGTGATCCAGCACCTCATCCGCAGCGAGCGGCCCCCTGAACCGCTTGTAGAACCAACGGTGCACGGCTTCTTCTCGGCCCGCAGCCGAAGGGTCGTTCTGCACCGAGACCTTCCCGTACCCAACGTTGTTCGGACGGCCCTGCCAGATGATGCACTCACCGACGCGCTTGACGTTGGCGAGCCGCTTCGCGATCCAGACGCTCTCCGCCATGGGCAGACCCAGGCGAACGATGGTCTCGTGGGAGTGACATATCCCGCTGCGGTATGCCGGTCTCGGACACGCCGGGTCCGCACTGCACATCTTCATTAGTCCTCCCGGATTCCGTAGATTGTCGGCGTGCCGCGCTTCTTGATGTCGTCCGGGTTGACGACCTCGAGATAGGTGCCGACGAGCTCAGCGGCCCTCTTCCTAGGGCTTTCGTAAGCGGCCTGAGGCCACCCCATGCCACGCCACCGGTACCGGTACTTCGCGTTCAGTTGTTCACCTGTGAGCGGCCCGTACCGGTCCAGGAGCCAGAGGACAGCGTCCGCGACACGTTGCCGGGACCGGGAAGCGGTATCTGCGGCACGATGCGACGGGAGCGGGTCCGTGGACCGCACAGCCGGCGACAACGGCCACACCGTAGGAATCGTGAGAGGCATGTCAGATCACGACCGCTGCGATGAGGACCCCGGCGAACACGACCGCACCAAACACGGCAGTCGCCACAGCGAGGAGGTGGAACTGGTCTCTGCCGTGCACGATCACCGGGTGAACGTCATGCGCCCGGTGAATGTACGACGGGACAGGGCTGGGGATGATGTTGCTGTCAGACATGGCTGACTCCTTCGTGGTAGTCGCGGGCGACGATCCACAGGTCTCGGAGGATTCGCTTGGCGACGAGTCGGAGGGCGCGGGCGTGCTGGTGCCCGGCTGAGAGTGGCGTTCCGGCAAGGGCGGGCTTGCCGGACGGGCCGCAACGCACGCAGTCGGTGGTGTGCACAGTGTCGGCGTACTGTTCGCGTCCCTGGTCGTAGACGGCCCGGTAGTCGCCGTCGCCCCCGCGAGCTTTCATGCACGCTTCAGCCATGAGGTAGACGCGCATCTTCGCGGTAGGCGACCAGTTGACCTTGACCCCTTTGCGGCGACGGTCTGCTTCCCCGTTGCGTACCGCGTACCCTGCGTATGCCCACAGTTCGGAGACCGTGCGGGGACGCTCGTATAGGTCGTTCCAGTACGGGTCACCGATGGCGGCCAGCAGGCGAGCGGCCTGTTTTTCCCCGATGCCTTTCTGTGCCTTGACCCAGGCGTGGAACGGGGTGTTGCGGAGTTCTCGCTTCAGGTCGAGGGTGGCTTGGTGCTCGACGGATTTCAGGTTCTCGAGTAGACCCATTGCGCGCATGACTTCGGGTGAGCGGGCGTCGAGTCCCAGCCCGCGTACCTCGCCGTCGGCGTCCGCTTCGGAGCGGGTGAGCATCCGGACGCGGTTCTCGGTCGCGATGCGGGTTTTCTCGAGGTCGTCGAGCGAGTCGGCCAGTAGGCAGAGATAGGGGTTGAACAGGATCGGCCCGCCGGCGACGGCCGGCCCATGGGAATCGCAGCTACTATGGTCGCCGGCGGGAATGTGGCCGACCGCGTCGTGGACCTGGTCGGTGGTTTCGATGAAAGCTGGAAGTGCCACAGCAGTTCCTTTCAATAGGGTTCCGTCAGGCGAGCGGTTTCTGGGGTTCGTCCAGGCAGTGGCCTGACGGAAAGGGACCCCGGGGCGGACCAGCTATGGGAGTCGCTCCATTCGTGGCCCCGGGGAAGAGATGCCGGTCGTGTCCGGCAATGGGTGCCCCCGGGGCGTCTCCACGATGGGATTCGACGTTCAATTCGCCCCGGGGAAATCCGTCTAGGCGGCGATGGTCCGCTCGCCAATCTCCGGGTCCAGACGGCCAAGCGTCTTCGCCCCGGTCTTACGCATCAGCGCGGCAAGCGCCTCGAACTGGTCAGCCTTGCTCAGCAGGTCATTCGCCTGCGAACGCCGCATCTGAGCTACGAACACCAGATCGTCAACGGTCGCATCCGCAAGCTTCTTGTACCCGTTCGGGAGACTGATGACCTGGTTGAGGAACTTCGGCCAGTACACGTCCCGGATCAGTTGCTGCTTCGTGGACATCGACTTCCGCGCCGGGGTGGTCTTCGCCCGCAGGTGCCCCGCCTCGCTGGCCACACGGCCAGCGATCAGGTCCTTCAGGTACCTGGCGTAGTCGGCCTCATCAATACGGGCCAGGACCGCATCCGCGATCTCCCCCGCCTCAGCCGGCCCCACTTCCTCGATCACGTCACGGATGATCGATCCGATGCTCTGCATGGTCTGTCCCATGGGGAACCTCCTTATGTGAGTGCGCGTCAGGGACTCGAACCCTGATGTCTGCCAGTCGCGCGACGTATCAGCACCGCACACAGCGGCTCTGAACGTTTGTGATTGTTCGTGTCACGACTGGCCCCACAGGTGAGTGGTATTTGAAGGCTCAGAACGTGACTCGATATCCCACTACCTGCGATCGACCGCGAGCCCACCGCGACGCGAACAGGACCAAACGATGTGGTCACTCTGTTGTGTTGTGAGCAGTGCCGTTTGCGGTCCGTCCGCGCGCGCATCGGGTGATGGGGCCGGTACTGCCTGTCTGGATTTGTTGTGCTGTGGGCGCGTTCGACCGCCCCCACAGCCAGTGGGGTTGAGATGAGTGCTAGGAGCTACGCCTTCGAGGGCCGCTCCGTAGGAAGGGACGACACGAACCGCGCGAGCTCTTCACGCTCGATCAGCACGTCCTTGCCCTGATAACGGGCCACCAGTTCGTTGTTGCGGATCAGTGCCCGCAGCTTCGTGACCGCCAGACCCGACGCCTCCGAAGCGCCGGCCAGGTTGTACGACACAGTCACGCGATCACCTCCGAACCGAGGACGCGGACCGCGCGAGTAATCTCCACCGGAGTCAACTCGTCGGCGGACTCCCGGAGATGGGAAGATTCGATACCGTTCTCATTCGCGAAACGCGACACAATCGCGTCCACGATCCGGGCTGCGATGCCCGCCGAGCTTGTGTCCATGAGTACACACTAAACCCGGTGTACCCGAGTACACAAGTATCAAATCTGAAATCTTTTGACTCCTATAGGTGTCTGTACGCCCCGAGCCCGAGATGGAGCACCGCCTAATGACGGTCTTTGGTACAACCCCAGGTAGCCTTGATCCTGTGTCGATGTCAGATTCCGAGGCGGTCAGCGCCGAGTTCATCCACAGGGTCAACCTGTACGGGGGCCGGGATGCCTACTGCGCCGATTTCGGGTTTGATCGGCGCAACTTCAACAAGTACATGAAGGGCCGCATCCCGGACACCCCGACGCTGCTCATGCACCTGCGCAACCTGGAAGTGCCCGCGGACGAGTTCTTCGCCGCGGTGGTCGCTAGGACGCAGCCGTAACGGGTGCGGCTACACGTCGTCGCCACATTGCGACGATCTCGAGGACGGTGGGGCAGTTAGCTCCCGCCTTCCTGACCGGGCAGTCGTCCCAGCACTCGCAACGGTCGGTGCAGGTGGCTTCCGTCATCATCTTCCCCATCATCTGCCGACCGCGCGGAGGAGGCGTCACTTCGCTGTGACCGGTCGGCTTAGATGAGGACTCTCTCATATAGGAGTGACATTTGACGCCCTCCACTTGGGGGACAATCCGCACCCGGACGGTAACGATCCGATAACGGCGCTTACGTTACCTAGATAGGTTGCGCTATTGGTCGTAGCCGAGCAACGAAGACAGTTGTTTCATACCTCCAAGAGCCCGCTCCATCGACCGCGACTTGTACCCGCGGGTGACAGCACGGTTCGAGTGCCCAACGATCTCTGAGATGACATCCTCGGGGACGCCGGCCAGGTACAGGAGGTCGACGGTGGTGTGGCGGATGTCGTGGAGGCGGACGGCCTTGTCGATGCCTGCCCGTTGGAGGACGTCGGGCCACATCTTCGTCGCAATGTCAGGGTCGATCGGGACGGGCTCTCCGGCCAGGAGGCGGGTGAACACGAGTCCGTAGGGGTTCGGGTCCGCGAGGTCGCGCCAGCGCGCCAGAATCGAGCGCAGGGGCTCTACGAGGGGGATGATGCGCCACCCTGCCCGCGACTTCGGGCGGGTGAGGTACAGCCCGTTCGTGAGGTGTCGGTACTCGAAGTCGGCGGGGAACGCGTGCCCGTCCGGGAGGCGCTGCAACTGCCACGACAGTTCGAGCACGTCGGTAACCCTGTCCCATTCCAAGCCAAGGATCTCGCCGCGTCGCGCCCCAGTGAGGAGGAACGTGGCCCACATGAACGAGTCGGGGTTCTCGCTGAACGACTCGAGCAGCATCCCGGCTTCCTCGAGGGTGAGCGCGTGCAGGTTGGTGCGGGACTTGCGGGGAGCTTGTACGAGCTCGACGGGGTTGCGTGGGATGCGCCCTTCGCGTTCCGCGTCCTTGAACGCCGCAGACATGACACTGTGCGCGTTGCGCGCGTACGTGGAAGAGCTGTCGGCTTCGATGGCACTCGTCACCTTGCGGATGTTCGCGGGGGTGAGTTTGTCGAGGCGGATGTTGCCGATGGTCGGGAGGATCTTCGTCTTGATGACTGACCGGTATGCCTCGACGGTCTTGGGGCGTCGGGTGCGGGTGGCGATCTCTCGCATCCAGTAGTCGAACCATTGGGCGACAGTCATGGATGCGGTGGGGAGGTCGCCGGCCCGTTCGAGTTCTCGTTTGAGTTCTGTGAGTCGGCGCAGGACGGTCGCTTTGTCCTTGGAGCGGATGACCTTGCGGCGGCGTTTGCCATCCTTGGGTGGCAGTTCTATGGAGACTGCCCATAGGCCGTCTGCCTGCTTGTAGATCGCGCCTTCGCCCTTGCCGCGTGCCATGCTGCCTCCCCCGCGCGCCACTGTAGCCATTACTGTAGCCATTGTGTAGCCATCTACAGATATCTGTGTACCACTTGACACCGGGAAATCAAGGGTATACCGTCAGTCTATGGCATCCAGCGTTGGTTTCCGGTACCAAAGGTCGCAGGTTCGATTCCTGTCGGGGGCGCAAGTAAATCCGCGGAAGTACGCGGAGTTCCCTCCCGCAGGTGTAGCCGAAACTGTAGCCGGTGTACCCGACGGTGTACCCGATGCCTGTCGCACACGGATAGGAGACTGAAGCATGGACGACCTTACCCGCGCAGAGATCGAGTCCGCGCTCACCGACTTCGACGGCCTGTACAAGAACCCGCGCACAGGCGAGTACATGGAACCGGACAGCGAGGAAGCGGAGCTGGTGTTCAAGATGGTCCGCATCCTTCGATCAATGCTCGCGGCCGATGCCTGTCGCACACGGATAGGAGACTGGATTCGCGAGTGGGTCGCAGACTGATGTATCAGGGGCGCGATTCCTGCCCCCAGCAACACAAGAGCGCCCCTGCGGAGTGCTGTAACACTCACGCAGGGGCTCACCCAACCATTCGAACCAACCGAACGGAGGGCTGTCATGCAGTCTACGATTCCTACCGGCCGTGGCCGATTCAACGCTTCCGCCATCCTTGCCGTACTCGCCGTCATCGCTTTCGCGTTCGGCCTCACAACCGCTGGCCTCTGGCTCCTCTAACCACGAAAAAAGCCCCCGTGTCGCGGGCTCGAAAGCTCGGACACGGGGGCTTTATGACGCCTACGTCAGTACAGCTCGAACGTCCCGCACTGCACCACAACGATCTCCGGGGATGAGGTGATCTGCGCCCACACCATGTACGTGCCCGGTGTGTGGTCGGTGGTCATCACACCGATCTCGTCACCCAGCACCACCGGGTCATCCCAGACGGTGGGGCGGGCGGTGCCGGGAGTGACGCACACCTTCACTCCTTCTGTGACGGGCACCCCGTCGACGGTGATGTTGACGGGGATGAACTCGAGGGTTTCTCTGGGGAGTGTTATCATCGTGCGTCCCATCGTCTGCGTATGGTTCCCGTCCTTACGGGTGGGGTGAGTGTTGCGACCCACCGTTGGGGGCCGAGTGTGCCGGTGACGGTGATGTCACGGGCACCACCGCCAGTGACAGCGCCAACCCATTCCAGGGTTGGTGTGCTGATGGAGACTGTTGGTGTGGTGGTGGTGAGTGTGCCCGTGACCGTGGGGTCGGTGACAGTTCCTGCCCATGCGACCGCGGGTGGGCTGATGGTGACCGGGGGGAGGCTGGTGACGAGGGTTGCACCGGATGGTGCGGTGACCGTCCCAGCCCAGGCTACGGTTGGCACGTCCACCGTTACGGTTGGTGTGTCGGTGGTGAGGGTGCCGGCGTATTGGGGGACGGTGCTCGACCCGGTCCAGGTGACGGTCGGTGCCGCCACAGTCACCGCGGGGGTTTCAGCGGTGAGGCTGCCCACGTATTCGGGGATGCTGGCCGTACCAGTCCAGGACACCGTAGGAACATCGACGGTGACGGTGGGTGTGGTGGTGTCGATGGTTCCGGTGAACGCGCCCGGGTCGGACACCGTACCAGCCCATGTCGTGGCGGGCGGGTCGATGGTTACCGTGGGCGTGTCCGCTGTGAGGGTTCCTGTGAACTCGGGAACCGTGGTAGTGCCCGACCAGGAAACCGTGGGGACGTCCACAACCAGGGTGGGGGTGTCGGCTGTGATCGTCCCGGTGAACAGGGGCGGGGTGACAGCACCCGTCCACGCCGAGTCCGGGACAGCGACCGTGACAGTCGGCAGGTCGGCGGTGATCGACCCAGCGAACACGGGTGCGGTGACAGTTCCCGACCAGGACACAGTCGGCACATCCACTGTGACGGTTGGTGTGTTCGCGGTGAGGGTGCCCGTGCCGCCCGCCGAAGCGGGCCGCAGCGCCGCATGGATGACACCCCACGGGTACGCGTTCGACCCGTTCCCGTGGGGAACTGCGACCGTGCCCGTAGAACCCGCGGACGCATAGTTCCGGCTCCCGAACCACAGCACAGGGGCGTCGTAGTTCTCCGTCCACCCAGACGGCGGGGTGATCGCGTTACCATCCCACGAACCACGCGCGATGAGACCCTGAGCACCAGCGGTCACGATCGTCAACGCTGGAGCGGTCGCCGTGGATGATGACCCACCGAACATGTTCTGCGCCGCCGTCACAGGGGTGACATCGAACGGGCTCGACGTGTCCGCACCCGTCCACGCCGTCACGTAAGCCTGCGAGTACCCCGACGAGTGAGTGATCGTGTACTGCGTCTCACCGGACACGAACGGTTTCACCCACAGGAACAGGTTCACAGCCCACGGGTCAGGTGCCGTATACGACGTGGACGCGGCAGTCCACGCACCCATCCCCGAGGGGGTGACCAGGGACGAGTTACCGACCGCGAACGCAATCACAATCACGTCACCGGTCGCCGCCCCCGTGGGGACGGTGACGGTCGTGTTAGTGCGCGACCCGTACGCGGTCGTAGATGCTGAGCGGAGCGCGATCGCCATACCGGCCCCTTACTGTTCCGCGGCAGTCCAGCCCGTCACGACCAGGTGCGTGACCGCACCGCACGTGCACGCGGCATCCTGCCTGATCCCGACAATACGGTGATGGTGATGAGTGGTCGGCGTATCGCAGACCGTGCAGATCACGACGTCGCAGCAGTGACCGGGATGGTGAGGACCGGGGCACCCAGATCAAGGGACCCACCAGCCACCAGGGACACACTGTCGAGGATCAGGTCCGCGCCGCTGGTCCCCACAGTGCCCTCCATCACCGCCGTGCCACCGGACGTCTTCACCCGGAAGTGTGCCGCGGTGCCCGTAGCGGAGATGGTGACCGCGCCCGGGTTGGACCCGGTGACCTGACCGGCACCAGGGGAAGCAGCAGTCCACGACGCGATCGTCACAGACGCAAGCAGCGTCCCTGTCGCAGCGTTCCCCGGCCCAGGAGCGGACCCGGAACGGATCTCCACAACAGTGTTCGTTCCAAGGGCTGTCGCGAACGCATCGTCTACAGCTGCGGTCGCAGCAGTGTCAAGGGATGCCGCAACAGCGGTAGTGATCTGAGTAGCCATGATGCTCCTTTTACGGGTTGAACTGCTTGCCGGCGGCGTTGGTGTTGTTGGTCCACGCCTCCGGGTATTCGGTAGCGCCGACAGTGTCAGCGGAAGCAACGGACGTCAGCACGGACACCGCAGCGGCAAGACCAGCCACAGACAGCAGGTTCACCCAATCCACGGCGAGGAGCCCGATGCTGTTAGCGCTGAGCAGTGCCACAGCGGACTGCGCGAACGTCTTGATAGCGCGGACGGCGGTGTCTGTCCAGAAAGACGGCTTGAGGAAGATCATGTTGCCTCCAATAGGAAAGCCCGCCGTGAAGCGGGCCTGGTTAGTGCGAGTGAAGGGACTCAAACGGTTCCTTAGTCGGTTTCGTCGAGCCAGCCTTCCGGCGGCTCAGGGAGAGGCACACCAGGGGCGTGCTTGTAGGCGTGGTCGATCAGTGACCGGATGTACAACCAGGAGAGCTTGTCGCGCCGTTCGAGGCGCTGAATGCGAGATGAGAGCCGGTTCGCCCAGGTGATGAATGCGGTGATGAGACCTCCGCCGATGATTCCTCCGGCTCCGATGAGCGCGATCCAGATCCCCTCAGTCATCAGCTCTGGTCGAGGTCCACCGACAGTGACCCCTTGATCGTCGGGTTGAGGACACGGTCCAGTCCCGCCTTGATTACCCCTGCGTGCGCGGCGGTCACTTTCGCCCAGGACGGGGTCTCGAGCGCGCCCGCGATCGGGTTGACGTATTCGCCACCCATACCACCCTTGTTCGGGCCAGCGCTGAACTCGTGGTACCAGCCGGAGCCGGTGTTGAAGATCAGGTAGATGAGGGAGGTGGTCCCGTCGCTGTTCTTACGGTCGTAGTAGACCCCGCTGTTCTTAGGCATGTCGTCTTCCTCTTCTTCTTCCGGTTCGGGGTTAGCGGGTGGAGTCTTCACAGGAGGTTTCGGTTCAAAGGGCTTGGCACCGCCGCTCGCGAGTGCGGCGGTGACCTTGGGGATATCCCGGATCTTGCCGACGTATGCGGTGAGCTCGAAGTGCCAGGGCTCGTCCTGCGAGTACCCGTTCTTCAGCCACACGGGCCGGGTAAAGCCGGCCCGCATCATCCGCTTCACGGTGGCCGCGTCCCACACGGCGAGGTCGAGCGCCATCCCCCTCACGTGGGGTTGGCGGGTGTTCGCGTCCGGGTTGTCCGCGGCGTTATACCCAGGCTTCTTGTTCAACCATCCGAGGTAGAGACGCTTCTGTTCCTCGTAGGTGCGACCAGCCCACAGAAGCTTCGGCTTACCCGCCGCTATCCACGCCTCCACAACAGCCCGCCGCGCCCACATGCCCTGGTAGCCCGGGACTGCGACAACATCCAGCTCGCTCATACCCGCGTCCTTTCATGACGAAGCCCCCACCAACAGGCGGGGGCAAAGAGATTGCAGGATCGGGTTAGATGCCGATGAGTTTGCGGATCGCGGCGGCACCGTAGGCGTAGCCGATCGCGTTCTCGTGCGGGTCGTCGAACATCAGCCCCGCCGCGTCAGCGGTCGCGTAATCGCCGATCACGGACTGCAAATCCAGCAGCGGCAGGTTGTAATCGTCCGCGATGTCCCACAGCGCCGCGTACATGGGCGGGTAGTCGCCCTTCGAGCCGCCTGTGAGCCGCAACCCGCCCGGGGCGATCATCACCGACGGAAGGTTGAGGCCGTCGAGTTGCGACCACAGTGCGTGCAGGTCGGTCGCGTTGTTCGATCCCGAGTTGCCGCGCTGATTCGTACCCAACTGCACGAGCAGGGCGGTCGCGTCGACGATCTGCAACACATCCCACAACCCCGTCTGAGTGGCGGAGTATCCGGCTTGCCAGTAGTCGGCCCGTGCGCCACCCCGGCCGAGATTCGTGACCTTCACCGGGGACCCCGTGTAGGTGGGGACGAACAACGCCAGGTGCACGGTGTCGCTCGAGGTGAGCGTATACGTGTGCGTGGCGTCACCCGTCACGGTCGGGGTGATCTCGTGGAACCCGTTCCCTGCGGGGATGGTGAGGTTCTGCGCCGCGCCACCATCCACGGTCACGGAGACAGTGCCGCCTGCCGCGCAGTGCGCCCAGAACGACCCGCCCGTGTGTACCGTGTCGAACGCGAACGTCACGGACCATGCACCCGATGCGGTCGGGAGGATTCCGATTTGGGCGCTGTTCCCCTCGCCCATGTTCGTGAGCGTCCACCGGTTATCCGACGCGGTAGGCCGTGCGGGCACAGCACCCTCAACTGCACTGAGGGTCTTGCGGAGCACGCCGACCCATCCACGGAGGTACCGGAGTCCCCACCCGGCCTCATACCCCTCCGTCTTCGAATCCCCCACCGCGACCAGGTGACAGTCGGCGTCCGCGTGACGGGCCGCGTTCACCTGGCCGGCGATCCGCGCCACGGACGGGGCACCGCCGTTGTATACCGGGGCGAGCCAGGTGTGTGCACGCTCCCCCGCCGCATACGAAGGCAGGGTTTCCCCGCCGCCACCTTCCCCGGGCGTGTATTCCGACCGGGGAAGGAACTTCTGCGCCACGACCGCCTCACCGCGCGCCGTCAGAGTCCCCTCATCGGTCACTGCCAGGAAACTCGTCATGCTCACACTCCTGTCGGTTCGCCCCACGCCACGCCAGGCAGCGGGCGGGAAGCGTTGAAGAACGCTGCTGAGGTCGCGAACGTGAGCGTCCCGGACACGGCCTGCCCGACCGTCGCGGGCGAGATTACCACGTTCCCAGCCGCGGACATACCGACGCGTGTATCCGGGTGCGCGGCACCCCACACGGTGCGGCCCTGCGGTGCCGCCGACGTCATCGCCGGAACCGACGCGACAGAGAGGATAGTCACGGTGCCCGCGGCGGTCGGGATCACGTTGTCGAACACGAAACAGACAAGGTTCCCGACGCGCTGCATCGAAACCTTCCCGCCCGACACGTTCTGCAACAGCCCCGACAGGTCGCGCACGCCCGTATCGCCGAGCTCGATCGTCTTCCCCCCGGCTGTCAACACGTACCGGTTCTGCACGTCAGCGGTGATCGCCAACGCCGCCTTGTCCCACAGGGTGTTCTCGGGTGTAGCCATAGTCTGGTCTCCTTACCAGTTGAAAGCAGGCGTGGCCTGCGGGATCGGGGCGGGCTGTTCACGCACCACATAGGTGCCCGTGTGATCAGGGATCGCGAAATGCGTTGCGGACGCACCAGACGGGCCATCCCACACCCACGCGTTCCCCTCACGGTGCAGGCACTTCTGAAACTGGGCGATGCCCGCAGACGACACGACAAGCGCCGCAACAGCCGACGCCAGCGCCGGGTCACCCTCGATCAGATCAGCAGCAACCTCCAGCACACGTTCATCGACCGCATCGGTTGCGACTGTGCCCCCGCGCACACTGTCCGCCATCGTCTCCGGTGTCGCGACCTGCAACCGGCCAACAGGAATCAGAGCCATCAGGCACCTCCGTCCGCGTACACCAGCACGCCCTCGCTCGTCACATCGGTCAGGTCAATCCACACGACCCGCTCGGCAGCGTCCGGTGGAGGCCCCAGTTCGGCCACGATCGTCCCGGTCGGTTTCGCGGGAATCAGCGTCCCGATCGGCCCACCACCCGCCGAATTGAACAGCGGCCACTCCGCATGGTTGCGAGCCTGATACTCGACCCGCTCGTCTTCCTGACCGGGAATCAGCCAGTCCATCCACATGCGGTAGTCCAGATCGGACTCCAATTCGATCGAGAACGCCCCCGTCGTCGTGTTCAACGTCGCCCGGGACGACACCCCGGCGAGCAGCGCCCCCGCGATCTGATCCCCCACGGGCCGCGCGAACAGGCGCGGTTGCAGCACAGCCGGGATCACCCTCCGGGAGTGATCCCACGCATTGCCGGTCACGGTCACGATCGCCATAAGTGCCTCCAAACGAAACGCCCCTTCTGCGGGGCGTGAAGATCGGTATAAGATTCGGGGCACAAAGAAAGCCCCGGATGAGCGGTCACTCACCCGGGGCAGAGACCCAGATCGGAGCTGGATCAATGCCCAAGGTAACAGGCGGCGTCACCGCCGCGATACTGGCTGTTCTGCTGCTGTCCGGATGCGCAGCTACCACCACGACCGGAAACGACACGGAATCGACTCCTGCCGCCGCACCGACTCCAACGGAGACCGTCGAGCCGCTTGTCGCGGAGAAGCCGGCCGAGACGACCTACGCCAGCAAGGATGAAGAGTTCATCGCGAAGCTCATGCACGAGCGTGAGATCCGTATCGGCGGGTTCGACACGCAGATCCCCAATGCGACCGACGAGCAGCTCGTCGCCGCCGCGCACGACGCGTGCGACCAACTCCCCGATCTCGACTACGACCCCGCTAAGGCCCACGTCATCGAAGGTGAGACGGCCAACTCTCTCGGCATCTACCCCGACAGCGCGCTCATCGCCGGTATCGCGATGCTGGTCTACTGTCCTAAGGACTAGAGCGCCTTCTGGATGTAGCCGGATTCGTCTACGAACAGCGCGTTCGTCGGCAGCCCGCTTCCGCTGACCGTGGGGATGCCGGAGAGGCGGATGCCGGACGACGTGAGACTGATCGTGAACCCTGCCGCGGTGATCTGGATACCGGATGGCTGCAACGCCACCGAATACGACCCGCGCGAGATGACAAGCGCCCCGCCGGACTCGACGATGTCAGACGATCCGAACTCGATCGCCCCACCCGACGACGCCGGATTCAGGACCATGTTCGACCCGACCTTCACCCGCCCGCCGCCCGTGACGTTGATGTCACCTGTGACGTCCATGTCCCCGATCAGGTCCACGTTCCCGGTGATGTCCCCGTTCCCGGCGAGAGTCCACGGCCCGTTCACCGCGAGCGTGCCTGTGATCGTCGCACCGCCCGACAGGACGAACGTGCCCGTCACCGTCAGCAACCCCTCGACCCGCAGACCCGGGTCAGATGATATGACCCTCAGCCCGCCCTCACTGATCGATGCGGACTCGAGCGACAGGGCAGCCTCAAGCCGACGAACCCTGTCCACGAGACGGCGGATGTAATCGTTCGACGACAGATCATCAACCATTCGCCTGCACCTCCACCTTCACGTTGTCCGTCAGATCCCCAGACACCCCAACCACCCGGTGCGTGTACAAGCCCGCGGGAATCCAATCATCGGAGCGGACATCCATCCGCAACACCCGACCCGGCTTCAACGCCGCCACAGGGACACCGTCGAGCTGCACACCGAACGACCACTGCACCAACGGGGAGAAGTGCCCATCCAGATCAGCGGTCGCGATACGACCCAACTGGGTCACGTTCTTGATGTCCTTCGCCGACCGGTAAGCGTCACGGATCGGGATCGTGTACGGCCCATGCCCCGCATAGTTCGTCTTCGTGTCCACACCCTGCCCTGTACCGGCGTAGATGACACCGGTCAGCTGCTTCGACCCGTCCTCCGTCACCGTCAGGTCCGTGACCCGCGAGTCCTCCGCGGTTACCGGCAGGTCGAAACCGCCCGTCGAATACGGCGCACCCACCCGAGTCGCGAACCGCAACGAACCCGACGAGATATACGGGTCGAAGAAGATCTCTGCACCCTCGTCCTCCAACTCGCGGAGACAGTCGTCCATCGTGGGGAACTCGTAGTACCGCCACGTCCGGGTGAACGTCCCTGACGAGTTCGTCGGCAGATCGATGGGTAGTGCCCACTGTGCTTCGGTGCCGTCATGCATGGCCCTCGAGATGATCGCCCTTGCCGCGCCCGAGAACGACCTCGTGGTGACGGTGAGCGTCCCACCCGGCCCGAATGACCCGACCCCGAACCCGAGGCGCTGCCGCATCAGCTCACGAACATCCACCCACGACACCGTCACGTTCCCGCTGGTGCGGTCATACGTGGGCTTCAGGAACATGCCCGCCGCTGCCACCGTTCCCGCCTCGTCGACGTGCGCGACCATGCGTGCGTTCGCGCGAAACAGATCCCGAGCTGTGGCCTGCGATATCCCCGACCCGCGCAGCGGCACCGTCACCGACCCCTGCCCCGACCCGTCCAGCTTCGACGCCCACGACGCCGCAGACGGCTCCACCGTCAACAGGTGATCGCCGCTGATCGTGTCAAAGATCCGCGTCTCAAACATACGTATCCGTCACCTTCACGCTCATCACACCGGACCCTGACACGGGGGTAAACGCCACGGTCGCCGGGGCACCGGGCGGGATCTGGAACGTGCGCGCCTGCGACACCGCACCCGTCTGCAACACGCCGTCGAGGAACAGCCACCCCGACCGCATATCGATCCGGTGCGTGTGCCCCGATGTCAGCGCCTGCGACACGATGAACGAACGGCCCTGCGACGCGACCGTGTACCCGGACGCCATCGACCCCGTGACCTCGATCACCGGGGATGCGGGGAAGTTGCCGTAATGGTAGGCGGACGCCGTGGGGCCGGTGAACGTGCGAGTCTCCCCGTACTTCCGCATGTCGGGCGCCCAGAACGAAATCTGAAACTCGGCCTCCATACCACTCGCGCCGCTCACCTTCACAGAAGTACGAGAAGCCAGCCGAACATCAGCCCACGTCGACCCCATATCCGAATCGACAACCAGCCGGCCCGTAGACCCGTCGGCAAGAAGCCCTGTCAACCGGGCACGCATGTGCTCGAGATCTACGGGAGACGACGCGATGATGTTCCCCGCAATAGTCACGACACGGGCACCCAGATATCCGACCGCATCGAAAGCCCCGTGAGACACCGGACGAACTTTCTCGTCACGGCGCACATCCACGCCCTCGTCCCAACCCGACCAACCATTCGGGGAAATGACGAACCCTTGCGACAGATCGCTGGGGAAGTCTTCGAAAACGAGTCCACCGATTCGGACACGCAACATCATGCGCTCCTCAACTGCCACGCGATCTCACGCGCCGCGATCGTCCCAATGGTGGCCTCATCCAGCCCAGGCCCCGGGTGCACATCAACCTGCACCTGAGTGCCGCCGCCGATACCGT
>Ga0180217_1002652_pt1 | contig 16156 bp, 23 predicted proteins | sample eDN3rd37CBELigOP_FD_128521 | JGI IMG/M metagenome (GOLD analysis project Ga0180217, IMG submission 128521) | Enriched Organic Plus compost microbial communities from Emeryville, California, USA - eDNA 3rd pass 37_C BE-Lig OP (version 2) (version 2) ... | reverse complement strand
ACGCTCGTCCCCGACATCAGCAACAAGGAGGTGCCCGACCAGACCGTCCTCGAACTCAGCGCCTAACCAAGATCAACAGTCGAAGGATCACCGACCGCTACACCACCACCCGGGACTTGACCCAAAGCAGCTCCGTTTACTTTTAGCTCACCTTCCCTCTTGACACAATCCGAGCGTCTTAGAGCCGATCAGTGATCAAAGCTAGGCTCGAGCAGTCGAGGACTGCTGTTCTGATTGTGTCTACTTCCTTAGCGAATTGCCCGGAGACGTCAATGACCGAGAGCTCTGGACCTATGCACTTGAGAACGCGGCCCGCGGCCGGAATCTATCTTGTCGTTTCCCAGATGGTTGCGCGGTGCGCGCCGAATCGTCAGATCAATCATTCTCCGATCGGATCTCCGCCGGTGGCAACGCCGCCCAACTCCTGCACACACGCTCACATTGCGTGCTGTACAAATTCTCGCGGTGGCAGGATGAGCCGACCGTTCCAGACCGGACCGATCCGTAGGAGGTCGGAATCGCGCGAGACGATGATGTCAGCGTCGGCGGTTTTATCCTTTGCGAGAGCGAGGATGCGGGAATCCTCATAGTCGCGAATGCCTGCATCGCTAACCACGGGATCGACAACCGCGCCACCCGAGAAGTCGCAAATGTCGACGATGAGACGCACAAATTCGTTGGCGATACGGATGCTTTGCCCTGCGGCGAGCATCTTTTCGTGCACGTTGCGCAGTATGTGCGGTGACGCGAACAACCGGAATCGGTCTGTGAAGGCGAGCGCTATCGCATCGGCCGAAGCATTGCCGGTGGTTGGCGGGGGCGGTGTGGGTACTGTCGGCCAGCTCCCGTCATCGCCCAAGATGTAATCGAGGTAGACGTTGATGTCGAAGACGACAGCAGTTGAAGGCCGAATACCCATCAGTTATCCGAAGAGCGCTGGATGAGTTCCATCACCTCATCGGCCGAGAGGATTCGACCCGCCCGCTCCTGTCTGGCCTCATCACGCAGTGCGTGAAGTCGCTCGAGCCGTAGCCGCGCTTGAAACTCCTTCACCGCAACGCGGAGGAACTCGCTTCGGTTGCCGTGACCATAGTGTTCCACCACCTCGTTCAGCCCGGGGCGGAGCTCTGGGTCGATTGCGAACCCTACTGTTTGTGCAGCCATCGTGACCTCCATTGCATACGCGGATGCAACGATAATACGCCCCGTTGATTCTTAATGCCACAGCTGGCTTCGTCTGGTTAACTTTCGACGAACATACGTGGTGATGCTCTCACTCCATGTTGAAGGGAACCTGGTTGCCGCGTGCTCGCCGGGGGATGCTCGCGCTTCGAGCGCTTCCCGCACGGAGGTTCGATTTGACCTGATTTCCTCGGCAACCTCACGAGGGTCATGCCTGATTGGTAGAGCTCTATAGCTCGATCGATGCGGTGCTCCTCAAGTAGATTCTTATCGAGCTTGACGCCGTTCTTCTTGAGATGTTCGTACACTGAGGACCTCGAGACCCCGTACTTTTCGATGAGTCCTGAAACCCTCATCCCGGTCTTGTAGTCAGCCGTAAGATGCGTTGATTCGGAACGGCCTAACTGGGTTCTAAGCGTCGCCCATTCTCCGGCGTCAGCCCGTCGTGAGTCCGAAATTGGAGTGGAATCGCAGGCAGAACGTGGCGTCAAACCCCCATTTTCCCCTTGTTGGGCCTTGGAAATAAGGTTTTCGAGGTGATTCCCGAGGTTCACGAACTGTCGCCAGGCGACCACAATTACAGACGTACTAGAACACCTGATATCGACCGATGTCAGCGGTTCTGCGTTCTGTCTCTGAAGTCCGCTCCGGTTGTGGTGCCAGACGTGTAGAGGCCGTTTCAGTCGAACGTTGTGCGGAACATACAGTGGTTTCGATGGCAGTGAACAATGCAGGAGGGCCGCGCGTCTCGAGCGTGAGGGCCGGACACGTTTGTCGTTCGAGGTGGAGTTCTGGTGCCGGAGGGTTCCTTCCGGGTGTTCCTACCCTCTATCAAGCAGTGAAGATAGATGTAGCGGCCCGGGGTGGCTGACCGACTATCAAACTGACGCACCCAAGAGGTGCTGTCCTGTTCAGGACGCGTCGCCACCCCGGAACCGTTACTCCCTGAAAACGGGAGAGGCCAGACCGGGCGGGGACGTGACTTCATAGGACCCTGTACGAGTGCCCCGTCACTGTTGTGTCCGCCCGGCCCGGTTCGGTCATCCAACACCTTGAAGTGAAGGAGACACCACCATCATGACCACCGGAACGCTCGAACGTCAACAGCAGATCATCATCGGCGTTGATGCGCACAAACACACCCACCACGCGGTGATCATCACCAGCACCGGCAAGCGCGTCACCGATAGCGAGTTCCCGGCCACGACCGACGGGTACGCGAACAGCCCACCTGGGCCGCCGATCATGGTCGAATTCACGCGTTCGGAGTGGAATCGACCGGGTCCTACGCTGCGGGGCTCGCCAGGTTCCTCACCGAGCACCACATCGAGGTGCTCGAGGTGAATACCCCGCACGCCCACACCAAAGCACGGGTCGGCAAAGACGACGCGATCGACGCGGAAGCTGCTGCACGGAAAGTGCTCGCAGGCGTTGCCACCGCTCATCCCAAGCGCACCGATAGCGTGATCGAATCGATCCGTTTCCTGATGTTGGCACGAGATTCAGCGGTCAAAGCGCGCACCGCGGCAATCGTGCAGCTCCAAGACATCCTAGTCACCGCCCCCGCCGAGGTGCGAGAGCACACTCCCACTGGTGGGCTGGCCGCGGCACGCCACTGCCGCAAGTTCCGTATCGACCGGTCACGTCTTCACGACCCCGTGCAGGCCGTGAAGTTCGCCTTGCGCACCCTCGCGGCACGCATCGCTGATCTCGACACAGAGATCACCACACTCGAACGGTCGCTGGCAGAGCTGGTCCAGACCACAGCCCCCACGCTCATCAGTAAAGTTGGCATCGGCACGAATCCTGCTGCTCAGCTCCTCATCAGGGGAGAACATCGACAGATTCCGGAGCGAGGCAGCCTTCGCGATGCTCTGCGGGGTCGCTCCAGTGCCCGTGTCCTCGGGGAAGAGTCACCGGATGCGACTCCATCGAGGCGGTGATCGGAAGGCCAATCGTGCCCTCCACATGATCGCGGTAGTCAGGCTCCGATACGACGCCCGAACCAACGACTACATGCAGCGCCGTCTCAGCGAGGGCCTCTCAAAGAAAGACGTGCTCAGGTGCCTCAAACGCTTCATCGCACGAGAGGTATTCAATGACCTCAGAACTGATCTCGGCACGATTTGACATCTATAGGACCGTCCCGACGCGATTCAAGAGATTCTCCCCGCATAGAAGCGGCAGAGAACCCCGGGACGGTTCAGCGACACGAATCCAGCCTCCCAGCCACAATCCCCAACCATTATCAGACACGCCCTAGGGTTGAGTGTCAAAGACATGCTGAGGGTTCGAGGAGGGAGCGGTGGTGAAGGAGACGCTCGATCCCAAGGCACTGGGTCGTGCGACTCTCGCCCGGCAGTTGCTGCTGACCCGGCACCCGATGCCGGTCTGCGATGCGGTTGAACATCTTGTTGGCCTGCAAGCTCAGTTGCCGAACTCGCCGTACCTGGGGTTGTGGTCCCGCATCGTGGGGTTCGAACTGGCAGATCTCACCGAGCTGCTGGTCACCCGAACCCTTGTCCGGGGCGGGCTGATGCGCGGAACGCTGCACGTGGTCACGGCACGCGACTTCTTGCGGCTGAGGCCGGTCGTGCAGCCTGTGTTCAACCGAGCGCAGCGCGGGTCCTTCCGCAGGGAAACCGATGGTATGGATATCCGCGAACTGACGACGTTCGCGACAGCGGTACTCAATGGGAGACACTCCACCAACATCGAGTTGCGTGACGCGCTGGCCCAGCGGTGGCCAGACCGCGACGCTCAGTCGTTGCTTTATTCGGTTCAGTACCTGCTGCCCATGCTTTCCGTCCCGCCCAGCGGGACCTGGAACACTGGCGGTTCGCCTGCGTGGGCAACAGTCGAATCCTGGTTGGGTGCCCCGCTCCCGGCATCCGACGGGCCTGCGAAGTTGATCCTGCGCTATCTCGCGGCGTTCGGGCCGGCGTCGATCAAGGATATCCAGGCCTGGTCGGGTTTGACCCGCCTTACCCAGCACGTGAACGAGCTACGCCCGGTCCTGACCGCATTCCACGCTGCGAATTCCGGTGCCGAGTTGTTCGACCTGCCCGACGCGCCCCGCCCTGATCCCGACACACCGGTGCCAGTCCGGTTCCTCCCCGAGTACGACAACCTTCTGGTCGCTCTTGCCGACCGAACCCGAATTCTCGACGATGAGCATCGGGCCATCACCAATACCCGCAACGGCAACGTCGCAGCCACGGTTCTGGTCGACGGCCGCGTTGCCGCCCGCTGGCGGTTCCTCCGCAGCTCGACCATGGCGACCTTGGAGGTCGAACCGTTCTCACCGGTCTCTTCCAGGATCACCGAACAGGTTGTCGAAGAAGCCGAACGTCTCCTCGCTTTCGCTTACCCAGACGCTCAGGAACGAAACGTACGGTTCCTTGCTTGACGGCCGTCGCACGGTGCGTTCGCTATTCGAGGTCAGTCCGTACCCCAGTCCATCGCGACTTCCTCGGTGATCGCCAGGAGGTTGCCGTCCGCGGCCTTCAGTACGGCCAGACGAGCTCCGGGCATGTCCACAATGCCAGTCGTGGGATCGATGTTGTCTCCGGTAGCGGGCTGTGCGGTGCCGAGCTCGGCCAGGGTTCCGCCGGGCACTTCGATCATCGCTGTCGCGCCCGCAGCGATCAGGGCGCGATGGGTCTGTTCGATATCGTCGACGGTCCAGAACACGAGTTGGTGATCCACCCAGGGTGCGGACGATAGACCGATCTCCACCCCGTTGCCGGAGAACGCGGCGAAGTCATCGCTCTGGAAGGCGGGTTGTTGATCCAGTAGCGCGCTCCAGGCCGCAATGCTCGCGGGCAAGTCATGTGTCGGCAGGACCACGTTGCTAAAACCAGTCAGCTGTGTCATGAGGGACTCCTTCGTTCAATCACTCGTGGGGTACGCCGTTGCCCGGGACGGCCGCGCCTCAGCGGTGCAGCGAGGCTATCAGTACCTACTGACATTCCCTTCTGAGCGGGTCGGATCTTCTTGAGGGCCTGGAATGATCCTTCCCTTCGGAAGCACTCCTGCCTATACGCGCGATCTCTATCATTCTTTGATGGGCAGATTGCGAAGCACCTCCGTCGTGGAATGTAGAACTGCCACCCGGGTCGGGCGTTGCCTGCTTCACGGTTGGTTCTGCTGCTGTCTCAGTGGCGTAGTCGTGGGCGTGACCGAGGAGTCCGGCTTTGTCGATGAGTACCCATTCCGCGGCGCGCCTCTGAAACGTCACCGAACTTCTGAGACATCACAGCCGGAGCATAGCGATCCATGTTCTATCGCGTGTTCATGCGGTTAGTTTAAGATCCCATCCAGACGATTCTGGCGATAGCCCCCAACTTCTTCGCCGCCATATCGAGCGCCGTGGCAATGCCATCGAGATCGTCATCGAACAGGTCGGCGTACACGTCCCCGTGCGATCACCGGCTCGGCCTGTAGCGAGAGATTCAGGGAATCCGCTCGGCGAGGGCGTCGTCTCCGCGTCGATGGTGCAGGATCGCTACGACCTGCACGAACCGTGCATCCTCGAACAGCCGATACCAGACGGCGTAGCGGAAGGTCTCTGTGCTGACGCGTCGCAGACCGAATCGGCTGACGGGAGGCTGGTGTGCGTGGTCGGTGATCCAGTCGAGAGCAGTTTCGATCGCATCGAGACAACGCTCCGTCTCGTGTGGAACCTTGTCGTCGTAGTATGACTCGATATCGCTCAGGTCTCGCTGAGCGTTCGCAAGAAGTCGGACGGTGTAGCTCACGCAGTCCGGCGCGCGCGGCGGCGCGCCTTCCACTCATCAAGCGTGATGTAGTCGTCCGGGTTCGCATCCGCCTCGGCGACCCGCTGCTCAAGAATCGTCCACTGACCGGCAGGCACGTCGTCGCCGAGCTTGGCCTGGATCGCATCGCGAAGCTCGACCAGCTCTGAAGGACTGAGCCGGTCAACCTGCTCCATGAGTGCCGTGTTGACCATGCCTCAATGATACGGGGTAGGCCCGACAGTAGGCAGGGCGTGTCGTCGTGAACATCGTATCTCTCGGACTGACGCCTCAGCGCGGCGGCAACGTGGCAGCATTTTGGCAACGAACGCTGACGACGAGACTTCTCGCGTCGCGCTTCACGCACTCCGAATCGTTGAAAGCACAAGCAGAAACGGGGTTGGCCACCTCGTTCCGGGGATGCTGATTCCCCTCTCACGGCGGTAACGCGGATTCGAATCCCGCTGGGGTCACCGGAGAGAAAACCCCCGCTCAGGCGGGGTTTTCTCATTCCTCCTGCGCGGTGTCGTGGAAGCACCGCGCCGCCTTCGTCTCAGCGCTGCAGCCGTTCTGATTGGTATGATCTCCGACACGGTGCCAATCTTCTCTGGCGAACCCACCTGGGTCGGAAAGCGAAGGATGCGTGTTGCAGGCAGCACATTTCTTGCGAGAGGCAACGGCAGCGGACCGTGAGCTGATTGCTCGAGCGACGCTCGACAACCTGAACTGGAACGGCCCCCGCTTTACTCTGGCTGAGGTTGAGGCCACTGCGCAGTTTCGTCATTATTACGAGGGCTGGCCGAGCGAAAAGGACTTCGGGCTTGTCGCAGAGGATGATGACGGTGTGGCTGTCGGCGTGGTCTGGCTGCGCTACTTCACCGCGGAGGACCCCGGCTACGGGTTCGTCGCGGACGCCGTGCCCGAACTGAGCATCTGGGTCAGCGCCGAACATCGCGGTAAAGGTATCGGTGACCGTCTTCTGCGCCGGGTAGCGAAGATGGCCCGCTCCCGCGGGGTTCAGAGGATCAGCCTCTCAGTCGAGGACGGTAATCCCGCCGCACGGCTCTACGCGAGGCATGGCTTTCTCCCCGCCCTTAATGGTCGAACGGGTTGCCTGCTCCTGAAGCTCTAGCCACGCGATCTACGCGTGATCGAGCGTCAGAATCCAGTTCTGCCCGACAAGATCGTGCCCGAAACTGTGATGCGACTCCTCGTCCACCAGACCAAAGCCCGCCGCCTGATAGATCCTCCGTGCAGAGGTCAGCACGTCATTGGTCCACAGTGTGATCTGCCGATAGCCGGCGGTCCATGCAAACTCGATGCATTCCCGCACCAGCTGTGCCCCGATCCCATGCCCGCGGGCACTCGGATCAACCAAGAGAATGCGCAGCTTCGCCGTGCCCTCTTCACTAGCCACACAGAAGATGCACCCGACAGGCTCACCGTTAAGCTCCGCAATCCATGCGGCCGCCCGACTCGGAACATGGCTGCTGGCGTAGTCTACGACGATCTGCACGACGAGTGCCTCGAAGGTCGTATCCCAGCCTTCGGCACGCCTCGGAACACTCGGTCCGATTTCCGCCAGCGCAAGCGTGACCGCTCTCGCTACGCTCACATCGTGAACAAACTCAACACCCCACTCGAGCCGTACCAGACCCACACACCGATCGATCCGGCGATTCTCTACTGGGGTACCCCGGTCGTGTTGATCTCTACGACCAATCCAGATGGAACGCCGAATCTTGCGCCGATGTCCTCCGCGTTCTGGATGGGCCGAAGTGCGGTGCTTGGACTCGGTCTCAGCTCCCATACCGCACAGAACATTCTGCGCACGCGAGAGTGCGTACTGAATCTCCCGTCGATTGACCAGGTCGAGATGGTGGATCGGCTCGCGCTCACGACCGGCGCTCAAGAGGTACATCCATGGAAGCAAGCTGCGGGCTACCGTCACCACGCAGAGAAATTCGAGCTTGCGGGAGCCACACCAGTTCCTTCAGACACCGTGGGGGCGCCACGCATACAGGAAACGCCCGTAGCGATGGAAGCGACGCTCGTCGCAGATTACATTTCCGATATGCATCTGCTTACCATGCACGTGCAACGCGTGCATGTGCATGAGACTATCCGTCTTGGCAGCCACGCGAACCGTATCGATCCTGATCGTTGGCGTCCGTTGATCATGAGCTTTCAGAACTACTACGGCCTCGGAGACCAGGTGCTGCCATCGAAACTCGCAACGATTCCCGAGGATCACTACCGGTAAGCTCCGCGGCCGCTCACCCCACGTTGCCGCTTGTTGCAGGACGTTGGCGGATTTCATTGCCGTCGCCGGACTCGCCGGAGCGGTTTCGAGGCGCTTCAGGCAGAGCGCTCCGCAAGCACCGAGGAGATCCACTGTGCCATGCGGTGTTCGCATCCCTCTGCGGGAAACGAGCCGTCGACGCTGAGATCCTCGATCGTGTAGCGAGCTGGTTGCGTGCGTTCCGGGAGTCCCGTTGCTCCTTCCGCGACGAAGCGACCCATACGATTCTGGGCAACGCGCTGTGTCTCGAGACGATGCACGGCCTCGAGCCCTCCGTCGCGAAACGCCTCCACGAGCGTCCACTGCCCGCCAGCGGCGTCTGCGGGTGCCGTAGACGGATGCTGCAGGTAGTAGCAGGCGACATTGAGGCCGTGGTACTCCCCCCAGGGTGCGAGCCGCTGATGGTCGAGAGCGAGCAGCGTGTGAAAGAGCTCCTCGCAGCGGCCGAACCTTCCCGTCGCCTGGCAGTCCTCGCATCGTGACACGCGCACCAGTCTAGGTCGATCCCCCGAGTCTCGAGTCTGAGATGGCCTAAGCGGGTATATCTGCCTCGGCCCACACTCCGAGTTCGTTTCCGCTGGGATCATGGAAATGGAGGCGCTGACCGCCGGGGAACTCGTAAGGATCCCGGATGATGGTGCCGCCCGCGGCCACGATCCTTGCGATGCTCTCCTCGAGATTCGTGGAGTACAAGATGACGAACGGCCCACCCGCCGAGCGGGGCTCGCCCGATTCCAGGAGCCCGCCGACTTCTTCGCCGTCTGCGCCGATGATTCCCGCGTACGTTGGGCCGTACTCGTTGAACCTCCAACCGAATGCATTGTGGTAGAAGTCCATCGCCTCGCGAAGGCTTCTGACGGTCAACTCGATGTAGTCGATCCGGTGGTGAAGGTGAGCCATGCAGCAAGTGTACGTCTTGCGGAGCGAAGGAGGCGGGCGACCGCAATCCGCTCACGAAGCAGGTCAGCGCCTGGTCCAGAAAGGTCAGCCAGGGCGGCGGCGCGGCCGGTACAGCATCGCAACCGTGCCCGAACGGAACTCCTCACGGCCCACGAGCTCGAGCTGCACGTGCTCCTGCAACCCGGCCAGCAGCGTCGGGCCGTGACCCGCCAGGGCCGGTTGCACGAGAAATTCATACTCGTCGATCAGTCCGACGTTCGCGAGAGCGGTCGGAAGGGTCACCCCGCCGACCCACAACCGCAGACCCGGCTGCTGTTTCAGTCGCCGCACAGAATCGCCCAGGTCGCCATGGAGCAGTTCGGCATTCCAGTCGACCGTGGGAAGCGTGCTCGACACGACATACTTCTTCGCCGCGTCGATAGCTTCAGCGAACGGAAGTTCCCATTCCTCCATCCAGTCCGGCCATGGGCCGGTGGCGGGTTTGCGCCACGCTGATTCCATCATCCCGTAGGTCACGCGGCCGAGGATCAGGGCATCCGCCTGTGCCATCTGGTCTGCCCAGTAGCGCATTGAATCCTGATCGGGTGCGATGCCCGCCTCGTGACTGCAGCAACCATCGAGCGTGGTGTTGATCGAGTATCGAAGTGGTCTCATCGTGCGGTCCCTCTCTACGGCTAACGGCAATGACATGCGCGAACGGTGGGGGCATCATGGACACCGCGATGAGTTCACGCGCGTGGCTTGCGGTTCCAAAGCTGATGGGTGAGACCGCTTTGGGTCGTCACGGACTCGAATGTAAACCGCTGCTCGAGCCCCTCGAGGCCCTCCCAAAGCCGCACGCCCGAACCGAGCACGATCGGGACGACAACCAGGTGCAGAAGGTCGACGAGATCCTCGCGCAAAAACTCGTTCACGGTGGTTGGGCCGCCGCCGAGCCGCACATCCAACCCATTCGCCGCTTCTTTCGCCTGTCGCAGCGCCTCTGCCGGCTCGGCGTCGATGAAGTGAAAGCTCGTACCGTTGTCGAACTCGATGGGTTCACGCGGGTAGTGCGTAAGCACGAACACGGGAGTTTCGAACGGCGGCGCGTCGCCCCACCAGCCCTGCCATCCGTCGTCCGGCCACTCACCGCTCTGGGGCCCGTACTTGCGGCGTCCCATGATCTCGGCACCGATGCCCTGCCCCCACATGCTGAAGAACGCATGGTCCGCGGTCACCGGCTCCGCGAATCCGCCGATGCCGTGGATCACGCGGCCGTCGAAGAACGGCACCAGCGCCTCAGTCCCGCCGAACGGGGTCTCCATGGTGACATGATGGCCTGCCGCAAACCCGTCCGAGGAGATCAGGAGGTTGTGAACTCGTACGCGTGACATGGGCTGCTCCGACCATCTGATTACAAAGTGAAATCACTTAGCACGGTAGCACGGAGGACTTTTCCGTCCTGGTGATGGTCGCCCCTGGCGCTCGTCTGGAACGACTCAGGGCGAACCACGCACTGAACGAGCTGCTCCGATACTGCGAGTCTGCGTTTGAGCTCGGCACAGAAGTCGTGTTACTTTCTAGACATGGAAATTTCCGTTCAAGGAAAACAACCGCCGGTGCAAGCGTTCGCCGCACTTGCCGACCCGGTGCGCCTGAGCATTCTGGAGCGATTGCGCGAGTCCGACGCGACGATTACGGAGTTGTCGCGGGAGCTCGGCGTCGCCCCGCCATCGGTGTCGAAACACGTTTCCGTGCTCTCCGAATCAGGGTTCGTGACGAAGCACGTCGAAGCGCAACGACGCCGGTGTTCGCTCTCCGCCGAGGGGTTCTCTCGTCTGGCCGAATGGTCAGCACACTACGAAACCGTGTGGAAGGACCGCCTCTCGAGCCTGGACGACGTGCTACACGAACTCGAGGAGGGCTGAATGATCCCGCAGATCAGGGTCGTGCATCGCAACAACGGGATCCGCCTGCACCGGTGGGTGCGGCAACCGCCGTCGCTCGTGTTCACCGCGTTCTCCGACCCAGAACTGCTCGCGCGTTGGTGGGGCCCGCCGCATTGCCCGGTCGTGGAAAGCCGACTGGAGTTTCGGCCCGGCGGAGTCTGGCACTATTGCACCAGGTCCGTTGACTCGGGCACCCGCGCCTGGTCTCGCGCCGTGTTCGAGGAGATCCAACCGCCCGATCGGCTCACCTTCACCGAGACGTCATCGGATGAGCACGGTGCGGTGACCCAGGATCGTGCTCCAGCGAAGGTGAGTGTTGAGCTCGTTCCTCTCGATAGCGGCACCGAGATCACCATCGATGTGGCGCATCCGGATGAACGGGCGGCGAGTGCCGCTCGAGAGCGCGGGATCGAGAACGGGCTGTCGCGTGCTGTTGATCATCTTGCGGCCCTGCTAAGAGATAAGGAATGACAGATGAGTGAGCTGGCTTCTGCAGACGGAACGATAATCGGGTATGAGATCCAGGGGGCAGGTTCCCCCATCATCCTCATCGACGGGGCCATGTGCTACCGCGGCTCGGGACCGATGGACGCGCTCGCGACGGCGCTCGCCGACGAGTTCACGGTGGTCACTTATGACCGCCGCGGGCGCGGGTTGAGCACGGACACGCTCCCGTACGAGGTCGACAGGGAGATCGACGATCTCGCAGCGCTCATCGATGCTGCGGGCAGCGAGGCGGCCCTGTTCGGGATGTCGTCTGGTGGGGCGCTGGCGGTCCTCACCGCCGCGCGCATGGGTGCCGCGGTCACCGATCTCATCGTGTACGAACCGCCCTACATGCCCGAACCCGCTCGCGACGCGATAACCACCTCCGCTGACAAACTCGCCGCGGCGCTGCGCTCCGGGGACCGCGACACCGCCGTCGCGACGTTCCTCGCCCGTGTCGGGACGCCCGACGCGGCGATTGAGGGGATGCGGCGCTCGCCGAACTGGGCGAGTATGGTGGCGATCGCGCCGACTCTGGGATACGACGACCTCGTCATGGGTGACAGCGGGATCCCGCAGATAGCCGCCCACCTCGCGGTACGCGCGCTCGCGATCGCGGGAGGGGCATCGCCCGACTTCCTGAGGTGGGGTGCTGAGAATCTTGCGCGTTCGATTCCCGGGGCCGAGTTCACCGTGCTCGAGGGGCAGACGCACGATGTTGCGACCGCTCCGCTGGCAGAGGCGATCAGGGAGCACCTGCGGGTGGCGCGTCAACAGGGCTGAGGTGCGGCGCTCGACCACCGCTCATCGCCGCGCGCCTACTCCGGGAGGGGCCCTCGCGCGGAGTAGACCCCCTGCAATTCATCGGAGAGCGCGCTCCTTGCGTTGTCGTCCCAGTGGAGTGCGGCGGGCGTGTTCTGAAACAGCGCAATCCGCCACTGTCCGTCGTCACCCCGGTCCGCGACCACGGTTTGACGGGCGGTCGCCTCGGTGTTGAGTTCGGTGCCGCCCGGTGGGAGCATGCCGGCGTCGGCGAGCAGAATGCAAGAGGTTCCGGCCTCCCGAATCGACCGGATGATGGTGACGAAGGAGGCGGTTGGGTGATCGGCGAAGATCGGCGAGAGATGGTCGAGGATGTTCGCGCGACCGTCGGCAACACTGCCGTCGAAGCCGATCATGATGCCGTCGTCGCGGAAGCAGTCGGCCATGGCGGCCGCATCACGCGCATTCCACGCGCGGAGGAGTTGTAAGTACAGTTCGCGGGTGTCATCTGCGGTGGTCAAACGAGTCCACCTCCTTGTCGAACGAGTGAGTTGTTTCGTCCCGCCGCATCGAAGCATGCTTCGACGCGAATCGAGACCGTGTGTCCATGCTACGTGCTAAGCCCAGCGGCGGTGATGCTCGATCTCACCGGCAGGTCACAGCCAAGGTGCCTCCTGGGTGTCTTCAATCGAGATGATCAGCCTTGAGACCGTCATTACGGCTCCGGCGTCGTACGCGTGCGTGTCTAGAGGTGAACGTGGCGACACCGGCTTCGAGCGCTCCGACGAGGGCCAGTCCGGCGGAGACCCACAGGGCCGCCTTGAATCCCGGAATGAGTGCGGCGGGTCCGGTACCGACGGCCGCAGTGCAAGTGTCGGCGACGAAGGCAATCGTCGCGAGCCCGATGGCACCCCCACCCTGGTAAGCGGTGGTCGCGAGTCCGGATGCTGCCCCGGCGATCTGCGGGGCCACACCGGAGGTGCAGACCATGAACGACAAGACGATGGCCGCTCCCAGACCGAAAGCCCAGGGCGCTGCCGGGACCATGAATCCGAGCAGAAGACTGCTGTCGGATCGCATGAGTAACGCCCACGCGCCGAGCGAAGCCGCTTGAATGACCATTGCTCCCAACAGTGTGTTCGAGGGGCTGAACCTCGTCAGCCGTGGGGCCACCTGCGTGCCCACGAACATCGCGGCGGGAATAGGAAGGTACAGGACGGCAGCTTCCAGAGGGGCGAGGCCTCGAACCTGCTGCAAGAAAAGGGTGGTGATGAAGAACGTACCCAGCAGAATCGTCCCGACCAGGATGAAGGTCAGGTTGCCGGCGACGATCGTCCGTGACCGCAGCAATTCGCGCGGGATGAGGGGATCGCGAGCCGTGGCCTGTCGGATCCCGAAGAGGACGAGCAGTATGACTGCTGAGGCGAGCACCGCCAGCGTCGTTGTGCCACCATCCTCGACCCCGCCGCGCAGCACTGCGAGAGTGAGGAAGATGAGTCCGCTGGTGAGGGCTAGCCCCCCGAGGAGGTCCATCGGGGTCGAGGATCTGCGCCGTGGAGCCGGGAGCGTTCGGATTCCAGCAATGAACGCGACTACTCCGAGAGGGATGTTGATCAGGAAGATCCATCGCCAACTGACTGAGGCCAGCACGCCGCCGAGCACCAGTCCGACCGGGGAAGCGACACCGGCCATGCCATTGAACATACCGAGCGCCCTGTTGCGAGATGCACCCTCCGGGAACAGGTCGGTAATGAGCGCAATCGCGGACGGCATCGCCAGGGCCGCTCCGACGCCTTGCCCGACGCGACTGACGATCAGCTGCCAAGGATCCGTCGCGAACGAGCACACACCGGAGAGCATGGTGAACACCGCCACGCCCGTGAGGAAGAGTCTGCGTCGGCCGATCAGATCGGTAGCTCGTCCAGCAACGAGCATGAAACCGGCGAGGCCGATCAGGTACCCGTCGACCACCCAGGCCAGCATGGTGGGTGAGAAGCCGAGGGACTGCCCGATGGAGGGTAGGGCGATGTTGACGATCGACGCGTCCATGACAGACACAAACTCGATCATCGCCAACACGCAGAAGGCTGCCCGCGCGCTTCGTCGTCCGGTCACAGGCCGGCTCCGCCAGAGGCCTCGATCCACTGCCCGGTCAACCAGCCGCCATCCCCGGAGGCCAAGAATGCGACGACGCCAGCGATGTCACGAGGCTCCGCGACCCGACCCAAGGGGGACAGCGAGGACACGAACCTCCGACTCTCGTCGTGACGCAGCCAGCCGACGTTCATCTCGGTGTCGACGACGCCCGGAGCAACGGCGTTCACCGTGATCGCGCGGGGGCCGAGTTCCTTTGCGAGCGCTAATGTGAAGGCATCTATCGCGGCCTTGCTCATCGCGTAGGCGGCGAGATACCCCTCAGCCCCGCTTCGCGTGAGGTTGGATGACAGGTTGATCACCCGTCCGCCACGGTTCAGCATTGGCAGCAACGCCTGCGTTACCAAGAACGGTGCCTTGACGTTGACGGTGAAGAGTCGATCGAGATCCTCGGCCGTCACGTCGGGTACTGGTTTGCGGAGATCTCCCAGTCCGGCGTTATTGATCAGGATGTCGAGCGTGCCGGTCTGTGTGCGTACTTCGCGCAGGAGCACCTCGGCCGCATCGGGTTGCAAGAAGTCGGCATGGAGGGTGAATGCGTCGCCCCCCGCCGCGATGATCGAGGTCATCGTTTCCATTGCCGCGCCCTCGTCGTGTCCGAAATGGATCCCAACGCGAGCGCCGTCGCCGGCCAACCGCTGCGCGATTGCCCTGCCTATGCCTCGTCCACCACCGGTGACCAACGCGATCTTGCCGACAAGCGTGCCCATGTGCCTCGCCTCCTATTGTGTAGTGATCATTAAAGAATGACGGTAACACATTATGTAGCGATACCTATAGAATGTGGGTATGGCGACCACGAGGGGACGTCCGCCCAGCTTTGACCGCGAGGTCGTGCTGCGGGAAGCGATGCTGGCATTCTGGCGTCACGGCTACGAAGGCGTTTCCATCGCGGACCTCACCGCCGCGACGGGCCTGCAGGCACCGAGTCTGTACGCGGCGTTCGGGAGCAAGCGCGAGCTCTTCGAGCTGGCGGTGGATCGATACGCTGAGGAGTTCGGCGACTACATCGTGCGCGCCCTCGAAACGCAACCCACCGCATACCAGGCGGTCGAGATGATCTTGCACGAAGCGGCCCGTAATCAGACCCTCCCGGGAATGCCGCGCGGCTGCCTCATCATCCAGGGCGCAACGAATGCCCCGCCCAAGTCCGCGGATGTTGTTGAGAGTCTTGCGCAACGGCGCAGGATGAGCGTCGAACTTATCGAGCAGCGCATCTCCGACGACATTGACGCGGGCTTGCTACCGTCCGAAACCGATGCACATCATCTTGCCGAGTATGTGGTTGCCGTGCAGCAGGGTATGGCGCAGCGGGCTCGCGACGGGGCGAGCCGCGAGAGCTTAGAGGCGATTGCCGAGGTTGCGATGCGAGGCTGGCCAAGCGTGGCGCTTTGACTTCGGTGCCCGCGCCCTCCAGGCTTCGCTCAACAGCTCCGCGAGCTCATCCTTGTCGACGAGATCGAGTCGCACAAGCACACTCGCGTGACCGCGGTAGTGATCGGTCGTGAAGAATTTCTCGGGGTCCGTCGCCAGCAGTGCCTCGCGATGCAGAAGGTCTTCGCACCTGAGTTGACCGGTTTAGTGACCACGATCGGGTAACTCGAGTTTCGCGACCAAACCAGCGATCTCGGGTGCCACGCCCGCTCGAACATGATGCTCGTTACCTTCGATCTCGATAACCGCGT
>Ga0180217_1002648_pt1 | contig 16164 bp, 10 predicted proteins | sample eDN3rd37CBELigOP_FD_128521 | JGI IMG/M metagenome (GOLD analysis project Ga0180217, IMG submission 128521) | Enriched Organic Plus compost microbial communities from Emeryville, California, USA - eDNA 3rd pass 37_C BE-Lig OP (version 2) (version 2) ... | reverse complement strand
GGATGCCACCGCGCGCCACTCGTACTCGACATCCGGCTCCAGCCCCGCCCAGTCGATCTGCGCCTCGCCGGCCTGCGCCGTCGCGGTCCCGATCGGCTCGAGCGGAGCGGGCACGGGGGTCGCGAGGGGGAACGGGAGGGTGAATGCGGAGTTCGCATCGGTCTCGTACGCCTGCAGCGTCGGGGAAAAGGTCTTGGCGGTCATCGTGCCCGCGACAGGGTCGAAGGTGTACGTGCGCAGCCAGCCGTCCCCGCCGTTGGGGCGGGTCTGATAGTTGCTGAGGATCTGATGCACGTCCGCGCCGCAGTCGTTCTGGTCGGTCCGGCGGGACTCGGACTGCGTCGACCCGCTCTCGTGACCGTTGAGGATCAGGCGGACCTGGCAGTGGTTGCGAACGAAGGTCTGCCAGATCGTCTCGGGCGGCGTTCCGCCGGGGCGCTGCGCGGCCGTGCGGCGTGTGCCGCCTTCGGTGAGGAACGCGTGGGTGAACATGATCACCTGGCGGTCGGGGAAGGCGTCGAGGACACGATCCGCCCACTCCAGCGACGCCGCGGGGGCCTCCCATTCCAGCCCGAGGACGAGCCAGTCGACGCCGCCCGCCGAGAACAGCGAGTAGTTGTTCATGTTGGCGCGGTCTACGGGATCGTCGCCGAACTGGTCCTGCCCCATGTATCCGCCGTACGTCGCCGAGGCCGGCGTCCACTGCGCCGAGGCGAACCGGCTCGGCGGGAACCACGTGTCGTACTCGGTGTGCGCGCCCGTCGTGGTGTTGAAGTCGTGGTTGCCTGCGATCACGGCGTGGGGAACACCGTGGTCGTTGAGGATCTTGAGGCCGTTCGATGCGTACGGCCAGTGCCCCGCCCAGGACAGCGAGCTGACGAGATCGCCGAGCTGCACCACGAACTGGGTGTTCAGCGTCGACCGCGTGTCCACGACCCATTGCGACTGCGCCGCGATCGTCGCCGCGCGCGACGCGGAGGTGTAGTTCTGGATGTCGGGCAGGGCGACGACGGTGAACGGCTCCCCGGCGCCGGGGCCGCCGGTCATCGCCCCTTTGCGGCGGCCCTCGAACCGGACCTCGGGAGCGGTGCCGTCGGGATCGGCGACGGCGACGCGCAGCGTGGGGGTCGCCTCTGTGGCGATGCCACCGTCCGCAGGGGCGAGGAGCGTCGGCTCGCCCGGCGGCGCGGCCGTCGCCGCGCCGCCGGTGAGGGCCTGCAGAGAGATCACCGTCGCCGCGAGGGCACCCAGAGCGATCCGCCGCAGCATGCGGCGCTCGGCAACAGAAGAATCACGCATTGCACCCCCCAGTGGCGCTCAGCACGTCGATTGCGCCATCCTCCCACTGGAAGCGCCGACCTACAAGGGGTCGCCGCGACGCTCCGCTCGGGCGCCGCGACGTCCGTCACACGGAGCGCAGTCGCGTGAGCCAGGCATCCGCTGCCAGCCTGCCGTCGACGGACGGAAGATCCGCGAGGATCTCGCGTCGCGGACGGGCACGGGTCAGTGCGGCGGCGATCGCCTCGGCGAGCTCGGTCGCCGGGCGCTTCGCATCGATCGTGCGATGTCCGTGCGCGCCGAGCCACTCCGCGAGGCCGGTCTCGGTGGTGGTGACGATCTCGCACCCGGCTCCGAGCCCTTCCACGATCGGGAGTCCGACCTGCTCGCGCCAGCCCGGCTGCGGCTGCGACGGGAGAACGAGGGCGGTAGCCTGGGCGAGCCGCTCGAAGATCTCGGCGCGCGGCGGGTCGACGAGGACCTCGGCCGCGGGCAGCGTCTGCGCCGCCCGGCGCACTTCGTCCTCCCCCGCGCCCTTGCCCATCATGAGCAGGCGGGCTCCGGGCACCGCATCCGCGACAAGGGGCCACGCCGCGAGGACCTCACGGAAGCCCTTGCGCTCGACGAAGGCACCGAGGAAGACGGCCGTCAGCGGCTCCGTGCGCTCGTCGGGGACGTCGGCCGCCGTGGGCAGCGCTGGGATGAGCTCGGCCTCCGCACCGCGGCGGATGGGGCCCAGCACCGCCGCATAGAGGTCGCGTGCCCCGGGGGTCCCGTAGGCGATGCGATCGAGTCGCCGCCACACACGACGCGCGATCATGAGCTGCAGCCTCCGCTTGGTGCGCGCGCGCACACCGCCGTCGCTTCGTCCGCGCGGATCGAGATTCTCGATGCAGTACGTGACGACGACGGTGCGGGGCGCGCCGAACAGCCGACGCACGCCGAGCGCGGCGAGCGCAGCCGCCGTCCGGAAGGCGGAGCGCAGCTGGAGCGGTTCGTTGACCTCGACCACGGCGGACGGATGCCGCACCAGGTGACGGAAGACCCCGACGGTGGACGTCTCGACGAGATCGAGCCCGGCAGCGGCCGCGGCGTCGAAGTCGTAGCGACGCTCACCGGCGAGGAGGGTGACCTCGCTGCGGCCGGCGTCCCGTTCCAGATGCGCGGTGCGCACCGTCGCGTAGACCCGCGTGACGCGCTCCCGCAACGCCGCCGCGGCAAGGGCCCGGCCCGCGCGCAGCCCTCGCCACATCGCGCTGAGCGGCTTCCAGGGGCGGAGGAACTGGCGGCGCCCGCCGCGCATCACGATCGCCCACGCCTGACGGATGTCGTCCCGACGCCAGCGACGGATCCCTGCGGCGTCGAGGTGCTTGGTCGCGTAGAGCAGCCGGTTGCGTATCGAATAGAAGTAGTACACCGGGGACTTCGCCTGCGAGGTGGACTCCTGCGTCCCTCCGACGTCGTGCAGGGCCTGGGCGTCCCGCACGATGTGCAGCGTCATGCCGGCGTCGAGCGCGCGGCGGGAGAGGTCGACATCCTCCCAATAGAGGAAGTACGACTCGTCGAAACCGCCGATGACGTCCCAGGCATCCATCGACATCCAGATGCAGGCACCCGTGAGCCAGAGGTGTCCGTGTGGTGGCGGGTCGTCGAACCTGCGCATCGCGCCGTCACGCTCGTCCACCCACAGCCCCTGGAACCAGATGCGACCGTCGGGGCGCCGGATCAGCGGCGCGTACAGCGCCCGACGGTCCTCGGCAGCCGCCCTGCTGAGCGTCTCCAGATCGTCCGGCGGGAGCTGCGCGTCGGGATTCAAGAGCAGGATGTCGTCGACACCGGCTTCCCGGGCTGCCGCGACGCCCAGGTTCACCCCGCCGCCGAAGCCGGTGTTCGTGGCAGGCGCGACCAGCACCCAGTCCCGCTCGCGGGCGAGCTCCTGGACGCTGCGGCGCTCCTCGGCGGTCGTCCAGTTGTCGACGACCACCACGGTGTGCGGCCGCTCGAGGGAGTCGTAGACGGCGAGGTTGCGGGCCAGGAGGTCGCTGGAGCCGTAGTTCACGACGATGACCCCGACCCTGCGCTGCGCGCCATCCGCCGTGTGCGTCCCCATGGACGCTTATCTTTCCAGAAGGGTTGCACGCGTGCCCGGGATAGGCTGAGTACAGTTGCGTGTAACGGGGCGCCGGCGTGCAGCGGGATGCCGGGGGATCCCCGACGAACTGGGGGCGCTGTGGAGCGAGTGGGTGCGCGTGCCGGGTCCGCCTCGGCGCTGGTCGTGCTCGAGTCCGTCCCGGCGCTGCGCTCGACGACCAATCCCTACATCCACCAGCTCGTCGACGCCATCGCCACGCGCGCGGACGTCGAGCTGTTCAGCTGGCGCCGTGCCCTCGTGGGGAGGTTCGACGTGTTCCACGTGCACTGGCCGGAGCTTCTGTCGCGCGGATCCGGCCCGCTCAAGACCTTCGGCAAGCAACTGCTCACGTGGGTGTTCCAGACGCGGATCGCGCTGCAGCGCAAGCCGGTGGTGCGGACCGCCCACAACGTCGCCCCGCACGAGTCCGGTTCGCGGTTCGAACGTCGCCTCCTCGCACGCTGGGACAGCCTCACCACCGCGTGGGTGACGCTCAACGAGCAGACGCCGCTGCCGCCGGGTGCGCATCGTGTCGTCGTCCCGCACGGCCACTACACCGACTACTACGCCCACCTGCCGCAGTCGGAGCCCACCCCGGGACGGATAGCCGCGATCGGTCAGATCCGGGGCTACAAGGGCACGGGCGACCTGGTGCGCGTCTTCCGCGAGCTCGACGTACCGGATGCCCGGCTCATCGTGGCCGGCGCCGCGCGGACCGCCGCACTGCGCGACGAGCTCATCGCACTCGCCGGTCCGGACACCCGCATCAGCCTGGAGTTCGGATTCGTCGACGATGATCGTCTCGTCGAGATCGTGACATCCTCGAGCCTCATCGCGCTGCCGTACGCCGCCATGCACAATTCGGGGGCGCTGATCCTCGCCCTCTCCCTTCGTCGTCCCGTGCTCGCGCCGCGCAACGACGTCACCGATGCTCTCGCGGCAGAGGTGGGCGAGGAGTGGGTGCGGCGCTACGATCAGATGCTCACCGCCGATGTGCTTGCCGACGCGGTCCGCGCGGGTGTTCCGGAGGGAGCACCGGATCTGTCGGCCCGCGGGTGGGAGGAAGCGGGCCGCGCCCACGTCGCATTGTTCGAACAGATCTGCCTGAAGGAGTTGAGCCGGTGACATTCCGCGAATCAGTGACAGCGCTCCGTCAGGCGCAGAAGTCGTCGTCCGGGGCCCCCGCCTATTCGCGGTTCGTCAATCGCCCCCTCGGTCGCGTGTTCGCCGCGGCAGCCCATCAGCTCCGCATGACGCCGAATCAGGTGACATCCCTCAGCGCGCTCTTCACCTTCGCGGGCATCACCACGATCGCGCTCGTGGATCCGACGCCGGTCAGCTCGGTCGTCGTGACCCTGCTCCTGGTCATCGGCTACGCGCTCGACTCGGCCGACGGTCAGCTGGCGAGGCTGCGCGGCGGAGGCAGCCCCCGTGGCGAATGGCTCGACCACATGGTGGACGCCGTCAAGATGTCCAGCATCCATCTCGCGGTGCTGATCTGCTGGTTCCGATTCTTCGACCTCGAGGACGGGTGGATGCTGGCGCCGCTGGCGTTCGCTCTCGTGTCGACGGTCTTCTTCTTCGGTGTGATCATGACGGACCTGCTGCGCCGGGCGTCCGCCGCAGGCCCGCGCGAATGGTCCGGACGGTCGCAGAAGGCCCGGATGTCGCCGCTGTACGCGCTGGCGGTCCTCCCCGCCGACTACGGCCTGCTCATGGTGGTGTTCCTGCTGCTGTGGCTGCACACGGCCTTCCTCGTCGTGTATGTGGCGCTCCTCGTCGTGAATGCCCTGATCCTCATCGCCTCGTGGGTGCGGTGGTACCGATCCCTCCCGGAAGGAGCAGCGAATGCGTGAGTTCACGGGTGTCGACCGCAGCCGCGCCCGGCGCGCGCAGGTGGCCCTCTACCTCCGTGTCGCGGGGATGGCCGCCCGCAGTATCCTCCGCAAGCCGTTCTTCCGCCACTCGGGCGGCCTGCTCCTCATCGGAAGAAGGGTGCGGATCACCAACTCGTCCTCCATCTCCCACGCGGGACGGCTCGTCCTGGAGGACGGCGTCGAGCTGCAGGGCATCTCGCAGGAGGGGATCCGCTTCGGTGCCGACGTGTCCATCGGCCAGGGGACGGCCATCCGGCCGTCGTCCTACTACGGCGGGGAAGCGGGCGTCGGACTCGTCGTGGGCGATCGCTCCAGCTTCGCCACCGGATGCTTCATCGGCTGCTCGGGACGCATCTCGATCGGCAACGACGTCCTCATCGGCCCCGGCGTGCGGATCTATTCCGAGAACCATGTCTTCACCGACACCGAGACGACCATCAAGTCGCAGGGCGTCAAACGCGGATCGGTGCGGATCGGCGACGACTGCTGGATCGGCAGCGGCACCATCATCACGTCGGATGTCACCATCGGCACCGGCGTCGTGATCGGCGCGGGGAGCGTCGTGACCCGCGACATCCCGGACTACAGCATCGCGGTGGGAAGTCCCGCCCAGGTCGTTCGGAGCCGGAAGCAGGGGTGAGGCCACCGGCGCGCGCCGGTGGCCTCACCCCGATCCGTCGTTACGCGCTCGGGTCGACGACCAGCAGATCGTCGAAGCGGACCTGGAAAGGCACGTTCGTCACGCTGCCGCCGAGGTACGCGGCGAGTCCGACCGCACCGGCCGCCTGGAGGCCGGCGGTGGCGTCTGTGGTCGTCAGGTTCCATGCCGTCGGCTCCGTGGTGCCCGCCTTCCACACCTTGGCCTTGATGGTCGTGGGCGCGGTCCCGCTGGCCTCGACCCGGATCATCAGCTCGTCTCCGTTGCTCACGGTGAGCCCCGAGACGGCCGTGGCGACCAGCGTGGTGGCGGTCCGCTGGATCTGGAGCTGGACCGTCCCCGTCTGGGTGATGACCGCGCGCGCGCGATAGTCCTCGGCGCCCACGCGACGTGCGAGGACGGACGTGTACACGCTCGATCCGGTCGGCACCGCCGGGAGCCCGATCTTGGCGACGACGTTCGCCGACGTCGCCGAGACACCCGACAGGTACGCCGAACGCGTGGTTCCTGCGGCGAGGCTCATCCGACCCTGACCGTCTGCGACGGAGAAGTTCGATGCGCCCCCGGCGAGGGTCCATGCGCCGCCCACTGTAGCCGTCCCCCACGCGCCGGACGCCGTCCGGTCGAACGTGTCGGCCGCGATGTCATCCGTCGGTTCGGCCGGGTTGGTGGCGGTCACCGACCTCGTGGTCGACTTCGTGAGACCCCCGTTGTCGGTGACGGTCAGGGTCACGGTGTAATTGCCCGGCGCCGCGTACTCGTGCGTCGCCGTCTTGCCGGTCCCGCTCTGTCCGTCACCGAACTCCCACGCGTAGGCGGTGATGGTGCCGTCCGGATCCTCCGACGCCGACGCGTCCACGGAGAGGGTCCGCCCGTCGATGCTCGCGGTGAACGAGGCCGTCGGCGCGACGTTCTCGGCGGGCGGCGAGGTGACATCACCGCTCGATCGGGCGACGAAGTTGTCGAACACCGTCACGAAGGGGATGTTGGTCGCCGTGCCCGCGATGTTGGTGCTGAGCCCGACGTAACCGCCGGTCTGCAGCGCCGCCGTGGCGTCCGACGCCGTCACGAGCCACGCGGTCGGCTCGGCCGTGCCCTTCAGCCAGGCCTTCGCCCGGAGCGCGGTCGGCGAGGTGCCGACGGCTTCGACGCGCACCACGAGGGTGTCGCCCGCGCCGATCGTGAGCCCGGAGGCCACGGCCGCGAGAGCCGTGTTCGTCTGACGCAGCTGGAGCGTCACCTTTCCGGCGGTGTTCACGACGACCTGCGTGCGGTAGTCCACCGACCCGACGCGCCGCGCCAGCACCGACGCGTACGCGCTTCCGCCGACCGGCAGCTGCGGGAGGGTGATCTCGGCCTGCACCGACGTGTCGGTCGAGTCCACGCTCGCGAGGTACGCGGTGCGGGTCGCACCGGCGGCCGAAGCCGTGAACCGCGCGACCGAGCCGTCCGCCTGGTACGCCGAGGCCGGGTTCGTGAACGTCCATGCGCCTCCGGTGTCGGCGGTGCCCAGACCGTTGCCGACCGTGCGGGAGAACGCGTCCGACGCGTACGTCGTCGGCCCGACCGGGGCGGCGACCTCGACGGTGTGCGAGACCGTGTCGGTCGCGCCGTCGTTGTCGGTCACCGTCAGGGTGATCGTGTACTCGCCGTCCTCCGCGTAGGTGTGCGTGGCGGTGGCACCCGAGCCGTCCGGCGTGTCATCGCCCCACGACCAGCTGTAGCTCTCCACGGTGCCGTCCTGGTCCGAGGACGTCGTGCCGTTCACGGTCACCTTCAGCCCGTTCGTGGAGCTCGTGAAGGCCGCGACGGGAGCGACGTTCGCCGGAGCGGGCGGAATGATGACCGCCTTCTCGACGAAGTGGGTGCCGCCGTCGTCGTCGGTCACCGTGAGGCGGACGGTGTAGGTCCCCGCTGCGACGTAGTCGTGCGTCGCAGAGACGCCCGAGCCGTTGGGAGAACCATCGCCCCACGACCACGAGTAGCTCGCGATCGTGCCGTCCGAATCAGTGGAGCCCGCCCCATTCACGGCCACCTTGAGCGGACTGACCGTGCTCGTGAACGAAGCGACCGGGGCGGCGTTGGCGACCGTCGTGACCTCACGCGTCGTCGTACCCGTCGCACCCTTGTCGTCGGTCACCGTCAGGGTGATGGTGTAGTCGCCGGCCGCGGCGTACGTGTGCGTCGCGGTGGCGCCTGTCGACGCCGGCGACCCGTCGCCCCAGTTCCACGAGTAGGTCTGGACGGTGCCGTCGGGATCCGTGGAGCCGGTTCCGTCGACGGAGACTGCCAGCTTGTCCACCGCGGTGGTGAACGACGCCACGGGCTCGTGGTTCGGCATCTGCCCGGTCTTGCCCATCTGGTAGTGCGCCTGGACGCGGGACGCCGAGAGCGGCGCCGAGTACACGGCAGGCTCGTCGATCGCACCGTTGAAGTAGTTGTTGCCCGACCAGCTGGAGTCGCCTCCGATGCGCCAGTACCCGCTGTAGGACTGCGCGGAGGTCACACTGGGCTTGGAGCCCACCTGCACGCCGTCCACGTAGAGCACCATTCCCGCGCTGCTCAGGCCGGCGGCGACATGGTGCCACTGGCCGTCGTTGTATGACTGCGTCGACTGGACCGTCTGCTCCGAGCCCGGGTAGACCCCGAACGTGATCCGGCCGTTGGGCACCATGTAGATGTGACGGTCGTAGTTCGACGAGTTGCCGGTGGTCTTGTCACCGAAGCCGATGATCTTGCCGCCGCTGGTGGTGGTGGTCTTGAACCAGGCCTCGAGGCCGAACGACTGCGGTCCGGCGATCCGGGTGGTCGTCGTCATGAAGCCGTTCGAGGATCCGTTGAACGACGAGGCGGCCGCCGTGGTGCCCGCCAGGGCCCCGGCCGTGCCACGCGTGACACCGGAGTTCACCTTGAGGTCGTGAGCCCCGCCCCAGTCGTAGCTCAGCGTCGTGCTGGAGTCGTTGAGCGGCCAGTAGTTGAGCGGGCGGTCCTGCTGCACGACCGTCGAGTAGGCGCTCGAGGTGCCCGTGCCGTTGGCCACGGCCGTGATGGGGTCACCCCACGCGACGTTCCCGAACGGATCGTGGACCCGCAGCCGGTAGGTGTGGGACGAGCCCGCGGCCAGGCCGCTGTCCACGAACGACAGCCCGGGAAGCTCCCAGTCCGCCGGCTTCGAGCGTGCCGTGACCTCGTAGATCGGCGACGAGTTCTGGCCGTCGCGGATCAGACGGTACGTGAGGTACTCGTTGTCACGGTCCCAGTTGAGCGGCCAGCTCAGGCGGATCGCCCCGGCGCCAACGGCCTGAGCCGTGGGCACGTAGTTCGCGCCCGAGAGCCGCGGGCCGTCCGTGTTCGGCGCGTTCGACGTGACGGTGAATCGCGCGAGGCCCTGCTGGACCTTGTTGTTCACACGGTTGAACTCGCCGCCGAAGAGAACGTACTTGTCGTTCGCCGCGACACTCCAGCCGCCCTGACCGGCACCGCTGACGGTCCCCGTGTCCATCGTAGGGAACCAGTGCGTCAGTCGGGGAGCGGGGTTTCCGCCCCAGTCGTAGTATCCGAGGTTCAGGCCGAACGGCGTGATGCGCTCGACCTCCTTCGTGAACGCCAGACCGCGGTATACGGTCCACGGGTTGCTCTGCGGGAACCCGCCGACGATGCTGTTGCAGTAGTGCGCGTGGCCGGTCTCGTAGATGAGGTCACCGGCGGCCACCACGTTGTACGTGTCCCCGTGGCAGTCCTCGACCCACACCAGGGCACCCGTGTCCCAGCTCGCGCGGAACACACCCTCGAGGTTTCCGCCGCTGCCGAACACGTACCCCGAGCCGTAGAAGGAGTCCTCGTCACTTGCGAGGGAGAGGATCGCCGCCTGGCTGCCGCCGTTGCGGACGATGCTGTTCACCGGCGCCGGAAGGAGCGCACCCGAGGTCGCGTCGACGATGCCGAGGCCGTACCCGGGATTGGAGGACCCGTTGAGGGTCGTGAACGAGCCGCCGATGACGACCTTGCTGCCATCCGGTGAGGCGACGATCGCCTGACCGGACCCGTTGCCGAGGACGGGCGCCCACGGAAGGAGCGCGCCCGTCGGCGTCACCGCCGCGGCGCGCCCGCGGTCGTTGCCGCTGACCCGGCCGAACGTCCCGGTGAAGTACACGGCCGTGTCGGTCACAGCGATGCCGCGCACCGCCGCGTTGACATCGGGCGCGAAGCTCTTGAGCTGCTTGGTGGCGAGGTCGAACGCCGCGATGCGGTTGCGCGTCTGACCGTTGACGGAGGTGAAGTCACCTCCGATGTAGAGCGTGCTCCCATCGGGCGACGCCGCGATCGCGCGCACCTGGCCGTTGATCGACGGCGCCCAGGACGTCATGACGCCGGTGTCGATGTCGTACGCGATGAGGTTCGTCCGGGTCACCTCCTGGGTGCCCTTGGCCGCGCCTGCGGGCCGCGCCTTCTCGAAGGCACCTCCCGCGTAGACGGTGTTGCCGACGATCTTCTGCGTCCAGACGATGCCGTCGATCTGTGCGGTCGGCAACGAGTCCGTCGACACCGATACGGGCGTATCGTCAATCGGCGCCGTCTCGGCCCGCGCAGCGGTCGGCAGGCTCACCACGAGTGCGGCGATCGCCAGCCCCGCGACGACTGCAGTGATCTTTCCCGACGTGGCACGAAAGCGCGACGTCCCTGTGTTCTCACCCAAAGGAGTCTCCCCAGATCCCCAGAGGCAGATCGTCCCAACGACCTGCCCGATAATTTCCCCGAAATGCCGGCTAGCTGCCGGCGATCTTGCCTTCGAACACGACCACCGGCTCACCCTGCAGCAAGTCCAGCGTCACACGAATCGTGTCTTGTTCCCCCGGGATGACGAAGGCATACGTCGCCGACGCACTCTTCCCGGGTTGGATGCTAGCAGGAAGAGTCGAGGTTCCGTCACCCCCAAGTTCCGAACCCGGTACGGCGTCCTTGCCGAACGCCGTCGTGACGGACGCTCCGGAGAGGTCCGCGGGAGAGCTGCCGTTGTTCGTGACCTTCACCGTGATGCGCAGCGCGGGCCCGCCCAGCTCGCCCGGTGTCCCCCCAGTGGAGGTGAAGCGTTCGACCGACGTCACTTCGGCGATCACCGATCCGCCCACCTCGGCCGGTTCGTCGATGGGCACCTCGGACGGGGGTGCGGTCGGCACCACCGTCTCGGTCGCACCGGCGGTGGGCGTCGGCCACACGGTCGGGGTCGGCGGGACGCTCTGCGTCGGCCCGGCGTTCGCCGGCTCGCGCGACGACGCCGTCGCGAGCACGCCCCATGTCACGCCCACGGCGAGCAGCGCGACCACGACGATCGCTGCCCAGATGATGCGCCGCCGCACGGCGACCTCGGATCCAGCCATTCCCCTGCCCCCAAACCCCGATAGGCGGGGCGCACCACGCGCCCCTGCCTACGAGGGAGCAGTCTACTTACCGCGGACGATCGCGACGGCTTTTCCAGTGGACTCCCAGAGATTCGCGGTCATCTGCGGATAGCTGGTGGTCGGCGCCACGACGCCGCACCCGGCCACTCGACGCGTCTGGCCGAACGTGTTCGAGGTGAGCGAGATGCCCTTGATCGCGCTGCCGCCGGTCTCCGCGATGTTCACGGTGCATCCGCCGCCGTCGAGTCGGTTGCCGGAGATCGCCACCTGCGACACCTTGCCCAGGCCCTGCGTGACCTGGATGGCCGCGTTGAAGGCGCCGCTGATGCGGTTGCCCGTGATCTTGATGTTCGAGCCGCCCTGGATCTGGATCGAGTCGTCGTGGCTCGGCTTGTTCCCCTGCGTCGGGTCCACCGCGTAGTGCAGGTTCTTCTCGAGCAGCGAGTTCGAGATCGTGACGTTGCTGCCGGTGATGCGCACCGAGTCGACGACGCCGTGCACCCACACGCGATCAGCCGTGAAGTTGTGGCCCATGATGCCGTTGAGGTACGGCGACGGCGTGGCGGCGTAGATCTCCGAGTTGCGGATCGTGAACGTGTTGCCGTTGTTGTAGTTGCTGACGATCGCCACCGAGGTGGTCGTCTTGCGGCCGAGGATCTTCGAGTTCTCGATCACGGCGCCGGGGGCATTCACCCGGACGAATCCGCGGATCTCGAGGTTGCGCACCACGGTGTTGGGCTTGGTGATGAGCAGGTCGCCCTCGTGGAGGGTGAGCTTCGTGCCCGCGGGCACTCCCGCGCCGCTCTGGACAGGCGTGGTGGGCGTCGCGGGCTGCGTCGGAGCGGGCTGCGTCGGAGCGGGGGTCGCAGGCGCGACATAGTTCGCGACGCGCACGGTCTGCGGCGACGTCGCGTTCGAGCTTCCGTACACCCAGGCGTCGGTGCCCGCCTTCGTGGTGACCCGGTTGGACGCGCGGTCGGTCACCGTGACGTCGTGCTTGAGTCCGGTCCGGAGGTTCTTCACGGTGCCGGTGAGGGTGACCGGCGACGACCCGCTGGCGGTCAGGTCGACGAGGATCTGGTCGGCCTTGGCCGCCTTGACGGCGACCGGAACGGCGACGACGATGTCGGTCGAGGTGCCGGTCGTGTCGCGCCGCTTGACGGACACCGTCATCTCACCGCTCCACTTGACGCGCGCCTGCAGCATGTACGAGGCCTTGCCGGAGACGCGGACGCGCGCGCCGACGTAGATGCTCGCATGAGCGGCGGGCAACGCGCCCACGGTGAACACGGGGGTGGAGCGATCGCTGACGGCGGAGACGAGCTTGACGGCCTTCGACTGCGCGGCGGAGACGGTGACGGAGACGTCGGATGCGGCACTGGCCGGGGCCGCGACCCCGAACAATCCGGTGACGAGGGCCGCGACGGCGGCGATGAGCGCGAGGAGGAGGGTTCGGGGGCTTCGACGTGTGATCATTGTGTGTGAGGGGACTCCATAACGGGGCACATCACGAGTTCGGGGTTGTCGACCGGGTATCGACATCGTGATGTGTTGGGGTGCACCCACCATCACATGAGTCCCCCCGCATTCGCGAGTCACGACGTGAACATGAGAGAACAATAATGTCGACCTCATCTGGGAAAGAACTCACGCTCAGCGTGGCGATCCCCACCTTCCGCCGTGTCGAGAGGCTTGCCGCGCTGCTCCCCGTGGTCGCTTCGCACATCGAGGAATGCGTCTCCGCCGGCCTCATCTCCGAGGGCCGGATCATCGTCGTGGACAACGACCCGGACCGCACCGCGGAGACGACGGTCACGAGCTTCGCGGGCGGGAGCGGGGCGACGTACATCTCGCAGCCGACCCCCGGCATCCCGGCCGTGCGCAATGCGGCCCTGGATGCCGCCGCCGGCTCACGGCTGCTCGCGTTCATCGACGACGACGAGTCGCCCCGCCCCCGGTGGCTCGCGGCGCTCATCACGACCTGGAACGACTGCGGCCGGCCGACGGGCGTGTCGGGACTCGTCGTCTCCCACTTCCCCGACGGCACCGATCCGTGGATCCTGGCGAGCGGCCTGTTCCAGCGCTCCGAGCGTCCGACCGGCACGCGCCTGCCGGTCGTCGCGACCGGAAACCTGCTCCTCGACCTCGAGGCCGTGCAGCAGTTCGGCGTGCGCTTCGACGAGGGCATGGGACTCGGGGGCGGATCCGACACGATGTTCAGCACCGCGCTCGCCAAGCGCGGCGCCACCTTCGTGTGGTGCAACGAGTCGGTCGCGGACGATCCCGTGGAGGCGTCGCGGCTCACGCGCGCGTGGGTCCTGCGCCGTGCTTTCAGCCACGGCAACGTCGCCACGCGAGTGGCGTTGAGCACCGAACCCTCCGCTCTCCGGCGCGGGATGATCCGCCTCAAGGGCGTCGTGGGCGGTGCTGCTCGTATGCTCGTCGGATCGGCGCGTCGCGGCTGGGGAAGGCTGCGGGGCGACCTCTCCGTGGAATCGCGCGGAGCACGACTCGCGAAGAAGGGTGCGGGAATGGTCAGCGGCTCCTTCGGACACGCCTTCCAGGCCTACGCCCACGACAGGAAACAGGCGCAGACGACGGGCTCGCCTGACAAGGACAAGGGGACACAGTGACCGGAGCAGAACGCGTCGTCGTCGTCGGACAGGGTTACGTCGGGCTTCCCGTCGCCATCCGCGCCGCGGAGGTCGGGTACCAAGTGGTCGGCCTCGACCTCGACGAACGCCGCGTCGCCGCGCTGGCGGAGGGCAGATCACACGTCGAGGACATCCCCGACGCCCGTCTGCAGGCGCAGCTCAGCTCCGGCGCCTACCGCGTGACGAGCGACTACGCCGACGCCGACGGCTTCGACATCGCCGTCGTCTCCGTTCCCACGCCCCTGCGCGAGACCCTGCCGGACCTGTCGTTCATCGAGAGCGCGGCCGAGTCGCTGGGCGCACGTCTCAAGCCCGGTGCGCTCGTGATCCTCGAGTCGACGACCTATCCCGGCACGACCGAGGAGCTCTTCATCCCCATCCTGGAGCGCGTCTCGGGGCTGACGGCCGGCACCGACTTCCATGCCGGGTACAGCCCCGAGCGCATCGACCCCGGAAACGCGCACTGGGATCTGCAGCGCACCCCCAAGGTGGTCTCCGGCATCGACGACGCGTCGCGGGAGAAGGTGATCGCGTTCTTCTCGGCCCTCGTCGACACGGTGGTGCCCGTGTCGTCGCCGAAGGAGGCCGAGATGACCAAGCTGCTGGAGAACACCTTCCGGCACATCAACATCGCGCTCGTCAACGAGCTGGCGGTGTTCGCGCATCAGCTGGGCGTCGACATCTGGGAGTCGATCGACGCGGCCGCGACCAAGCCGTTCGGGTTCATGAAGTTCACCCCCGGCCCCGGTGTCGGAGGGCACTGCCTTCCGGTGGACCCGAGCTATCTGTCCTGGCAGGTGCGCCGCGAACTCGGCAAGACCTTCCGCTTCGTCGAGCTCGCCAACGACGTCAACGAGAACATGCCGCTGTACGTCGTCCAGCGCATCCAGGCGCGACTCAACGACGAGAGCAAGGCCCTGCGCGGGAGCCGGGTGCTGCTGCTGGGGCTCTCCTACAAGCGCGACACCGGCGATGTCCGCGAGAGCCCCTCGCTCCACATTGCGGAGATCCTGCGCCAGAACGGGGCGCTCGTCTCGGCGGTGGACGCGCACGTCGCGGACCACCTCTGGCCGGAGGGGGTCGAGCGCGTCGAGCTGGATGCCGCCGCCCTGGCCGCCCACGACATCGCAGCGCTCCTTGTGGACCACACGGACTACGACTACGACCTGCTGTCCACGTCGACGACACCGATCATCGACACCAAGAACCGCCTGACAGGAGCAGCGATCGAGACGCTGTGAGTCCGGGTATCAGGGGCTGACGCCACGCGCTCCTGCCCTGTATACTCAGCTGATCGCCGGCCGGGGAAGCCGTGCGTCTGGGGAATGGATGGGTCCGCCCATCACGTACGAGAGTCTCTGGGGGGCTTTCATGACATTGCGCATCGGCTACGCCGCGGGAGCGTTCGACCTCTTCCACGTCGGGCATCTCAACATCCTTCGGCATGCGAAGGAGAACTGCGACGTCCTCGTCGCGGGCGTCGTGAGCGACGAGATGCTTCGCGCGGTCAAGGGCGTCGAGCCCGTGGTTCCGACCGCCGAGCGCGTCGAGATCGTGCGCAGCGTCCGGTTCGTCGACCGCGTGCACGTCGAGACGACACCCGACAAGATGGATGCGTGGGAGGCCGTCGGCTTCACGCACTTCTTCAAGGGCGACGACTGGCGCGGCACCGAGAAGGGCGAGCGCCTCGAGCGCGAGTTCGCCCGTGTGGGCGTCGAGGTCGTCTACTTCCCGTACACCGCCCACACGTCCAGCACGCGCCTGCGCCGCGCGCTGGACGTGCTCGCTCGGGGCGGCGTCGCCGATGAGGCCGTCGCGCACGGCTGAGTCCTAGGCTGGGGCCATGAGCGCAGCCGCATCCGCCGTCATCCAGTCCACCGCCGACGTCGACGACAGCGCGGACATCGGCGAGCGCACGCGTGTGTGGCACCTCGCTCAGGTGCGCGACGGCGCGCGGATCGGCGCGGACTGCATCATCGGGCGCGGCGCGTACATCGGATCGGGCGTCGTGATGGGCGACAACTGCAAGGTGCAGAACTACGCCCTCGTGTACGAGCCGGCCGTGCTCGCCGACGGCGTCTTCATCGGCCCGGCCGTCGTCCTCACCAACGACGAGTTCCCGCGCGCCATCAATCCGGATGCCACGCTGAAGTCGGCCGACGACTGG
>Ga0180217_1002647_pt1 | contig 16165 bp, 13 predicted proteins | sample eDN3rd37CBELigOP_FD_128521 | JGI IMG/M metagenome (GOLD analysis project Ga0180217, IMG submission 128521) | Enriched Organic Plus compost microbial communities from Emeryville, California, USA - eDNA 3rd pass 37_C BE-Lig OP (version 2) (version 2) ... | reverse complement strand
CCGTTGCGGGTGCGGTGGCGGAGCATGTGCTGGCAGCGATGGCGCCGGTGCCAGGGCTCGAGCGGGCCTATGTCAACAACGGCGGCGACATTGCCCTGCACTTGGCACCGGGCGAAGCGATGCGCGTGGGGCTGGTGCGCAGCCTCCGGCGCGCGCTGCCGGAGGGGATGGCGGTGCTGCGGGCAGAGCACGGTCCGCGCGGCATCGCTACCAGCGGTTGGCCAGGCCGCAGCTTCTCGCTCGGTATCGCCGACGCCGTGACGGTGCTGGCGGCGACGGCCGCACAGGCGGACGCAGCAGCAACGGTCGTTGCCAACGCCGTGGATGCGGAGCATCCGGCGATCCGGCGTGTGCCGGCGCAGTCGCTCGATCCGGACAGCGATCTCGGGGAGCGTCTGGTGACGGTGGGTGTTGGCCCGCTGCCCCCCACGGTGGTGCAGGCGGCGCTGGCGCGCGGTGTGGCGCGGGCGGAAGTGCTGCGACAGGAGGGGCTGATCATGGCGGCACTGCTGGCGATGGGCGATGCAGTGCAGTTAGTGGGCGGGGCGGAGTCGCCTAGACGCTCAGATACTGCTCCCTGACCTCCGGCGCCGCCACCAGCTCCTCGAGCGTACCGCTCCAGCGGATCCGGCCCTTCTCGATGATGGTGGCGCGATCGCTGACCAAGCGGGCGAAATGCAGGTTCTGCTCGGAGAGGAGGATCGAGAGCCCGTCGGCCTTCAAGGCGCGAATTGCCCGCGCCATGCGCTCCACCACGACCGGTGCCAGGCCCTCGCTCGGCTCGTCCAGCAGGACCAGGCGTGGATTGCCCATCAGTGTCCGGGCGATGGTCAGCATCTGCTGCTCCCCGCCGCTCATGCGACCCCCGGGGCGGTCGCGCAGATCGGCCAGGCTGGGGAAGAGAGCGAAGAGACGCTCCGGCGTCCAGGCGCGCTGGCCCTCGCGCGCGGGGCGGCGGCCCACTTCCAGGTTCTCCATCACTGTCAGATCCATGAAGATCCGTCGCTCCTCCGGCACATAGCCGAGGCCGAGGCGGGCGATCTCGAAGGGCTCGCGGCCCGTGATGTCCTGGCCGGCGAAGATGACGTGGCCGGCGGAGGGACGCACCAGCCCCATGATGGCCTTCATGGTCGTGCTCTTGCCTGCACCATTGCGACCGAGCAGCACCATCACCTCGCCCGCGGTGACGGAGAGCGCAACATCGGCGAGGATATGCGCGCGGCCGTAATGTGCATGAAGGGCACTGACCTCAAGCATCAGCGCAGCCCATGCATCGTGCCGGAGCCGAGATAGACCTCGCGCACGCGCGCATCGGCGCGCACGGTGGTTGGCGGGCCCTCGGCGATCAGCCGGCCATGGTCGAGCACCAGGATGCGGTCGGCATGGGCGAAGACCACGTCCATGTCATGCTCGGTGAACAGCACGGCAAGCCGGCGCTCGCGCGCAATCCCGGCGACGAGGGCCATCAGCGCCACCCGTTCCTGCGGTGCCATGCCGGCCGTGGGCTCGTCCATCAGCAGCAGGATCGGGTCGTTGGCGAGGGCGATGGCGAGTTCCACGCGCTTCAGATCGCCATAGGCAAGAATGCCGCAGGGCCGGTCCGCTTGGTCAGCAAGGCCGAGGCTGGTGAGCAGCACCTCCGCCGCTGCGCGCTGTTGCTCCCGCGCTGGCCGCCAGAAGCCAAGCAGACGCCGGTGATGGGAAAGCAGTGCCATCTGCACATTCTCCGCCACCGTCATGGAGCCGAAGGTAGCGGTGATCTGGAAGGTGCGCCCCACCCCGAGGCGCCAGATCTGGCGCGGGGCAAGACCAGTGATATCGCGCCCCGCGAGCCGCACGCTGCCGGCATCCGGGCGAAGCTGCCCGTTCAGCATGTTGAAGCAGGTGCTCTTGCCGGCGCCGTTGGGGCCGATGAGCGCCAGCATCTCGCCCGGCGCCACGGCGAAGGAGACCTCGGCAACGGCCTGCACACCGCCGAAGGACTTCGACAGGCCGCTCGCCTCAAGTGCCGGTAGGCTCATGGCGCCGTTCCCAGGAGTCGCGTGCCGCCCCCGCCAGACCCTGCGGAAAGAACAGTACCAGCACGACGATGGCGCAGCCGAGCACCAGCCGCCACAGATCCGTCACGCGCACCAGCTGCTCCTGCAGCCCGGTATAGGCGAGCGCGCCGAGAATGGGCCCCGACAGCGTCCGCACACCCCCCAGCAATACCATCAGCAGCGCGTCCACGCTGCGCGGGATGGACAGGAAGGTCGGAAAGACGCTGCCTTTGGCGTAGGCGAAGAAGCCACCAGCGACGCCCGCCATCAGCGCCGCCAGGGCGAAGGCGAGCCAGCGGATGCGGAATCCATCCATGCCGATGGCCTCCGCACGCAGCGGACTGTCACGCTGGGCACGCAGCGCATAACCAAAGGGTGCATGAATGATCCGCCGCAACAGCAAGGTTGCGCCGAAGCAGGCGGTGAGCGCGAGATAGTAGTAGATAAGCTTCTCCGCCGCCCAGGTGCTGGGCCAGACGCCAAGAATGCCATTGTCGCCGCCGGTCACCTCCACCCATTGGAAGGCCACGGACCAGGCGATCTGGGCAAAGGCCAGTGTCAGCATGGCGGCATAGACACCGGAGAGTCGCACGCAGAACCAGCCGAAGATCAGGCCGAACAGACCCGCCGCGAAAGGGGCGAGCAACAGCCCCACGGCCATCGGCGCGGCGAGCCATTTCGTCAGCAGCGCCGCGGCATAGGCGCCGAAGCCAAAATAGGCGGCATGGCCGAAGCTCGCCATGCCGCCCGGGCCCATGATGAGATGCAGGCTGGCCGCGAAGAGGATCGCAATGGCGATGTCCGTCAGCACGGTCAGCGTATAGTCGCCGGCGAAGGGCGGCAGCAGCACCGCGGCGGCGAGGGCGGCCAGGCCGAGCAGCCGCAGCGGTCCCGGCGCCGGTCGGGTGGGCGGCTCCGTCACGGCAGTCGCGGCACGCGCGGGCTCGTGCGGACTGCCCAGCAGGCCGTGCGGCCGCAACACCAGCACCACCGCCATCACCAGAAATACCAGCACCAGCGTGATCCTGGGGAAGACCAGGATACCGAAGGCATGCAGTTCCCCGATCAGCAGCGCGGCGAGGAAGGCACCGCCGAGGCTGCCGAGGCCGCCCACCACCACGACGACGAAGACTTCCGAGATGACGGCGAGGTCCATATGCAGGTTCACACTCTCCCGCGGAAGCTGCAGCGCGCCGGCCAGGCCGGCGAGGCAGGCGCCAAGGAAGAACACGCTGGTGAACAGCACGCGCTGATTGACGCCAAGCGCACCGACCATCTCGCGGTCCTGCGTCGCAGCACGCACCAGCGTGCCCCAGCGCGTGCGATGGAACAGCAGCAGCAGCAAGCCGAGAACCAGCGGCCCGACAAGGATCAGGAACAGCTCGTAGAGCGGGAAACGCAGGCCGGCGATTGCCACGCTGCCGCGCAGGCCCGGCGCGCGCGGCCCGAGCAGATCCTGCGGACCCCAGGTCAGCAGGGCCAGGTCCTGCACGATCAGCACCACACCGAAGGTGGCCAGCAGCTGGAACAATTCCGGTGCGCGGTAGATGCGTCGCAGCAGCAGCACCTCGACAAGGACGCCGATCAGGCCGACCAGCAGCGCCGCCCCCAGGATACCTCCCCAGAAGCCGAGATGCCCGCGCGGCAGGAAGGTGACGAGGGTGAAGGCCAGGTAGGCGCCCAGCATGTAGAGCGAGCCGTGCGCGAAGTTCACGATACGGCTGACGCCGAAGATCACCGTCAGCCCGGAGGCCACGAGGAACAACGAGGAAGCGCTGGCCAAGCCGCTCAGGGCCTGGAGGAGCAGGTTCTCGAGCAAGCTGGCGGCGGGGCTAGGCGGCCGTTGGGCGGAGCCTCCGCACCACCTCGTCCGGCGGCAGGTAATCGGCGCCGTCGGCGTAGCGCCAGTCGACCATGGTGCCTTTTCCGTCCTTCAGCACGGTGCGACCGACATAGGCGCCCATCGTCGCCTGATGGTCCAGCGCCCGGAACTCCACCGGACCAAAAACGGCATCGAAGCGCAGACCCTTCATGCCTTTGACCATGGCTTCGGTCTGCGTGCCGCCGACCTTGCGCAGCATGGCAGCGATGGCAGCCACTGTGTCATAGCCGACGACACTGCCGAGATAGGGGTGCGCGTTCCAGCGCTGGCGGTAGGCATTGCGGAAGGCGACATGCGAGGCGGTCTCGACCTGGTCCCAGGGATAGCCGGTGACGATCCAGTTCTCCGGCGCCTCGTCGCCCAGGGGCTCGAGGTACTCGGGCTCGCCTGTCAGCAGCGAGACCACGTGCCGGCGCTCGAACAGCCCGCGGGTGAAGCCCTGACGGACGAAATTGGTCAGGTCGGCGGCAAAGGTGACATTGAAGATCGCCTCCGGATCGGCAGCCGCCAATGCCTGCACGGTAGCGCCGGCATCGATGCGGCCGAGAGCGGGGTACTGCTCGGCAACAAATTCGACATCGGGCTTGGCGCGGGTGAGCAGTTCCTTGAACCAGCGCACCGCTGACTGGCCGTATTCGTAGTTCGGCGCGACGGCGGCCCAACGCTTCGCCGGCAGCTTCGCCGCCTCCTCGGCCAGCATGGCGGACTGCATGTAGGTGCTGGGGCGCAACCGAAAGGTGTAGGGGTTACCGCGGGCCCAGACCAGCGCATCGGTCAGCGGCTCGCTCGCCACGTAGAGACGCTTGTTCTGATTGGCAAAATCGGCCAGGGCAAGGCCGACATTGGACAGGAAACCGCCGGCGAGCAGGTGCACGCGCTCGCTGCTTACCAGTTCGCCCGCCAGGCGCACCGCATCCTCCGGCCGGCCGCCATCGTCGCGGAAGATGGTCTCAAGCCTGCGGCCGTTGACGCCGCCCGCCGCGTTCACCTGCTCCTGCGCCAGGATCCAACCATTGCGATAGGGCTGCAGGAAAGCAGGCTGGGAGGAATAGCTGTTGACCTCGCCGATGCGGATCGCCTCGCCGCCCGCCCCTCCCTGGGCGTGCAGGATGCCCGGCGCGGCAAGAGTGCCGAAGGCGACCCCTGCCAGCAGGTGGCGGCGCTGGATCCCCTGTACCGTCATGCGGTCTCCGCTCATGCTGCGCGTGCGAACGATGACGCATGGAAGCGCAACGGGCAGGCTTGAGCAAACGAAAAGCACGGCGCCTGTGGGGGCCGGCCGTGGGGCTCGCGAAGCCTGGCTGCGCGAGCCCCTGTTCAGGGATGGCCTATTTCAGCTCGACATAGCGGAGATAGGGCCTCTTGGCGTCCCAGCCCTGCGGAAACAGGCTCTTCGCCTGCTCGTCGGAAATGGAGGGCGGAATGATCGCCTTCTCGCCCGGGCGCCAGTTCACCGGCGTTGCCACCTTCGACTTGTCCGTCAACTGCAGGCTGTCGATGACCCGCAGGATCTCGTCGAAGTTCCGGCCGGTGCTGGGCGGATACATCAGCATCAGCCGCACCTTCTTCTGCGGATCGATGATGTAGACGGTGCGTACCGTCACCGCCGGGTCCGCCTCCGGATGGATCATGCCATACATCCTGCTGATCCGCTGGTCCGGGTCGGCGATCATCGGGAAGTTCACGGCATGGCCCTGGGTCTCGGCGATGTCCGCCTCCCAGCCCTGGTGGCTGGCGACCGGGTCCACCGAAAGGCCGATGACCTTCACGCCGCGCCTGTCGAACTCGGGCTTGAGGCGCGCGGTCTCGCCGAGTTCCGTGGTGCAAACGGGGGTGTAGTCCTTCGGGTGGCTGAACAGCACGGCCCAGGAGCCGTCGAGCCACTCATGGAAGCGGATGCGGCCTTGCGTGGTGTCGGCCTCGAAATCCGGAACGGTCTGTCCCAACTGGAGCATGGCGCCTCTCCCTCTCACGGGGAGGGGAGACCACCATGGATGCATGGGGCGGGTCAATGACGTCGCAATGCCCCGCCCCGGGTCCGCTGCCCGCGGGGCGGGCAGGTTACGCTGCCATGACAAGCCCGCCGGCGTCGGCCAGCACGCGAACCCAGTGGTCGGCGTCACCGAAGGTCGCGTCGTTCACCGTCAGGCGCTTGAAGTAGTGGCCTGCGGCATATTCCATGGTCATGGCAATTCCGCCGTGCAGCTGGATGGTCTGCTGCCCGACCAGGCGGATGGACCGGCCGATCTGCACCTTCACCGAAGCCATCTGGCGGCGGCGGAGTTCGGCGCTGTCCTCCTGCGCGGCCAGCGCCGCGAAATAAGCCATGGAACGCGCCTGCTCGAGCGCAACCAGCATGTCGGCGGCACGGTGCTGCAGCGCCTGGAAGCTGCCGATCGGACGGTCGAACTGCTTGCGCGTCTTCATGTAGTCCACGGTCATGCCATGGGCGACGTCCATAGCGCCCACAGCCTCGGCCGCCAGGGCGGCGATCGCCTCGTCCACCACCCGGTCCACCAGCGGCAGGCCGTTCTCGGGGTCGCCGAGCACTGCCTCAGCGCGGGCGCCGGAAAGCTCCACCTCCGCCGCACGCTGGCCGTCCACGGTACGGAAGCCACGAACGGAGATGCCGGGCTGCTTCGTATCCACCACAAAAACACCGATGCCGCGGCGGTCGCGCTGACCGCCAGAGGTACGAGCAGTGACGAACAGCCGATCCGCGCTGTCGCCATGAATCACCATGCCCTTGCGGCCGTCCAGCACCCAGCCACTGCCGTCCTTTTTCGCCGTCGTGGCGACATCGAACAGGTCGTAGCGCGCCTGGCGCTCGGTATGGGCGAAGGCGAGCAGCATCTCGCCGGCCGCGACCTTCGGCACCATCTGGCCGCGTAGCGCGGCATCGGCACCGTGGCGGAGGAAGCCGCCGCCCACGACGACCGTAGCCAGCCAGGGCTCAAGGGTGATGGCGCGGCCCATCTGCTCGGCAACGATCAGAATCTCTTCCGGCCCGCCACCGAAACCGCCCTCATCCTCGCTGAAGGGGAGGCCAAGCAGGCCCAGTTCGGCATACTGGCCCCAGACCTCGCGGCTCCAGCCCTGCTCGGAGTTCATGTAGGCCTTGCGCTGCTCGAAGCCGTACTTGTCGGCCAGCAGCTTGCGCACGCTGTCCTGGAGGAGCGTCTGCTCCTCCGTCAGGTCGAAGTCCATCTTGCGTCAGAGTCCCAGGAAGGCCTTGGCCATGATGTTGCGCTGGATCTCGTTGGACCCACCGTAGATGCTCTGCTTGCGCCAGTTGAAATAGGTGCCGGCGAGGCCGAACGCCCAGTCGGGCGCGACATCCCACTGATTGCTGCCCTCCGCCTCCGGGTCGCCATCCACCCAGGCATAGGGGCCAGCCGCCTTCATCAGCATCTCGGAGACGCCCTGCTGGATCTCCGTACCCTTGATCTTCAGCACGGAGGTGGCCGGATCGGGCTTGTTGCTGCCCTTGCGCTTGGTTTCGTTGGCAATGACACGCATCACCGTCATTTCCAGAGCCTGCAGCTCCACCTCAATCTCGGCGACGCGCTGGCGGAAGGTCGGATCCTCGATCAGCGGCCGGCCGTCCATCATCGTCTCGGCGGCGATGAGCTTCAGCCGACGGATGCGCTCGCGGCTGGCGCCGACACGGGCCTGGCCGAAGCGCTCGTTGCCCAGCAGGAATTTGGCACAGTCCCAGCCGCGGTTCTCCTGCCCGACCAGGTTCTCCACCGGAACCTTCACGTCGTCGAAGAAGACCTCGTTCACCTCATGGCCGCCCTCGATGGTGATGATGGGACGGACGGTGATGCCGGGGGACTTCATGTCCACGAGCAGGAAGGAGATGCCCTCCTGCTTCTTCGCATTCGGGTCGGTGCGAACCAGCAGAAAGATCCAGTCGGCATGTTGCGCCAGCGTCGTCCAGGTCTTCTGGCCGTTGACGATGTAGTGGTCGCCCTGCCGTACCGCGCGGGTCTTGAGGCTGGCGAGATCGGAACCGGCGCCGGGCTCGGAAAAGCCCTGGCACCACCAGTCGTCAAGATTCGCCATGCGCGGCAGGAAGCGCTTTTTCTGCTCCTCCGTGCCGAAGGCGATGATGACCGGTCCGCACATGTTGGTGTTGAAGGCGAGTGGCTGCGGCGCCGGCGCTTGCATCAGCTCCTCGCGGAAGATGTAACGCTGCGCCGGCGTCCAGCCCGGGCCGCCATGTTCGACCGGCCAGTCAGGCGTCGCCCAGCCGCGCTTGTTCAGCTTGCGCTGCCATTCCACGACCTGGTCCTTGGTGGGGGACTTGCCGCGGATCATGCGGTCGCGTGTCTCCTTCGGGAGCTCACGATTGATGAAGTCCCGCACTTCCTGGCGGAAGGCACGCTCCTCTTCGGTCCAGCGAAGTTCCATCTGTTCCTCTCCGTGTAATCGTTCTACGCCGTGGTGGGCATGGTGGCGCGCGCCCGCTCCCCTCCATCGGCGGCAGCCTCATCGGCCTGCCCGCCGATGTCTGCGCCAAGTGGGACAAATCGCCAGCGCTACCGGCATGCTGTTGATCCTGCCCGCCCGGACGGTCCGCCGGGAAGGTCCACGGCACGTTCCGTCGCCTCCGGGTTCTCGTAGAACGCCTCCTCAACTGTAGATGGAGATCGAAGCCGCCGGCCAGGATCATATCCTTCTTCCGGTCGGTCAGGCGGAAAAAGCTGTCTCCCTCCACGCGGTCGCCATCCACGGCCAGGAATGGGCCCTGCGGCAGCTCCGGTTCGGTCGGCCGGGTGGTGCCGGTCGGGCAGCGGAAGCGTGCCGAATGCCGCAATGTGAACCGGCGCGCCCCGGTCAAGGTCGGGCCGATAGACCCACTCCCAGGAGACGGGGCGCGCAGGGTCCATGCTCAGATCTTCGCCGGTCCTTTCATGGTGGCGAAGCTGCCGCCCTCGGTCGCCAGCTTCTCGATCAACGCAGCGGGCTTCAGATTCTGGTCGTTCGTCACCTCGGCATAATGTGCCAGACGGTCGCGCACGGTCTTCAGCCCCATGCGATCGGCCCAGAACATCGGCCCGCCGCGCCAGGCCGGCCAGCCGAAGCCGTTGGCGAAGATGACGTCGATGTCGATCGGTCGGTAGGCGATGCCTTCCTCGAGGATACGCGCGCCCTCGTTCACCATCGGCAGCAGGAGACGTTCAAGGATCTCCTGATCCTCAATCTTGCGGCGGCGCACCTGCATCTTCTCCGAGAGGTCGAGAATGATCTTCTCGACCTCCTTCGATGGCATGCGCTTACGATTCTCGTCGTAGTCGTAATAGCCCTTGCCGGTCTTCTGGCCGAGCCGCCCGGCGGCCACCACCGCATCGGCAACCGGCGCCACCGTGCCGCGCGCCTTGCGCACCGCCGCACCGATGTCGAGGCCGGCAAGATCGCCGGTCGCAAGTGGGCCCATGGCCATGCCATAGGCTTCCATCACGCGGTCGATGTCCTGCGGCAGGCAGCCTTCCAGCAGCAGCTTCTCCACCTGTGGGCCGCGCTTGCCGGTCATGCGGTTGCCGACGAAGCCGTCGCAATTGCCCACCACGACGTTCAGCTTGCCGATGCGCTTGCCGACATCCATGGCGGTCGCCAGCGTCTCCGCACTGGTCTTCGCTCCGCGCACGATCTCCAGCAGGCGCATCACGTTGGCCGGGCTGAAGAAGTGCATGCCGCAGACCAGTTCCGGCCGCTGCGTCGCGCTGGCGATCTCGTCGATGTTGAGCGTCGAGGTGTTGGAGGCGAGAACGATGCCCGGCCGCGCCGTCTTGTCCAGCCGCGCAAACACCTCCTTCTTCACGCCCATGTCCTCGAACACCGCCTCGATGACGAGGTCGGCCTCACCCACGGCCTTCTCGAAATCGGTGGTGCCGGTCAGGTTGGCGCGGCGCTTCTCGTATTCGGCCTGGGAGAGGCGGCCACTGGAGACGGTGCGCTGCCAGTTCGCCTCGCAGCGCTTGATGCCCTTCTCCAGCGCCTCCTGGCTGCTCTCCACCACCGTCACCGGCATGCCGAAATTGGCGGCGCTCATGGCGATGCCGCCGCCCATGGTGCCGCAGCCGATCACCACCAGCTTCCGCACCGGCAGCGGTTTCGTACCCTCCGGCACGTCGGGCACACGCGCCACCTCGCGCTCGCCGAAGAAGATGTGGCGCAGCGCGTGGCTCTGCTCACCCTGCACCAGGCGCTGGAAGGTCTCACGCTCGATGGTCAGTCCCTCATCGAAGGGCTTGATGAAGGCGGCGCGCACCGCCTCCACACAGCCCTTCGGGCTTTCCTGACCGCGCGAGCGGGCCAGCAGCTTCTTTGCCGCCTCATCGAAGGCGGTCATGTCCTGGCCCTTGATCCTGTCGGTGCGGTGCTTCGCCAGCACGAATTTGCGGCCGGCCGTCGCGGCCTCCCGCGCCCAGGCGATGGCTGCCTTCTCCAGATCGGCCACGGATCCGGCCGGCAGCACGGCATCCACGAAGCCGAGCCTCACTGCCTCTTCGGCACTGACAGGCTCACCGGTGACGATGATGCGCAGCGCCTCGAGGCCGATCAGCCGCGGCAGCCGCTGCGTGCCGCCGGCGCCCGGGACGAAGCCGCGCTTCACCTCCGGCAGGCCCACCTGTGCGCCGGGCGAGGCGACGCGCGCGTGGCAGGCAAGCGCCAGTTCCAGCCCGCCGCCCAGCGCATTGCCGTGAATCGCCGCGACGATGGGGGTTTTGGAGGTCTCGATCGCATCGAACACCTCGTTCAGCGAAGGCGGCTTCCGCGGCTTGCCGAACTCCGTCATCTCGGCGCCGGCACTGAAGTTGCGGCCCGTGCCGATCAGCACGATGGCGCGCGCCCCCTCCCGCATGGCGGCCTGCAGCCCCTCCAGCAGGCCCGCGCGCACTTCCGTGCGCAGCGTGTTCACCGGAGGGTTGGCAATGCGCAGAATATGCACATCCCCATCGAACGCATGCTCGACGTAGCGCTGATCGGCCATGGCGGCCCCCTCCCTCCGATGCGACTGCATTGCCGGTGCTGCAAATGGGCGCGCATCCTCGGGCGGCGGTGCACGGGCTGTCAACCGCAACGCCCGGAGGGTCCGCCCTGCTCACCCCACGATCAGCCCCAACCGGAATAACCCGGCATAAAGCGCCGCCACCACGGCCATCACCGCATAGGGGCTCGCCCCACGAACCAGGACGAGTGTGCAGAGCAGCAGCGTCACCACTTCGAGCGGGCTGGCGCCGTCCGCCCGCATGAGGGTCAGCACACCGGCGAAGATCAGGCCGACCGCGATGGGGGCGAGTCCGGCCTCGATCAGCATTCGCGCCGGGCTGTCGCGTCGCCGTCGCCACCAGTGGCCGACTGCGAGCAGCAGCAGCGACGAGGGAAGATAGAGGCCGAGCGCGGCCACCACGGCACCGGCCAGCCCTGCGGCCTTCCAGCCTATCAGCGCAGCGATCAGCGAGCCGGGGCCGGGCGCCGCGCGCGAGATGGCGAACAGATCGACGAACTCCCCGTCGGTCAGCCAGCCCTGGGCTTCCACGGCCTGGCGCTGCATTTCCGCGAAGATGGAGGGTCCACCGCCGAGCGAGACCAGCGAGAGCGGCGCGAAGACCAGCGCCAGCGCAAGCAGGCGGTCAAGCGGCATCGCGCGCGCGCCCTTCCCGCCAGGCCAATGCTATCGAGACGGGAGCCAGCACCAGCACCACCGGGATCATCGGCAGCCGCAGCACGCCGATAGCAAGGAAGGTGGCGCCCGCCACCAGCCAGGGCCAGGATCCACGCATGCGCCGCGCCGTGCGCAGGCCGACGACGCAGGAATTGGCGAGCCCGGCCGCAGCAAGGCCACCAAGCACCGAGGAGAGCCCTTCGATCGCGCCGTAACGCGCGTAGAGCAGCGCGAGGCCCAGGACGACCAGGAAAGGTGGGCCGAGGATGCCCAGCCCCGCCATTGCCGCCCCTGGCGCGCCGCGCAGCTGCTGGCCGATATAGAGGGCGAGGTTCACGCTGTTGGGGCCCGGCAGCACCTGGCCGAGCGCAATGCCGGCAAGGAAGCTCTCCTCGGACATCCAGCGGCGCTTCTGCACCACTTCGCGGTGCATCCAGCCTGGCAGGCCGCCACCGAAGCTTGCCATGCCGAGCGCGGCGAAGACTGTCAGGATTTCCGGAAGTCTCGCCCGCCTGGGTGCGGCCACCGCCATCCCTGCCCCGCCGATGGATCCCCTGGCCTTCTCCGGCAAAGCGCGCGTGCTGTCGAGCGCTGTGGCTTGTTGCCGCCGTGCTGCCACCCGCTCGCCGCAAGGCAGGCCCAACCTCTCGCGAGACCCAGCGGAGCGACGCGAGCGGTCCGTTCCGCGTTGGCGGCGCATGAACCGGAGGACCCGTTCCATGTCTCCCCGCAATCGATACCGGGCCATGGCGCTGGCTGCGCTGCTGCTGCCGCTCGGGGCCTGCGTCCAGGTGCCGGCCTATTATGGCTACGGCTATGGCTATCCCGCCTATGGTCCCGCTCCCTCGAATACCGCGACCGGTGCGGCCGCCGGCGCCGTCGCCGGTGGTCTGCTCGGCGCGGCGGTGGCTGACCGGCGGGATCGCGGCCTCGGTGCCGCCGGCGGCGCGGCGGCCGGGGCACTGATCGGCGGCCTGATCGGCAATGCCGCGGATCAACAGGACGCCGAGGAGGCGGCCCAGGACTACGGCTATGGAGGCTATGGCTACGTCCCGGACACCTACGGCTACGGTAACGTGCCAGCCTACCCAGGCCCGGGCTACGCCTACTGACCCTCGCGGCGGTCCGGAAGGGGCTGCACACGACCGCGGCCGTCGCCTCCGGGGGCAGTCTTGTGCACGAGCGGCCGGAAAAAGGTGACCGATCGGGCGCCGCGCCGAGCGGCGGCTCCGTACAGCATCGGCGGGCACATAAATTCGCGATACAACCTTGCTCCCGGCGCAATGCCGGCGCGCGAGGTTAGAGTCAGGTCGCACTCGGTTCCGGGTGCGGCCCAGGGGTTCGATGGCAACATCAGGTTTTCCTACCGCTGGGGTGCGGGCCAGTGTCCGCCGGGTTGGTGCCCCGGGCGGGCCACCCGCCAGCGGCGGACGGGCCGGCTTCGCCCTGCTGCTCGGCGCCCTCCTCATGCCTCTGGCGATGCTGGGCGTCGGAGCCACCTTCGCCTGGCGCACCGCTTGGCATGAAGCGACGACAGAACTCGCCCGTACGGCTGGGGCAGAGGCCGACCAAGCGTTGCGCATGATCTCCTCCCATGGCATCGCCTTCGGACGGGTGAACGACCTTCTGCGTGGCCTGTCAGACGAGGCGATCCGCAGGCAGGAGGCGGAACTGCATGATGCGCTCCGCCGCCTCGTCGCCGAGCTGCCGCAAGTGCAGGCCAGCTCCGTCACGGACCGGAACGGCGAGCTGCTGCTCTCCACGACTGCCTTTCCGGTGCCGCGCGGAATCCGCAGCGCCGACCACGATGCCTTCCAGGCGCTCGCACCCTCCGGTACGCCTGTGCCACGTCTCGGCCAGGTGCATCTCAGCTGGATGGACGGCCGGCCCTTTCTCGCCGTCAGCCATCGCCGCACGGAGACTGGCAATGGCCTGCCGCCGGAGGCCTTCGACGGGCTCGTCAACCTGATCACCGATCCGGCCACCCTCAGCGCCGGCCTCGCCCCCCTGACGGGCGATGGGCGGGACGCCCTCGCCCTTCTGCTGGCGGATGGCGAGTGGCTGGCGCTGACCGACGATACGGACCGGCTGCCCCCGCAGGGCCGCGTTCGCGCACTGGCCGCCGAGGCGGTGCACGCGGCGAGCTTCAGCGATATCGGGCCGGGTGGCATGCGGGAGCTGGTGGCCATGCACAGGCTGGACAGCCTGCCGGTCTATGCCGCCGCCTTCCGGCCACATGCCGCCGTCATTGCGCACTGGGCGGAGATGATGCTGCCGCAGCTCGTCACCGGACTGCCGGCGGCGCTGCTGCTCCTGGCACTGACCCTGCGGGTCCGCCGTGGCGAGGAGCAGTTGCGCGACGCCAATGCCGGGCTCGAGCGGCGGGTGAGCGAACGCACGGCGGCTCTCGCCGAGCTGTCCGAGGCGCTGGACCTGACGCCGGTCATGATCCTTGTTCCGGACGGCACGATCCGGCACTGGTCGGCAGGCTGCGAGCGACTGTACGGCTTCACCCGGGCCGAGGCTACCGGCCGCCGGGCTGCCGAACTGCTGCGCACCGAATGGCCGCCTGGCGGCCGCGGCGCGGCCATGCACCAGCTGACCTGCACCGGCGAATGGCACGGTGAGCTGGTGGAGCAGCACAAGGATGGAACGCGGCTGGTGGCGGCCACCCATTGGATCCTGCGACGCGATCCCGTGACCGGCCAACCCGGCTCCGTCGTCAGCACCCGCGCCGACCTGACCGCGCTGCGCCGCGCTGAGGACGCCCTGCGTTCTGCAGAGGCTCGACTACGCCGGGCGCAGGAAGCAAGCGGCGTCATCCCCTTCGAGGTGACGTCCGAGGGCACAGCCATCGCCACCGACGCACTCCTTGCCCTCTACGGCTTGCCACAGGGCGCAACGCTCGACTTCGCCGCCTGGCTCGCCCGCATCCATCCGGAGGACCGCGAGGCGATCATCGCAGATCATGCGAGGCTGGCACGCGAGGGCGGGGTCTTCGCGCGGGAGTTCCGCATCCTGCTGCCCGACGGCAGGTTGCGCTGGCTGCTGTCCCGAGGCGAGGCCGAGGCAGATCCCGCTGGCAGCCCCATGCCATTGCGGATCATGGGCGTGAGCCTCGACATCACCGCCCGCAAGCTCTCCGAGAGCGCGTTGGCGGAGAGCGAGGCACGGCTACGCTTGGCGCAGCAGGCCGCCGGCTTCGGCATCTTCGATTACGATTTCCGTACCGGCCGGACGACCTGGGATGAACGGCTCCGGGCCCTGTGGGGCGTGCGGGAGGGGCAGCAGATCACCCACCGGACCTTCCTCGAGGGCCTGCATCCCGAGGATCGGGCGCTTCGCCGCACCGCGATGCGGCGCGCCGTGCAGCCGGGCTCCGAGGGGCGCTACCAGATGGAGTACCGCGTCATCAGCCGCGCCGACGGACGCGAGCGCTGGGTGGCGGTGAACGGCAACCTGACCTCCGAGAACGGACGCCCGGCGCGGCTGATCGGCGTCGTCCGCGATATCACCGAACGCAAGCATGCGGAGCAGCGCAACGAGCTGCTCCGTCGGGAGGTGGACCACCGCGCCAAGAATGCCCTCGCGGTGGTACAGGCGGCGCTGCGGCTGTCGCGCGCCCACTCGGTCGGGGAGCTGGTCCGGATCGTGGAAGGACGCATTGCAGCGCTCGCACGGGCGCAGACCATGCTGGCCCGGCAGCGCTGGGAGGGCGCGGCGTTGCAGCCGCTGCTGGAGGGCGAGCTGGCTCCCTTCCTGGCCACCACCGAGGCGCGTGATGGGCCGCGCGCCGTCCTCGCCGGTCCGCCGATTACCATCCCTGCGCATGCGGTGCAGCCGCTGAGCATGGCCTTGCACGAGCTGGCGACGAATGCAGTGAAGTACGGCGCGCTGTCCCGACCCGGCGGGACGCTCACCGTCACCTGGAGCGCGGAGCCCAGCGAGGCGGTGCTGCGAATCGCCTGGCAGGAGGCAGGTGGGCCCGGGCTCGCGGGGCCGCCCGATCAGCCGGGCTTCGGCTCGCGCGTCATCGACCAGACCATCCGCTCCCAGCTCTCCGGCACGGTGACGCGGAACTGGCAGCCCGGTGGACTGCGCTGTGACATCCGCATCCCGCTTGGTCCCGGAAGCGGCCGGATGGATACGGCCGTCGCGACCGAGGCCACGGACCGCGCCGGGGCCGCCGGAAGCGCTCAGCCGCCGACCCGCCCCCAGGCCGGCCCGCGTGGTGTCGGGCAGGAACAGGCATCGCCGATGCGCGCGGGGGCGGCAAGCGGGCAAGTCCAGGCGCCCGCACGGCAGGATTCGCCCGTCAGCGCGGGCGGCGGCACATAGCCGTAGCCCGGGTAGGGGTGGGCAGGCGGCGGCACGTAGTAATAGGCCGGTGGAGGCGGCGGCACATAGTAGTAGGCCGGCGGAGGCGGGTAGAACGCCGTCCCGAACCCGAGGAACAGCGAGGTCCGGGCAGCAGCGGGCGCGGCCTGCAGCAGGAGCACGGGAAGCATGACGACGCATGGGAGCGGGCGCAGGAGGCGCATGGCGATCCTCGGGGTCGGCCGGCGCCTG
>Ga0180217_1002645_pt1 | contig 16171 bp, 14 predicted proteins | sample eDN3rd37CBELigOP_FD_128521 | JGI IMG/M metagenome (GOLD analysis project Ga0180217, IMG submission 128521) | Enriched Organic Plus compost microbial communities from Emeryville, California, USA - eDNA 3rd pass 37_C BE-Lig OP (version 2) (version 2) ... | reverse complement strand
GTCGACGAACCGTTCGCGCTGCTCCAGCTTTAGGCCGCGGCGCTCGAGGTATTGCTTTAAAATGGCGATTCGCGCCGGGTCTTCGCCCGCGAGAAGGTAGTTGAGGTTCAAGCGGCCGCCTTCTCCCTTGATGGTCACTTCGTAGGCCCGCTCTCCCTCGAAGGTCGCCTTCAGCACCGGGGAAAAACGGGAGACGTTCGGGTGCAGGGCTACGGCAACCCCGGAGTGGGCCAGCGCGCGCGCCTCGGAGCCGAGGTTGCTTTCGCGATGGGCTTCGATCCCCCGGTCGATCCACTTCGCCCAGGCGAAAATCACACCGGAAAGCAGCAGCAGCGCCCAGAGGGCAAGCAGCAGCGTGGAGCCTCGCTGGAATTGGAAAAGGGAGCGTCTCATCGCGGGCCGGGGTTCAGGAAGTTGCCGGACCTCATCGGGCCGTTGCCGGGTTGGTTGCCTCCGCGTCCATTTCTGGGGCCGGGATTGAAGCGTTCGCGGTCGTTGGAATTGCCGGGGCCATTCCCCGGGGTGCGGCGTCGCCCCCGGCCTCCCGAGCCGCCCGCGCCGAAATTGAGCGTCGGCATCTGCGTGGAGGAGGCCGCGTAGGGCACCAGAAGCACGATTTCATAGGGGTCGGGCGCGTCGCCGCGCCAAAGCTTGACTCGTACGACGGACGGGCGCAGGGCAACGTCGGTCCACTTCTCCATCCATTCGTTCGCGCGGGAATCGAAGTAGCGCACCTCCAGTCCCTTCACATTCGGGATCAACGGATGCCAGGTGGCTTCCTCCTTCCCCTCGAGGTCCTGGCGGCGAAGCCCAAGCTCCAGCGGGCCATCGGCTTTCATGTTCTTCGGTTCCTGCACGGTAAGGATGACGCGGTATTCGCCGATGGCGTGCCGGGTAAGGGTGCCGAAACCGGGGTTGGCGATCCATTGGAGTTCATCCGAGGGAACGCCGTTGAAGACGTGCGGCTCGCCCGTGAGCGCGCCAAGCCGCACGGGAAGGTTTTCGATCTCCCCCCTCAGGAAAGCCGCGAACGATTCGGTGAGCGCCTGGTCGCGGAAATGAGTTTCGGTGGTGCGCACCCCGGCCAGCGTCGTTTCCACGAAGCGGTAGATGCTGATGACGACCAGCCCCAGGACGGCGACCGCCAGCATGACTTCCAGCAGGGTGAAGCCTTTTGGATGGCTTTCGAAGTGGCCTTTGGACGGGCCTTGGGAGAGCCTATTGGGCGCTGAAAACATAGAAATGGAGTTCCTTCGACTGCACTCCTCCCGGAATGGCCCAGGAGGTTTGCAGCGTGACGGCATAGAGGCCGGCAAGCTCCTCGTCATCCTCGTTCTTGAGGTCGAGTTTCGTGCGCGATTGCCGCAAGGTGAAACCCGCGAAGCGCCCCTCAAGTTTCTCTTCTTTTGGCGTATCCTCCACGGCGACTGCGCCCCCTTCGATCTCGGCCATCCGGTTTTCGAGCACCTGGCGGGCGATCTGGTCCTGCCGTTTGATGAGCTCGGCATCGATGCAATGGTTGAGGCAGCGGGCCAGCACCAGGACACCGATGGCAAAAATGGAGACGCCTACGAGTGTTTCCAGGAGAAGAAAGCCGCGCGAAAGATAGGCGCGAGAGCGCCGGAACAAGGCTGGCTGCTCCGCTATTTTCATCGAAACGCGATGCGGAGTTTTATCTGGAAGCTTATTCATGCGTCACCTCCGGCTGCGCGGTGAAGGGATTGTAGGCCGCCGTCCAGCGACCGCTTTTTCCCGAGTAGTGGACGGTGGCCGGTTCGCAGGTGCCCGAGGGCCAGAACGTCCAGACGGGTGGCGGATCCTTGATGAGCGCGGCGGGGAGTTCGAGCTTCAGCGTGTCGTCTTCCTCCAGCGTGAGATGTTGCGCCTCCTCGTCCGGAGCCGCGCCGTCGGCCTGGAGGGTGACGCCCTCTTTCGTCCAGAGGAGGACATAGGCGCGGCGTTCCTCAATGCTTCGGGCGCGTGCTTCCTGCACGAGGTCGTTGAAGAGTTTGAAAACCTCGTTCTCCTTGTTGGCGTTGAGGACGCCGCTCAGGCTGGGCACCGCGGCCGCAAGAAGCAGGATCGCGATGAAGACCGCCAGGCAGATCTCCAGCAGGGTGAAACCGGCGGGGCGGGAACGCGAAGCTCGGGAAGGGGGCGGCATCGGGGCTGGGGAATCCACGAAAACGAAAGGGGTTGACGGTTGTTATGGTACCGCGAAAGTGACGGCGCGCAAACCTGCACTTGTTTTACCAGCAAGAAAGGGCTCAATTGCGTCATATTCCTCCCCATGACCGAGATTCTTCGCAACCCATCGCCCTTCCCGGGGTTCATCCTCTCTTGATTATGCGCGTGCGCTCCCCCTTTCGTCTGATCCACGTCGTCCCTCTCGCTGCGGTCCTTTCGGCATCGGCTCCGCTTCAGGCCCAAGAGGAAGCCGCCGAACCGCTCCCTCCTGCCGTTCCCGCCGCGCCGGAACAGCCCGCCGGGGAGAACGCACCCCTGCCGCGTCGGCTTCGCCCGCAGCCCCAGCAAGCCTCCGTCCCCGGCGCGCGCGAGGAGGACATGGTGACGAACATCCAGTTCGCCAACTCCGATGTGCGCGCGGTCCTCGCCTTCTACGAGCAGCTGACCGGCAGGCAGGCGATCTACGACAACACCGTGCAGGGGCAGGTGAACATTGTCATCAACCGCTCCGTGACCCACGAGGAGGCGGTCCGGATCGTCGAAACGGCACTGCTCATCAACGGCTTCAGCCTCGTTCCGGGGCCGGGTAATATCGTCAAGGTCATCGGCGCATCCAAGAACGCGCGGCAATACGCGGTGCCGATCCTTTCGGATATCCGGGATTTGCCGGAGAATGATCATATCGTCTCATTCCTTTTCAAGCTGGAGTATGCAGAACCGGTCGAAGTCCAGCAGGCGGTTTCTCAATACATCGCGCCGTCGCCGTACACCGTCTTCGTGCCGCTGCTCAAGTCGCAGTCGCTTATCGTGACGGAAAGCTCGAACGTCGTCCGGATGATCGCCCGGGTTGTGGAGGCGCTCGATCACCCCCCGGCGGAGGTGGTGAGCGAGTTTATTTCCCTGGAACGCGCGGACGCGAAGGACATCGTGGAGAAGCTCACGGCGATGTTTGAAAAGCAGCCGGGCCAGAACGGGACGACAACGGGTGTCCCGTCCCCCGCATTTCCAGCCCCGCCGCCTCCCCCCGGAGGGGAGCCAGGGCAGACGCAGGGGCAGGCGCAAGGGGGCGGCGGCAATTCCTCGGTGACGCTTTCGGAGGATTCGCTCATCATCGGCAAGATCAAGTTGACCGCCGATGTTCGCACGAACCGCATCCATGTTGTCACCCGCCCGATCAACATGCCATTCATCCGGCGGCTGGTGGCGGAGTATGATTCGGATATCTCTTTCGGGGAACCCTCCAAGCGGGTGCTTCGCTATGTCGCTGCGGGAGATGTGCTTGATGTCGTCGTTCGTGCCATTGCGGAACCCGGGGTGAAGATTGAAGAAGGGTCCGCTTCTTCGGGGACGAGCGGGCGGAGCGGCAACGGCGCTTCGGTGAACACTGGCGGTTCGATTTACCAGGGCGGCAACGGCGGTAACGGCAGTTCGGTTTCCCTCGGGAGCGAGGAGCTGGCAACCCAGGAGGTCGACACCATGCCGGAATCGCGCACGGTCGGCAGCACGCGCATCATCGCCGACAAACGCGCCAACGCGATCATTGTGCTGGGGAACCAGGAGGCGAAGGACAAGATCTTCCGCGTGCTCGACCAGATCGACGTCCGCGCTCCGCAGGTGCTGCTGACGGCGGTGATCGGCGAACTGACGCTGAACAACGATGAGGAATTCGGCGTCGACTACATTTACAGCCTTGGCCGTCAGGTGACGACCACGACGAACAACGGAACGACCACGACTACCTACAATCCCGCCACCGGTTTTGCGGGGATCGCTCGGAACACCGGCGTCCCGGTGGCCGATTTCGCAAGTCTCGTCAACGCCACCTCGCTGGCCAGCGCGGGAGCGACCGGCGGTTTTACAGGGTTCATCGGGGCCACCAAGTCGCTGGAAATTATCGTCAACGCACTGGAGTCCTCGGGCCGCTTCCGCATTACCTCGCGCCCGATGGTCTTTACCAGCAACAACAAGAAAGCGATCATCGCTTCGGGCCAGCAGATCGCGGTGCCGCAGAACACCACCAGCGGGTTCACGGGCGGCAACAATGAACTGGTGAGCACCTCGTCGATCCAATACAAGGACGTGGTGCTGAAGCTGGAGGTGATGCCGCTGATCAATTCCGACCGCGAGGTGACGCTCGACATCGTCCAGGAGGTCAACAGCGTCTCCGGCTCCACGGTCATCAGCGGAAACACGATCCCCACGATCAGCGCGCGCCGCATCAAGACCACGGTTTCCGTGGCAAACGAGGCGACCGTCGTGCTCGGCGGGCTCGTGCAGGAAAGCAAGGATAACAGCCGCGCGGGTCTGCCGGTGTTGAGCCGGATTCCGGTGCTCGGATCGCTTTTCGGCAACAAGAAGAAATCCACCAAGCGGACGGAACTGATCGTGCTGCTTCGCCCGACCGTGACTTACGGTGCCTCCGAGGCCATCAACGCCGGGGAACGCGCGCAGCAAGGCCTCGACTTCCCGCCCGATCTGGAAGCCACGCTGGACGCCCCGGCTACCCGGGTGAACGCGAACCCGCCCGCGAACTCCGGCAAAGCGAAGCCGAAACTTCGTTCCAACTGACACCCCGGGGGATTACGGAATGCAACGCAACTCCCTCGTCGAAATTCTGTTGGCGTGCGGCCTGGAAGATCCGGTGGAAGCCGGGAAGCTGGCCGCGCAGCGCGTGCCGGGAGAGCCGTGGACGGCCACGGTACTCAACTCCGGCAAGGTGGATGAACTTCGCTTCACCCGGAAGCTGGGTGAACTCTTCAACACGCCGGTGGAGACGCTCAACGTCGCCCGGCTCGACCGCGCGGTGCTCTCCAGCCTTCCAAGCCGGTTCGTGTTCAAGCATCACGTCCTCCCGCTCGCGCTGGAAGGGGAGACGCTCCGCCTGGCGACCTACGACGGGTTCAACACCGTGGCGCGGCGGCTGGCCAGCCAGCTTGCCGAAGGGAAGAAGCTGGAGTGGGTCCTCGTGCCGCGCACGCAGTTGCTGCGAGCCATCAAGTCGGTCTACGGCGTGGGCGCGGAGACGTTCGAAGAACTCCTTCAGAACACGCGCGCGCTCGATGCCGCCGACCAGGAGGCCGCCACCGACCTCAACGCCGACGACCCCGAGGCGAGCGTCATCAAGTTCGTCAACCAGATCATCCGCGAGGCGTTGTTCGAGCGGGCCACCGACATCCATGTGGAGCCGCTGGAGAACGATCTCCGCATCCGCTACCGCATCGACGGCATCCTGCACGAAGTGGCCGTGCCGCCGCAGCTTCGCATGCTGCAATCGGCGATCATCTCGCGCCTGAAGGTGATGGCCCGCATGGACATCGCGGAGAAGCGCCTGCCGCAGGATGGGCGGATCAATCTCCAGCACGGCGGGACGGCCATCGACGTGCGCGTTTCGACGATCCCGACCGTTACCGGCGAGAGCATTTCGCTGCGTCTGCTCAACCGCGACGAGACGCGGAAGTTTGGCTTCGAGCGGCTCGACCTCAGCCCCGCCCATGCGGAAACCGTGAAAAAGCTGCTTGCGGAGCCGAACGGGATCATCCTCGTCACCGGGCCGACGGGTTCGGGCAAATCGACCTCGCTCTACTCCTTCCTTTCCGCGATCAATTCGGTCCAGCGGCGTATCGTGACGATTGAGGAACCGGTGGAATACCGGCTGCCGGGGGTGTCGCAGATCGACGTGAAGCCGGAGATCGGCCTCACCTTTGCCAACGGGCTGCGGGCGATCCTGCGGCAGGACCCGAACGTGGTGATGGTCGGCGAAATCCGTGACGTGGAGACGGCGGAAATCGCCATCCGCGCGGCGATGACGGGGCACCTGGTCTTTTCGACGCTCCACACGAACGACGCCGTCGGCGGCATCACCCGTCTGCTGGATATGAACATCGAGCCGTTTCTGGTCGCCTCGGTGGTTCGCGCGTTTATCGCCCAGCGTCTGGTGCGGACGGTCTGCAACGATTGCGCCACCTGGGCGGAGTACCCGGAAGATTACCTGCGCGAGATCGGATGCCCGATCCCCCCGGACCACAAGTTCCGGCGCGGTGCGGGGTGCGAGAACTGCCGCCAGACCGGCTATCAGGGGCGCACCGCCATTTACGAATTCTGCCGGATCAACCAGCCGCTGCGAAGCCTCATCGTGCAGAAAGCGACGGGGAGCGACCTGAAGACGCGCGCCATCGCCGACGGGATGCTGACGCTGCGGCAGGACGGCTGGAGGCGGGTGCTCGCGGGGCAGACGACCGTGGAGGAAGTGCTCCGTGTGACCCAGAATGACGAAGTGTTGGCGGAGGAGTGATCCGGGGCTCGGCTCGCGGCTTCGACGGCGACTCTCGCCTCAACTCTCTCTGCGCCGCTTACGGTTCGGGTAGCGCGTGCACCCTCAGGCCGGGGTGCAGGTAGATGACCTTGTTCCGTTCGCGCTCCCAGAGGGGCTTTTTCCCGCTAAGAAGACTTTCGTAAAGCTGCGTTTTTTCGGAGTGGCTTTTCTCCGCACCCCGCTGGGGGCGGAGGTCGTCGTCGAAGTACCGGCCGTAGGCGCTTTCTGACAGAACCACGTGCGTGATGCCCGCTTCGCGCAGGGCCCTGACGGTGCGAAACGATTCGACATTGCCGCGCATCACCTCGGCTTTCAGCGGCACCTGGTAGGGGTGGTATTCGTCCTGCCTCGGGTTGGGCAGGAGCACCTTCCGGTCGATGGCGATTTTCGCATCGGGAAGCTCGCGGTTGAGCCATTCTGAAAGCTCGCGCACGTCATCATGACGGAACGCGCGGTAATATTCCACCAGATCGGGAAGTTGAGGAAGCGTAACGATTCCCAATAGCGCCAGGGCCGGAACTCGCTTTGGCAGGAGCGGACGAAGGGCATTGAGGCCGAGCGCCGCGCCGCAAAGGAAAAGAGCCGTGGCGGGAAGGAAGTAGCGGTCGTTCGTCTTCGGGGAGAAGGAGAGAACGACGAGAAACGCAATCGGGAAAAGGGCGAGGGTCCATTCCGCCACGGAGAGCGTTTTCCGCCGTTTCCAGCAGGTGAAGTAAAACCAGGCGAGTAGCGGCCAGAGGAAAAAGATGACGTTCTGCTGGAAAGCCGTCCAGTAGACGGAATGCGGGACTGAGCGCGTCGTTTTTCCCTGGCCGTCCACCACCAGCTTTATCTCGCGATCAAAGCCGTGCTCGAAGCCGGCAAGGTTCCTCAGGAGCGGAAGGTTGACCACGGAAACGACCCCGGCAAGCGTCACCACGAATGCCGCGAGCGCGGCGAGCCGTTTTCCTTTCGGAGCGGCGAGTGGGACAAGGAACAGCGAAAGAACGGGCGCGAACGCACCGATGTATTTGGCGGAAACCGCCAACGCGGCTCCCGCGCCGACGAGGGCGGCCGAGCCGAGGGTACGGCGCTTGGCGTGGAGGGTCAGCGCAAAAAACCAGACGGCGGTGCCAAAGAGAAGCGAGGTATCTTCCTTGAAGTAATGGGCCAGCTCGAAAAGCTGGTGATTGGTCGCGAGCAGCAGCGCCGCGGCGGCGGCGGCAAAGGGTCCGGCGATCAGCCAGAGCGTCCCGGCGAGGAAAGTGGCTGCCCCTGCGGTGAAGGCGGCGGAGACGAAGCGGCCCATCTCGACCACCTGCTGCTTGTTCTCCATTTCGGCGGGGGAAAGTGTCGCTTTTGCCGCGGCGCGCGCGGTGGTCAGCATGAAGACCGGATGGTGGAAATTCCATTGGGCCGTCTGCACCTGCTCCACTTTCCCAGGCTCGTCGGGATGGTAAAAGAAGGCGAACCGGTTTTCTCGCGTGAAGAAAAAGAGGGCGGCGACGAAAAAGGCCGCCAGGAAAAACAATGGGAACAATGGCCCGAGCCTGGACGGATAAGAATTCATGAACGCGGAGGGCGCGGAAATACCTCCGTGGTGGCTACCCGGCATAGATTCGAACTATGACTAAGGGCTCCAAAGACCCCTGTGCTACCTTTACACCACCGGGTAAATTCCATGGCTTCATTCCATGGCTCCCACGGGATTAACCGTGGAAGGCAAATGGATAGAGGGTTCGATTCAGGATTGCAAGCGGCTGAGCAGATTTTTTCCGGTCATTTCCGCCGGAGCCTGCAGCCCAAGGAGCGCGAGCAGCGTAGGGGCAACATCGGCCAGAATGCCGTCTTTCACCTTTACCGAGGCGGCGTCTTCCGCGACGTAGATGACATGCACCAGGTTGGTCGTGTGTGCCGTGTGAGGCGAGCCGTCGGCATTTCGCATCTGCTCGCAGTTGCCGTGGTCGGCGGTGATGAGCAGTTTGCCGCCGAGCCGGAGGGTTTCTTCGGTGACTTCGCGGACCGCCTGGTCGATCGTTTCGACGGCCTTGATGCCCGCTTCCACGACTCCGGTGTGGCCCACCATGTCCGGATTGGCGAAATTAAGAATCACGAGATCGTAATTCGGCAGCAGCTCCCGCACCTTGGCCGAGACCTTAGGCGCGCTCATTTCCGGCTGAAGATCGTAGGTCGCCACCTTGGGCGAGGGGATGATCTCCCGATCCTCGCCGGGGTTGGGCGTCTCCACACCGCCATTGAAGAAGTAGGTCACGTGCGGGTACTTCTCGGTTTCCGCGATCCGGAGTTGCTTCAGGCCCGCGCGCCCGACCACCTCGCCGAGCAGGTTCTGCATCGACTCGGGGCCGAAGACGGCGGGAACCCCGTAGGTCTTGTCGTATTCGGTAAGGGTGACGTAGTGGACTTTCGGCGTCACCTCGCGGTCGAATCCGTTGAAATCTGCGTGCAGGAAGGCTTCGGAGAGCTGCCGGGCGCGGTCGGCGCGGAAATTGAAGAAGAGCACCACGTCGCCGTCGCGCACGCGCTGTTCGTTGGCATGCGAGAAGATGAGCGGCGGCATGAATTCGTCCGTCACGCCGTCGGCGTACCGGTCGCTGACCGTTTCGGAGGGGGAAAGCGTGGACTGTGTACCGCGGCCAAGAACGATGGCATCCCAGGCGAGCTTGTTGCGATCCCAGCGCCGGTCGCGATCCATGGCGAAATACCGGCCGATGACGGTGGCAATCGTCGCGCCGCTCGGTTTCAGTTCCGTTTCCACTTCGCGGAGGTAGCGGGCACCGCCCGTCGGGGAGCAATCGCGCCCGTCGGTGATGGCATGCACCATGATGTCGGTTACGCCCGCATCGTGCGCGGCATTGGCGAGGGCAATGAGGTGCTCCTGATGGCTGTGCACGCCCCCGTCGGAGACGAGGCCGAGAAAATGGAGCCGGGCACCCCGAGCCTTTGCAAACGCATCCTGGAGCACCGGGTTGTCGCGAAGTTTTCCTTCCTCTACCGCCTTGTTGATGCGGGTGAGATCCTGGTAAACGATCCGGCCCGCGCCAAGATTGAGGTGGCCTACCTCGGAGTTGCCCATCTGGCCTGCCGGGAGGCCGACATCAAGGCCGCTGGCGCTGAGGGTCGCTCCCGGGTAACGGGCATAAAGCTGGTCGTGGAACGGGGTTTTGGCCAGGAGGGTGGCGTTGCCGTCCTCCGCGGCGTGGGCCCGGCCCCGCGGGTTGATTCCCCACCCGTCACGAATGATGAGCACTACTGGTTTTGCCATAGAAACTGAAAACAGGTTAAGGAATCATTGATTAAACGAAGCCTGACGAAAGCGCAGGCAGTTTCAATGGATTTTTTGAGACGATTTTTCCGCAGCCTCTCTGAAGAGATGTGAGGAAAAAGCGGCTCGAAAAGACATGAAAACGACCAGCTTACGGCAGAGCTTGCTCTAATCAGTGGTTCCTTAAAGGTTAAGGGAGATCATTCACAGCGGCGGGCCCGTTGGCAACCGGCGAATCGGGGGGAATTGCCCGATACTTGCCCGTTCGTTTGCCCGTAGCGCCCGGCCATCGCCGGTCAATGCCCCGCGATCCGCGCCTGGAGGAGGCGGAACTCGTGCACCGCCAGCACCCACCATGCGTACTGGAGGAAGCGTGGGAGCGGCCACGGCGGCGAGACGGAGCGGAAGGCCCCGGCGCGGATCGCGTTGAAAATCGCCTCGGGCGTCGTTGCGTTCCCACCCGTTCCGGCACCGACATCCACGAGCGTGTAATGATCGCCAAAAAAATCGAGCCGGTGGGCGTCGGAGGTGGCGAGCAGCGGTTTCCCGAAACGCTCGGCAATCGCGTAGGCATTCCGGTTGGGATTCAGGAAGCGGGTGTGAAAATGGCTCAGTTCCACGGCGTCGAAGAGGTCGATATGCTCGATGAGCCTGTGGCTGCCGATCGAGCCGCCAAGGATGTAGAACGGGTGGGGGGCGAAGATGAAAACCGAGTCGCCGCGCCGTTTGCGGAGCCCTTCGAGATCGCGCAGACGTCGCAATTCGGCGGCTTCCTCCTCGCACAGGTTCACAATTACCACGTCGGCTCCCTCCAGCCGCATTTCGGCTGCGGGAATCAGGAGAATCCCGAGTTCGCGTGCAGCGTCGAAAACTTCCTGCCGGGTGAGGACGTGACTGTGAAGCGTGATTGCCAGCGCCCCGAAGCCGAGTGACCGTGCCTTGTGCAGAAGATCGAAGGCGGAGTGGTCGAGCTCGTCGAAAGGGTCTTCGCTGGCGTGCAGGTGGAAGTCGATCTTAAGCCACCCCGCACTTTGGTCTTCCGCAATGGGGCTTCGGTCATCTGCGAGATGGAGGGGAGAGAGCGTGGCGGAGGAGTTTCCGGCGTGCGGCATGCGTTACATTTGGAGCTGCGGAAAAATTTCGCAAGTTTTCAAAAAAGGCACTTGCGCGGCCGAGAACCCGTGGTAGAACTATCGGCCCATCGCAAAAAAGGCTCGGGTGGTGAAATGGCAGACACGTACGTTTGAGGGGCGTATGCCGCAAGGCATGGGGGTTCAAGTCCCCCCCCGAGCACTCTTATTTTCGCCAAATCGGCGAATGGATTTGAAAGAAATTCGAACGAAGAAACACTGAAGCATCGTTCGCAGACCTCCTCAGTAGCCACTGGGCCAGTCGGTTGTGACGGTTTACCAAACCGAAATTTCGTGCAGGGCCAAGGCAATGTACAAATTCTTCCCGGGGTAAAGTCCGCCGCCGTTTCTTCCTCTCGCTGAATAGTTTATCGTCTTAGGCGTTTGCCCATTCGGGCTTTCCTAAAAAGCCCCCGAAAGCTTTTGGGGGTTCATCTCAACCGCTCGCGGCGTTACACCCGCGCGGATTGGGCGATCCGATGTGCTCACCGCCGTTGAGTAACTCCCGGCTGCTCGATCCCGAGCAAAGTGGTGAACCAATTTTCGGAGGAAACCCATGGAAAATGTGGAAAGCGATCAGGACAATGCCGCCCGGCATGGGCGCAAGGTGGTGCTTTTGGATGACCAGGAAGCGGTGCGCGGACTGGTGGGTCTCTTGCTGACCCGGGAGATCGGCGGTTTTGAGGTGGTGGGGGAGACGGCTTCCGCCGACGAGGCGCTCCAACTCTGCTGCCACGTCCAACCTGAATTCCTGATTATGGATTTCGGTTCCCAGGGGCTCCCGATCCTCAAGTTTGTGGAGGGGGTAAGGCAGGTCTCCCCGTCGACACGCATCCTCGTTTTCTCCCGCTGGAACCGTGCCGACTTCGTGCAGCCCCTCGTGGATGCGGGAATTCATGGGCTCGTCCTGAAGGGCGATCCGGTCTGCATCGTGCAGCAGGCCGTCTGTACGCTCCAGAGTGGCGGAATGTATTTCTCTCCCGTCGTAGAGCGGCTCAGGAACGGCGCAAAAACCTCCAATGCCCGCCTGACGGAGCGAGAGAAGATGGCGCTTTGCCTGATCGCGGAAGGCCACTCAACCAAGGAGGTCGCTTCGGTCCTGGGGATCAGCGTCAAGACAGCCGAGAAGTACCGGGAGCGGATCATGAGAAAACTGAACCTGCACGATGTCGTCCGGCTGACGCATTTCGCCATCCGCAACGGGCTGGTTGCGCCCTGAAGGGAACGCTGCGGCGAACGGCGCGATCGCATGCGCCATTTTGTCTCTCCACGGCGGGGCAAACCCAGTGTTTGACATGAAGCCCCGCTCCGGTAACCTGATCTACCGATCATGCCGGAAAGTCAGACCTTGCAGTTTGAAAATGCGAGGGCGCTTCAATCGCTTTATGCAGGCGACCTGAAGTTGCTCAAGTCGCTCGAAGAGGCGCTTTCCGTCCGTTTGACCACCCGGGAGGGGTGGATCCGCATCGAAGGAGAGGCGGAAGCCATTGAGCGCGCGAAGAAGGTTTTCGAACAGCTTGAACGTGCCCGCCAGGGAGGGATGCCGATCCGGCGGCATGAGTTCAATTACGCCCTGATGTCGGTGCTGGAGCCGAACGGGAGCGGCGAACTAAAGGAGCTTCTCGATACGAAGCTGGTGACTTCCCCCCGCCGTGCGCCGATCGTGCCGAAAACCGCCACGCAACGGTCCTACGTGCAGGCGATCCAGCAGACCGATCTTGTTTTTGGCGTTGGCCCTGCCGGGACGGGCAAGACCTACCTGGCGATGGCGATGGCTCTCGTGGCGCTGAAAAAAGAGCAGGTCAACCGGATCATTTTGACCCGCCCCGCCGTGGAAGCCGGGGAGGCGCTCGGCTTTCTGCCCGGGGATCTCAAGGAGAAGATCGCCCCATACCTTCGCCCCCTTTACGACGCGCTCCAGGATATGCTGGAGGACGACGAACGGGAGCGTTACGTGGAACGAAACATCATCGAGATCGCGCCGCTCGCCTACATGCGCGGGCGCACGCTCAACCACGCTTTCATTATTCTCGACGAAGCCCAGAATACCACCACCGAGCAGATGCTGATGTTCCTGACGCGGTTGGGGGTGGACTCCAAGTGCGTGATTACGGGCGATACCACCCAGATCGACCTGCCGAGCAACAAGCGTTCGGGGTTGATCGAGGCCCTTCAGGCGCTCAAGGACGTCAAGAGCATCGCCTTTTGTTCATTCGAGGAGCGCGATGTCGTCCGGCATGAGTTGGTCCGGCAGATCGTGAGGGCCTACAAACGCCACCGGTCGGGGGATGTCGCCCCCCGGCAGGATTGATAAGGATCGATTTCCGCCATGTTTGAGTTTTTCGAACGCCATCGTCTTGTCAAAAAGGGCCTCGCTTCCCAGAAGACCCGCCGCAGGCGGGCGAATAGCGAGATTCTGGAGAGCATGGAGGGAAGCCAGTCGCTGAAGCTCCTCATCTGCCTCGGCTTCATCGCCGGGTTGGGCACGCTGATCTACAGCGGTTCCCCGCAGCAGCCGACGGAGATGTTCTTCACGAGCCTGCTGATTTTCCTCACCGCGCTTGCCCAGCTCTGGATCAACCATCCGGACACCTACGCCCGGAACTCGCGGCTGACGCTTGTTCTCGGCGTTTGCCTGGCGCACCTGGCCGTCATCAAGGGGATTCTTCTTCTCTCCGTCAACGGGACCATTGACCGGAGTTTCGGCCCCTTGCTGATCCCCTTTGCCTTCGCGCCGCTGGTGCTCTCGGTGCTGCTGGGCAAAAATCACGGGATTTTCGCGGCGGTGTTCGTCAGCCTCTGGGGCTCCATCGTGGTGCGCGGGATTCCGCCCGCGGTCTTTATCGTGATCAGCCTGATTAGCGGCTTCATCGCGGTGTTCGTCACGCTTCAGGTGCGGCAGCGCAGCCGGTTGATCCGGGCGGGGGTCTTTGTCGGGCTGGCCACCTGGATTCTCGCCATCATGTTCGGCCTGATCGGGCCGGTGGTCGTGGAGAACATCAACTGGAAGTTCCTGATTCTCCAGAGCGCCGCCACGATCGGCAGTGGCGTCGTGACCGCCATTCTTGTCAGCGGGGCGTTGCCGATTCTGGAAAATCTCTTCGGGGTGACGACCGACATTTCGTGGCTTGAGGCGGCCGATCTCAACCACCCGCTCTTAAAGCGGATGACCATCGAGGCACCCGGCACCTACCACCACAGTCTTGTCGTCGCAAACCTCGCCGAGGCCGCCGCCGAGGCGGTCGGGGCGAACGCCACGATGGCGCGCGTCTGCTCGTACTTCCATGACATCGGAAAGCTGGTGAAGCCCGAGTACTTCACGGAGAACATGGCCGAGCGCAACCCGCACAACGACCTTGCGCCGACGATGAGCGCGTTGATCATCATCGCGCACGTGAAGGAGGGGGTCGACCTCGGGCTGAAGTACAAGCTCAAGAAGCAGATTATTGACGTGATCCAGCAGCATCACGGCACCTCGCTCGTCTGGTATTTCTACCAGCGCGCTCTCCAGCAGCAGGAGGACGCCCGGCAGGGGGGCAAGATCATGAACATCCGCGAGGAGGACATTCCCGAGGTGCGCGAGGAGAGCTTCCGGTATTCCGGCCCGGTTCCGCAGACGAAGGAATGCGCCATCATTTCCCTCGCGGATTGTGTCGAGAGCGCCTCCCGAAGCCTGGAAAAAGTGACCCCTCAGCGGGTCGACCAGATGATTCAGGACCTTATTTCCACCCGGATCGCGAGCGGCCAGCTCGACGAATGCAACCTGACTCTCAGGGAACTGAAAACGATCGCCGCCAGCTTCAAGTCGACGCTCCTGAGCATGCTGCACAGCCGCGTTGCTTATCCGAAGCAAAACGCGGATGGAAGGGAAGAGGCGCAGGGCGAGGGGACGACGCAACCATCCGTTCCCGCTGCCTGAACTGGAGTGGAGACCCGCTTTTCCGGAAGGAGGCCGTTTTGGAAATTTCACTGCACAACCGCCAGCGCAAAGTGGCCATTCCCTTTCCGTGGCTGCTCCGGTTCGCGCCGGTCGCGCTGGAGGCCTGCCTGAACAGCCCGGTGCTACCCGGGGCCGCTTTGCCCGGTCTGGAGGAGGTCGAGGTGACTTTCGTTTCCGATGCCACCATCGCCCGCGTGCATCGCGATTTTATGGGGATCCCCGGTGCCACGGACGTGATTACTTTTGACCACGGGGAGATCGTCATCAGCACGGAAACCGCCCGTGAGAACGCCCGGCTTTACGGGCGAAGCCTTCGGGATGAGCTGGCGCTTTACATCGTGCACGGATTGCTGCACCTGAACGGCTACAAGGACAAGGAGGAGGCCGATGCCGCCCGGATGCATCGGCTTCAGGAAAAGATTCTTGCCCAGTGCCTTGCAAATCTTTGATTCTGCGTTGCCGCAGAATGTCGCCGCATGATTGAGACTGTTCCAGAAACCGAAGAAAAAGTCGCCGTCGACCTTCCGTGGAACGTGGTCGTTCATAACGACCCCGTAAACCTGATGAGCTACGTTACGATGGTCTTCAAGCGGGTTTTCGGCTACTCGACCGAACGGGCTACCGAACACATGCTGGAGGTTCACCACAAGGGGCGTTCCATCGTCTGGACGGGGCCTCGGGAAAAAGCGGAGTTTTACGTTCAGCAGTTGCACTCGTACCTTCTCCTCGCGACCTTGGAGAAGGCGGCCTGAATGTGACCCGAGAACGCGGCCCCCTGGATTTCAGTAACGGAAGGAAAAGGCTTTGCAGATCGCGCGTACCGAAGAAGGTTCTTTTGTCGTCTCCGGAATAGAGCCGCCCCTGATCGACTTTTTGATGGCGATTCCTACCGCCGCCGATCCCGGCGAGAACGCGGCGGCCAGGGAGAGGCTATTTCCAGCCCCTTCCGCCGAGGCGGAGATTCGGGAGGAATGGCGGGAGTATGTGGAGCCAGGCTTGAAGGAGTGGTTCCAAAGCGCTTCCCTTGCTGTGCAGGACGACCTCCGGCAGCTCGGGCAACTCGGACAGCTCGGGCAACTCCATGAGGGGCCGACAATGACCATCGCCGCGGAGCATGTTGACTCATGGCTGAGCGTGCTCAATCAAGCCCGCCTGGCGCTGGCGGCGCGGTTTGATGTTACGGACGCCGATATGGAACGCCCGGTGGCCCCGGTGCTTCAAAACGAGCGGGAACAGGCGCTTTTCCAGATCCATTTCTACGGCTTTCTTCAGGAATGCCTGATCAAGGGGATCGAGAGCGAAGAGTGAAGTCGGGGCGGCGAGACTAAGGCGACGAATCG